>Ga0302266_10001872_pt1 | contig 18830 bp, 15 predicted proteins | sample III_Bog_E1_2_FD_194559 | JGI IMG/M metagenome (GOLD analysis project Ga0302266, IMG submission 194559) | Peat permafrost microbial communities from Stordalen Mire near Abisko, Sweden - III_Bog_E1_2 | ecosystem: Environmental > Terrestrial > Soil > Wetlands > Peat | place: Sweden: Abisko... | reverse complement strand
CGATCCGCGCATCGCGAACTGCTACGTCAGCGAGGTGGCGCTCAATCCCGGCGGTAAGTCGGCCCGCGTTTACGTTGCCGTTGACAGCGCTGTGCCGGACATCGCCAAAGCTGAAGTGGAAACCGTCGCTGGACTGGAAGCGGCAAAAGGATACATCCGGTACGAGCTTAAAGAGCGCATGGGCGTTCGCCACGTGCCCGACCTCGCATTTCTCGCGGACCGTTCGGGCCGCTTCCAGGCACGCATCGTCGAGCTGATGGACCGCACCCGCAAACGGCAAAAGCCTTCAGCGGACATACAGCCCCCACCGGACGACCAGCCTGCCCCAGTGTGACCCAGGTATAGTCCCCGCATCCGATCCCGCTTTCAAGCCGCAGATTCCGTTGGGTTGGGCGGGATCCAACCGGCTTCATCAAGAATCAACCCGCGAGCCCTTGAGATTCCGCTCGAATCTGTTAGCCTTGTCCCTGACGACAACACGGTTGCGATTTCCTCTTTCTATCGACGAGGTATCGTGGCCGGCAACCGGTTCCCAACACCAGGCCAAGGCGGATTCATTCGTCGGTGCAAAAAATAAATTTCCGCTGACGAAGAGACGCGATCACTGGAGAAGTGCTGGAAGTGGAAACCCATCTGGAACCCTCCGCTCCGGATTCACCCAAAGGCGTGCGCAAATGGCTCCCTAAATCGGCCAGCGTCGCCGAGGCATCCGTCTTTCTATTCTTCGCCGTCTTCTTTCTCCTTTATGGCGTCACCCCCTATTTGGGCGGCGACGGAATGGGCCTGGTCGGCGCAGACGAACCGCGCTACGCCCAGATCGCCCACGAGATGCTCGGCCGGTTTGACTCCGCACCCAACCTGAAAGAAAAGCTCAGCGCCTGCGTCACGCCCTATCTCTACGGCCATCCCTGGCTTGAGAAGCCGGCCCTCTACTACTGGCGCGCCATGTTCCTTTTCCAGGATTTCGGCGTGCACGACTGGAGCGCCCGGCTGCCCTCCACCACCTTTGCGTTCATCATGGTGGGCCTCATCTACCTGCACATGCGCAGATTCAGGCCCGGCGGCCACCTCGACGCAGCGCTCATCACGGTAGCCTGCGCCGGCATCATCGGGTTTTCCCGCGGCGCTTCAACTGACATGCAGATGGCCGCACCTCTCGCCATCGGCCTCCTCGGCTGGTATGCCTGGTATGAGACCGACTCCAAGTTCTGGCTTTACGACATCTACTTCTTCACCGGGCTTGCCACGCTCGCCAAGGGACCGGTCGCGCCGTTTCTGGCCCTCACCATCATTTGCGCTTTTGCCTTCCTGCGCCGCGAGTGGTCCATTCTCTACCGCTCCTTATGGTGGCCCGGCGTAATTCTCTATTTCGCCATGGTGCTGCCCTGGTTCGTTGCCGTGCAGCACCAAAACCCCACCTTCTTCCGCGAATTCTTCCTCGAACACAATCTGGAGCGCTTTGCCACCGACCGCTACCAGCATGTGCAGCCGCCCTGGTATTACCTGATCGTCGTGGTCCTGGCCATGATGCCCTGGACGGTAATCGCTGTCCGTGCGCTCGTTGACGGCGTCCAGACCTCCGTCGCCGAATGGCGCCTGCGCCGCGCATCCATTTGCAAACGGCCTCCCAACCGCCCCGGCGATGCCTTTCCTGAATTCCTCGTTCTCTGGGCGCTCATCCCCATCGTCTTCTTCTCCTTCTCCAAATCCAAATTGCCCGGCTACATTCTCCCCTCCATTCCTCCCATCGCCATTCTCACCGGGGATTACCTCTACCGACGCCGTGCCGGCCTCAATAGGTGGGTGCTACTGGGGCATGCCGTGCTCTGCGGCATCATGACCATGTTCGCTCTCCTGCTACCTTGGTTTGTCGTGCACGGGGTCCAGCCGCCGCCGCCGCGGGCTCTTGCGGTGTCCGCGCTCGCCGCCCTTGGCGCAGCGCTCCTCATTCTCATCGTGGTCAACTGGTTTGGCGTGGCAAGGCTCAGGCTGGTCACTACCGGTGTGCTGGTTGTACTGGTCGTCTTCCTCTACGGTGCAGGTCCGGTCTTCGGGATTCCCCAGATCGAGGCCACCAAGCGCGTGATTCATCTGCTGGACCGCGCCTACTCCGCGCGCCCACTGGCCGATCACCTTGCCTCCATCGCTCCGGCCGATGAAACTGTCGCGGTGTTCCGCGTCCGCCGCGACATGGAATATGGGCTCTCCTTTTATCGAAACCACGAGGTCGTCAACTACGAACAGAGTGGCGTTCCCGAGGGACAGCACCTGCTCGTGGTCCGGGTTGCGGGTCGCGGCGGCGCCGACTTGCACTCTCCGGCGGCTCTCGACGAGTACCTCGAAGGCCGACACTATGAACAGCTCTTCACCTACCCCGAGCAGAGTCTGGTAGTCTATCTCGTCGGCAGCCGCTAACTCCGGAGACCGTCAATTCAAGTTGCACTTAGCCCGCAGTCGTGGCACAGTGACCAGAAGGCTGTAGCAATTTCGGAATTGCTGTAGACCGAAAGCGCGCACTCAAGGACCACATTCATTCCGAAAGCGCTCCGAATTAGGGCCGCACGTCCGCAAATGCCTTACCGAATCCCGGCCGGAGCTGCACTCCGGTCATAACAGCCCCCGGAACGGGCCGCACACAGGGAAGAGCATGGCGCCCAACGGATCCGTCGAAATCCTCGATCTGCGCCACTTCTCAGCGCCGGTTTTGCGCGCCGTGCTCGATGCCGAAGGTGAACTCTGGAAAGAGCGGCTTCACTGGGACTACCGCACCTCCACCAAGCTGCTCATGCAGTATCTTGACAGCCACATGCTGCCGGGCTACGTGGCCATTGAGGATGGACAGGTCTCCGGGTATGTCTTCTGCGTCTATGAGGAAACCAAAGCCGTCATCGGAGATGTTTTCGCCCTGCGCAGCGCCCCTTCCGGTCCGCTCTCCGCCCTGCGCCCCGGACCAGCCTCTGCTTTTGAGATTGAAGAGACTCTGCTGCGGCACCTCTTTGAGACCCTGCTGAACTCTCCCCATCTTGACCGCATCGAGTCGCAGCTTCTCCTGCACCCATCTGGCTTGCATGCCGCAATTTTTCTCGAAGCAGGTTTTCGCCTCTATCGCCGCCTCTTTATGGTGCAGCAGCTTCGCGGGCTCTGGAACCCGCCCCATGTGGACCTGCCCCACGAGCTCGAACTACGTACATGGCGCGACGACGATCTCAGTCCCGCGGGCCGTCTCATCTCGGAGGCTTATCACGATCATCCCGACAGCCTCATCAACGACCAGTACCGAACCAATCACGGTTCGCAGCGTTTTCTCCACAATATCGTCCGCTACTCCGGTTGCGGTGTCTTCTCCCCGCAGGTTTCGCACGTCGTGGTGGAGCGCCGCACCCGCGATCTCGTCGCCCTGGTGCTTGGATCGCGCGTCAGCCCGCAAAGCGGTCACATTACCCAGGTCTGCGTGCGTCCCGACTACCGCCGTCGCGGCATCGCGCGCCAGCTTCTCTCTGTCGCCGCGTTCCACTTCATGCGCCAGGGCGTGACAGAAGTTTCCTTAACCGTCACCGAATCGAACTCCACGGCCATTGACCTCTATACCGCCGAGGGTTATGTTTCCGCGCATACGTTCGACGCAGCAGTCTGGGAGCGGCAGCGGGTCGGTTAAAGATATCTTTGAAAGTAATTTACTGGGTGCCCTCTGTCCCTCATCCGCCGCGGCGGAGGGATAGGGGAAAGCAAGAAGTTCAGCCCGTCTGTCCGCCCCCGCAACAAAGTCCGTGCGAGCCTCCCGCGAGCGATTGGCCCCACCGCAGGTGGTCAGCGGGCGATGAAGAACATAACCCAGCTCAGCAGGATGGCCGAGCCAGTGAAGAGCGCAAAGCAATACATCCCGTAGCGCAGCATCCGCGGCGGAGAATCCCGCTGGGTTATCCCGAATACCACCGAAGCGAACAACGCAAACACCAAAACTGCCGCAAAATGAGAGGGCCGAAACATTACGCCTTCCTCCCTGTGCGGAGATTATGCGCATCCACCGCTGAAATCACGTTCAGCAGGCCAGCCACAACAATAAACCGAGTCCCATAGTCGGCTGTGGTCACCTGCACCTGGTCTACGCCCCAACCCGCCACGCGTCCAACGAAATACAGGATTCCGTTGCCCAGGTCGCCAGCCAGACCCAGCATGTCCAGAATGTCATGCGCTCCGCCGTAAAGCCGTCCTTGCATGGCGATTCCCAGAGAGAACATGCTCAGGATGGAAACCGACAGCAGTACGCCGCGCCCCCATTTGCCCAACAAAAAATGGCCCGCTCCCGGCACAAGCCAGCCGGCGATCAGGGGAAGATACACAAACCCTTGCTTTGTTTCTTTGACTGCGGGAGAAATCTTGTCAGGTGCCGTTGCCATTCCTTTTTGACTATATCGCACCTAAGCAGTCAGCCGCTGTTACCGGCAGCGTCTCAAATCTTCGTTGATTGCATTTCTGGACTGGACAGCACCGCGATGCCCCGTCCGGGCCGGGAAGATGTAAACTGTCCGCAGGAGGCTAGCATGGAAAGAATTGCGATTTTGGTATCCATTTTTGCAGCCGTTTTTGCAGCTTTTGTAGCCTGTTTCCTCCCGCTCATTCTGTCGGAGTCGAAAGCAGCGAAGGAAAAGGCGCGCGCGCGCCGTCTCGCTGAAGCCAGGATGAATGCAAGACTCCTGAGATTCAACATCTGAGGCGTTCCTAAAAGCCCTCCCTAAAGTCTCGCAAACGGCTCTCAGGCGGATCCAGTTTCGGTGACTCTCTTAAGTTGTTGATCCTCAATAAACGACCGCAGAATCAGTGTCGCCGCCACCTGGTCCACCACCTGCCGGTGCTCCTGGCGCGCGTGCCCCGCCTCATACAGAATCTGGTGCGCCTCGTGCGTCGTGAGCCGCTCGTCCCACAGATGAATCGGCAGCCCGGTAAGCGCGCCCAGTTCCGCGGCAAAGGCCTTCGTCTTCTCCCCCTGCGGACTCGCCTCACCGGAAAGGTGCGTTGGAAGGCCCACCACCACACCCACCACGCCGAACTTTCGCGCCAGCCGCGCCAGCCGGCGCAAATCGTCACGGCCATTGCGTCCCCGTTCCAGCGTCATCACCGGCTGCGCCGTCAGCCCCAGCTCGTCCGTCACGGCTACCCCGATGCGGCGGTTGCCTACGTCCAGGCCGAGATAGCGCGGCTGCATTTCCATTGTCCGTCTCCAGGCCCTGATCTTAAACCGCCGGGCCGCCGTTCATTCGCGGGATTCCCGCCGCAGGAATCCGCATCCCTAACGAATCAAGACCGATACAATGAACTTTGAGCATCCTCACGGGGTCCTCACGCGTCTTTAACTCATTAGAAGGGTAACCGAAGATTGAATGGCGACTCGCAGACGGAGGAACAGTAAGAAGGGTTCTGGTACTGCGGGAACTTTCCTGTTGCTTCTTCTCGTACTGCTAATTGCCGCAGGAGCGGCGGCTTGGCTGGTCCTTTTACCCTTCGGTCCCCACGCTGAAACCTTTGTTGAAATTGTTCCCGGCTCGTCCACGCCGCACATCGCCCAGCAACTTGAAGAGGCGGGTGTCATCCGAAGCCGGTATGCCTTTGATCTGTTGCGCTGGGTCAAACGGGGAAGCCTGCGGGCAGGCGAATACCGCTTTGACCACCCAGCTACGGCCGCCGAAGTCTATGCGCGCATCGCCAAGGGAGATGTTTTTACCATTGCGGTTACCATTCCGGAGGGATCGAGCGTCTTTGACATAGCGGCCCGGCTTGAGCAGGCGGGATTTGGCCCCCGGCTGAGTTTTCTCGACGCCGCCAGGGAGCAGGCAACACTGGTGTCGGACCTGGATCCCAAGGCAACCAGCCTCGAGGGTTATCTGTTCCCGGACACGTATAAGCTGCCCCGCAAGGCGTCACCGCAGCAGATATGTGCCACCATGTTGCGGCGCTTCCGGGCCCAGGTTCAGCAGTTGGGATTGAAAGGGAATGTGCATAAAGTTGTGACCATGGCTTCGTTGGTGGAGCGCGAAACGGCAGTGGACTCGGAACGTCCGCTGGTGGCCAGTGTCTTCGTCAACAGGCTGGCAAAAAACATGCCGCTGATGACCGACCCCGCCGTTATCTATGGACTGGAACTCGACAACCGCTGGCGCGGCGCCATTTATCAGAGCGATCTGAAATTCGATACCCCCTACAACACCTACCTTCATCCTGGACTGCCACCCGGCCCCATCGCCAATCCCGGCCTCAAATCGCTGCGTGCGGCCCTCGCGCCGGCGCAATCCGACTACCTCTACTTTGTCGCCGCGGGGGCTAATCCTCAGGGCCACTCCCTCTTTTCCACCACCCTTGAAGAGCAGAACCGCAACGTGGCAGGATATCGCACCGCCATCAAGAAGGCGGGTTCCCATTGACCTCGCCCTGTAGACCCAATGTTGCCGCCGCGCTCCTGTTCCCCCTCTTGCTGTCGGGATGTTCCATTCTGCCTACCACGCGCAAACTTCCCGTACCCAAAGCTCCCACACTCACCCGGACGGTTTCGCCGGAAGAGTTGGTTTCCCAGTTGAACAAGCGCTGGGATGCCCTCAGCACCATGAACGCCAGGGTCGAAATCCAGGCCAGCCAATTCAAGACCAGGGAAGGTCTGGCAAAAGATTCCCCCACCTTCGGCGGACTGGTCTTCATGCAGAAGCCTGAGATGCTCCGCGTTTATGGCAAGGTTCCTGTCATTGGCACCGAGGCGTTCGATATCGTGGGCGACGGGAAGACCTTCACCATGTACATTCCTCACAACAACATGGTTTATAAGGGCTCGTATGCCGTCGCCGCCAAAGCGCCATCGGACAGCCTCGAAGAGAAGTTGCGCCCCGGATTCTTCTTCGATGCCATCGTCGTGCGCGGCCTTGAACCGGAAGATGAGTACATTCGCATCGCCGATACCGTCACGGTCGAAGACGCGGCAAGAAAGCATTTGTACTCTGTGCCCGAATACAAGCTGACCATCATGCGCCGCAAGCCGGGAAGTCCCGAGCACGAGCCGCGCCGCGTGGTGTACTTCCATCGCGACAATCTGCTGCCATCGCAACAGGACATTTACGACAGTGACGGCAACCTGGTAACCCAGGTGACCTACGGGCCCTACAAGGACTTCGATTCAATCCAGTATCCTGCGTCCATCACCATCAAGCGCCCGCTCGATGAAGTTCAGATCGTTCTCACCATCGACAGCATCAAGCAGAACGCGCCTCTGAGCCCGAACCAGTTCGAAATTACCAACATGCCCAAAGGCACTCCGGTAAAGGACATGCACTAGCGTTACATTGCCCGCAAAATATTACCTCGCTCCATTCCCTCCATGCATCAGCAGCTGATAACGCCGCGCGTATTCCTTCTTGTAGTCCTCGACCGCGCTCTTAAAGCTCAACCTGGGAGCGGTGGGACTCACCGTCCAGTGCAACACAATCTCCTTCGTGCCCGGCGGCACAGCCAACGTACCGTTTTCGGCCCGAACCGCTTTGCCGTCAGCCATCGCATTCTGCACATTCACAAACCATGGCAGGTGGACAACGATCCCCCGCGGCGCCGCGGTAAATTCCGTCTTGAGCGAAAGAACCGCTTCGCCGGCCGAGGGTTGCGCCAGCTTGAATTCCACTTTGCCGAAGCTGGTAGGTGCGCCGCTCACCGCAATCGTCTTGCCTTTCCCAATCCACTCCGGCGATACCACCGAAAGCAGATGCAGCTGATCGCCTTCCTCGCGCACCATCATGTTGCGCAACAGCGTCCGGTACTCCGCCGCAAACCATCCATGCGGGGCCAGATTGTCAGTAAAATCGCGGTTGCCCCACGGCAGTATGGCGAACTCGAACCCCGCCTGCGTTGAACTTGTATGCAGAAGCAACGCATAAAGCTCGCGCACTGCCTGTTCCTGGTCCCCACGCACCACCTCTGTCAGCGTGTTCTTGATGGTCAAATAGTGATGCAGAAACTCGCCGTCCGCATACGTCATGATCCCTTCGGCGTACTTCGCCTGCGTCGCTTTCAGAGTCGCCGTCACGCGCGGGTCGTTGGGCTCGAGCGTCGGCTCTGGAACCACCGCGAGCATATTGCCCCAGTCGTAGCCGCCCTTCTGTCCATCCAGCGCTGGAGGAATATATCCGCCATCCACCTTCGTCCGCTCATCCAGCACCGTCAAAAAAGCCTGTCGATAATCGTCATATTCCCGCTGCCACTTCGCCGCCAGGTCAGCATGCTCAGTCTCGCCCGCCATCTGGACGGCAAGCTTCAGTCCGCTCAGCGCCAGAAAGTTATACCCCGTCAAATGCCCCGGCACATACTCGTTGTCGCGTACGTCGCTGGCCGGCATAATGTGCAATGGATCGACCGCGCGCGCCTGTTTCAGCCAGTCCACCGCCCGGTCAATCTGCGGAATCGCCCATTCCGCGAACGCCTTGTCGCGCGTCATGTGGTAGTGCTGCGAGTAGCCCCAAACGGCCTCGCCCCAGCCGTCATATTGCTGAGGCTGCGATAGGAAATTCCCGTCTGCCTTTTGCGACTTCGCGAAAAACTTCAAGTCCTGCTCGGCAATGAGGGGATAGCCCGTCACATCGTAGCTATGCACAATGTCCGCGCCATCCCGCAAATAGAACTCGTGATAATGCAGCTTGTTGACAGTCTGGATATAGTCCTCGCCGATGTGGTCGCGGGCGATCAGGTCGTAGACCAGGCTGGCATAAAACGTATCCACCGGCTTCTGCTCCGGCAGGCTGATTTGCATGCCCTGGCCAACCACCATCGCCCAGAAATCAACCGCCTGCCGATAGGCCTCATCGAAACTGCTTTGCCCAATCGCCGCAATCGCCGCCGCGTCGTCCGTCGGCACCACCGGCATCTTGAAATCCAATATGCGATCCTGACCTGGCTTGAGTAACTCGGAGTAAGTCACAATCCCCACCGGCACAGTGGGATCAACTGTAAGCTTCGACGGCTTGCTAATATCCTGGGGGTAGTTATAGCGCCCATGCAACGTGAAACCGCGCCCGGTATACCCATCGGGAAACGCATACAGCAGGCGTCCATCGCGCAGGAATCCGCTCCCCGCAAACGAGTAAACCCAATCCGCGCTGAACTGCTCCCCAATCTGCCGATAGTTACCCGGCACTTTCCCTTCCCGCGGCCTCGTAAACCGGTTATCTCCATGATCAGCGCCGGTATTGTTGGGTGCGTCGTAGCGCATGCCTGTGGCCAGAATCGCCCTTGTCGCCTGCACTCCTCCGTTCTTCATCGTCACGCGGATGAAGTTCACCAGAGGCCCCTTCGGCTCGCCATTTTGGACATCCCTGCTCATGGCAAACATCGTGAAGGCGTAGTTCACGCCATCGCGCTCAAAACTGTAATGAACAATCGGGGAATGTCCGTCTTCGAGGCTCCGCCCGCGTACGCTGGTCGGCTCCAGTTCCGGTCCCGCGAAAAACATGAGCTCGCCATAGCCGGTCCGCAGATAGCCTTCAGGCGTAATCTCCGTGGCCGCCTCGGCATCCATCACGCCGATCTCGTCCGTCGGCTTTGAGAAGTACGAAAACGGCTGGTCCGGCCGGTCCATCGCCGGAGAAACCATTTGTCCTTGCACCGTTGCGGCGGTCAGAATCAGAAAGGTCAGTGCCGCAAAAAAAGCGATCGTCCTGCGATTGTTTTCCATGGCAGCAGAAAGCGTAAATCATTTTCGTGCTCCACGGACTTCAACGACTATTGTGATCCTTCGAATCGTCCAAAGCCTTCGCCCTTAGCTCCTGGGCAATCATCCGCTCTCGCCTACCGTCTGCGGGCCGATTCAGTTCGGTATATACCGAAGCCAATTCCCAATGCGCGTCAGCCCAATTCGGCTCGGTTTTGACAAGTTCTTCCAGGGTCGCCTCAGCCTCGGCGTAGTGCTCAGTCACTACATCGAGCTTCGCCATTTCCATGCGCGCCAGCGGCACCTTGGGCTGCAGTTGCAAGGCGAGTTCCAGAAGGGGCCGCGCGCTCGCGAAATCATGCTCCTTCAGCCGTATCGCTCCCAGGTCGAGGTTGGCGGTCGGATCCACAGGGTTGGTGCGCAGCGCCAATTGAAATGCCGCCGCTGCCGCCGCCATGTCCATCATGGCGTAACGCGCCTGACCGGCCATGGTCGCAAGCCCGGGAATCGTTGGGTCCAGACTCATCGCCCCATCCAGATCGGTTCGGGCAGCTATCATTTCCCCGTTATGCAGATGCGAGGCGCCTGCGATCACATAAGCACTGGCCGAATGCCTGGCCTGCGCCACTTTCTCCATGCGCGGCACGCCTTCCTTGTCCCTCCCGATCTGGATCAGGCTGAAGCCCAACACGTATTCGAGATCCAAATCCGCCTCGTGCCCCTGCTCCAGCGGGGTAAGCAAGTCCACTGCCTCCGCATCTCTTCCCATCTTGATGTAGACAGAACCCAGCAGAACCGCTGCCTCCAGGTTACCCGGCTCTGCAGCATGCAACGCTTCGCCCTGTGCGCGTGCGTTGGCCAGGTCGCCTTTCTTGAAATACGCCGTTGCCAGATTCATGCGCACGGCATTCTTGTCGGGAGCCAAGGCGAGAGCCTGCATGTCCTGCTCGATCGCCTCATCAAACTGTCCCGTCGCAGCCAGCGCCTCTCCTAGCCCTGCGCGCGCCTCCGCCATCTTCGGCTGCAACGCCAAAGCTTTTCGAAAATCCTCGATAGCAGACCGGTTGTCGCCGTGCTGCTCGGCGGCAGTGCCCGCGCGCAGAAATTCCGCTGCTCCGGCTTGAACCGCGGGCTTCGCGGTTTGTCCCGCTGCTGCATGAAAGCCCATCGTGATCAGCAAAAAATAGTAGGCTCGCATGGCAACTCAGCATAGCATTTTGCCCGCGAAAGCAGTTTGGACTCACGCCGCATTCTCCCCTCGCGCGCCCCAGGCAAGAGAAGTCGGCCGGGGGCGATTTGACCTATTGCCTCGTGTAGACCTGAAATGGAGCCCAATAAAACGGCACGCGGAATTTGGTCTGCGAATGCAATAGCGCAAGCTTGGCCTGCCGCAGCGCGGCCGCGGGGCTCTGGCCGTCCTCAATGCCCTGGTAGAGAGCATCCATCAGGCGCGGAGTCGAATCGTCGCTCACCTCCCACAAGGCGCCAATCACACTACGCGCGCCGGCACGAAGAAACGCCCACGACAGACCCACCAATCCCTCTCCGGCATACGACCGCGTTCCGCTGCCATTACAGGCGGAGATGGTGACGAGCCGCGCATCGATGGGACGCTTCATAATGTCCCGGGCGTACAGCTTGAAATCATCCTCGTTTGCCTTTGCGCCGGAGAGAATGATGGCCGAATCCAGCGGATCGGTACGGCTGGCAACGGCATGGGAAACAAAGTGAATGTAGGAGTACCGCGTCGGATTGCTGGAGAGATAAGCCGACGGAGTAGCTTGTTTCCCCGCAAACACGGCGGTATGCGACGCGGCGAAATGCCTTTGAATGCGAGTCATCTCAAACCCGAAGAACGGAAGGCTTGGATAGTCCTCACTGGGCGAAACGGGACTGCCCAGAAGAAGCAAACTCCGCTCCGTATCGCGCACAGGCTTTGCCTCGGCGAGCATGGCCAGCGATGGAGCTGTAAGCAGTGTTGCGTCCTCAATCCAGTAGTGGATTTCTGTGTCGGTGTCTGAATTTTGCGAATCAGGTCTCGGATTCGGACCGGGCGCCAGCAAGGTTTCAAAATTCAATTGGCTCAGGGCCCCATCGGTCAGGATCATGACCGGCGTTTTGGAGCGCAGAAACATCGATGCCGGAGCTACCAGCAATTTGTAGAGCGCCTGCCCGTCCTCATCTCCGGTTTCCAGAGGATCCTTCACGGCCAGCAAAACCTTGCGGTAGCGCTCCACGCGGGCAACAATCTCCTGCTGTGCGGGCAGCGGAATCAGCTTGACCTTTGCCGGCGTGATGACCCAAAGATAAGACTGGTCGTGACCCAGCCAGTAGAAAAGCAGCGTGGCGCCTGTAGCCTTTGCAATCTGCCGAGGATTAAGCGCCGCCGCCCGATGGGATGTGTTCCCCGCCGCCATCCCCAGCCCTTGCTCCAGCGTGCGCGCGCGGCTCTGGTCGGCGATGGCCAAAGCCTCATCGCCCCTGTCGTGCTCGACGAGGAAATGAATGTAATGGTCGTAGATACGCGTCGCATTGGAGGCGAATGGAAGTCTCAGGTCTTCGTTCTTGACCTGCGCCCGCGCCGACTCGAAAGCAGCCAGCGTGGTTTTGTAAATGCGCTCTGCTCCTTTGCTGTTGCCTTCCCGCTCCAGGAGCCCGGCCAACTCATTCCCGGCCTCCAACCGTAGCGTTGTTGGGCTTACCTTGTCGTTCTGCACCTCACGAAAACGCGCTTCAGCCTGCTGATCCTGGTGTCGCGCAGCCGCAAGTTCTCCCTGGGTCAGCACAAAATACGCACTTGGGTGGCGGCCGTCGACCTTTTCCATCGGTGCAACCTGATCGACGTAAGCACTCGCTTCGTCCAGCTTTCCGGAAACCACTGAAATCTGCGCCAGGTCTTCCAGGGCGTTTGAGATGTCTTCCTTGCTGCCGATTCTCCCTGCCAGACCGAGTGCCTCTCGAAAAGACTGCGCCGAACCGGCCAAATCCCCGGTATCGCGATAGACATACCCGGCGTCGCTGGTCCATTTGAGGTCGTAGCGAATATCTCCGAGCTTTGCGGCGAGACTCCCGGCATCCAGAAACAGTGCCAATGCCCTTTCCGAATCGCCCAACTGATAATAGGTCCAACCGAGGTTGCCCTCGGCAACCTGAGCCAGGTCTTCCGCACCCAACGCCAGGGCAGCCCGATACGCGGACCGCGACCAGTCCACAGCCTCATCGAAGTGATTGATTTGTATGGCGGCAAAGCCCAAGTTCAAAGCTGCACTCGCCTCCAACAGCCTGTCATGATGGTCTCGGGCGAATGAGAAACTGTCGAGATGGAGCTGTCGGGCCATGCCGAGTTGACCCTGTTTCCCCGCTAGAATGCCACGCGCTCTCAGGACACCGCCACAGGCTGGATAATCTCCTTCAGCACATAAGCTCTCGGCCTGTGTGAGCTTTCGATCTGCAACAGACAATTGCTGCTGATAGGTCAGGGCAACGGCCTCGATCACCCAATCGCGGACGGTTCCATCGGGGTTATTTGGGTCGTGGCGATAGGTAGAAAGCAGGCGCAGGGCCTCGTCATACATTCCACGAAGGAGCATCGACTCTGCTTCAAGGAGTTGGAATTTTGCGCCCCAAGCGGGGTCGGAGAGGCGAAACCGGGTGTAGCCGTGCTCCGCCTCTCGCTGGCAGTCAACCAGTTTGCCATGCAGAAAGAGCGTCCAGACCTTGTCGTACGCCACCTGGGCACTGGTAGGACGCGCGTCTTGCAAGGGGATTACTAACAATAGAAAAAGAAGCACACATGCGCCGCGAAAACCCCAGGGCTGGGGAGCTCGCCACACTGAGATAAACCAAGTCCACTCGCCTTTCGATCCCGGCTCGATTCCCATCTCTTTCCGGGCGCTATGAGGAATCGTTCGCTCTATGGCCAGGTCCCGCCATTCGACGACCCCGTCCCGATCGGAATATCCGCGTCGATCACGCAGCCCAGCTTCAGATCCACCATCGTCAAGGTTACGGTGGTCTTCATTGGAACGCCCGTCTCCGGACTCGGATCGTCCTGGGTAATTTTCAGCTTCGCGAGCGTAATCGTGCCGAACTCGGGAATCCGGATGATGTGGCCAAATGAAAGCCCAGGATGGTAGCCATTCACCTGGTTGACCAATGAGCATTCAACACTCTCCGTCTTTCCCAAAGAAGAGGATAGTTGATTGTACTGTCCGTGCAGGTCAACCGGAAGTTCCGTCGTTTGGAGGATGCGGCTGTACTGGCCGGAAACATGGCTCAGAAAGCCCGGCTCATTCGTGTAGGGAGCATCGTTCGCGGGCTTGGACCCAAAGAGCTCAAGATTGTAGTCCAGGTGGACCGGATGGCCTGCTACACGAAGATTCTCGAACCGCGTGCCGAGAAACGAGATCGTGGGCACGTAGCCATCGAGAGGGTGTTCCGTGATGATCTGCCCTACGACGCGGTCGGCCGTCACCACCTGCAGAATGTTAAGGTCTTCAATCACGGTAGTGACCAGTGTGCTCCAGCCATGGCCGGGCTTTGTGCCTGCGTTGCCGGCCACCTGGCTGTGTCCCGCCCTGAAGGATATAAGTCCTTCCATGCGGTAATCGGTGGTGTGCTGGGCACTGTATCCGCCCGAGGGATCCAGTGCGGCACGGGCCTGGGTGGGAAGCTTCTGGATCAGGGGCTGGCGCAAGCTGCCCTCCATCACCTTCGCTTCGGCATTGAATGTGTGTGTTCTCTGAGTTGCTCCGGACATAGCTATGCCTACTCTCTTTCGCGCATTTCTGGGTTGTTTGAGACAGTAACTCAGGACCCAGCCGCGGGGGATTAGGCTGCTCCTCTGCTAGTGCACCGGAACCAATTTCCGGTATGTTCAAATGCTCAATCATTGTAGCGGAGGTCGAAGATCACCGCCGGGAGATTCAAACTGCGGGTGCGCGCATGACAGAGGAAGTTCCCGGATGCTGGCCCGCTCGGCCCTGATGCGTCTTCAACTGGTTCAGCTTCTGTTCCAGCGCCTGCAAGCGTGCACGGCCCTCGGCCAGCCACTTCGGGTCGCGCTCAAACTTCAGGTACCGATTCCAGGTCTCGACCGCATTCATCGCCTGGCCCCGGTCTTCCATCACCACCGCCTCGTTGAACAGTACCAGTGGATCGTCGGGGGCCATCTCATCGGCGCGCCTCAGATTTTCCAATGCCGTCGCACGGTCGGTTTCACTGCCCGTCAACGAACCGCGCTCAAAGTAAGCGCTCGCATCGTCCACCAGCAGCCCGGCCGTAACAGTCTCCGTCGCAACCAACCGATCCAGAATCTCGATTGCCGGATCAAACTTCTCTTCCTGGATATCTGCGCGTGCTTCCAGTTCCAGCCAGTGCGGATCCTCAGGGGCATTTTCCAGTTTGCGCTCAATCCGGGCTCGCGCATCCAGCAGCCGCGATGATTCACGCGCCGATCCGCCCCCGCGCAAATGTGTTTCGTGGGTCACCTCGGCAAAGCCTGCTCCCGGCATCCGCAAGTCGTAGGTCCGCGATTGGCTGTAAGCCTCCGCCAGCATCTGCTCCGGAGAGTTCGCCCGCTGCCACCAGAAAAACGTCACCGCGCCAATCATCAGGGTCGCCGCCAGCCCGCTACCCACCCACAGATATGTCTTTGAAGCCTTCAGCCTATCCATCTTTACCGGGCCGAGCCTCATTGGGCCCAGTTGCTGCCGCGGCGTCCGCGCCAGTTCCGCGGCCAGGTTCCTTTGCCACTCAGCGGAAAACGAAACCAGCCCTGCCAGTTCCGCTGTTTCCTCTTCAGTGGGTTCCGCAGTCAACATGCGCAGATGCGTAGCGCATTTGCCGCATTCAGCCGCATGCGCCAGCAGCGCGTCAACCTGCGCGTCTTGTACCGGACGCGCATCGCCGTTCAGCAGAGGAAGCCATTCATCCGCCTTGGGACATTGGCCGCCATCGGCCGCACTTGTTCCCGTCCACGCGGGCGCAGGGCCTTGGGACAATCGGTTTTCCATAAGCTCCTCCAGCGCCCGGGCAAGGGGGTCTGCTGAAGTGTCCGATGGGCGTTTCGAGTTTGAGTCGTTATTCATGTCTACACACTGTCTAACGGCAATCCGGGTCACATTCCTTTCATTAATTCGTTCTTTGACTATCCCGATTCCGCCTGGTCCCCGGCCTTCTGCTTTTCCACCTCTCCCTTCAACCACTTAGCCACGCGCCTCAATGCGCTTTCCACGCCTTTCGGGGTAAGACCCGCACCGGCGTGCCCGGCAATTTCCTCCGCAGTGAGCCCTTGCCGATAATAGAGCCAGAACAGGGCGCGATCCCGCTCGCAGATCACCTCCGGAGCGGAACGCAGCTTCTGGTCCAGTTGAGACAGCAGTACTTCCTGATCCAGCCGCGCCGTAGGGTGAATGCTCGCCGTTGGCCCGGGCGCGCCTTCCTCCGCCAGTGCCATCGTTACTACCTTGCCACCCCTCTTCGCCGAGTGCGTGCGCCGGAAATAGTCATTTGCCACCGAGGCAGATACCAGGCGCAGAAGTCCCAGGAACGAGTCCTCGCCGCGCGGTTCAAACTCCCGCAAAATGCGGCGCTCCTGCTCGCAAAGCTTCATAAAGATTTCCTGCACTATATCGTTCACCGTTGCAGGGGAAGAAAAACTTACCCATGAGCGAGAAACACGCAGTGCCACAAGCGATGCCAAAGGGGTACACCGGCGCAGGAACTCCGCCCATTCCGCAGCATCGGCGGAGCGGGCGCAGGCCTTGGCGAGATCGTTGACCGTCGAACGGAGTCCATCCATTGCGTGGGACACCAGTTTACCGCAAGCCTGAGTCGCCAGTTATTTGTTTGTATATTCAATGCGTGCTCGCACTAACTTCCTCACTGCGCTCGGATTGGGCCTGTGCTAGTATCCCCGCAAGCGCTAACAGTTCGAATCCCGGGAGCTCCCGCATGGAAACCAGCCTCCGCCCGCTTACCCTCGGCGAAATCCTCGACCGTACGGCCGAGCTCTACCGCAACAACTTTGTCCTTTTTGCGGGTATCTTCGCCCCGTACGCCGGGGTTGCGCTGGTCCTCAATCTGCTCCTCATCGGCCTGGGAATGTTGCTTAAGAACCAACATGTCGCCGGCGCGACAATTTGGATTACCCTCGGCACCGGCGCAATCGAAATGCTGATCCTCTTCCTGCTCTTTGGAGCCTCGGTAGCCGCAATCTGCCGTGCCGTAGCCTGGGTCCATCTCGGCCAGCCCGCCACCATACGTGGCGCCTACGGAGCCGTTCTACCGCGCCTCGGCCGCTACCTGTGGCTCATGACCATCACCGCATTTGTGGTCTGGACACCCTTTGTCCTGCTTTATATTGGCGCCTTCGGCGTCCTGGGCTTCTATGGAAAGATCTTCAGCGCCACCCCCGGCACTCCGCCTCCTCAACCCGATCCGCAGACGGCCATCATTATTGGCATCGCCATGCTCGCTTTCTTCCTGTTGCTTCTGCCCGTAGGCGCCTACACCATCTTCATGAGCCTTCGCTACGCGCTTGCCCTGCCTGCCTGCGTGGTTGAGAACACCAAGGCCCGCCCCTCCCTCCGCCGCGCCATCGACCTCAGCAAAGGTGCTCGCTGGCGCATCTTCGTTCTCGCTCTCCTCATCGGCGTCATCAAGATCGGACTGGTCGGCATCACCCAGGTCTTCACCATCGCGGGCGTAATCAAAAATCATGGCCAACTCGGGCCGGGACTCACAGCGCTCTCCCAGGTCATCGGTTTCTTCACCAACACCTTCCTCGGCCCCATCTACGCCACCGGCATCACCCTGCTTTATTACGACCAGCGCGTCCGCAAAGAAGGTTTCGACATCGAGTGGATGATGATGGCCGCAGGCCTCACCGTCCCCGCGCCGGTTCCGCTGATCGAAGCCAAATCCGCCGAAGCCGAATTCGTCCCGCAATCGCTCCAGACCCCAGCCACGTTGCCGGATGAACCTCATCCCGAGCCACATCCGCCGGACGAGCCACCCACTCATGCTGAGCCCGTCGATTCAACCGAGCCTCCGCCGTCCCTTGACCCATCGCCTCATGGCCCATCGGACCCGGAACACTCCGCTTGAATCAGCCGTTCCGGTCCTCGATGCCGACTGAGACTATACTGGCGCGTACCCGGAAATTTAATCCGATCACACCCTGAATCCAATCGTTTCTGCTTGGAGAATCCCATGGTCCGTCTGCGTCCCGCCGTGTTCAGCCTGCTCCTCCTCTTCAGTCTTGAAGCCGCAACCGCCCAGGACAAGCCCGTTCCCCCGCCTCTCCCAGCCCAGACTGCCCCGGCCCCGCCCGCTCCGGCGCAACCCATTCAGGTCGCCTCGCCCAACGGGCAAATCGTCTTTTTCCTCTACGAAGCACCCCCGCCCGACATCCACAACCAGCTGGCAAAGGATCCGCCGCCTCAACCCCCATTCAGTTACTCGGTGGAGTTCCACGGCAAGCCGCTCATCGCCAAATCCAGCCTCGGCATCGACATCACCGGCCAGCCAGCATTCGGTCCCGGTATGCGCAGCACCGCCGCCCAAACCAGCGCTGCGGACGAGACCTACACGATCCCCGTTGGCAAAACAAGCACCGTCCGCAACCATTACAACGCCGTCCGCGCCGATTTTCAGGACGGCTCCGGCCGCAAGCTCACCATTGAAGCCCGTGTCTTCGACGACGGAGTCGCCTTCCGTTACCTCGCTCCCGCTCAGCCCTCCCTCAAAGAGGTGCACATCGCCCACGAGTTGACCGAGTTCACCTACGCCAAAGACGCCACTACCTACCCACTCATCCTCGACGGCTTCCAATCCTCGTGGGAGGACGAGTATCAGCAGCGCCTCTCGAGCGGCCTCCACAAAGACTGGCTCATCGGCATGCCGCTGCTCGCCGAAGAGCCCGGTCTCGGCTGGGTCGCCATCACTGAAGCCGATATCGATAACTACGCCGGCATGTATCTCCGCAAGGCCGCCAACGGAAACACCGTCCGCGCCGAGCTCTCGCCCCGCATCGACCTGCCCGGCGTAGCCGTCGAAACCCATGCCCCGTTCCAAACCCCCTGGCGCGTCCTCATGATCGGCGACGAGCCCGGCCGCCTCATCGAATCCAACATCGTTCTCAACCTCAACCCGC
>Ga0302266_10001871_pt1 | contig 18841 bp, 19 predicted proteins | sample III_Bog_E1_2_FD_194559 | JGI IMG/M metagenome (GOLD analysis project Ga0302266, IMG submission 194559) | Peat permafrost microbial communities from Stordalen Mire near Abisko, Sweden - III_Bog_E1_2 | ecosystem: Environmental > Terrestrial > Soil > Wetlands > Peat | place: Sweden: Abisko... | reverse complement strand
GGAAGTATCCCATTTGGCCGCAAATTGCCGCGCTCCGTGGTAGACGCTGTCGTCGACGGTTACTGTGATGTTTCTCATAGGGGTCACCTGTATTTATTGTGCGCCGGGAGGGGGTAATTATCTGCAAAGCGGGAGAACTTTCCCCTAGACTTCGCGGCGACGCCGAGTCTGTTGGTTCGGAGTCAAAGGAACAGTCCTGGGATTTCGGAAACCAAAATCACGAAGCGGATGTTCTGCTCCGTATAATCTAGGGAACATGCTGACTCGGGTCTACATCGATAACTTTCGAAGCTTTCAGAACTTCGAGTACAAACCTGCGAAGAAGCAGTTGTTGCTTGGAGCCAATGGTAGCGGCAAGACGTCGCTCCTTGAGGCCATCCGGCGCCTGAAGAGCTTTGTGAACGGTGATGCGAACGTGTTTACGCAGTCCACCCGTACCCGCTGGATTGATAGCCCAGCGCAGGTATTTGAACTTGAAGCCGAGCTAGACAATAAGAGGTACGAGTATCGCCTGCAACTTGGCTACGCAGAGTTGACAAAGGAGCAGACGGTCGCCTTCGAGCGGCTCACAGTCGACGGTGACACGGTATTTCAGCTTGCAGATGGGAAGATCCGGTTCTTTCCGAGTGAGAGCGAGTCTGTCGCCGTTCCTCTTCAGACCAATCGTTCGGCTCTTCCGCTCTCGGTTCTGAGCAATGGTGATGTGCGGCGTTTCGTTGAATGGCTAAGCAATCATGTTCACTGCTTTGATATCGACCCGTATCCCGGCCAGATGGAGGAAACAGCGGATAGTGAGGATCGGGAACCTGATTTCGAACTGAACAATCTGGCCGGCTGGTATCGGTCACTCGTGACAACGAATCCCGACGAGAACGTTAAGTTTATCGAGTCTCTCAAACGGTGTCTGGACGGATTCCTGACGCTCAAGTTTTCGTCGCAAGAAGATGGCGCTCGGCAACTGCGAGCAGAGTTCACCTCACCCACGAAACGAAGGGTTAGCTACTCCATTTCAGAGTTATCTGAAGGTCAGCGCTGTCTCGTGTCCCTATACATGATTTTGCATTTTCGAATCGAGCGGGGAGACACTGTCTTTGTTGATGAACCGGACAACTTTATCGCTTTGCGCGAGATCCAGCCGTGGCTGCTGTCTGCGGAAGAGGCCGTCGAAGACCATAACGGCCAACTGATACTCGTTTCCCATCACCCGGAGACGTTGAATCAGTGGGCCAGACTTCATGGGCTGCGATTCTTCCGGGAGCAGAATGGCCAGGCGAGGACGGCAAGATTTTCATCCGAGGAGACGAACCTTCAGCCTTCCGAGGTGATCGCCAGAGGATGGGAATAGGTGTCCAAACCGTCCATGGTAATCGTCCTCGTTGAGGACGAATGCCACCAGAAGTTCGTTTTTCGTTACCTTCGTCGAATCGGACTCGAGCCGCACGCGATGCGATTCGTGCGTCCATTGTCCGGCAGTGGGGAACAATGGGTCCGTGAGCAATTCCCGATTGAAGTTGCTGCCTTCCGAAGAAGGAACGCTCGCGTTGAAACAAAGCTGATCGCGGTAATCGACGCGGACAACCTGACGGTTCAGGCTCGATTGGCGCAACTTGATCAGAAGCTCCAAGAAAAAGAGATCGGCCTGATCCGGACGGAGTCTGAGCAGGTAGCGCGGCTTATTCCGAAGCGCAACATTGAGACCTGGATTCTCTGCCTGAATGCAGTTGAGGTGAACGAAGAGACAGATTACAAGAGAACTCGCAATGACTGGGCAGAGCTCATCCGCCCGGCGGGAGAGGTTCTTTATACTTTGAGCCGTCCGAATGCTCAGGTTATGGAGAATTGCATTTCCTCGTTACGACATGGAATAAGTGAGCTTCGCAGGCTCAATTTTAGCGACGTGTAAACGCCTGATGGATTGCTGAAGACACCTGTGCTTGTTGAGTTGGGCTTTGTTGTATCGAGTCAACCGCTGAGAAGTGCATTGTGTGCGCTGGCGCGATAAGCTCGTATTCACGGCGCTTTAGTTTAGGAGATTTGCAGACGTGGATACAGTGATCCTTTTTCGGCCGACAGGAGAGAACGAACTCGCGCTTATACGAGATAGCGGGTGGAAAGAGTTTCCGCCTCGTTTGCCGGAACAGCCAATCTTCTATCCCGTCTTGAATGAGGAGTACGCGGTGCATATTGCGCGGGACTGGAACACGCGCGATGGTGGAATTGGCTACGTGCTTCGCTTTGCGGTTGAAGGCGATTATCTCTCGCGTTTCCCAGTGAAGACTGTTGGGGCGCGGATTCATCAGGAGTATTGGATACCGGCTGAGGAGCTTTGCGAATTCAATCGACATATTGTGGGGTTGATTGAGGTTGTGAAGAGCTTTGAAGGTTCGCCAGCCACTTGATGCGTTGGCTATTCCATCAAAGTGCGTCTGAACGAGGAGCATCAGCAAATGGCTGAGTCCTCGAAATGTAAGTACTGCGGTGGCACTGCATCAACGAGCCAGACTCCGTTCGGAGTGAAGTAAAAAGGAATCCCCGATTTGTGCATTTCTCCAGCGTTAATCTTGATGACCAAAGGCTTGCCATGACGCTGGCCAACCTTGAATGCAGTGTCTTTATCGGCGGAAAGATGTACTTGCTGCCTCGCGCCCTTTATCAATCCCAACTTCTTGATTGAGTCGATGAACCGTGTTGCGGTGCCGTGGTAAAGGGTTGCGGGCGGCTCCTTCGGCGTGTACTGAAGGTCTACTTCAATGCTGTGACCCTGTGACGCTCGAATTCGATTGCCATCGGCAGAAAACTCAAAACGTTTTTTGTCGTTTTCGGCAACCACAGCGTCTAGTTCTTCACGGGTGATTTTGTATCCGCTGGCAGCACATCCCCGTAATAAATCATCGACCCTGCACCAGCCGGAATCATCGAGAGTCAGTCCCGCTTCTTCGGGTTTATGCCGCAAAATCAGGCTCAGAAATTTGCTCGTTCGTACCTGAATCTTTTCCATGTCTATAAATGTAGTTGTTTTGGCAGATCAGGGTGGATGGATGGCATCGGGAAACTGTATTTACAGCAGAATCCTGTCGGTTTTCCCGACCACGCATAGGGCGTGTAACAATCGCTTCGTCGCCTTAGAATTGGATCGGAAAAATGGCGGTGAGAGGTTCGATGACCTTAATGGATCGCAGGGGATTCTTGCGGAGCGGGGGACTGGTGCTGGGGGGCGGGGTGGCTTCCGCGACGGCTTTGGCGCGCTTGGCTTCCGCTGCTGGTTTGGCCGCGCCCGATGCTGCCACTAAGGCGGATTACTCGCTGAGAATTGAGCCCTGCAGCCTGGAGATTGCGCCGGGGGTTTCTGTAAAGACTACTGCTTACAATGGGCAGGTGCCGGGGCCGGTGCTGCGGTTGCGAGAGGGCGTTCCGGTGACGATCGATGTTGCCAATGCGAGCCCTAATCCGGATATTGTGCACTGGCATGGGCTGGCGATTGATTCGTTGAATGATGGCGCGATGGAAGAGGGATCGTCGATGATTGCGCCGGGCGGGACGCTGCGGTATAGCTTTACGCCGCGGCCTGCGGGGACTCGGTGGTATCACACGCATGCGGGGGCCGGCGCGGATTTGACGCTGGGGACTTATAGCGGGCAGTTTGGGTTTTTGATGGTGGAGGGGAAGGCGGACGCGGGGAAGGCAACGTCGGCCGGATACGATCAGGAGATTTTTCTGGCGGTGCATCATTGGGGACCGCGGTTTGTGCCCATGGTGGAGACGATGCGGATGGAGAGCGCCAACCAGCCGCTGACGACGGGGAGCGATGTGGGCTACCAGTATGCGACTGTGAATCAGCACATGCTGGGGGCGGGTGAGCCGTTGCGCGTGAAGGCGGGGCAGCGGGTGCTGATGCGGCTGCTGAATGCGAGCGCGACGGAGAACGTGGTGCTGGCGCTGCCGGGGCATACTTTCAAGGTGATTGCGATGGATGGGAATCCGGTGCCGAATCCGGTGGCGGTCGAGGTGCTGTCGCTGGCTGTGGCGGAGCGCGTGGATGCGGTTGTGGAGATGAATCAGCCGGGTGTGTGGGTGCTGGGGTCAACGTTGGCCGAGGCGCGGAAGATGGGGCTGGGCGTGGTGGTGGAGTATGCGGGACGGACGGGCGCGCCGGTTTGGAACGAGCCGGACTCGAGTCACGGGCCGGCGAAGTGGGATTATGCGCAGTTTGCTTTGCCGGCTTCGGCGGCGGCGCCGGATGAGACCATTCCGTTGACGTTTCATGATGTGGGGGCGCTGAAGGGGTCGAAGTTCGACACGTGGACGATTAATAACAAGTCGTGGCCGGATGTGGATCCGATCAAGGTGACGCAAGGGAAGCGGTACAGGCTGGTGCTGCGGAACGGGAGCGGAGATCAGCATCCGATTCATCTGCACCGGCATACGTTTGAGGTGGCGAAGATTGGGGCGAAGGATTTGAGCGGGCTGCGCAAGGATGTGATCAACGTGATGCCGCTGCAGACGGTGGCGGTGGATTTTGTGGCGGATAATCCGGGGGATACGTTGCTGCATTGCCATCAGCAGTTGCATATGGATTTTGGGTTTATGACGATTATCAAGTATGGGGTTTAGGGGAACGGGCGAGGGTGACACAGTGATAAACAAGGAACAGAAGGTTGAAGGGCCCGAGGGGCGTGGGTTGGGCTTTGTGGTCTCCCGCCTTTGCGACAGGAAAAAGTCGCAAAAACGGGGCACGGGGCATTTGAGCTGGGACGGACTTGCCCGTGTAGAGTCTCATCCGCGATGGATCGGCGAAGTTGGTGGAGGGCTAGAGTGAATCGGAATTTGGTGTTGGGTGCGTGGGCCGGGTTGATGCTGTGCGGGGTTTGTGCGGGGCAGGGATCGGCGGAACGGGCCTCGGGGGATGGGCGGTCGGCGGGATGGCCGGTTTATAACGGCGGGGTGGATGGGGATCACTACTCGGCGCTGAAGCAGATTAATCGCGCCAACGTGAAGCAGTTGAAGGTGGCTTGGAGTTTTGATACGGGGGAAAAGGGCGGGTTGCAGGACAATCCGCTGGTGATTGGCAGGACGCTGTATGCGTATACGCCGACGCAGAAGGTGGTGGCGCTGGATGCGGCTACAGGCGCGGTGAAGTGGAAGTTCGATTCGGGTGTGGGCGGAAGCCAGCCGGCGCGGGGGATGGCGTATTGGACGGATGGCAAGGAGGGAAGGCTGTTTGCGGGGGTGATGAACTTTCTCTACTGTCTGGATGCGGAGACGGGGAAGCCTGTTGCGGGGTTTGGCGAGGCGGGGCGGATTGATCTGCGCAAGGGGCTTGATAGGGGACTTGGAGGGAATTATGAGAGCCAGTCGATTGCGCTGACGACGCCGGGGATTATTTACAAGGACATGATTATTGTGGGCGGGCGGAATCCGGAGACTCATCCTGCGCCGCCGGGGGATGTGCGGGCGTTTGATGTGCATACGGGGGCGGTGCGGTGGGTGTTTCATACGATTCCGCGGCCAGGTGAGGCGGGGTATGAGACGTGGCCGCCTGAGGCCTGGAAGACAGCGGGGGCGGCGAATAACTGGGCGGGGATGGCGCTGGACGCGAAGCTGGGGATTGTCTATGTGCCTACTGGGTCAGCCGTATTTGATTTTTATGGCGGCGACAGGGTGGGGGATGATTTGTATGCCAATACACTGCTGGCGCTGGATGCGAATACGGGGAAGCGGATTTGGCATTTTCAGGGAGTGCACCACGATATTTGGGATCGGGATTTTCCGAGTGAGCCGGCGCTATTTACGTTGAAGCGCGATGGGAAGACGGTTGATGCGCTGGCGCAGACGACCAAGCAGGGGTATCTGTATCTGTTTGACCGGGTGACGGGGAAGCCGCTGTTTCCGATCCATGAGGTGCCGTATCCGGCGAGTACGATTCCGGGCGAGGTGACGGCGAAGACGCAGCCGCTGCCGGAGGGGGTGCAGCCGTTTGCGCGGCAGCGGCTGACGGAGGATGGGCTGACGAATCGCACGCCCGAGGCGCATGCGTGGGCGGTGAAGGAGTTCAAAAATCTGGTGAGCGATGGGCAGTTTATTCCGTTTTCGGTGGGCAAGCTGACGGTGATTTTTCCTGGGTTTGACGGAGGGGCTGAGTGGGGTGGGCCGGCGGTTGATCCCGCAACGAATGTGTTGTATGTGAATGCGAATGAGATGGCCTGGCTGGGCGGGTTGGGGCCTACGCAGCATGGAGGGAGTGCCGGGGAGCGGGTTTATCAGAGCCAGTGTGCAATGTGCCATGGGATGGATCGGGCGGGTGCGCCGCCGGCGTTTCCTTCGCTGGTGGATGTGCTGAGCCGGCTGACGCTTGAGAAGGTTACGGAGAATGTGCAGAAGGGGAACGGGCGGATGCCGTCGTTCCCGAATATCGATGATGCGCATTTGAAGGGGCTGATTGAGTATCTGCGGACTGGGTCGGCTGGGGCGAAGAGCGATGCGCCGAAGGAGTTGGCGTCGGTGCCGGCGCAGGCTATGACGGCCGAGGTGCCGGGGGATAAGGCGGGGGCCCAGGTTTATGCGGACCATTGCGCGATTTGCCATGGGGACCATCTGGAGGGGATTGCTCCGGCGTTTCCGATGCTGATTGGGGTGGGGAGCCGCATGGGGAAGGCGCAGGTTGTGGACCTGGTGCAGAACGGAAAGAACCAGATGCCGGGCGCGTTGGATGTGCAGGGAGCTGATCTGGAGGCGCTGCTGCGGTACCTGGGGGTGGGGGAAAAGCCGAAGGTGGATGCTGGGGAGGACGAGGCCGGACAGGATGCTTATGGCTTTACCGGGTACAAGAAGTTTCTTGATCCGGAGGGGTATCCGGCGGTGGCGACGCCTTGGGGCACTCTGAATGCGATTGATCTGAAGACGGGGAAGTATTTGTGGAAGATTCCGTTTGGAGAGTATCCCGAATTGGCGAAGCTGGGGATGAAGAATACGGGGACGGAGACCTATGGCGGGCCGATTGTGACGGCGGGGGGGGTGGTGTTTATCGGGGCGACGGTTTACGACCATAAATTCCACGCGTTCGATAGCAGGAACGGGGAGCTGCTTTGGGAGACGGAGTTGCCTTATTCCGGAGTGGCAACGCCTTCGACTTACATGATTGATGGAAAGCAGTACGTGGTGATTGCGGCTAGTGGGGCGCGTGATCCGAAGGGGGCGGCTGGTGGGGCTTATGTGGCGTTTGCGCTGCCGCAGTAGGAGGTCGCTACGGCTGGGGTAGCGGATTCACCTTGAGGCCCACTGCTTGGGCGGCCTTATGCTGTCTTTGGTCGAAAGTGTAGAGGGATTTTGCGCCGAGTTCGATGGCGGCGGCGATATGCAGCAGGTCCGCGGCTCGGACGCCGATGGTGGGCGTGATTTTTTCGGAGAGGGACTTGGCGCGAGTGAAGGCGGATTCCGGAAGCGGACGCAAGAGATAGGCGCCGGATTCAATGTTGAGATTGAACTTGCGCCGGGTGGCTATTGCCTCATGTTCTGAGATCTCTTTGCGAAAGACGCATGGGCTGAATGCGTTGAATACTTCGAATTCGCAAAATGATGAGAGTATGAGGGGTGCGCGGGCGGCAGCGACCAATGAGGCGGCAAATGCCGAATTCCGATCGGGGCGATAAAGGGAAAAGACAAGGCTGGCGTCAAGGTAGATCATTATCCGTCTCGATCTTCGGAGATGATCTGGGCACCTGTGACCTTGAGAACTTTGTCGCCAAAAACCTCTTTCGTCTGTCCGAGAAAGTCGGGTAGAGGCGGTCTCTCAGTTGGCTCGGGGGTGAGTCGCGCGATCACTTTGCGACGCTTGGTGATGCGGATTTCCTCGCCGGATTGAAGCATCTGTTCGACTTTGGGGAAGTCGTACCGGAGATCGCGGACGGAGACGTTTTTCATGTATCACATTCTAGCATCACATTGCTCCAGCCCAGCAGAATAGTGATTATCAGCAGTAGTAAAGTGCCCGCGGAAATATTTTCGTATTTTATTCGCCTTTTCACATGGATTTGGGTTATGCTTGCTTGGCAACATGGAGGTTGCACCGATGGACTTTCAAAAGGAACTGATTGCTGAGTATGACCGCGAGGCAGCGAGCACTCGCAAGATTCTGGAGGCCATTCCAGAGGACTTTGACCCCGAGTACAAACCGCATCCCAAATCTATGAAGTTTGGCCGACTGGCCGGGCACGTCGCCGAGACAACCGGGGAGTGGGCGATTCACACGCTTACAACTGACGGAATGATTTTTGAACCGGGACACAAGTTCGAGCCGTATATTCCAGCCACGAAGGCCGCGCTTTTGGAGCGTTTTGACAAGGAAGTTGCCGAAGTGAAGACCGCGCTGGCCAGCATCGACCCTGCTAAATGGGACGAAACGTGGAAGATGGGGGCGAATGGGCAAATCTGGATCGAGGACTCAAAGTACCGGGTGTGGCGGGTATGGGTGATCAGCCACGCGGCTCATCATCGCGCGCAACTGGGGGTTTATCTCCGGCTGCTGGATAAGCCTCTGCCAGGAACGTATGGGCCTTCGGCGGACGAGATGTAAGGAGCAGTTGTAAGTTTTAAGTTGTAAGTTTTCCGCTGTCAGTGATCAGTTTGCCCGTTACGGTTTGTGGAATGCACGGGGTAGTATTCAAATCTGCGGTTTTGCTGATCACTGACATACCCATCCGATTCAGCTACGCTGAATCTATGGCTTTCTTATTTCCGAAGATTTATCCCATTCTTGATTCTTCCTTTGTTCCTTCGACCGGCCGCGCCGAGTTCCTGACCCGATTGGGAACTTCGCTGACGGATTCTGGCGTGACGTTGCTTGAATACCGCAATAAAACTGGAGCAGACTCCCAGTTGCTGGCCGATGCGGAGATTCTTCGTACAGCGCTACCGGGCGGTCAAGTGAAGCTGATTCTCGATGACCGGGTTGACCTGGTTTTGAAAGCAGGCTTTGACGGGGTGCATGTAGATGGCGGAGACGCTCCGCCTGCCCAGGCGCGGCACGTTCTGGGGCCGAAACGCATTGTGGGGACGTTCGGAGGCGGCGAGGGATTGGTTCCGGGGATCTTGTTGGCTCCGGCGGACTATTTCTCGGTTGGGCCCGTAGGCACGACGCGGACAAAACAGACGACCAAAGCGCCGATTGGTGTGGAGGGCGTGCGTCGGCTGCGAGCTGAAGCTGGAAGTGGGCCGGTACTGGTGGCAGTAGGCGGGGTGACTCTGGCGAATGCGGCTGCATTGCTGGAGGCTGGCGCGAATGTGGTTGCGGTAGCCGGGGCGCTGTTTCGGAATGTTGATCCGGCAGCGGAATTTCGGCGTTGGGTTGCGGAGCTGGGGTGATGGGATTGCCGGGCAGCCCGCGGTGCCCTTTCAGAGCAATTCCGCCAACTAGTGGACGCCCCAGGAAGCAGCACACAAAGGAAGTGTCTTGAAATGGGACAGTTAAAGAAAACTAAAGACATCCCGGTTGAAATCCGTTAAAACTTTGATTACGCTCCGAGCCCAGATATCGCTACTACTCAGCTAACGTGGCCAGCCCTGATATAGCCAGGAACGGCAACAACCAAACAATCCTTGCCGAGGATCTTGAATGAGAATTGCCGTATTGTGGGCCACGCTGACGGGGTATATGGGTGCGGCGTTGAAAGCCTTGGCTTCGGTCCCGGGAAACTCGCTCTTTGTTGCCGACAATGCCGGTCCTGAAAAGCAGGCGCCTTTCGACGATGCATTGTTCGCTTGGATAGGCGAGGATCGCTTTCAGCACGATGGAAATCCGGATGCTGCCGAGCTGATTCGCCGACTTGAGAGCTTCAACCCCGATGTCCTCTACGTCGCCTCATGGAACACTGTGGCCTACACCAGGGCTTGCACCCATTTCCGAGGGCGGGCTCTGCGAATCAGCGGAATGGACAATCAGTGGCGCGGCACATTGAAGCAGCATATCGGGATTCTTACGGCGCCATTTTTTGTTCGCCGTTTTTTTGACTGTATGTTTGTCGCGGGTGATCGCCAGCGGGCGTTTGCCGAACGGCTTGGTTACGGCAGTGACAACATTTGGCAGGGGCTTTACTGTCCCGACTACGATGCGTATCACGGTGCGCGTTGGCCTGAATCATCGCCCAGACCGCGGAACTTTCTTTTTGCCGGCCGGCTGGTGGAAGAAAAGGGAGTTCGCATTCTTGCTGACGCCTACAAACGATATCGAGAGTCCTGTTCTTCATCGCCATGGCCGCTTAGCATTGCAGGCGGCGGGCCGCTGGAACAATTGCTTCGCGGTGTGCCCGGGGTGACAGTGCATGGATTTGTTCAGCCCTACAATCTCCCCGCCCTTTTTAAATCGAGTGGCGTATTTGTGCTGCCAAGCATCAGTGAGAATTGGGGCGTTGTTATTCAGGAGGCCGCCGTAGCCGGCATGCCGCTGATTTGCTCGAGCGAATGTGGCGCGACCGTTCACTATCTGATGGACGGTTACAATGGCTATGTAATTGAAGCCGGAAACGTGGAATCGCTGAAGCAGGCGCTGAAACGCATGGCGGCGGCATCAACCGAGGAACTTGCGCGCATGTCGAACGCAAGCCTTGGTTTGGCGGAACAAATTACCCCGCGACGTTGGGCTGCTTATTTCCTTGAGAAATCTTCGCAAGCAAGATTGTCTTTAAACAACTGAACGATGATTCGCAGACAGACCAGGTGATTTTTGCCTGAACACACCAGTTGACTACGAGGTAAGCGTGGACAGCGTCCAATCTCAGGCTAAATCCGTAGCGGTTCGCGAGGCGGACGCTCTAAACAATTCTTCCGGGCTGGTGCCGACTCTTGGCCTTTTCAGCTCGACGGCTCTGGTTATTGGCTCGATGATCGGATCCGGGATCTTCATTGTGGACGCGGATATTGCGCGGGGGACCAACTCTCCAGCGCTTTACCTGGGCGCCTGGGTGGTTACCGCAATACTGACGATGATTGGCGCGCTGAGCTATGGCGAGTTGGCGGCCATGATGCCAAAGGCGGGCGGGCAATACATCTACCTGCGCGAATCGCTGGGGCCGCTTTGGGGCTTCCTATATGGATGGACGCTGTTCGTGGTGATCCAGACGGGAACGATTGCGGCGGTCTGCGTGGCGTTTGGCAAGTTCCTGGGTGTGTTCTTTCCGGCGGTTTCGACGACGCACTGGCTTTGGCATATTGCGAAGGTGCCACCGATTCCGTTTGGGCCGATGGTGCTGGGGAACATGGACATTGGTGTGAGCACGGCCAATTTGACCGGGATTGTGATTATTTTCTTTCTGGCCGTGGTGAATATTTTCGGCGTACGGCTGGGATCGCTGATTCAGAACGTATTTTCTTCAGCGAAGTCGTTGTCGCTGGCGGGGCTGATCCTGCTGGGGTTCACGGTGGGGATTAACTCGACGGCCTGGAACGCCAATTTTGGCGCGGGGTTGAGTGAGTTCTGGAAAAACGCGGGCTGGAACAGTTTGCACCCGGTGCAGGTGGGTGTGGGCGGCCCGATGGTTCTGGTGAATATGGCGGTGATCCTGGCGGTGGTGCAGGTGGGCTCGCTGTTTTCGTCGGATGCATGGAACAACATCACGTTCACGGCCGGGGAAGTGAAGAATCCAAAACGGAACATTCCGCTGTCGCTGGTGCTGGGGACGGGGTTTGTGCTGACGGCGTATTTTCTAGCGTCGCTGGCTTACATTCTGGTGTTGCCGATGCATGGCGATCCGAATGGCGGGACGGTGTTGGCACGCGGCGTTCAATACGCGGCCGAGGACCGGGTAGCCACAGCGGCGCTGCAACAGATTTTCCACTCTGGCGGAGCGCAGTTGATGGCGGCGGCGATCCTGGTTTCGACATTCGGCTGCGCGAACGGGCTGACGTTGGCTGGGGCTCGTGTTTATTACGCGATGAGCAAGGACGGGCTGTTTTTCAAGGCAGTGGGCAAGCTGAGCCCAAAGTACAAGACGCCGGTTGCGGGGCTGATGGTGCAGGCGGTGTGGGCGACAGTGCTGTGCGTCTCAGGTTCGTATGGGCAACTGCTGGACTACATCATTTTCGCGGTATTGGTGTTCTATATCCTGACGATTGTGGGGCTGTTTGTACTTCGATTCAAGCAGCCGAATGCGGCGCGGCCCTACAAGGCACTGGGGTATCCTGTGCTGCCTGCCCTTTATATCGCATTGGCGACATGGATTTGTATCGTATTATTGCGTTACAAGCCACAGTACACATGGCCGGGCCTGGTGCTGGTATTGCTGGGGATTCCGGTTTATTTTCTTTGGTCGAAGCGATCGAACCCCCAAGCTGAAGCCACGGCAACTTCAAACTGAAACCAACCGCTCAGGAGGAAGTACCTTACTCATGCCCAGTCTCTTCCGCATTAAACCAATGTCGATGTTGACCGAAGAGTCCCGTGAAACCGGCGAGCACACCCTCAAACGCTCACTGAGCGCGCTGAACCTGATTACGCTCGGAATTGGGGCGGTGATTGGCGCCGGCATCTTCACGCTGACAGGCCAGGCGGCGGCGCTCCATGCGGGGCCGGCAGTGGCTCTGAGCTTTGTGCTTGCGGGTATCACGTGCGCTTTTGCCGGGATCTGCTATGCCGAGTTTGCCTCGATTATTCCAATTGCCGGTTCAGCTTATACGTATGGATATGCGACGCTGGGCGAGTTGGTGGCGTGGATTATCGGTTGGGACCTGACGCTGGAATACGCCTTTGGGGCTTCGACGGTTGCTTCCGGTTGGGCGGGGTACTTCAACAGCCTGATGCAGCAGCTCGGCATCGTGATTCCTCCGCAGTTGACCACGACCACCGGGAACGTGCTGGTGAGATATCACAACATCTGGATCGAAAAGATGTCTTTGCCGCCAGGCGTCAGCGATGTGGGACTGGAGCACGCGACAGGATTGTTCAATCTGATCGCGGTGCTGATTGTGCTGGTGATCACGACGATCCTGGTGATTGGGATCAAGGAGTCGGCGAACTTCAATTCGGCGATTGTGATCATCAAGCTGGTAATTGTGGGTATTTTTCTGGTGGTGGGCGGCATGTTTTTGTTTCACCATCCGGACGTGGCGAATGCCAACTGGCATCCATTCATTCCTCCGCCGGACGGGCATGGCAATTTTGGCTGGGGTGGAATTCCGGTAGCGGCCGCGTCGATCTTTTTTGCGTATATCGGGTTTGACGCGGTGTCCACTGCAGCGCAGGAGGCGAAGAACCCGCAGAAGGATATGCCGATCGGCATCCTTGGGTCGCTGGTGGTCTGCACCATTCTCTACATCATGGTGTCGCTGGTGCTGACCGGTCTGGTGAGCTACAAGACGCTGAATGTCTCTGCACCGGTTGCGTTGGCGATTGATGCGACGGGTGTGGGCTGGGGCTCGATGCTGGTAAAGATTGGAGCGGTGTTCGGGCTGGCAACGGTGATGCTGGTGATGCTGCTTGGACAGTCACGTGTCTTTTACTCGATGTCGAAGGACGGCCTGTTGCCCAAGGCGTTTTCGGCTATCCACCCGAAATTTCGGACTCCCTGGATCACAACGATCATCTTCGGCTCGTTTGCGGCCATCATGCCGGCATTTCTGCCAATCGGGAAGCTTGCTGAGCTGGTAAATATTGGCACGCTGCTTGCGTTCACGATTGTGTGCGCGGGCGTCTGGATTCTGCGGGTGCGCAGCCCTGAGCTGCACAGGCCTTTCAAGACTCCGCTGGTGCCGCTGATACCGATTCTTGGGATTTTGAGTGCCGGGTACCTGATGACCCAGTTGGAGCGCATCACATGGATTGTGATGATCGTGTGGTTGCTTATCGGGCTGGTGATCTACTTTACGTACTCGCTGAAGCACAGCAAGGTGCAGAGGTTGCCATAGGGGCTCAGGAATAGGAAGTGTAGGAACGCAAAACGGCCTCCCTTGCGGGAGGCCGTTTTGTTTGCCGATTGAGCGGCTATGGTTAGTTAACGGTGGTTTTGGCGCAGAATTCGTCGAAGGCGCGAGTCAGTTCGCCGGCGATTTGTGGGGCGGTAGCCTGCTCGATGATGTAGCGCTGCATGAGGTAGACGAGCTTTCCATCGCGGAGGATGGCGATGGCCGGAGAGGTGGGCGGGTTGCCGTCGAAGTAGCTGCGGGCGCGCTCGGTGGCTTCGCGATCCTGGCCGGCAAAAACAGTGATCTTGTGATCGGGCTGAGCGGCGGAGTTGGTGAGGGCCAAGCGGACGCCGGGACGCATTTTGCCGGCCGCGCAGCCGCAGATGGAATTCACCACCAGGAGGGTTGTGCCTGGCTGGGCGAGGGCTGCGTCGACATCTTCGGCGGTGCGGGTTTCAGAAATGCCTGCGCGGACGAGTTCCTCGCGCATCGGGATTACCATCAGTTCTGGGTACATGTTTGCCTCCGGCAGGGATTAAGCCTGCCACCATTCTATCTCGAAAGCTGTGGTGTAGGTTGAAGCCGATGGGTATTGAAGGAATGATGGAAGAAAATAAGCCGCTCGCGCCGTTTACGACTTTTGGGATTGGCGGGCCGGCGCGCTGGTTTGTGGAGGCGGGCTGCGAAAAAGAAATCGCGGACGCGACAGGGTGGGCACGGGAGCGCGGACTGCCGCTGTTCGTGCTGGGCGGAGGGAGCAACCTGCTGGTGGCGGACGGGGGTTTTGATGGGCTGGTGTTGAAACTGGGAAATCGATGGATAGCATCGGCCAAGGCGCGGGACGGTAGCGGGCAGATGATTTATGGAGCGGGGGCTGGGACTGATTGGGACGCGTTTGTCGAACGAACCGTGCAGGATGGGTGCGCTGGCGTTGAATGCCTGGCGGGGATTCCGGGAACTGTTGGCGGGACCCCAGTTCAGAATGTGGGCGCTTACGGTCAAGAAGTGGCGTCTGTCATTAGCCAAGTGCATGCAATCGACCTACGGGACATGTCTATTGGGCCGCTTTCAAGGGCAGAGTGCAGATTTGGCTATCGTCGGAGCCGGTTTAACACGGTGGACCGCGGCAGGTTTATTGTGACTCGGGTGGATTACCGCCTGACACCAGGCGGCGCGCCAACGGTTGGTTATCCGGACTTGCAACGGGCGATTGAGACGGAGTTGAAGGGAAATGCCCCCGCGTTAGCCGAGGTGGCAGCGGTCGTGCGGAAGGTGCGGCAATCGAAGGGGATGCTGCTGGTGGAGGGTGATCCCAATTGCCGGAGCGCGGGCAGTTTTTTCAAGAACCCGGTGGTGGACGCGGCGGCGGTGCGCAAGATCGCCGAAGTCAGCGGGAAAGAGCTGCCAACCTTTCCGGCGGGGGAGGACGGCGTGGGCCTGGTGAAGGTTCCTGCTGCTTGGTTGATTGAAAACGCTGGGTTTAGCAAAGGATATGCGCTGGGCGCTGCGGGAATTTCGACACGGCATACGCTGGCGCTAATCAATCGCGGAGGGGCTACAGCAGCGGAGATTCTGGCTCTCGCGGAGCGGATCTCAGAAGCGGTTGAGGCACGATTCGGGATCGTGCTTGAAAGGGAACCGGTGCTGTTGGGATTCTGACGGAGGGCCTGGAAACAGGTTCATCTTCGCGCCTCTGCAAAAAGCGGCGTACGCTGGTAGGCTAAAGCCAGTCATGAACGACAATTTGCATCAGTTACGTTGTTTCGGTTGCGGGACCCGGGTTCCGCGCGGCGAGGCCAAGCCGGATTTTCGATGCGCTCTTTGCGGCGATCTTTTTGAAGTTGAGTATCCGGGCTGGAGCCAGCGTGGAGGGAACGACCGCCCCAACGCCGGCGCACTGAAGTGGTTGTGGCGCGAGCGCCGCAGTTCGACTGAGGCTTTGGACCGATCAGGGGTTTGGCGATTCCGAGAGATGCTCCCGATTCTGAACAGCTTTGGGAGTGCGGTGACGCTGCAGGAGGGGAACACGCCTCTTTACCATCTGGAGCGTACCGCGAAGGCGCTGGGAATCGATCAGCTATTCGCCAAACACCAGGGGATGAATCCCACCGGGTCGTTCAAAGACACCGGAATGACCTCAGCGATGAGCATTGCGAAGGAGCGCGGCTTTGAGTGGGTGGCGTGCGCGTCGACGGGGAATACGTCGGCCGCCATGGCTGCATACGCCGCGCGTGCGGGGCTGCGCGCGCTGGTTCTGATTCCGGAAGGAAAGATTGCGTGGGGCAAGTTGTCGCAAGCCATGGACTACGGTGCCGTCACCTGCCAGGTGAAGACGGACTTCGATGGTTGCCTCAAGTTGTTGATTCAAGTGGTGAAGGAAGCGCATATTTACCTGCTCAACTCGGTGAATCCTTACCGGTTGGAAGGGCAAAAGACTCCAGCCTTCGAGATCGCCGAGGCGTTTGACTGGAACGTGCCGGACCACTTGATTGTGCCGGGCGGGAATTTGGCGAACAGTTCGGCTTTGGGAAAAGGCTTCCGCGAAATGAAGGAATTGGGACTGGTGGCCAGAATTCCGCGCATCTCCGTGGTACAGGCCGAGGGTGCCAATCCGCTGGTGCGTAGCTTCAAAAACAGTAACGGCGCGGAGATGGAGCCGGTGGAGGCGCATACGCGGGCGACGGCGATTCGCATCGGCAATCCGGCATCGTGGCGCAAGGCGGCACGAGTCATCCAGGATACGGGCGGCTGGTGCCTGGATGCGACCGAGGCTGAGATTGCGATTGCCAAGGCGGAGATTGGAGCAGAGGGTCTTGGCTGCGAACCGGCTTCCGCTGTGACCTTGGCGGGCCTTAAGAAGCTGAAGGCGCAAGGTGTAATTCAGTCGGGCGAAACTGTTGTTCTGCTGCTGACGGGACACACATTGAAGGATGCCGATTACACAATTGGGTTCCACCAGGGAACACTGCTAACGGATGAAGAGAAAGCGGGCCGGGAACAGGAAATTGATGGACTGCGCCGGAACGCACAGGCGGTGGATGCTACAGCGGAAGCCGTGCTGGCCACTTTGAAGGGCAAAGTGGGATGAGCGAAGAATTGAAGGCACGGTGCCGCGCGTTTCGGCTTCGTCTTCCTGCAACCTCCGCAAATCTGGGGCCGGGTTTTGATGCGGCCGCCATTGCTCTCGACTTCTATCTTGAGATTGAGGCTGAGGAGGCACCGGAGTTTGCGATTGCCGCCTCGGGTCGCGACCAGGAGCGCTGCGGGAAGCTCGATGACAATCTGATTCTGAGCGTTTACAAACGGATTCTGCAGCGGTGTGACCGGCCGGTTGTGCCTTTGGCGATTCGCATGAAAAACGGGATTCCACTGGGGATGGGCTGCGGCTCATCGGCAGCGGGAAGGCTGGCGGGGATCGCGCTTGCTGTGCATTTTGGCGAGCTCGACTGGAGTTCGCAGCGCATTTTGGAAGAGGCATGCGAGTTGGAAGGCCACCCGGACAACGCAGCGGCGTGTTGGCTTGGCGGGTTTGTGACGGCCGCATCCGCAGGTGGAAAGGTGCACATGGCCCAGGTGACACCGCCGGCGGAATGGCGGGCATTGGTTGTGATTCCGGCAGAATCGCTTGCGACCGTCAAGGCGCGGGCTGTGCTTCCGGCCAGTTATTCGCGGGCTGACGCAGTGGCGAATATCCAGTCGGTCTCATTGCTGGGGCTTGCATTTGCACAGGGGCGTGGGGACTTGTTGAGCATCGCGATGCAGGATCGGATTCACCAGCCTTATCGAGCTGTGATTTGTCCGTTGCTGCCGCGGTTGTTGCCGCTAGCGGGAAGCCATGGCATTTTAGGTGTAGCTCTTAGCGGAGCGGGCCCTGCGGTTCTGGTAATCATGGCAAATGAAGCGGGGCTGGAGGGCGCGGCGCATGCCATTCGCCAGGCGCTTGAAGGAATTCCAGAACCGGAATTCATGGTCAGCGGTTTCTCGCAATATGGAGCAAGCGGCGATTGGGAGCGGGCCTCTCTTTAATCTGCGAGGCCATTGTGGGTTGTCAATTTGTGAATCATTTGCGGCTGGCCAGTATCGTTCTGGTTATCCCCCATTGGTGATTACCCTGTGGATTACCTAAGATTCCTTGCTATTCCGGCCAAGAACACCTAAATTCGCAGCGTGGGCAGTTCTGGGGGAGGGCTGCTCTAGCGCCCGTGGTCCTTACTGGATCCGGGCGCTTCTAATTTGGTCCCGACTTTTCCACGGTGCTACAGAGCGAGAGACTTGTCCGGCCGGAAATCCGATTTTTCTTTGCCTCGCCGTTCGAGCCTTCCAGTTGACAGTTCGGGAGCAGTTTGCGACTTTCGTGTCCAATCCGCATCCTATAAGAGCGCGGAAGCCAGTACACTGGGTTGAGTGCAGGTGCCGTAAGGAGGATCATGGCGGGTTTGGGAGTTTTGGAAGTTAGCGATGCGACGTTTGAAACGGAAGTGCTGCAAAGCGAGCAGCCGGTGCTGGTGGATTTCTGGGCTGTGTGGTGCGGGCCCTGCAGGGCGATCGCGCCGATTGTAGACGGAATTGCTACGGCCTATGCGGGCCGGCTGAAGGTGATTAAGGTGAATGTGGACGAGAATGGCGCAACCCCCTCGCGGTATGGGATTCGCGGGATTCCGGCGCTTCTTTTCTTTAAGGGCGGCAAGGTGGCCGACCAGGTGGTGGGTTATGTGCCCCAGGACGTAATCGAAGAAAAAGTGAAGCGCCTGCTGGCGTGAGCGGCATGAGATCTTTCAACGCAAAGGCCCGGCTTGAGTGCTGGGCCTTTGCATTTTCCGTTGAAACGCCGGCAAATTGATCAGGCTCAAATGGACCTCGTGCCGAAGTGATGTTTCAGGGGTGCTTTCTCAAGAACGCGGGGCCAGTGTCTTTTTGTGGGAAAGTGCAAGGCTCGCACCTAAAATTAGATAGC
>Ga0302266_10001866_pt1 | contig 18879 bp, 5 predicted proteins | sample III_Bog_E1_2_FD_194559 | JGI IMG/M metagenome (GOLD analysis project Ga0302266, IMG submission 194559) | Peat permafrost microbial communities from Stordalen Mire near Abisko, Sweden - III_Bog_E1_2 | ecosystem: Environmental > Terrestrial > Soil > Wetlands > Peat | place: Sweden: Abisko... | reverse complement strand
GGTCGGGCCACCCGTCCCCGTCGACATCGCTCCAGATTGCGCCCGTGACCATGCCGACTTCGCGCAGGTCCGGGGCCAGCGTATCGGTCACGTCCTCAAACCGTCCTCCCCGGTTGGCCAGGAGGGCACTGCGGGGCGCCTGCGGGTAGCTGCCCGTAAGGACACGCCCGCCGATGAAGAGCCCGAGTCGGCCGCTGTGGTCAAAGTCCGCGGCCGCCACGGCGCCGGAGTTAATGGGAAGGGGGGGGAGCGCGCCGTCAGGTGCCGCCGTAAAGCCGCCGTGCCCGTCATTTAGGTAGAGCCTCGGCTGGTACTCCTGGGCAAAGGCAGGAAGCGTGTTGCCGCCCTTGGTCACCAAAAGGTCGCAGTGGCCGTTTCCGCTCGCATCAAACAGGAGCACGGGCCCGTCGTCGGCTCCCACCTTGCTCGAAAGCGCCGTGGAATCCGTTTCCTTAAACTGGTTTGGAGCTGTGCAGTCGAGGATGCGCAGCGGATCCAGGGTGGTCCCTCCGAGGGCAACGTCGCCTCGGCCGCTGCCCGAAACGTCTCCTACCGCCACGGCCGGTCCGCGCCGGTTAAGGCGCACGGGGATGAGGCGCTGCAGGTACGTCTCGCCAATCTGCTCCTCCCTTGTCCTTGCTGAGAGCCCGGTTGCCCCGCTCACCTCATTAAAGCGGGAGGGGGGCCGGACAGGGTCGCCAGGGATCGCAACGGGCCCGGAGGGCTCCATGACCGTGTAGCGTCGGTCGACCGCAAGATTTTCAAAGGACTGCACACGGCCGTTGGGCCAGGTCACGCTCATGCGACGGATGACCGTGTCCGCGCCCAGGCCGAAGTGGAGCATGGGTTCGCTGCTGGAGAGGTAGCCTCGCGCCAGCACGAGCTGGCGCACCTGGACGCCGAGCGCACTCTCGACCCGGACGGTCGCGCCCACCCCGAACCGGTTGGAGGTTGTTCCCCGCAGGTCGACGTTCACGCGGTGCCCCGTGTCGTTGTCGTTGCGCAGGATGCTCACCCCTCCCTCATAATTGGTGTAGACCACGTCCAGGTTGCCGTCTCCGCCGAGGTCGCCAAACGCGGCCCCGAAGGAGACGCCTTTCTGGTCAAGGCCCCATTCCGCGCTCATATTCTCAAACCTCAAGTCGCCCAGGTTGCGGTACGCAAAGTGACTTTCCTTTCGCACGGGGCTATCGAAGAGCACCCGAATGCGTTCGGTCGTGGAGGCGGCCAGCCCGGCGCGATCGATGACGTCGGTGTCCGGATCCCGGTTGAACCCATTGGTGACAAAGAGGTCGAGCGCACCGTCGTTGTCCAGGTCCTCGAGGCGGACCGACCAGGTCCAGTCGGTTGCCGAGATCCCTGCCATTTTGGCGGCTTCCAGGCAGCGGCCCGTTCCCGTGTTCAGGTAGAGTGCGCTCCGGTGGACCTTGGGCGTCGGGTCCGTGGTGTCGATATTGCCTTCCCGCTCACCGGCCATGGACCTTTGGTCCCTCTGATGCGTGGAGGCGGCCATGTCGGCCACCAGGAGGTCGATCAGGCCGTCGTTGTTCACGTCACCCAGATCCGAACCCATGGACGAGGAGGAGGTGTGCGGCAGCACCTGGTCGATGACGTTCGTGAAGGTGCCGTCCCGATTGTTGTGGTAGAGTTTGTCCGGGATCGCGTAGTCGTTGGCGACATAGAGGTCCGGCCAGCCGTCGTTGTCGTAGTCCCACCACGTGGCCGAATGGCTCTGCGACTCGCCGGAGATCCCCGCGGCCTCGGTGACGTTTGTAAAGGTGCCGTTGCGGTTGTTGTGGAGGAGGTAGCCCCGCTGTCCGTCCGGGTGTTTCGCGCTGTCGAGCAGGTTCACGCTGATATAGACGTCCAGCCAGCCATCGCGGTCGTAGTCGCAGAACGCCGCCATGACGCTCGAGTCCTTGATATCGAGGCCGTAGGCGTGGGCCATCTCCTTGAAGGTCCCGTCCCCCTGGTTTATATAGAGGAGATTGGGGGCGTTGAACCGGCAGACGTAGATGTCGAGGAGACCGTCGTTGTTCACGTCGACGAAGGTGGCGCCCAGGTTCCAGACTCCGGGCTCGGCGCCTACCCCCGCCTTCTCCGTCACGTCCTCGAACCGGTAGCCGCCCAGGTTTCGGAAAAGGCGGCACCCCTTCGTCTTGCTCACGACGAAGATATCAGGCTTTCCGTCGCCATCGTAGTCCCCGATGGCCACTCCCGTTCCGATCGAGCCGTCCTCGAATTCGCGGTAGAGGTCGCCCCACATCCTCGGGTCATCGTAGGGGTTCTCGGTCCGCACCCCTGTTTTTTCCGGGGGGAGGAGGGTGAACATGGTCTTCCCCCGCGGCTCGGGCCGCGCAGCGAACGGTTTGCTGGAGAGGCCTCCAGCCGGATCGTCGGCGAGGGCCGCCGAGCACAGGGCCAGGCCCAGCAAGAGCCGCAAGCGGGACGTAAGTCCCGCCGCAGCCGTCACACCGGGGTGCTTGCGATATGCGGCGGCTGGCATCGTGGGTCGCACATGGGACGAACGCGTCCCGGGGGAGTCAAGGATAGGAACGTCCTGGGGCGTGCGCTGTAGGCGGACTTTCCTTGCCCGGTCGATCCTTGTCCGTTTGCATGCGCGACTCCGCAACCCACAGCAAACCCGATAACCCCATTGAAGAGCCCCAAGCAGATTTCGGCGCGCGCCTGGATGCTGGTCCCCATCTGCGCGCTCGGGTTCTTCTGCCTGACGAGCACCCTGCGGATTCGGCGCGTTGAATACGTGACGGCGGTCGGAGGTGCAGCACCTGCCGGCGAGTGGCGGCCGAGGCTCATCGTGCCGGGCCATCACAACGAGTCCTACGAATGGCTCGACCAGGCCCGCCAGATGTTCGCCCACAGAGAGTGGCGCGTGCGCTTTGCCGATTACGAGAATGCGCCGGTGGGCCGCGACGTGAATGCCGCGTCGCCCTACCGGTGGTGGCTTGGGCTCGTTGCCGGTGCCCGCCACGAGGTGTCCGGGAGCCCGATGGGGCCCTCGGTCGAGTGGGCGGCCCTGGTCGCGGACCCCCTGCTGATGATCCTTTTGGGCGCCTGCGCCGTGGGCTTTGTCGCGCGCCGGTTTGGCGTCCTGGCCGCAGCGCTTCTTTCGGCGGGCCTGGTGACCCTCTTCCCCCTCGCCTCGGAATTCCTCCCGGGGGCGCCCGATGACCGCGGTCTTTCTCAGCTCCTGGCGCTCTGGAGCGTGCTCCCGCTCCTGGCAGGGATCACCGGCCGGGGGGACGGCGATCTGGCGCTGCGGACGCGGCGCTGGTTCTTCGGCGCGGGTGTTCTGGGTGGGATCGGGCTCTGGATCAATGTGGCCTGGCAGGCTCCGATCCTCGCCGGGATCGCGGTTGGAGGTCTCCTGGAGGCATGGATCTCCCGGGCAGACACAAAGGCGGCCCCTTCCGAGCTTCGGCAGCCCCTGCCCTGGCGGGCCTGGGCCCTCGGGGGCGCCGTCACAAGTCTCGGTGCCTACCTGATCGAGTACTTCCCGAGCCATATGGGCTCGTGGGAGCTCCACTCGATCCATCCCCTCTTTGGCATCGCCTGGATGGGGGGCGGGGAGCTCCTCTGGCGACTGGCAGCTTGGATCCAGGGCGCACACCCGCGGATGGGACTAAAGGGCGTGGCCGTCTCGGTCCTTGCCGCATTGGCGCTCGCGTCAGTGCCCGTAACGCTAGGGCTCACGCACAGCTCCGGTTTCCTGATGGAGGACCTCTCGACGATGCGGCTTTCGCTCCTTCCCGAGGGGGCCTCTGCGCCGAATCTCTGGTCCTGGCTCCTCCAGAATGGATTCACTCCCATGGTCTGGGCCACGGTGCTGCCCCTTTTGCTCGTCGTTCCCGCGGTTGCGATCCTGGCCTATCGGGCATTTGGCCCAGGCGAGCGGGCCGCATTGGCCCTGGCGCTTGGTCCCGTGCTGGTGGCCTTTGGTTTCGCCGTCCGCCAGCTGAGTTGGTGGAACGGGGTCGACAGCTCCGTCCTGGCGCTGCTCGTGGTGACGGCTGGTGCGCTAGCGAGCGCTCCCAAGCGGCGATGGGTGGCCTGGGTCCTGGGGGTCTTGGCTGCCGTGGCCCTAATGCCGGGCGCCGTTAGGCTCTGGCCGACCGCTGGGCCGGGGGATGCCCTGGCGGGAGGGGAGGCTGTGAGCCTGGTGGAGCGAGACTTGGCCTATTGGCTGGCCCAGCACGTTGGCCAGGGAAGCGCCGTCGTCTTGGCCCCGCCTAATGCGACCACCGCTCTCTACTACTATGGTGGCCTGCGGGGGTTGGGCACCTTTGCCTGGGAAAGCCGGGACGGAATACGGGCGGCGGTGCGCATTGTGAGCGCCCTGACACCCGAGGAGGCCCAAGAGCTGATTACCCGCCGTGGGATCACGCACATCGTGATCCCCCTCTGGGACCCCTATTTGGATGCCTACGCCCGTGTCGGCGAAGGGCAGGTGGGTAGCACCTTTTTAGAGCGCCTGCACCTGTGGAACCTGCCGCCGTGGCTTCAGCCCATCCCCTACCTTCCTCCCAGCATTTCCGGATTTGAAGGGCAATCGGTGGATGTTCTGGAAGTAGTTGATGAACAAGATAACGCAATGGCTGCAAGCCGCTTGGCTGAGTACTTCATCGACATGGGTCAGATGGATTTGGCGGCGAGCTCGCGCCAGGTCCTAAGGCGGTTTCCCGCCGACCTCGGCGCCCTCCTAGCCCAGGCCCAGGTCGCCATAGCCCTGAACGATTCGGATGAGTTTGCCCGGACCGCCGGTCTCCTCGTGCGCCGGATTGGCAGCGGGGCGGACCAGGCGTTGCCCTGGGACCAGCGAGTTGGCCTCGCGGTCGTGCTTGCCCAGGCGCACCACGTGGACCTAGCGCGCGGGCGGCTGAAGCAGTGCTTGGACGAAATGGATGAAGAAAAGCTCCGCACCCTGAGCACGAGTTCCTTGTACCGTTTGCAGGTGCTTAGGAAGGCCCTCGGATTGGCCATAAAGGATCCCCGCCTGCAGGGGGCGGCGATGGAACTATTGCCAGCGGACCTTCGCGAGAGGCTTCAGAATTAGGTTCAAAAATACTTCTGCATTGGTAAAGAATCTTAACTTCCGTATAAAGGTTCTCATTCACAGCAGGCCGCGGATGGGGTATAACCCCCAAGTCTACACGTCAGCTCCCCTTGGATTTACCCCCAATCGCTGACCGTTCACCCCAGAAAACGGACCATTCTCCCCTGAGAGTTTTTCCGTAAGTGTCTAAACCCTAAGTCCAAAAACACCAAAACATGCCTGCTAATCGTACACTAGCGCTGTTGCGTGCCCTCACGGTCACATCAGCGCTTGGTTTCGCAGTAGTGCCTCGAATCGCGGTCGCTCAGGCCGCTCCTGCCGACGCCACTGCGACGACCACAACCGCCGCTGCGGCTCCTTCCGACCAGGAAGAGCCCACGGTGCTATCCCCCTTCGTCGTTGACGCGGCCGAAGACAAGGGAAGCTACAAAGCCAACAGCACGTTGGCTGGAACCCGCGTCCGTACAGACCTCAAGGACGTCGCATCGGCGATCACCGTGGTCACGGCGCAATTCCTCCAGGATACCGGTGCGAAGAACGCGCAGGACCTCCTGGTGTACACGCCCAGCACGGAAGTCGCGGGCCTTCGCGGTAACTTCTCTGGAGCCGCGGGAGCCGCGGTAGCCCAGGAAAACACCGTATCGGCCACGACCCGCGTTCGCGGTCTGGACTCAGCCGACAACACCCGTGACTACTTCCTGACGGACATTCCGTGGGATGCATTCAACGTGGGTCGCGTCGACCTCCAGCGCGGACCGAACTCGATTCTCTTCGGCACGGGCAGCCCGGCCGGTATCATCAACGTCAGCACGAATGGCGCATCGTTCACCAATTCGTACAACGTGACGGACCGGTTCGACGAGTACGGCTCGCTGCGCAACTCCGCCACGCTGAACCAGGAGATCATCCCTGGCGTTCTGGCCATCCGCCTTGCCGTCCTCCAGGACGACGAGAAGTATGAGCAGAGCGACGCGTTCAACAACACGAACCGTTACTACGGAGCGTTCCGCTTTGACCCGAAGTTGTTCGGCAAGGACAGCCACACGAGCATCCGCGGCAACTACGAGTACGGCAAGCAGACCTCTGACAACCCGCGCGACCTCCCCCCGACGGACGAGATCACGCCTTGGTTCGCGAACTCGATCACGGTCGGTGGGGTGACGAACCCCGGCTACAACAAGCTGACCGAGAATCAGTACAGCCTGACGAACACCAACCCCTCAGGCGGCCCGGCGCTGCCCGGCGGTTCCGGTGGCCCGCTCTCCTCGGCCATGTTCCAGCTCGGTGGCTGGGCTCAGGGTCGTTCGTACTGGGGAGACATCGTCAACTACTTCGAGGCGACTCCTTCCGCGTCGAACTCGGTCGCCAACGCCCTCGCACCGAGCGGCACGCCGATCAAGGTCATCACGGCTGAGGCCAATCAGGGCCTCGTTCCCGCCCTGACCTACAACGGCACGACCTACGGTGCCGGTTCGATCGGTGGCATCTCGTCCTTCAGGCCCGACGCCATTCCCCCGTTCAGCCTCTATGCAGGCTACGTCGGAACCAACTCGGCCAACGCGAGCAACGGCGTCCCGGCCAGCTATCGTCTCCCGACGAACCCGATCCCTGGCGGCGTGTACTACACCGACAAGGTCATCACCGACTCCACGATCTTCAACTTCTACAAGAAGCTCCTGGACGGCCCGAACAAGCACGAGTGGAAGAACTGGACCGCGTTCAACATCGCGATCGACCAGACCTTCTTCGACGACCGCGTCGGCTTTGAATTCGCCTACGACCAGCAGAAGTACACGGAGGGCGCAGAGCCCTGGCTGGAAGGTGAGAACTACGCGATCGGCATCGACATCAATCAGACTTATGCGGATGGCACGCCGAACCCGAACGTAGGCCGTCCGGATGTCGCCCAGGCGTCGTCGGGTGGTGAGGACAACAACTACCAGACCACGACCTCGCGCCAGACCTACCGGTTCACGCCCACGGTCGAGCTCCGCGCTTCCGACTTCTTCGGAAATTCGACGCTCACGAACATCCTCGGAAAGAGCATCTTCACGGGTCTCTACGAGAAGAACACGGTCGTCCAGAGCACGTTCCAGTTCGCCGAATACTCGACGACCCCGGACTTCATCTCGAACAACAACATTCCCTCGAACAACATCACGAACGCCGTGGGTTCGAATGGAAGCTTCGAGTGGCTGGCCTACATCGGACCGTCCCTCGCGGGTGCCTCCTCGGCCCATGGTGCGAATCTGAACAGCTTGAACTACGTCATCGCTCCCCCGAAGAACGAGACGACGCTCAACTTCAATTCGACGTGGAACAAGCCGACCGACCCGAACACGCCCGGCTACGTCAACCCGACCGCTCCGTACTCCTACACGAGCACGCAGAACGGCGTCGTGACGACCAACAGCATCCAGTACGAGAACCCGGCCAACTACGTTGGCTGGCAGAACGAGGAAGTCGGCTACCAGAGCTGGAACAACCCGGAGGACCGCTCGAACCTGGTCACGAATGGCAATCGCACCCGTTACATCGACGAGTCCCAGGGCATCACCTGGCAGGGCTACTTCCTGAACGGTGACTTGGTTCCGTCACTCGGCTGGCGCAAGGACAAGGTTACGGATTACCAGAGCAGCGCCATCACGAACCAGAACAACGGCATCACGAGCCTGAACTACCCGGACAACCTTGCTTCCCGCACGGATGTCCAGGGCACGAGCAAGACCTGGGGCGGTGTCTATCACGTTCCGAAGTCGCTCATGTCGAAGCTCCCCGGCGACCTCACGTTCAGCGTGTTCCTGGATCGTTCCGAGAACTTCAAGCCTGACGCGGCTCGCCTGAGCCTCGCCGGCCTGGCGATCCCGAACGCCGAAGGCACCACGACGGAATACGGCTTCACCACGACGGCCCTGAACGACAAGATCTCGCTCAAGGTTGACTGGTTCAAGACGATCGTGAAGAACGCCGACTTGAACGGCACGAACGGCAACTCCATCGCAGGCCTCGGCTCCAACGGATACTTCCTGGCTGACGGCGTGATCTGGGGTTACGGCTGGGCGGCAGCACTCCAGGACGGCCTGGCGGGCAAGACCCCCAACACGAACTACTGGGATTACGGCAATGGTAGCGGCTACGCGACCGGCAGCGCCCAGTACATTGCCACGAACGCCTACTCGGCGCAGATCGTGAACGCCTGGCTGAACATCCCGCTCCCCGATGCCTACTTCGGAAGCTACAATGTGACGCCCCCGATTCATCCTTCGCTCGCGAAGGCCAGCGGCCAGCTCGATTCAGCCTTCCTGAACGGGTACAACGACCTGACGGCCCCGAACGAGGGTGGTGGTTCTAACTTCGGTGACCACGTCACCACGGTGGACAACCTCTCGAAGGGTGTTGAAATCGAACTGACGACGCAGCTCCTGCGCAACTGGAACGTGACCCTGAACTACTCGCATGTGAATGCGACGCACTCGGACATCGATCCGGCCGCCCAGGCCTTCATCAGCAAGATGACCGGCTTCATGAACGGTCCTGGTGGCCAGATCCGCATGTGGTGCAATAGCTGCACCGGCGGCAGCCTCCTCGGCAATGACTGGAATGCCAGCATCGTCGCTCCGTTCACGGTCGAGTTGAACGACCAGGGTCACGAGGCTCCTGAAGTCTCGCCCTGGAGGCTCAACCTGATCACGAACTACACGTTTGACCGCGGCCCGATCAAGGGTGTGTTCGTCGGTGGCGCCCTCCGCATGGAGGCTGCTCGTATCCTCGGATACAAGTACAACCCGAACTTCAACAACGTGAACTCCACGGACCCGAACTATGCTAACGTCGTCGCCGTCACACAGGGCGGACTTGACGTGAACCAGCCGTTCTACGGTTCGACGGACACACACGTTGACGCATGGGTTGGCTACTCCCGCAAGGTCTACAAGAACGTCAACTGGCGCGTACAGCTCAACCTCCGCAGTGTCGGCGAGAAGGATCATCTCGTCGCTGCCCAGTTCGAGCCGGACGGAAGCCTGGCCCTCGCCCGCATTCAGCAGGGCATGGGTTGGACGCTGGAAAACTCGTTCGACTTCTAAGGCCCGTTGTTTCCGGGAGGGGCAACCCTTCCGGAAGCGACCCAAGATTCAAGTCCGGCGGCGAAAGCCGCCGGACTTTTTTGTGCGTGCGCCCGGCAGGGCGCACCCGCTGAACAATGAACATAGCTAAAAATGTAAGCCTGGTGATCGCCCTGCAGAGGGAAGATCTAGCCGAAGGGCAACTGCGGCGTCGCGAGGCGTCCGTGGGAAGGAAGCCCATGGCAAAGCGCTGGCCTGACGAACAGCAACCGCATATGAGGCGGACGCGCCGGGTGAGGAGTCGTATACCTCTAAAGCCCAAAATCTGTACGGAAGACGCGTACGTAGATGCGGCAGGCATAAGCGTGAAGGCGGGTGCGCATTACCCGGGGAGGCCTGAAGTCATGCCCGCAAGGGCTATGGCCGTCGGAAGGCGGCAGGAGGTGACCTCAGGAGTCAGCCGAGGCCATAGTAGCTCGAACGATCAGAGGGCGAAGGGCCGAACCGAAAGAGGACGGTGGAAACCAAGTCCATGACACCGCGTGGGGAAGCAGAAAGGGGCGAAGACAATCTAACGGCTTAACTGGTCAGGACGCGTTGCGACTAGGGAAGCGCATCCGCTGCGCTCTTTGGGAGCTTCGCCAATTCCGAGGCGCGAGCGTCAAAACCCAATTCCGGCGGGGGCCCCTCGAAGGCATGCCTTAGGTCCTCGTCCGTGAGGTGATAGACCAGCACCGAGAAATTGATCTCATTATCAGGATTTCGAGTGCGCAGGAAAGCGGTGAGCCGGCCGAAGCGGTATTCCTCGAAGCGGTTGAGCAGTTCGGGCCAATCACCGGTGCGATGCCGTACCAGCGCTGCTATCCTTGCCTTCCTGTCATCGCCCATGAGGGGTTTCACCGACGCATAGAGCTCCTGGTAGGTCGCTTCATACCTCGAGTTCCAAGGGCCCCACGGTCCCTGCAGGTTGAAATTGACGGGCTGGAGCATCGAGGCGCTGATCAGGTAGGTTCCCGGATGGAGGCCGAGGAGTTCGGGCTTCCGGAGGAATGTCACGGCCACGGTCTCTCCGAGACGCTGGACGCCCAGCAGGTCGTAATCCTTCCATTCTTGCCTGAGAGATTCGATGTGCGACGCGAGATCATCGGGAGAGATGAAGAGGTTTTCCCAATCCGGCTTGCCGAAACCGTCCGCCCCGGCGACCGAGAACAGGGGCCTGGCGCGTATGCCGTAGTACGAGGGGCTCGAGGTGCCAAAATACGAGAAGTAGCTGGGCTCTTTCTCGTCGGAGTGCCGGTCGAGGTAACTGCGGACAGCCGGGAGGTCCTGTCCCCAGTCGAGGGAGCTGTCGACCAGATGCCGGTAGGCATCGCGCGGCCCCACAAGACCGTTAAAATAGGCCAGGTAGTTCGGGAAAGACCGGGTGACATCGACGGCAAGCAGGACAATGAGGAGTGTGAGCGAGGCTGCCGCTGTCCTTATGGCCCACGGGGCGGGCCCCATCTTGCCTTGTCGCCCGCTAGGGAGCCCCGAGGCCACCCAGGCTCCTGCGGCTCCGCAAAGGACACACAGGGGGGCGTAGATGGGAAGAAGGTGGCGATGCCCTATGTTCAGGTGGCTTCCGATCGCAGCGGCCCAATAGACAGCCATCAATGCCCAGAGCGGAAGCGTGGGGTAGACGCAGGCCCAGGTATCTCGGATTTGGTTCCGCGCGGAGCGGATCCTTCGCTCTGCGAAGGCCGCGAGCGCCAGCGCGATGACGCCGAACATCGCGAGGGGCGTCTTGACCAGGAAGGTGTAGGGAAAGAACGAGGGCCACCCGCGCAGCCTGAACTCGCCGTTGAGAAACGCAGGGCGAACCTGCGAGCGCCGGTAAACATCCGCGAAACCATAGATCCAAGCCTCGGGCAGTAGGCGGTGCTTGCGGGCGCCCTCGACCAGCCGGACCCAGAGCTCCGGCGACGGGTGTTTGAGAATCTCATCGAGTCTCTGGATCTGCCCCGGGCTGAGCACGTCTCGGCGTATCTGCGACAGGGCATCGAGCGACCGGTTGGTCCAAATGGCTTCTGTGGCGCCTTGGGTGAGCAGGATCGCCTGTACGTGCTGCTTCTGGGCTGCGTCGAGGCCGAGGGCGGCTAACACCGGCGCCGGGCCCGGTTTGGCCAGGAGGTATTCCCAGGGTTGCCGGAAACGGCCGCCTGAGTCGCCCGGGTTTGCAAATGCCGAATACCGGAAACTGTAGCTTGCCCAGATGAGCGCGACCACGACCGCGGCGTGCACCCCAAATGCGGCGACGAAGGCGAGCGCCTGGTGGGAGCGTCCGCAGAGCTCCTTCCGAAATGGGCCGATCACCAGGGTAAGCGGGCGGCCGTTCAGGAGACGCGCTCCCGCAAGGAGGAGGATCACGGGGCCGATCAGCAGGGCGGAGACCTTGGTGAGAAAAAGGCCTGCCATGAGGACGGAGCTCAGGGCGACGCGCGCAAGGCTAAGGCGCTCGAAAAGGGCCCATGCCGCCCATGTGGACGCTGCAAAAAACAATGCCGCCGCGGTGTCCGACGTCATGAGCGCGCCGTTTGCAAGGATCGTGGGACTAAGGACGAAGAGGAGGAGGGACACCATGGCGCCCACGCGCCCGAACAGGCTTCTGGACCAGGCCCAGACGACGGCGCCAAGTGCGACCGCGAAGAGCCCGCAGCCCATGCGGCCCTCCCCGGCCAGATCTCCTGCGTCCATCCCGGACTTGAAGAGCCATTGGTAGCCGAGCCGCCAGTCATCCGCGTCCCTCCAGGCGGATGCTTCTGGGGCTGGAAAGGGAGCGATGCTGAGGGCCATGGGCAGTCCGGCGATGCGCTGCGGAAGTTGGCCGTTCTCCGGCTGGAGCCGAAAGTCGTCGAAGTGCCAGTACGAGTAGCCCGCCGCCGCGTGGGCCACCTCATCGTAGGTCAGGCTCTTGTCTCTCAGGCTTGCGACCATCAACGCCCAGAAGAGAAACAGCACGGCCGCCGCCGCCCAGGTGCCCGTGAGCCGGTGTGCCCAATTCTGTCCCTGCGTCACGCCGCCTGGGCTGGGTTGGGCAGGGGTTGAGCTATGACGCATAGGGGGTGGGCGCGGTCCAAAAGCAAAGAGGCAGTGCCCCCTCGGGGGTTTGAGACAGGATTAAGGAGCAGCTTGCTCGGTTGCCAAGCGCAGTTTGGTTGCGGATTTCGAGGGGGGACCCACCGGTGGCGTTGAACGTCACACGTTCCGTGGAATTTCCAGGAAAAGGTGACTGCGCTGCATGGGGATCCGTGGTCACACCGCCATTGTTAAGGGTTAGACCCCACCAATCGACACAGATCTGATTCTCGACGGACGGTTGGAGGGGCTCGGTGTGGCGATTTTGGGGTCGCCGGGATGACGGTGAGATCGTGGCATCCGCCCTCTTTTGGGGCGGTCGACAGATAGTTGTTTCAATGCCGTGCGCGGATATCCTAGCTTAGGCGCCCATGGAGAAGCCCCCTTATCCGTTTGGCGCCCACGGAGATTTTCCCGGGGGGCAGATTGGCGGGTCTTTTCCCAATGCCGATGCGTCACAGGTGGACCTCCAGAGGCTGCACGCGCTGGATCGCCGGACATTCCTGCGCGCGGCGCTCGGCGGATCATTGGGGTTTGCCGCGGCGTGGGCCTTTCCCCTGGGGCTCATGGCGGGCCAAGGTGCCCCTGTGGCCGCGCCGCTGGTTGGGACGGGCAAGGGCCAGCCCGAGAGCAACCGGCGGATGGCCGCCCTCCTTGCGAAGATCACGCGCGAGGCAGACCCGCTCAAGAACCCATTTCGCAACGGGGCGCAGGTCGGCCTGCTTAGGGACCTATTGGCGAAGGAGGCCGATCCCGATGCGCGCCTGAAGCTCAGGATGAGGCTCGCTTGGCAACTCCTGGATTCCGGCGCGGCCGACGTCGCCCTTGCCACCGCCGATGCGATCGAGGCCCAGATGGAGGAAATGAAAATCCCCAAGGGCCTCAGGGCGGAGCCGGAATGGATGACCTTCAGGGCCATCTGCTACCTGCGCCTGGGGGAGAACGAGAACTGCGTGAAGCGCCACAACGTCGAATCCTGCCTGTTCCCGATCCAGGGCAAGGGCGTCCACACCCTGCAGCGCGGGTCGCGGGGAGCGGTGGCTGTCCTGACCGAGCTTCTGACCAAGTACCCGGGTGATCTGCGCGCGCGCTGGCTGATCAACATCGCCCACATGACGCTCGGGGAATACCCGGACCAGGTGCCTGCGCAGTGGCTGATTGCGCCCAAGCACTTTGCCTCCGACTACGACATCAAGCGCTTCCCCGACATCGCGGCCAGCGTGGGACTCGATCTTCAGGGCCTGGCCGGGGGGATCGTCCTCGAGGACCTGGACAACGACGGGTTCCTCGACCTCATGATCTCATCGTGGGGGGTGAACGACCAGATTCGGCTCTTCCACAACAATGGGGACGGAACCTTCACCGAGCGCACGGAGGAGGCGGGCCTCTTGGGACTCACGGGGGGGCTCAACATCATCCACTGTGACTACAACAACGACGGGTTCATGGATGTGCTGGTGACGCGGGGCGCCTGGATGGGGACCGAGGGGCACTATCCCTGCTCGCTCCTGAGGAACAACGGCGATTTTACGTTCACCGATGTGACCGAGGAGGCGGGCCTGCTCAGGTTCGCACCCACGCAGGCGGCGGCGTGGTTCGACTACAACAACGACGGTTGGCTCGACCTCTTCCTCGCGAACGAGTCGAAGGGCGGCGACAAGAACCCCTGCCAGCTCTTCCGCAACAACGGGGACGGGACCTTCACCGAGTGCGCGGCCGAGAACGGGGTCGCCTTCGTCGGGTACTTCAAGGGTGTGGTGAGCGCCGATTTCAACAACGACGGGAGGCCGGACCTCTACCTCTCGAAGCTCGACGGAGCGAAGATGCTCCTTCGCAATGACGGTCCTGCCGGGGACGACCGCTCGCCGAAGGCGCCTTGGAAGTTCACGGACGTGGCCGAGCAGGCGGGCGTGACCGAGCCGCCCTCGAGCTTCACGTGCTGGTTCTTCGACTATGACAACGACGGGTGGCCCGATATCTTTGTGGCGGGCTATGCGATCGAGGACGTGGGGGACATCGCGGCCGAATACCTGGGGCTGCCCTTTTCGGGCCAGCGCACGAAACTCTACCGCAACAACCGGGACGGCACGTTCACGGACGCCTCGAAGGAGTGCGGCCTCGACCGGCTCCTGGTGTCCATGGGAGCGAACTTTGGCGACCTGGACAACGACGGGTGGCTCGACTTCTACGTGGGGACGGGGACCCCGGACCTGACGGTCCTGATCCCGAACCGGATGTTCCGCAACGACCGCGGGAAGAGGTTCCAGGACGTGACGACCTCGGGGGGGTTCGGCCAGCTCCAGAAGGGGCATGGCGTCGCCTTCGGGGACATCAACAACAGCGGGACCCAGGACATCTTCTCGATTGTCGGGGGCGCCGTTGAGGCCGACCTTTACACCCGCCAACTCTTCGCCAACCCGGGCCACGGGAACAACTGGATCAAGCTGAAGCTTGAGGGCGTTGCGACCAACCGGGCGGCCATAGGCGCCAAGGTCAAGGTGGTGCTGGGGGGCGAGGAGGGCGAGCGGGAGATCCACAGGACCGTGTGCACGGGGGGAAGCTTCGGCTCCTCGACGCTTCGGCAGGAGATTGGACTCGGGCGCTCCCGGGAAATCAAGCGGGTGGAAATCTATTGGCCCGTATCGGGGTCGACGCAGGTCATTAAGGACCTATATATAAACCAGTTCTACCGTATCCGCGAGGGCGAGAGGTCTGCCGAGAAGATGGATCTGCAGAGCTTCAAATGGCCCGCGGGCTCCGGAGCGTAGCCCCATGACCCTTTACCGAAATCGAGGCGTTCTGGGGCTGGCGGCGCTGGGGTTCCTCTGTCTTTGCGCGGTCTGGGTTGTCCCCTGCGGGGCTGCGGGTGATTTCTCGGCGACCCCTGGGTGGGATCCCGCCACGGCGGTCATTCGCCCAGACCAGGCGCCGGGAGTGGGCTCCCCCGAATTTCCCCTGAGCGCGTACTCGGCCTTTGGGTCGTCCCTTGCCAAGTCCGCCCGATTTGCGGACCTCGGGTGGACCGAGCCCCAGCTGGGGGCCTTCCTCGAGGGCATCCGGGGCTTCCTTCAGGGCAGGGGATATCCGATGGATGACGCGTCGCGGGGGCTGGCCGCGGAATTGGCCCGCAGGATGGGGGGAGGCGCCCCGGTCCAGGGTGCGGCCACGGATTTCCCCCTGAGTGCGTACTCGGCCTTTGGGTCGTCCCTCGCATATTCTGCGCACTTTGCGCAGCTCGGCTGGTCCGAGGCGGAACTCGGCGCCTTCCTTGAGGGGCTTCGCGCCGCGGTCCTGGGGACGCCATACCCGATGGACGACACGGCAAGGAAGCTCGCTGCAGAGATGGGCCGCAGGATTGCCGAGGCCGCGGCCCTCGCCGCGCAGCAGGCCTCGGGCCCGGCGGACCCAAAGGCGAGGCTCGCGCGGTATTTCAAGGGCATGCGCGGGCGCCTGGGGCTCCAGATCTCCGACAGCGGACTCGGCTACAATGTGCAGACAGGTAGGAACGGGATTCGTCCCCGGCCCGGCGACACGATCGTGTTCTCCTGCATCGCAACCCTGGCGGATGGTCACACGCGGATCCCCCAGCTCTGCACGGAGAGGATCCGAGTGAAGATGGAGGGCATGCTGCCGGGCCTCATGGAGGGACTGCAGATGATGACGGTCGGGGCCACAGCAGTCTTCGTGCTCCCGCCCTCCCTCTCGTTTGGGGAGGGCGCCTGGCCCGAAGGCGTGGAGCGGGGTTCGCCCCTGGTGTATTACATGTCGCTCGGCGATGTCACGGTCCCCGGCCAGATGCCGTGACCCGGCCTTTTAGGGGGCGGGGGTGAGGATCAAGCGGGTGAGCCCGGCAGGGATCAGGTACTCCGTCGCGTTGCCGGACGGCCAGCGCACGGTGGCCTTCTTGGGCGGGTTGGTCTCGGGAAATCCGAAAAAGCACGCTGCGGCGGACTGGCTGTAGGTCCCGGAGTTCGAGTAGACCTCGGCCATCCGTGTGGACCCGTCGGCGAGTTCCACGGTGATACGCGCGCCGACCCCTGTCGGGTTGCCGCGCGGTCCCCTGAGCCGGATGCAGAGCGCATGGCGGCCGGCGAGGCCCAGGTTGCGGAAGGCGAGCGTGGTGTCGTTGTTGCGGCTTACCAAGAGGCTCGGCCGGCCGTCGCCGCCCAGGTCCATAACGGCGAGGGCCTTCGCGTCGCCCGGCACCACGAGGCCGCTCTCGGCTGGCGGAACCGCCGCGAAATGCCCGTGGCCGTCCCCGCGCAGGAGCTGGCCTAGGCCCCCGTCGAAGCGCCCGACGCTCGGGATGGGCGCGTACGAGTTTTCGACGGCGCAGATGTCGGCATTGCCGCTGCCCTCGAAGTCCCCGGCCGCCAGGCTCTCTAAGGGCGCGATCTGCGCGATCCGGGGCAGGGGCTCGAAGCGGTAGGTCCCGTCCGGCTGGCTCAGGAAGACCCCGCTCCTCAACTCCGTCGCCTCAAACCTCTGGGCCGAGGCGATCGTGTCGGCTCCAAGGATCTGCTCGAGCGTGGCATGCGCATAGGCGTTGTTCTTGGGGAAGCGTTTCAGGACTGAGGGCACGGCGGCCCCCAGGTCCCTGCGCGTGCGCCAGGGGTAGAGCCGATCGCCTTCATAGTAGGCCTCGATCAGCTGGGGTTCCCCTGCGTCGCGGTTAAAGTCGCCGTAGAGGAGGACCGCGGGGTGCACGGGGCTCGCTTTGTAGGGCGTGTTCAGGCCCACGTTGCCGACCACGAAGTCAGGTCGGCCGTCGCCGTTGAAGTCCGCGCAGGCGATCGAGGTCCACCATCCCGAGCCTGCGGATCCAAATCCGGACCTTTCGGTCCAGTCCTCGAATCCCTTGCCTTGGTTATTGTGGAAGTACCGGACCCGTCCCCACTCCAGGGCCAGGATCAGGTCGGGCCACCCGTCGCCATCGACGTCCGTCCAGAGGGCCGAGGTCACCATGCCGACCTCGCGCAGGCCTGGCGCAAGGGCTTCGGTCACATCCTCAAAGGTGCCCCCGCGGTTGGCGAGGAGGGCGCTCCTGGGGGGCAGCGGATATTGGCCCGGGAGGACACGGCCTCCGATGAACAAGCCGAGACGGCCGCTGCGGTCAAAGTCCGCGGCGGCCACGGCCCCGGCGTTGATCAGAAGGGGTGGAAGGGCCCCCTCGGGCGCCGGCTGGAAGCCTCCATGCCCGTCGTTGAGGAAGAGCCGCGGCTGGTATTCGGCGGAGCCGGCGGGGAGCGCGCTGCCGCCCCGGGTCACCAGAAGGTCCTCGCGTCCCGTGCCCGCGGCGTCAAAGAGGAGGACCGGGCCGTCGTCGACCGGTGAGGGGTCCAGGGGTGCGTCGGCTCCCTCAAAGGGTCCTGAAGCGGAGCGGGCGAGGAGCCGCAGGGGATCCCGGGTCGTCCCGCCCAGGACCACGGCGTCGCTGCCCTTGCCTGCGATGTCACCGACCGCGATTGCGGGGCCGCGTCGGTTCATCCGCCTGGGGAGAAGCCGCTGGACCGCAGTCTCGTCGACCACCTCTTCCCGTGAAGCCAGGGAAAAACCATCGGTTTGCGCCACTTTTGTGAACAGCCGGACGGGCGCGGGGGGCTCGGGCTCTGGCGGGACCGGGCCCTTGGGCTCGGTGACCGTGTAGCGCATGTCGACCCCCAGGTTCTCAAAGGTCTGCACGCGCCCGCTGGGCCATCTGACGCTCATCCTCCTGACCACGGTGTCCTTGCCGAGGCCGAAATGCACCATGGGCTCGCTGCTTGACATGTAGCCGCGCGCCGTGAGGAGGGGCCGGACCTGCACGCCGAGGTCGCTCTCGACCCTTAGGGTGGCGCCAATTCCATAGCGGTTCGAAACGGTTCCGCGCAGATCCACGTTCACGCAGTGGCCGCCATCGGCATCGTTCCTTAGGATCGTGACTCCGCCCTCGTAGTCGATGGTGACGATGTCCAGGTTGCCATCACCCGAAAGGTCCCCAAGCGCGGATCCAAAGGACACTCCTTTCTGGTCGAGTCCCCATTCCGCGCCGACCTCCTTGAACTGCAGGTCGCCCAGGTTGCGGTAGGCGAGGTGCGTCTCCGCGAATACGGGGCTCGCATGCATGATGCGGAGCCTCTCTGCGGGGGTGTCGGCGGCCGCCTGGCGCGCGAGAATGTCCAAATTGTGGGCCTCACGGTACATGCCGTTCGTGACGAAGAGGTCCAGGCGGCCGTCATTGTCGAGATCCTCGAATCGGGGAGACCAGGTCCAGCCCGTAGCATCTAAGCCTGCCAACTGTGCGGCCTCAAGGCAGGGCCCCGTGCCGGTCGCAATATAGAGGGTGTTGCGCTCGTATTGTGGAGCGCGGCCAGGATTCTGCAGGTCCTCGGTGGTGCGGCTCCTGGAGTCCGCCATGCCCCTCTGGTCCTGCTCATGGGTTGCTTCCGCCATGTCGGCTGCAAAGTAGTCCATATGCCCGTCATTGAGCACGTCCCCCAGGTCGCCTCCCATGGACGAATACGGCATGTGGGGCAGGACGCGGTCGATGACGTTGGTGAAGGTGCCGTCGCGGTTGTTGTGGTAGAGGATGTCGGGGGCGGCGAAGTCGTTGGCCACATAGAGGTCCGGCCAGCCGTCACCATCGTA
>Ga0302266_10001862_pt1 | contig 18927 bp, 15 predicted proteins | sample III_Bog_E1_2_FD_194559 | JGI IMG/M metagenome (GOLD analysis project Ga0302266, IMG submission 194559) | Peat permafrost microbial communities from Stordalen Mire near Abisko, Sweden - III_Bog_E1_2 | ecosystem: Environmental > Terrestrial > Soil > Wetlands > Peat | place: Sweden: Abisko... | reverse complement strand
CGCGCAGGTCCGCCGTTGCCATGTCCATGCCGCCTATCCATCCCAGAATAATCCTGATCTGGTAGGGAATCGGCCCGAATCGGCGCAAGATGTGGGATAGAGAAAATGAGGGGAGTCGTGAGGCCCATGATCGGTGCCGCCAAGACCATCAAGCGCCACTGGGACGGCATTCTCCGCTGGCACGACACGCACATCGCGAACGGCATCCTCAAGGGCATCAACAGCTGATGTCGGTCGATGGCCGGCGGTCGGGGCTGAACAGCGGTCGGGCCAGCGCGGTGGCTGCCCAGCGTCCTGCCTGGTCCTAGGCGGCCGGTGCGGCCGGCTTGGGCGAGGCCGCCGCGTGCCGGGCCGGCGGCGCTGCGCCAGGCGCCGGGTCCGGTTCATGAGCGCTGTCGATTTCCCAGCCGACCGTGGCGATCAGGAAGGCCCCGATGACCGTGATGCCACCAAACCGCAACGGTTCATGCCGCGAGGCAGGACAATGCTTGAGCCCCTATCCGTGACCGGCGCCGACCTCGCGGCTCAGACCGGTGGCACACCGGGCGGCGCAGGTGCTTAATCTTGCAGCACGTCGCTGAGCTTGTCGAGCAGCCACTCCAGGTCATCCGGATTGAGGCTGTCGCACTGAGTCAGGATACGGGTGATGACGCGCGACCGGTAGCGTTCGAAGTCGCGTTCGCCGCCGTCGAACGTGGTGCCGTCGGCGACATCGACCGCGACGCGGACCACCGGCAGCAGCGGCGCCGGGAATCCCGCCCGGTCGCACAGCAGCGCAAGCCCACGGCTGCCAGGGTCATGCACCAGGATGCGCGCGTTCTGCACGGGCACGCCGGCCATGATCGCAAGCGCGGTCTCGAAGAAATCCATGTCGCCCATGCATAGCGCACGCAGCACCAGTGACGACGACAGGTGCCCGCTTCTGTGCATGCGGGCGAGCAACGCTTCCAGCTCCTCCCGGCTGGCGCCACGGCCGAGCTGGATGATCGCCCGCTCGCGCCCCTGCAGCACGATGTCGGCGGCCAGCGCCGGTGACAGGTCGTGCTGCGCGACCAGGTGGGCGCGGAGCTGGTCGGACACCAGAACGGCAAGACGCTCGGCCACCGTCACCGGCAAGGAGTCACGGCGGACCATGCCTTCTTGCACCGCCGCGCTGCTGCCGAAGCGGTCGATTGCCGTCTGCAAGCTTGAATCGGCGATGTGCGCCGCCCCGTTGCGCATCAACGCGGCGACGGCCTGCTCGCACCCGGTCTCGATCAATGCGCCGGCCACGGATTCGGAAACCGCCGCGCGGCCGGCGATCGCCTGCTGTTTGGCGGCGGAGGCGTGGCTGAGGACGGCGAGCAGGATCTCGTCGTCCAGCGCCTCCGACCCGGCGAGGATCGGCAGCGCGACCGCGTCCACGTCCTCGGCGAGTCGCCGGGCGATGTCCGGCGGCAGCCGGGCGGCATGACGCAGATGGTGAGCAAGGGCGGCACGCACCGTGACGGCAACGTCCCGCGCGAGAGAGCGGATGATGTCCTCGGCCATGCGCCGCTCGCTCGCGGTGAGCGCCGGGCTGTCGAGCGTGGCGGCCATCTTGGCGGCGATGTCGGCGCGCGAGCCGGCAGCCGGCTCGGCCAGCAGCCGGGCGACGTCGTGCTGCGTCAGTTGCTGCGGCATTACGTGGCCTGCTGCCGGACGGGTTGCCGTCCGGCACCGGCCGAAGCTGGCTCGAAACCGGCGGCAAGGCCGGTGACCCAGCCATCACCTTCGTCTGGCCAGGATGCTATCGAGGCGAGGCCGTCACCGATCGCTTCCACCCTGCCCACTCGGCCGGTCCGCCGGTGACGCACCCAGTCGCCGCGCTTGATGTCCATGGTGTCCGGCCTTGAAGGTCTGCCGCCGGATCATTGATGCTGGGGGTTAATTCCGGGTGAAGGCCGCCTTGCCTCGGTGGCTACCATGGCCGAGCAGACGTGATTTGAGCCATCGTCCGCACCCGACCTTTTCGCTCACAGCTTTTGAAAAGGGACTGTCATGGCGTTGCACCTAGATCCGGCAGTTAGCCCGCCATTGATCGGGCCTGTGGGGCAAGCGCCACAACCGGTGGCGGTGTCTCAGGCCGAGCTGAAACAAGGTGGAGGCTGGAGTTGCCGGCCGTGCAGGTAGTGCCGCAGCGCTTCGCTGAGGATGCGATACCATCGTTGCAGGCTGCTCAACTGCTCCGCATTTTTTCGTAGCTGGCCCAGGAAGCCGGCAATCCGCACATAGGCCCGTCGCGCCCGGTGCTGAGCGCCGTGCGTGCTGCTGACCGTCAGCGTCACCTGTCCGGCATGGCGCGTTTGCCGGGCCACGGCGGTCAGCAGCAGCGGGCGGCTGGTGATGGCTTCACGATGATGCTCGGGATCAGCGAGGCGGACGAACAGGCTCCACCAGTTGTAGATCAGCGCAACAGTCCGTGCGAACAGCCGGCAGCGTGTGAGGTCCTGCGTCGGTCGCTCCCCCGCGGGAGCGCGGATCGAAACGGGATCATCGCGGCCACGTCGCCGGGTCTTCGCCCAGCCGAACACTTCCTCGATCCGCTTGCGGATGCGCAGGCTCGCCTCAGCGCCGTTCGAACGGACAAGCTGCGGCTGCAGCCGACCAGCGCCGCCGCCCTCGCCTGGCGCGCCTCGACCCGGGCGCGGAACTGGCGCGCCAGAATTCGGCAGCCACCGATCGCGGCGGCGCCGGCTGCGCCGCCGCGAGATTGAACACATCCTCCTCCATGGCGGCGAGGGGAGTTGCCACGGCGTCACGCCCGCCCCCCGCGCTGTATGGTCGTGGTCGGCGCGGACTCTGGCGACGGCTCCAGCGCCAGTGCCGCCGCGGGCGGGTGTCCGCCTCCCATGGGAAGCGGAGTTCCATCAGAGATCGAGCATCCCGGCCGGGCTTTCGTCCACCAGGCCGGCGCGCTGGATGTAGCCTCGCATGGTGCGCAGGTCGCGGTGCCTTGTGTGGCGCATGATTATCACGAGACCGACGGGAAGCGCAGCAGGTCGTCGATCGTGAACACCAACGGGTGTTCGACGAGCCCGTGCACCAGCAGGCGTTTCCGGTCCGGGTCGATCGCCGGCACCCCCGCATGGTGTCATTCGTAGTGCAGCCGGCGTGAAGATGCCGTGCATATCCCGCAACGGGTCAGGCGGCTGGCGACGGTCTGAAACGGCGATGGCACTCGGGTGCGGCGAATGACGCACTTCTCGAACGGAGACGGATTGCCATATGGCGAGGTTCAATGCCGGCCCGCCCTGTTCGTGCAGCCAGGGCGGCGAAGCCGGGTCGGAGTCCGGCGTTGCAAAAACTTTGCGCCCCGCGCCAATCGCGCGGCGACCACGGCACCGCCGCGAAGCAGATTGCGCCTGACGATAGCCATTAGTTGTCATAAGCGTGTCGCTGCCGGTTCGGGATGGAACCGTCACGTTGCATCAGACCAGATAATAGAGCCCGACCTCGCGACCGCCCGCAGCCTTGGTTCGGGCACAGTGCTCGCACGTGTTGTCTTCCCCAATGAGCTGGTACGCGCGGCGAACGGCCTTGAGCGTTGCGGAATCGGCGTCGTCGCCCTCTTCGGGGAAGATGTGATCGTCAGGATACCAATCCTGAAAGTCCAGGCGCCGGATCGCCGCCAGAAGGTCGGGCCGAACGCCGGCGAGCAGGACGGTGATCCCGAGCTTCTCAGCCTCATGCAGAAAATGCTCGATCCGTTCAAGGCAGACCACGTCGGGGTTGCGCGTGCGCTTAAGCCGAAGCACGATGACTCTAGCGCCTTGCTCCACCGCCCGTGACGTCAACGCATCGAGATAGCGGTCAAGGTCCGGCGCGGCGCCGAAGAAGAATTCGCCCTCAAGGTCGAACAGGATGACCGCCGTGCAGAGCGGGTCGGCCGGCAGCCGCCCGCGCACCACGCGCTCGGGGCTGACAACCATCTCGGCGGCCTTCAGCTTCGAGGCACGCGGCACGAACAGTACGATCGACAACGCGACCCCGACCAGGACCGCGTATTCGACGCCGACGAAGATTGCGGTCAGGGCGGTGATGACCACCAATCCTGCGTCATAACGCGATGCGCGAAAGGCGTAGCTGACGCGGCGAAGATCGATCAGCCTGGCGGCCGTGATCACCAGCAGGCCAGCCAGGGCGGCCTTTGGAATGAAGTGGGTCAGTGGCGCGAGGGTCAAAAGCGCCATAGCGACCGTCGCGGCGGAGACGATGCCCGACATCCGCGTCGCCGCCCCCGCCTGGAAATTGATCGCAGAACGCGACAGCGAGCCCGAGCCCGGCAGGCAGCGGAAGAACCCGCCTACCAGGTTGGCGATCCCTTCCGCCATGCACTGGCGATTATAGTCGAGCGTCTGCCGGGTATGAATGGCGATGGTCTTCGCGATCGCCAGCGCCTCCAGCAGACCGAGGAAAGCGATGGCGACGGCGCTGGATGAAAGCTCGGAAATCCAGGCAAACTTGATGTCCGGGATGTGCGGCGACGGCAGGTTCGCCGGTACCGACCCGGCCACGGCGATGGCGGTCTTGCCGGCAGCGTCCGGCTGCGACCAGCCAAAGAAGAAGGCGGCCGCCGCGACGGCCACCAGAGCCGCCAGCATGTCCATCTGGGGCAGTCGATAGGCGCGCACCAGTTTGCGCAGAGCAAGCGCCAGCACAATCGTTGCTACGCTGATGCCGATCGCCTTGGCGTTGAACGGGTCGCCCTCTGTCAGCGTCAGCCACAGGCGATGCAGGAGGTTCTGGTGCCCGTTCCCATGCTCACGAACGCCAAGCAGATTGGCGGTTTGGCCGATCCCCAGCAGCAGCGAGGCGCCGACCATGAAGCCAAGAATGACGGACTCGGAGATATATCGCGTCAGGTCGCCAAGTCTGAAGACCGCAATCAGGATCTGGATGGAGCCGACCATCGCGCCAAGCAGAAACATGGCCTCCGCCGCTTCGATACGCGCATCCGGATCGAAAGAGGCCAAAGCGCTGAAAACGACGAGCGAAATGGCGCTGGTTGGCCCGTTGATCAGATGCGACGACGAGCCGAAGACGGCGGCCACGGCGGTGACCATGATGGCCGAGTACAGCCCGAACCGGGGATCGACGCCCGCAAGCAGGGCGTATGCCATCGCTTGCGGCAGCGAAATAGCGGCGACGGTCAGCCCGGCCAGGACATCCCTGCGGCCTTGTTCCCAGTGATAGTCGAGGTTGAACAATCGGCCGAGTCGTCCCGCCGCGTAGGGAGCTAGCATGGCCTGTGTCCTGGCGCCTTCATTGCGTCACTCCGCCCCAGCTCTTTGAGGAGCCGGTTTGTAGACTGTATCGATGATGCCGTCCTCGGCGAAGAATTTCTGCTGTGCGTCGTCCCAATCCTTTGCCACAAGCGTGACGGGAAACAGGTCCAGCTTCGGCAGGCGATCGGTGTGCCGCGCCAGGATGTCGACGTTGATCGGCCGGTAGCCGAGCTGCGCCATGGTTTCCTGCGCCTGATCGGTGAACAGGAATTCGAGATAGGCTTTCGCCGCGGCCTGGCTGTTGTTGCGAGCGACATTGGCGTCCACCCAGGCGACGAAGGGCTCGGCGAGAATGCTTACCGGCGGGTAGACGATGGCCAGGCCTCCCTTGGATTCCGCTACTTCGCGGAGCGCCTCGTTCTCCCAGGTCACATGAACGTCGCCGATCTTCTCCACCGCGAAGGTCGTGGCCGCGGCTCGCGCGCCGATATCAAGTATGGGCACGTGCTCGTAGAACTGCTTGAGATAGGCGCGTGCCTCCGCCTCGCTGGCGCCCCGGCGCAGCGCGGCGCCCCAGGCGGCCAGCGCGCTTAGCTTGCCGTTCCCCGAGCTTTTCGGATCGGGCGTAACGATGCCGACGTCGGACGCAATCAGGTCGGGCCAGTCGTGGATCTGGCGGGGATTTCCCTTGCGCACCACGAACACGATCGTCGAGACATACGGTTGGGAGTTGTGCGGCAGGCGCTTCGACCAGCCCTCGGCGATAAAGCCTCGTTTGCGCAATGCGTCCACGTCCGCGTAAAGGCCCAGGGTCACCACGTCGGCCGGTTGTTCGCCGTCGATCACCGATCGTGCCTGACGGGAGGAGCCGCCGTGCGATTGCTTGATGCGGAGATGCTTGCCGGTTTTCCTTTCGTACAGCGGCACGAACTGATCGTTCAGGCTGTGATAGAGTTCGCGCGTCGGGTCATAGGACACATTCAGCAATTGGGTGGCGCTGCCGGCGTCGAGATTCCTCGCGGCGATCAGCGTGACCGCAACGATGACCGCCGCCACCGCCAACAGATCGATCCACCGCAGTTTTATCATCACACCACGTCATTCAAACCTGGTTCAAGGGGATTTTCAAATAACCTACTCCGTTCGCCCCCGGTGCCGGAAGCTCGCCGGCGCGAAGATTGATCTGCAACGACGGCAGGATCAGTGCGGGCAGGCTGAGCGTCCCGTCGCGCGCGGTTCGCAGTGCGACGAATGCCTGCTCAGTGACGCCGTTCCGGACGTGGATGTTGCTTTCGCGCTGCTCGGCCACCGTCGTCTCCCAGGCTGCCGGGCGTCCGCCCAGCCCGTAGTCGTGACAGACGAACAGCCGCGTATCGGGCGGAAGCGCCAGTCGCTGCACCGACCGATACATGGTGGCGGCGTCGCCGCCCGGAAAATCGCAGCGTGCGGTTCCGGCGTCCGGCATGCACAGGGTGTCGCCGACGAACGCCGCATCGCCGACCGGATAGGTCATGCAGGCAGGCGTGTGCCCCGGCGTGTGCATGGCCTGTGCGGGAATACCGCCGATCCGGAACGTCTCGTGATCGGCGAACAGATGATAGAACTGGCGCCCATCGGCATGAAGACCGGCTTCGAAGTTGAAGAGTGCGCTCAACGCGGCCTGCACGTTCGCGGTGTGAGCACCGATGCCCGTCTGCCCACCGAGATGACGCTTCACATGGGCCATGCCGCTAAGATGATCGGCATGCACATGGGTCTCAAGGGTGGAGAAGCGAAGCGCCCTCCACCACTTTCGGTGCGGCGTGCGGCAATGGTGGATGGCGCTTCGCTTATCCCCCCTACATGATGCACTCACCCGAAAGGGGATACACGGCACCCGAGCGGATATCCCTGCCTGCGTCACTCGGGCATCGCACGCGACCGGTAGAGCGCCGTCTCGAAAGCGCCTGCCAGTCGCAGCGCCGCAGGATCGGCAAATGGCAGGATCTGCGTCATCAGCAGGCCCGTGACGCGCCTGGTCGGATCGATCCAATAGTAGCAGTTGTACAGCCCGCCCCACGCGAGGCTGCCGGCGCTCCGGCCGGTTGGCGCCTCCGTCATGTTGATCAGGAAGCTGAGCCCCCACTTCTTGTCCATACCCGGGAAGAACTCGACGTCTTTCGACACGCGCGGCATCTGGCTGCGAAACGGCTGAACCAGCAGCGTGCCGATGTGGTTCTGCGCCATCAGCGCGACGGTCTGCGGTTGCAGGATGGTCGCGCCCCGGAACGAGCCGCCATGCAATAGCATCTGAAGGAACATCAGATAATCGGGTCCGGTCGAGAACAACCCGGTGCCGCCAGGAAAGTATTCCGGGCAGCCGGGCGCATCCAGGGCAAGCGGCTGCAGCGTGCCGCTCTCCTGCCGCGCGTGCAGGTCAGCCAGTCTGGCGATCTGATCCGGCCTGGGGATGTAGCCCGTGTCGGTCATGCCGAGCGGCGCAAAGATGTGCGCCTGCATGAACGCGTCGAGCGTCTGCCCGCTCGCCGCTTCCACCATCCGGCCGGCCCAGTCAAGGCTGGTGCCGTATTCCCAACGCTCGCCCGGATCGAAGGCGAGCGGCGCATCGAGCGCTGCCAGGCTGCCACCGAGGGTGGACGGCAAGCCAGCAACCGCGATGAAGCGGGCCAGATCGGCGTTCCAGAAATCATAGACGAAGCCGGAGGTGTGCGTGAGCAGGTGGCGCAGCGTGATCGGCCGCTTTGCCGGGCGCAGCCGCGGCTGGCCGGTGGCGTCGAAACCTTCCAGCACCCGCGGCGCGGCAAGTTGCGGCACCACACCACCCACCGGCTGGTCCAGCGACAGCCTGCCCTGCTCCACAAGCTGCATCGCCGCGACGGCGGTCACTGCCTTGGTCATCGAGGCGGTGCGAAACACCGTGTCCAGGCTCATGGGCACCTCGCCTGCCACATTGCGGCGGCCGAACGCCCCCTGGTAGATCGTGCCCGCATCATTCGCCGCGAGCGCGACAACACCGGCCACGTCGCCCGCGGCGACCGCTTCCTGCAGCAGCCGATCGATCTCGTTGAACGACATTCAGGCGGCGCAAGTCGGATTGATCGGCAGGAACGCGGCCGATGCCGGCAGAACAGAAACCGGCGCATAGTAGTCCCAGGGCGCCCGGCTCTCCTCCGGCTTCTTCACCCGGTACAGCGTGACGTCGTACAGCACCCGTCCGTCGGCGCGCACCGAGGCAGGATGGCCGAAATAATCCATCGGCAGCGCGCGCATCGCCTGGTTCACCGCCACGGCATCGCGTGTGCCGGCTTGCGCCATCGCCTTCAGGAAATGGGTCACGGCGACATACTGTGCGGCATGGTTGCGTGTCGGCATGTCGTTGCGTGCGGCATAAAAGTGCCGTGAGAAGCGGCGCGCATGGTCGTTCTGGTCCCAATAGAAGCTGGAGGAGAATGTCAGCCCCTGCGTGACCGACAGCCCGAGCGCGTGGATCTCGGTGATGTAGACCAGAAAAGCGGCGAGCGATTGCCGTCCGCCGCGCGTCAGGGCGAACTCGGCGGCCTGTTTGATGGCGTTGACCAGATCGTTGCCCACGGCGGCCAGTCCGATCACCTGCGCCCCCGAATTTTGCGCTCGCACGAGCTGGGCGGAAAAGTCGGCGTTGCCGATCGGAAATTCCGTCGAGCCCAGAACCGTGCCGCCGCTCTGCGTGATGACCGCTGTCGCCGCTGCCTCCAACTGGCGGCCGAACGTAAAGTCCACGGTGATAAAGAACCAGGTCTTGCCGCCGCTTTCCACCACCGTCTTGCCGGTTGCCGTGGTGATCGCATGCGTGTCGTCCGCCCAATGCGTGCTGACCGGCGAACACAGTTTCGACGTAAACTCGCTGATCGCAGCGGCGGTGATCATCACCGTCCTGGCCTTCTCCTTCGCGATCTGCTGGACGGCGAGCGCCACCGGGGTCACCGGCAGGTCGATGATCGCATCGACGCCTTCGTCGTACCAGGCGCGCGCCAGCCCGCCGGCGACGTCGGGCTTGTTCTGCGTGTCGCCCATGATGATCTCGACCGGTTTGCCAAGCACCGAGCCGCCGAAATCCGCGACCGCCATGCGCGCGGCGATCACGCTGCCCGGCCCGCCGCTGTCGGCATACGGGCCGGCGGCATCGGTCAGCACGCCGATGCGGACAGGGTCCGGACCGCCCTTCTGCGCACGCGCCAGGCGCGGCGCGGCAGCGAGCGTGGCGCCGCCGGCCAGAACGGCACGGCGGCCGAACGATGCAGGCATAGGGTCTCCCTTCAGACTTGCACGGCCGGCGAAACCACGCCGCGGCACGTGCCGAAACCGATATCAACCCAGCCGGGGCGACGGCAATACGCGCGGAAGATCACCTCGTCGCCGTCCTCCAGAAAGCGTCTGCTCTCGCCGGACGGAAGCTGCAAGGACTCGCGCCCGCCGCGCGTGAGTTCCAGCAGGCTGCCCCAGCTTGATGGATCGGCACCGGAAATGGTGCCGCTGCCGAACAGGTCGCCCGGCCGCAGGTTGCAGCCTCCGCCGCTGTGATGCGCCACCATCTGCGCAAACGTCCAATACAGTTCCCGCGTATTCACCTGGGTCAGGCGATGCGGTGCCGGCAGGTTCGGCGTCTTGAGCAGCACCTCCATGTCGATGTCGAGCGCCCCGCTCGCCTGGTCGGCGGAATCGAACAAATAGGGCAGCAAAGCCGGGTCGCCGGCGGGACGCGGCGCCTGCGGCACGCGGAACGGCGCCAACGCCTCGGCGGTGACGATCCAGGGCGAGATCGTGGTGCAGAAGTTCTTTGCCAGGAACGGACCCAGCGGCTGATACTCCCAGGCCTGGATGTCGCGCGCCGACCAGTCGTTGAGCAGGCAGAAGCCTGCGACGGGCCCGGAAGCCTCGGCGATCGGGATCGGCTCGCCCAGGAGGTTGCCGGGGCCGATCCAGATGCCGAGTTCCAGTTCGAGGTCGAGCGCGCGGGACGGACCGAAATCCGGCCTCGATCCGTTGCCCGGCTGGCGCTGCCCGTTGGGCCGGCGCACGTCGCTGCCGGACGGAAGCACGGAGGACGCCCGTCCATGGTAGCCGACAGGCAGGTGCTTGTAGTTGGGCAACAGCGGATCGTCCGGGCGGAACAGGCGGCCGACATTCGTGGCATGATGGATGCCGGCGTAGAAATCGGTGTAATCGCCGATCGCCGCCGGAAGGTGCAACGTGCAGCCGGATGCCTGATGCAGAAGGCGCGGCGCAAGCGGCTCCAGCCTGGAGCGTTCCGCCCCGTTCGCGTCCAGCAAGTCGGAGACACGCTGTCGAAGTGCCTCTCGCGCAGCAGCGCCAAGCGCGAGCAGCGGATTGAGCGTCGGGCCGGCGGCCGCTTCGGCGGCGTCTCGGGCCGCGCCGGAGAACAGCCCGGCGTCCAGCGCCGCAACGATATCGAACACGGCGTCGCCGATCGCGATCCCGCCGCGCGCCGGTGCGCCGGGCGGGCTGAACACGCCAAGCGGCAGGTTCTGGATCGGAAAGTCGCTGTGCCCGTTCGCCGAGGCGACCCAGCTACGCCGCGCCGGGTCATGCGTGGCATCCGTCATGCGGGCGCCGGGAAATGCTTGCGGATGCCGTTCCAGCACGAATCGTAGTCGCGCTGCAGCTCCGCAACCTGCAGCGCGTGGCGCGTGGGCAGCAGCATCTGACGGGTTTCGACCATGAACGCCAACGTGTCTTCCTGCTTCAGCGGCTTCAGGTCGGCCTCCATGGCGCGCTCGGTGCTGTCCGCGTCCGGGCCGTGCGCGCTCATGGCGCCATGCAAGGAGGCGCCGCCGGGTACGAAGCCGCCGGCCTTGGCGTCATAGGCGCCGCGAACCAGCCCCATGAATTCGTTCATCACGTTGCGATGGAACCAGGGCGGCCGAAACGTGTGCTCCGCCACCATCCAGCGCGGAGGGAAAATAACGAAATCCAGGTTGGCGGTGCCCGGCTGCCCGGTCGGCGAGGTCAGCACGGTGAAGATCGAGGGATCGGGGTGGTCGAAGCTGACCGTCCCGATCGTGTTGAACCGTCCGAGGTCATACTTGTACGGCGTCAGGTTGCCGTGCCAGGCAACCACGTCGAACGGCGAATGATCCAGCGTTGCCGCCCATAATCCGCCCATGAATTTCTGCACCAGCTCGGTCGGCTCGTCGCGGTCTTCGAACCAGGCGGCCGGGGCGAGGAAGTCCCGGGCATTGGCAAGCCCGTTCGAACCAATCGGGCCGAGGTCGGGCAACCGCAGCATGGCCCCGTGATTTTCGCAGACATAACCCCGCGCATCGCCATCCGGCAGCGCCACGCAGAACCGGATACCGCGCGGGATCACCACGATCTCGCCGGGCGCGGCTGTCAGCCGCCCCAGCTCGGTGGTGATGGCGAGAGCGCCCTGCTCCGGCACGATCAGCAGCTCGCCATCGGCGTTCCAGAACACGCGCTGCATGTCCCGGTTGGCGCGGTAGATGTGCACCGAGACGCCGCTGCCGCTGGCGGTATCGGCATTGGCCGCCAGCGTGGTCAGCCCGGCAAGGAAATCGGTCGGGTCCGACGGAATCGGCAGTGCGTCCCAGCGCAGCCGGTTCGGTGTGGGATCGGCGAGCTTCCCGCCCAGCAACAAGCTGTCGATGGGGCGATAGGCCGGGTGCACCGCCGAGGGCCGGATGCGATACAGCCAGCTTCGGCGGGACTCCTGCCGCGGCACAGTGAACGGGGTGCCGGAGATCTGCTCCGCATAGAGCCCGAAAGGGGGGCGCTGCGGCGAGTTTTGCCCGACGGGCAGCGCGCCGGCGATCGCCTCGGTCGCAAATGAGTTGGCGAATCCTGCGAGATACGGCAGCCGCTCGGTCATCGCGCCCTCGCTGGAACACCCCGTGGCAGTCTAGCGCGGCCGCTGGCCGCATGTCATGGCGCGGCGCCTCGCCGGGGTCGCGCTGGCGTCGCAGCGTCTATCGCGCGGCCGGCTATTCCGCGGGCGCGGTTCACTATAATATCATGGGCAACTTGACTGGATGGTTGCCGATGAAAGCACGACGCAACGACGACGCCGCCCAACCGGAGACCAATGAGGTGTTTCGGCTGGAGGAGTTCCTGCCCTACCGGCTATCGGTCACGACCAACCGGATTTCCCGTCTGTTCGCCCGCCGCTACAATCAGGCGTTCGGACTTACCATTCCGGAATGGCGTGTCATGGCGGTCGTGGGACGGTTCGGCACGCTCTCGCCCAGCGCGGTCGGCGAGCGCACCGCGATGGACAAGGTGAAAGTAAGCCGTGCCGCCGCCGGTCTTGTCACCCGTGGCCTGCTGAAACAAACCCAGGACCCAACCGATGGCCGCGGCCGCCGGCTGCAGCTCACGCGCAAGGGCACGACGATGCACCAGCGGATCGTGCCGATGGCGCGCGAACTTGAGTCGTCCCTGGCCGAAGGGCTGAGCCGCGCCGACTGGACGGCGCTGAACCGGGCGATCGACCGCCTGGGCGCGCATCTCTCGTCGATCGAAGGCGACGATCCGGGCGAGGCGACCGACTGATCGGACGCGCCGGCTGGCGTATCCCACCCTGGCGGATAGCGGCAGGCGGCGGCGCGGCAGTCCGCGTCCGGCCGGGGCTCGCATGCGCTTGAAACTAGAGTAGGATCGCGGCGACTTGAACACGCCCGGGCGGCCCGCGGCGTCGCAACGTGCAGAAGGAGGCGCCGCATGTCAGGACCCAACAACGGCAGAAGTCCCCGCTCGGTGGCTTTGGTCGGCCCCTACAGCAGTGGCAAGTCCACGCTGTTCGAAGCGCTGATGGAAGCCGCCGGCGCCCCGGTGAAGCGCCCCGCCGATCCGCGCAACCGCCCGATGAGCACCGAGATCCGCCTCGGACACTGTACCTATCTGGGCGATGCGTGGTCGATCCTGGATTGCCCCGGCTCGATCGAGTTCGCCCACGAAACCTGCGCCGCCCTGTCGGTCGTCGATCTGGCGGTGGTGGTCTGCGAGCCGGCGCCCGCCCGCGCGCTGACCGTGGCGCCGCTGCTCAAGCTGCTGGCGGAAGAGGGCATCCCCCACCTGATCTTCGTCAACCGGATCGACACGCTCGAAGGCAGCGTGCGGGACACCATCGCAGCGTTGCAGGCCTATTCCAAGAGCCCGCTGGTGCTCCGTCAGGTGCCGATCATCGAGGGCCAGAGCGTCACCGGCTATGTCGATGTGGTCCGCGACCGGGCCTACCGCTATCGCAAGGGCCAGCCCTCTGAGCTGGTCGAGGTCCCCGCCAGCCTCGCGGCCGAGGAGGAGGAGGCGCGGGCGAAGCTGCTGGAGGTGCTGGCGGACCACGACGACGCGCTGATGGAAAAGGTGCTGGAGGACGTGAAGCCCAGCACGGAGGAAATCTTCGCCGACCTGCACAAGGACCTGGTGCATGGCGACGTGATCGAGGTGATGCTGGGCATGGCGGAGGCCGCCGGCGGGGTGCGCCGGCTGTGGAAGGCGCTGCGTCACGACACGCCGGCACCGGCCGAAACCGCCGACCGCAAGGGCGTCGAGGCGGATGGGCCGGCGCTGGCCCAGGTGTTCCGCACCGTCTACGCCGGGCATACCGGCAAGCTGTCCTACGCAAGGGTGTGGCGGGGCACGATCAAGGACGGCGCGACGCTGGGCGGCACACGGCTCGGTGGCCTGTATCGCATGCCGGGTGGCGGCGACATGGCGAAGGAGGCGGAGGCGGTCGCTGGCGAGCTGGTGGCGCTCGGCCGGTTGGACGGAGTGCCGACCGGGTCCACGCTGTCGCCCGGCACCTCGCCGGATCAACTCCCGTTCCCCGAGCCGCCGGCGCCGGTCTATGCGCTCGCGATCACCACCGCCGACCATAAGGACGACGTGAAACTGTCAGGCGCGCTGGCCAAGCTGCAGGAGGAGGATCGCTGCCTGACGGTGGAGCAGAGCCAGGACAGCGGCGAGACCGTGCTGCACGGCCAGGGCGAGATGCACCTCTCCACTGTGATCGAGCGGCTGGCGAAGAACTATGGGCTGAAGGTAACGACCCACAAGCCGCAGGTCGCGTATAAGGAAACGATCCGCCGGCCGGTGCACGAGCATGGGCGGCTGAAGCGGCAGACCGGCGGGCACGGGCAATTCGCCGACGTGAAGATCGACGTGGCACCGCTGGCACGCGGCGAGGGGTTCGCCTTCATCGACAAGGTCGTCGGCGGCTCGGTGCCGCGCAACTTCATCCCGGCGGTGGGCGAAGGCGCCGAGGAAGCCGCGAAGAAGGGGCCGTTCGGGTTCCCGGTGGTGGACATCTCCGTCACGCTGGTGGATGGCGGATTCCATTCGGTGGACAGCTCCGACATGGCGTTCAAGTCGGCGACCCGTCAGGCGATGCAGGAGGCGCTGACCAAGGCGGACCCCGTGCTGCTGGAACCGATCGACCAGGTGACGGTCAGCGTGCCCGCGGAGTTCACCCCGCGGGCACAGCGGCTGCTGACCGGGCGGCGCGGCCAGATCCTGGGCTTTGCCGAGAAGCCGGACTGGCCCGGCTGGGACGAGGTGCAGGCGCTGGTGCCGCAGGCCGAGCTGCATGACCTGATCATCGAGCTGCGCTCATCGACCATGGGCCTCGGGACGTATCAGCGGCGGTTCGACCACTTGGCGGAGTCGCGGGCAGAGGTTAAGCGAGGCGCAGCGTAACTGGGTAGGGTGGACAAGCGCTTGCGCCGTCCACCTGTGCCGCTCGCGGCACCGCGATGGCGGAGGGCGCTTCGCTTCTCCGCCCTACTTCCTCTTGCGCAACATCCTCGTGCGCAATCCAGTGCGCTTCGACCGACGCGGTGCCCGACGTCTCCGGCGGCCGGCGGAAGGGTAACCTGTTGAACGGGATCATCCTTTATGGACGACGAGACGCTGGCCTTCACACCGGCCGTTGAACTGGCGCCGCTGATCCGCGCGACGAAGCTGTCACCCGTCGAATTGACGCGTGTCCTGCTCGAACGGATCGCCCGGCTGGAGCCGAAGCTGAACGCCTTCGCCTATTTGGCGGCGGACCGCGCCATGGAGGAGGCCAGGCGTGCCGAACAGGCGCTCATGACCGGCGAGCGAATTGGCCGGCTGCACGGCATCCCGGTCACCATCAAGGACCTGACGATCACCAAGGACATGCCGACGCAGTTCGGCAGCAAGATCTTCGCCGGCCACCAGCCCGCCGAGGACACGCCGCTGGTCACGCGGCTGCAGGAAGAAGGCGCCATCGTCCTGGGCAAGACCACCACCTCGGAGTTCGGCTGGAGCGGCATCAGCCGCTGCCCGCTGACCGGAATCACCCACAACCCGTGGCAGCACGGCGCCAATGCCGGGGCGTCGTCGGCCGGGGCCGGAGTCGCGGCGGCTTCCGGGATGGGACCGCTGCACCAGGGCAGCGACGGCGCCGGCTCGATCCGCATGCCGGCGCATTTCTGCGGCGTCGTCGGGCTGAAGCCGACCTTCGGCCGCGTGCCCTGCTATCCGGTGAGCGTCGGCGACTACACCACCCACAACGGCCCGATCACGCGCACCGTCGCGGACACTGCGCTGATGTTGCGGGTGATGGCGGGGCCGCATCCGCTGGACCACACCACATGCGAGGCTGGACCGGCCGACTACCTGGGCCGGCTGCACGAGGGCATCGCCGGCAAGCGCATCGCGTTCAGCCCCGATCTCGGCCATGCGCGTGTCGATCCGGACGTGGCCGCGCTGGTGCGGGCCGCCGTCGCGCGGTTCGAAGCGCTCGGCGCCACGGTGGAGGAGGTCGCCACGCCATGGGCGGCGGACGGCCCCGAGCTGGCCCGCTTCTTCTGGTCCGCGCACATGACTCGCCTGGCGCCCCACCTTGGCGCGTGGGAGCAGCAGATGGACCCCGGCCTCGTCGCGTGCATCAAATCCGCGCAGGACTATCCGGTGAGCCAGTACCAGTTGATGCGCGAGCGCAAGATGGCCTACGTCGCCGCCATCCATCGCTGGTTCCAGGACTGGGACCTGCTGCTCACCCCGGCGGTCTCCGTCGCCGCCTTCCCGGTCGAGAGGCTGATGCCGGAGCATTGGCCGCAGCACGAGTGGGGCTGGGTGACCTGGGCCGAGTTCTCCTACCCGTTCAATATGTCAGGGGACCCCGCCGTCAGCGTCCCGTGCGGCTTTACCGCCGAGGGACTGCCGGTCGGGCTGCAAATCGTGGGACGCCGCTTCGATGACCTCGGCGTGCTGCAGGCCGCGGCGGCGTTCGAAGCAGTGCAGCCCTGGGCGGACAAGCGGCCGGTCCTCGCAGCATGATTTGGACCGGCCCCCGCCGGCGGTCGTGACCATGCCCGGCATGACGACGGAGGATGTCCGCATCGCCCAGATGCTGACCGGGTTCGCGATGGCAGCGTTTCTCCTGATCAGCACGGTCCCGGCGCTGCGGCGCTATGCGTCGCGACTGCGCGTTGCGCTACTCGCGGCGTATCTGCTCGGCGCGGCCGGGTTCGCCGGCTACGTGCTACTGCGTTGACGCGCCCAACGAATCCTGGCGCGGCCCGCATAGACTCGCCACGCGTGACGCTGCGGTAGGGCGGAGAAGCGTAGCGCCCTCCGCCATTAACGCCCGCCGCACCGCAAGCGGTGGACGGCACTTCGCTCGTCTTCACCACTCCTGTTGCGGATTCGCTTCAGGTTTGGCGCTGATACTACGGTGTCACGGTCACATTCGCCCGGACGACAGGGTCGCCTGGGATCAAGGTGACGGCGAAGGCATCACTGCCGGTGAAGCCCCGCGTCGGGGTGTAGTCGATACGGGTCTCGTCACCGACGGTGTGAACCAGAACCTTGCCGTGCGCCGGCGGCGAAGTCAGCAGGCCGGCTGAGAAGGGCGCACGTCCCGACTGTGCCACCGTGATCGCACACCAGCCGCCGTCATTGCCGACCTTGACCGCTACGTCGGTTGCCTGCCCGGCCGTCAGGCTGGGAGTCGGCGCGTTGCAAGACTTTGCCGCGCCCGCCTGGTCGACGGCGTAGAGGCGGGCCGAAGACGGTCCGGCGGCCTGTTGCGGGGCGCAGCCCGCGAGCAGCGCGCCGGCAGCGGCCATGGCGAGCCACGTGAAGCGGCCTCCATTCTGGGGATGTCCGTTGTGCAAGACTTACGCCTCCGATTCGGTGCTGGCGGGTCCGGCGGTAAAGGACGTTGCACGGCCGGTCAACGGCCGTCGGTGCGCAGGGGGCCATGCCGTGAGTCGCAGGACATGAATGGCCTCCCCGTTGACACGCCGCGGCCTGCCCCCGGCTGCCCCCGCCCCCCCGGCAGTCTCCGGTTTCGACCCCGGATTGCGCACGAACCGGGTCGGGCGCACAACTGCGCCGACGTCATCGGCCTCCGGTCGGGCGTCCGGTCGGGCCGTCCGGCCGGATGGCATTTTCGATTCGGCGAACATCGACTCGTGATACGGTCACGAACGTGGATTGTTCCTCTCAGACTGTCCGGCCACCGCACTTTCGGAGGCCGGCAATCGTGCACGGCCCGCTAGGCGCGTGGGTTGCCGCCGCGTCGGACGGGCGTCTGGGAAGGCCGTGCCGGGCCAGCAAGGGTAGGATTGATCGGTGACGGAGACCGCCGATCCGGTCCCGGATGTCTGGGAACGGGTCCGCTCCGAAAGACTGCGCGCCGTGATCGGCCAAATGCCGACGGTTCTTGGCGCCACCGGAATCATTGCCGCGTTGACCGCCGCGGTGCTGGCGGTATCCGCCGGAAACCGGCTGGCGTGGCTCTGGCTGGGAGCAGTTCTGACGCTGACCGTGGCACGCGCCATTGCCTGGTGGCAGTTGCGGTGGAGCACGGACCGCCATCGCCTGTCACGTTGGGTGATCGGCGGCGCGGCCAGCGCCGGTGCGCTATGGGGAGTCCTGTGTCTGCTGACGTTTCCTACCGCGAATACCTACGAGCTGCTGGTCGCCTTTGTGATAGCCGGCATGTGCGCCGGGGCCGTCGCGGCCTACGGCGCGCACTTTCCCAGCGCCGTTTCATTCATCCTGCTTGCCAGCCTGCCACTGGCTTTGCGTTTCCTCCTCGATGGGCAACCGCTGCGTCTGGTTCTGGCGGCCATGGTGCTGGTGTTTACCCTCGGCATGGTACGCGTCGCCTGGATCTCGCATCGCAATTTCGGTGCTGTGTTCCGGCTGCAGGCCGAGGCCGCAATACGCGCCGCAGCGCTGGATGCTGCGGAGGCGCAACTACAGGTCGAGCGCGCCGAGCACCATGCCACCGAGGCGGCGTTGCGGCATGTGCAGAGAATTCGGGCGATCGGCCAACTCACCAGCGGCATCGCGCACGACTTCAACAACATGCTTACCGCGATCAAGGGCAACCTGCAGCTCATTGCCACGGCTGCCGGCGTGGAAAGCAAAATCCGGCGCTACGTGAACGCCGCCGAGCGGGCAGCTGACCGGAGCACCGAGCTGGTCGCCTCGCTGCTCGATTTCGCTCGTCCCGAAGGTCCCGGCGCGCCAGCGGTACAGGTCAACCACCTGTTGCTGGACTTCCTGCCGCTGCTTCGGCGCGCGGCCGCACCCTGCCGGGTGGAGACGCGGCTGGCCGAGGGCCTGCCCGACTGCGCGCTCGGAGCGGCGCAATTTCAGTCCGCGCTTCTGAACCTGGTAATCAATG
>Ga0302266_10001860_pt1 | contig 18938 bp, 20 predicted proteins | sample III_Bog_E1_2_FD_194559 | JGI IMG/M metagenome (GOLD analysis project Ga0302266, IMG submission 194559) | Peat permafrost microbial communities from Stordalen Mire near Abisko, Sweden - III_Bog_E1_2 | ecosystem: Environmental > Terrestrial > Soil > Wetlands > Peat | place: Sweden: Abisko... | reverse complement strand
GCAGACAACGCGACGCATAACTCGAAGCTGTCCAACCCGCTCCGTTAAAGCCAGGGTTCGCAGCCCTATTTCCTGTCAGATCAACGTCCGCCCAGAACACCTCACGTTATCTTGGACAGCAGTGAGTTGAGTGCATTTTGTCAAATTCGGAAATTCGAGAGCATATGTCTTTACAGTACTGGTGTCAGGTGCTACTGGAGGCGGTTTAGGAGTATCAAGGGGTTGATTTGTCGATTGCCCAGATGACGATGGCCGGGTGCCCCATCCTTCGCGCTCTTTGCGAAGGGTGGGAACCCATTTCACACCGTCCTCACGCGCGCCGTTGACTCACGCACGATCAGCTCCGCCTCAACCTTGATCCTGATCTCCGACACGTCCCCTGACATCAACTTGAACAGGCTCTCCATCGCCATTTGTCCCATACGCTGCATGGGCTGGCGAACTGTGGTCAGCGGCGGCTGCGTGTACGAGGCGAAGAACAGATCGTCAAAACCGACCACCGAAATATCTTCCGGTATCCGCCGCCCGTGCAGCCGAATCGAGCGCATCGCTCCCAGTGCCGTCATATCGTTGTAGCAGCAAATCGCGGTCGGCGGATGAGCCAGCGCCAGCAACTGATCCATGGCGCGCATGGCGGCCTCCGGCTTGCCGTCGCCTTGCGCCACCAGTTCCGGAGTGAACCCAATCCCCGCTGCTTCGAGCGCTTCCCGATAGCCCGCGCACCGTTCCGCATCCGATTGATAGCCAATCTGGTCACCGATGAATCCAATCCGTCGATGACCCAATTCGATGAGGTGATTGGCCGCCGCACGGCTGCCTTCCAGGTTGCGGATCATCACCGAGTGAACAAACGCGCCCGGATGCTGGTCATTGACCAGAACAATCGGGACCATCATCTCTGACAGCAGCGGAAGATACAAAGCGCCCACGCGCGAAGAGGTGACGATGATGCCATCCACCCGCCGCTCGGCGAATGTCCTCACCACTTGCCTCTCGCGTTCCGGGTCGGCGTTTGATTCGGAGAGAAAGACGCAGTAGCCGCGGTCGTGGGCCTCCTGCTCAATTCCGCTGAAAACTTCGCTGGTAAAAGGATCGGCGACTGTCGTAACCACCAATCCGATGGTCCGTGACCGCCGTGTCACCAGCCCGCGCGCCACGGCGCTGGCGTGATAACCGGCCTGGTCGGCGATCTTCCTTATATTTTCGGCGGTGCGGGGATTCACCAGCGGGCTATTCTGCAGGGCGCGGGAGACCGTGGGATGCGACACGTGTGCAAGCCGCGCAATGTCCTTGATCGACGGTTGGCGAAGAGGTCGTCTGACGCCGTCAAGGCGCCCCACTTCAGCCGCTTTACCGGTATCTCCGTCAACCATATACAGAAACATTCTAAATGACCGCCGGTTACGACCGTCGCCCGAATGCGAAGCCGGGTTCCCAATTTGGAACTAGCCGGAAGAAGGCGGCCAGGAGTCAAAGCAAGGTCCGCCCGGAAGAAAGCCACAGCCAATTTTAAAAAAATCTCAAATCGATGTGTAACTTTTCTCTTTTTCGTGCATCATATGAACAACAAGCAGAGGCTTCCCCGAATTACCGCCCGCCCAAGAAAGGTTTCCCTTCCTTGCCGAGGGTCCTGTACGGACCTCTTCCCCAATACCCCTTCTGGATCCCCTCCTAAACTGCCTCTCTAGCGGGCCTGCCGGAAGGCAGGCCCACGCGCTCCCCTTCCCGGATAAAATGAAAGCCTGATGCCTTCTTCGCCCACTCCGAAGCCTTACCCCGACTTGGAAATTCGCGCCATCGACGCGCTCTTTGAGCAAGCGGGCCTCCAGCGCAACCTGCGCGGCAAAGCTCCAGGCGTAACCGGCCGGATGCGTTTCGAGCGCTTGTCGCGCGAGGAACTGATGACGGCCGCGCCCGTTCCCCGCGCAGCAGCGAACGGGGTCCAATATATTCCTGTGCCGGCCTGGGAAAAGACTGGTTGGCTCTGGCACGGTTTCAGCACTCGCCATGGCGGCCTCAGCCGGTTTTTTTGCGACGACGGCTCCCAAGGCGAATTGAATCTTAGCTTTACGGCTCCTCATGGGCAGGCAATGGACGACCGGGAAACCGTAGCCCAGAATCGCCGCCTACTGGCCGAGGCCATCAGCGGAGACGCGGCAACCCCGCTCGTCGCCCTCCGCCAGATTCACTCCAATCTCGTGGTTCTTGCCGATGCCAGCCGTGAGCAGCCGTCGAAAGCCGAAGTTCTCGGCGACAGATCCACGTCGCTGGGATGTAAGGCCGACGGCCTGATGACCGATGAGCCTGGCTTGCTCGTCGCCGTCCAGACCGCCGACTGCATCCCGATTCTGGTGGCCGACCGCAAACGACGCGCCGTGGCGGCCTTCCATGCCGGCTGGCGTGGAACGGTCAAACGCATCGTCGAGAGCGGCATTGGCCGCATGAGGCTCGCCTTCGGTTCCCGGCCTGAAGATTTGACAGCCGCCATTGGCCCCGGCATCGGCCCTTGCTGCTACTCGGTGGGCGAAGAGGTGCTCTCCAGCTTCGAGTCGCAATTCGCTTACGCCCGCGAGCTCTTCAGCGAGGTCTACGACTCCGACCCCATCCGCACGCGCTACCCCATGCTGTTTCTGACGCAGCGCGCTCCCGGCCACTCGAATATCGGCCCCAGCCTGCACCTCAATCTCGCCGAAGCCAACCGCCGCCAGTTGCTCGCCGCCGGCCTCAAGCCCCGCGCCATTCATCTGGTGGGCGGCTGCACAAGCTGCCGGCCCGAGATGTTCTTCTCTCATCGCGCCTCCGAGGGCCGCACCGGGCGCATGATGAGCGTGATCGGCATCCGGCCCGAAGCCTAAGGCATTGAGGAATTCGAGCGTTAAGAGTGATACTATGGGGCGATCTCAATTAACAACGGGGAGTGCGCCCAACCATGACAGTTGCTGAAACTGTGGGGCAAAAACTCGCGCAGCGCGCAAAAGGCCGTCTTCACGCCCTGCGTGGCGGGGCAGTGTTGCTGGGCGCGCTTTTCCTCGCCTGGCCGGCGTTTTTTAACGGCTTTCCGCTGCTCTATCCCGATTCGATGACCTATCTTTCTGACGGTCGCATCGTGGCGCGGGCGTTGTTCCTGCATCGGTTTTCGGAATACTACGGCGTGCGCTCGTTCTTTTACAGCCTCGTCATCCTGCCCTTCCACTGGAACATCTCGCCCTGGGCTATCGTCGCCCTGCAATGCCTGCTGGTTGCCTTTGTCGTCTGGCTGGTGGTGCGCTCCGTTGCGCCGCGGCACACCGTCGCCCGCTATCTCATCCTGATTTTGGCGCTCAGTATTTTCACTGGCGCAAGCTGGTATGCGGCCTTCATCATGCCCGACATTCTGGGCCCGCTGGCTTATCTCTCCATCTATCTGCTCGCCTTCGCGCGGGAGACGCTCTCGCGCGCCGAACGGTTTGCGCTCTGCGTCATCGCATGGTGGGGCATCACCGCCCACGCCTCACACATGTTGGTGGCTGGCGGACTATGGCTGCTGCTGGTTGTCTTTGTCGCCTTCAAGCGCAGGCCGTTCTGGCGCCGCCCGCGGAGCCTGCGCGTGGTGTTGGCTGTCCTCGCCATTGCGGCTGCTTCGCAGATGGCTCTGCATGGCTACCTCTACGGCAAGCCCTCGCTGAACGGCCAGCGGCCGCCCTATCTAATGGCGCGTGTCATCGCCGACGGTCCCGGACGCTGGTACCTCGACAAGAACTGCCCCCAGTTGCATTGGGCCATCTGCAACCATCTGAGCCAGCTCTCCGACAATCCGGACACGCTTCTCTGGGATGAGGACGGAGCCTACCAGAGCGCAAGCGACGAGGAAAGAAGCCAGATCGATCACGAAGAGATGCCTCTGGTCCTGGCCACGCTGCGCGCCTATCCCCAGCAGCAGCTCTCCCGCTCGGCCGCCAACTTCATCCAGCAGTTCCTGAGCTTCAGCTTGTTTGGCTTCGATTCCAACCCATGGACGCTGAAACAATTCGATGAAGCGATGCCTCGTGCGCGGTCGAGTTATCTCCGGAGCCGGCAGGCGCACGACGCTCTTCCGCTCGAGTTGCTCACCGAGATTCAGTGGTGGACCGTCATGGCCTCGCTGGCAGCCATTGCCGCGCTGATTCCCTTCCTCTGGCGCCGCCACTCCACGCGGCTCGCTGGGCTCAGCCTTGTCGTCGCCGCCACATTCGTAGCCAACGCGCTGGTCACCGGAGTCATGTCAGTGGTGGATGATCGCTACGGATGCCGCATCGTCTGGCTGATTCCGCTGCTGGCGGGAATCTTCTTTCTGGACTGGCTCAATCAGAGGGAGACGGCCAGGGAGGAAACAGTCGGCGAGCAGGGACAAGAGAGCCGCTGAGTTCCCATTGCAGCATTGGTGGGGTCCCCGGCGACTCATCCTCGCCGCCGGGACGCAAAGCGGTAAACCTCAAGCGACCTTGGCGGCTGCCTGAGGATTGACCAGGTCGCGCAGTTCCTTTGACGGCTTGAAGTAGGGCACCTTCTTGGCTGGGACCTCGACGCGCTCGCCGGTCTTGGGGTTGCGCCCGATGCGAGAGTTGCGCTGGCGGATGCGGAAGGACCCGAAGCCGCGAATCTCAATCTTGTCTCCGCCTTTGAGAGCCCCGATCACCGCATCGAAGATGGTCTCGACGATGACCTCGCCGTCGCGGCGCGTCAAGTCACCCACTCCGGTCACCTTTTCCACCAAGTCTGCCTTTGTCATTTCCTCTAACCTCCGCTCACAGAATAACCGGATTCTACTCAATTTGGGACGAAAATCAAGACTCCCCTGTGAATTTTGGCCTTTTCTCCTCAATAGCTTGGCGGAAGATGCCCAGCTTCAAATCAAGTGGGCCAACAACGCCCCGCGGCATTTATGATGACCAGAGTCGTTCCCCGAGGTTTCCAGCCCAACAAGGTACGGTGGGTTGAGGGGAGGAGGCGGCGGCGTGACGGACGATTCAAAGAACAGCAAGAAACCCAAGTACAGCATCGTGATTCCGGCCTATAACGAGAGTGGCCGCCTGCCGTTGACGCTCTCCTCGGTGGTGAGCTGCATCCGCACGCGCGGCTGGGATGCTGAGATCATTGTGGTCAACGACGGGTCAACCGATGGAACCGCCGATGTGGTGCATCAGTTTGCCGACAGCGCGCCCGAGGTGTGGTCAACTGAGAATCGGTTGATTGTGGGCCGTGCGATTCAGAGCCTGCCGGATGATCGCCGCCCGGTAGAATTGCGCCTGCTCGAGAACCCCGGCAACCGCGGCAAAGGCTACAGCGTGCGCGCCGGAATGCTGGCGGCGCGGGGCGATGTGGTTCTCTTCACCGACGCCGACCTCTCGGCGCCCATCGAAGAGGCCGAACGCCTCTTTGACGCCATTCGCCAGGGCGCGGACATCGCCATTGGCTCCCGCTGGCTCGAGGCCGACCGCCAGACGCAGCGCCAACCGCTCTACCGCCAGTTCTTCGGCCGCTGCTTCAACGCCGTTACCCGCGCCATCATGGACCTGCCCTTCGCCGACACCCAGTGCGGCCTCAAGGCATTCACTCGCGGGGCAGCGCAGACTGTGTTTCAACTCCAGACCATCGAGCACTGGGGCTTTGACCCGGAGATTCTGTTCATCGCCATCCAGCACGGCTATTGGGTCATCGAGGTTCCGGTCACCTGGGCTCACGACGAGCGCACCCGCATGAGCTACTTGAAAGACGGCTTCAAGATGCTCCAGGAACTTACCACCATTCGCTGGAACGCCTTCCGTGGACGCTACGACAGACCGGTGGAAGCGGCAAAACGATAAGATCGCGAGCCTCGCAACGGCGAAAAGGAGCATTTTTCGAACTAAAACTGCGCCCTTTTCGGCTGAAAAACGGCCAAAATCCGAGGTTTACTGTTATCAATTAGTCAATAGGTTAAAATCGTATATGCTTGATTCCGTCCGGCTTGCTAACGCAGCATGGAGTGAAAACGGGCCTCCACAGGGGGAGGGGGTAGGGGTATTGAAAAAACAGGGGGCAGGGATCAGGGGGCAGGGATCAGAAATGCGCTGCGACTCTGGTCGTTGTTCATTGTTCAATTGTGCGCGTTGGGAGGGAAATCATCTGCAATGTCGGATGAGGATGTTGGATTCCCACTCTTGAGACAATTACGTCACAGGGATTGGTGCCCGGCTCGCCTTGCTTAATGGCAAAAATATAACTACAATTTTGGCATGGCTGGAATCCGGTTCGAATGGGATGAGGCGAAGAACGTCTCCAACCAGCGCAAGCACGGCATCAGTTTTGAGGACGCCTGTGAAGTGTTTCGCGATCCGCTCTACGTGTCTGTGAAGGAGCGCATTCAGGACGGCGAGCAGCGCTGGCAGACCTTCGGAGAAGTCGATGGCTGGCTGCTCGTGATGGTGGCGCACACCGTAAATGAGGAAGACAGGCACGGCGAAACAATAGAAGTGATTCGCATTATCTCGGCACGATATGCATCGCGAAAGGAGAGACAACGCTATGAAGACGAAAATCGTTAGTTATATCCTCGACACGCTGCCGCCTCTGACACCGGCGCGACGGGCAAAGCTGCGTGCGCTGGGCGCCAAGCCAGACAGCGAGATCGACTTTAGCGATATCCCCCAGATGACCGACGAGCAGTGGAAGAATGCCGAGCGCGGCAAATTCTATCGCCCAGTGAAACAGCAGATCACGGCTCGGGTGGATGCGGATGTGCTGGCGTGGCTGAAGGGGCAAGGCAAAGGCTATCAGTCGCGCATCAACGCGATTCTGCGGCGAGAGATGCTGGCGGCGCATCGGGTGACGGCTGCGAAGTAGGCTGAAGATTTCGCAAGAACCCTACAGAAAAAGACTGATGGAGATTTGGGGTGCTCTGGTAGTTATTCAAAAAAGCGGAACACGTTTGACATCGATTCGTTTATAAACGATAATCCAATTATGTACGAGATTCGCCATTACCTGACGAGGAGCGAGAAAGACCTCTTCATGGAATGGCGTCGTCAACTCCGCGACACAAAAGCAAAGATTGCGGTGGACCGCAGAGTTAGCCGGATGGAACTGGGCAACTTCGGCGATCATAAGTTTTGCCGTGACGGGGTCTGGGAGCTGCGCATTGACGTTGGGCAAGGCTATCGGGTGTATTACGCCATCGCAGGTACACGGTTGGTCTTGCTGCTCTGCGGGGGCGACAAACGAACGCAGGATGCGGATGTTGACCGTGCCTGCGCGTACTGGCTTGACTGGCAAAGGAGGGCGGAGCAATGAGAGACAGAAACCATGACGAAGCTATGGCAGAGGAGTTCACGCAAGACCCCGCCTACGCGCTGGAGTTACTGAACGAGATTCTTGCGGATGGCGACCAAGGCGAATTGCTCATCGCACTGCGCCAGATGACTAAGGCCTTTGGCGGTGTGCAAGGCGTGGCGGAAAAGGCTAACCTCAACCCAACCCAGCTCTACCGCACATTATCCGAGCAGGGAAATCCGGAACTGCACAGCCTCTCCGCCATCCTCAAAGCCATGGGCCTGCGCCTTGCCGTCGAACGTGTAGTCGCTGCTTGAGTTTCTGGGCGCGGAGACAGGGCGAGTTCGTCTTCTGCTGAGAACCTACTCGTTCATGCGCTGAGTCTTCTCCGTTCGCGGGACTTTTGTTCGAGCCGCGTTCGCGCCGCCTTTGGATCAACTCGCTCGCCTCGGTCCAGCGAGGCCAGTCTTGGCTTTAGCTCCTGGTTGAAGGCTGCAAGCTGTGCGTCGCGCGCCTGATCATGCTCTTCCAGCAGACGCAGAGCCTCACGGACGACTTCGCTGGCCGAGTTGTAGCGACCAGACTCGACCTTGCCAGCGACGAATCTATCCAGTTCGGGGGTCAGCGAAACATTCATGGGAGAGCTCCCCTGTCTTCGATGCTGAACCAAATAACAGGCTTTGTCAATCTTTGTTATTCGCGGAGAAGGAATCCCAGGTCGGAAAATCCGGACCTCGGGCACCCGGTCGCTCGCTAGCCAGTCGATGTCCTTCGTCTCCCACATCTCAAGAGCGAGATGCGGGCCACCCGGACTGATTGTCGGTCAGTTGATCGTTCTTCAACCAAGTGTGGTTGAAGATGACGCTGCTATTGGTGCCACCTGCCCGTACTACAAGTAGGTGGTGGAGGGTCGACGCCAATTCTTTTCAGAGCGAGCCGGATAGCTCCTGCTGACGTCACATCTCCCAGAAGGCAATCTGCCTCAGGCAATAGCTTTAGAAGCGCCGGTGCTGCCGGTCTCGCGCGTGGTCCAAGAAATCCTATAGCTCCAGCTACCCAGCCGCGTATAGATTCGTCTGGAATGTCCAATAACGACACCAAATCAGCAAAGGTCTTGTCATCGACTTTCTTGGGATCTATCCTGCGAGCAATGTCTGCAAGCTGCTCGGCCGCTTCTGACCGAACAATTGATGAAGGCACATCTGCTCGTACTTTCGTTATCGAATCTTTGAGTTGGTTGATAAGCATAGAGTCACCAGTTGCATGGGCATTGCCTGACAGAAATACAGTCAATGTACCGCAAAGTAAAAAAATGAAAAGTCTCGACCAACATGTGCACATTTTGTTCTCCTCTTCTCATTGGTTTATTGTGCCGTCCATGTACGATTAACAGGAGCAGTCGTATTGTCCGTCGGAAGATTAGAAGCTGTTTCATAACCGGTTCCCAGCCGTCCCTCAGGGGCTAAAGCCCGTTGTTTTTTGGGCGTTTTTCGGCACGACTGAAGTCGTGCCCTGACACAAAGCAGGCCATGAAACAGCTTCTAGGATCAACAGGCGTGAGCAGCCCGCCAAGCGTTAGATTCGATCCGCGCAGTTCATCAACTATTACGCCGTGGCCGCGTCAGCTACCGACTGCAACCCCCGCGCTTCGATTTCGAATTCGCGGATTTTGTATTTCTGGATTTTGCCGCTGAGCGTGGCGGGAAACTCGGTGACGAAGCGGACGTGCTCGGGAATTTTGTAATAGGCGATCTGGCCTTTGCAGAATTCTTTGATCTCTTCTTCCGTAGCTTCCGTGCCCGGCGCCAGCCGCACCCATGCCATAACAATCTCGCCCAGCCGCGCATTGGGAATGCCGACCACCTGCGCCTCGTCCACCTTGGGGTGGGTATAGAGAAACTCCTCGACCTCGCGCGGATAGATGTTTTCTCCGCCGCGGATAATCACGTCGCGCGAGCGGCCGGTGAGGTGAATGCAGCCGTCCTCGCGCATGATGCCCAGGTCGCCGGTGTGCAGCCAGCCATCGGCGTGGATGACCTGCGCAGTGCCTTCCGCATCGCCGTCGTAACCTTTCATGAGCGCATAGCCGCGCACGCAAACCTCGCCCTGCTCGCCCATCGGCAGTGTCTGGCCGGTTACCGTGGAGGCAATCTGAATCTCGGTCTGCGGCATGGCGCGGCCCACGGTGTGGACGCGAACTTCGATGCTGTCGGCGGCATCGCTCATGGTGGTCACTGGCGAGGTCTCGGTCTGCCCGTAGGCAATCACCAGCTCGTGGCAGTGCATCTCATTGAGCACGCGCTTCATCATCTCGACCGGGCAGGGCGCGCCGCTCATCATGCCGGTGCGCAAGCTGGTGAGGTTGAAGCTCGAGAAATCGGGCAGCGCAAATTCCGCCACGTACATGGCCGGAACACCATAAACCGAAGTCGCGCGCTCATCATGAATGGCCTGGAGCGTGGCCCGCGGGTCAAAGGTCCAACTGGGCAGCAGGATGGCCGCGCCGGTATTCAGCGCCGTCATGGTGCCGATGACGCACCCGTAGCAGTGGAACAAGGGCACCGGCAAAGCGATCTTGTCCTGCTCGGTATAGTGGAAGCCCTGCGCCAGAAACTGCCCGTTGTTCACGATGTTGTGATGGGTGAGCAGCACGCCTTTGGGCAATCCGGTAGTCCCGCTGGTGTATTGAATGTTGGCCACGTCGTCATTGGCAACGTGATCCGGCAGACGGCCTTCGGCGTCGAGCAGCGCAGGCCACTCGGGCGAGTCGAAATAAATGGTGTGCTGGAGCGCCAGGTCAAGCCCGTGACGCGCTCGGCCCAGAATGTCCTCGTAATCGGCCCGCTTGTCCTTGTGCCACAGGAACAGGGCCTTCATGCGCGAGCGTTGCAGCGTGAATTGGAGCTCGTGGGAGCGGTACGCGGGATTCACGTTGACCAGTGCAGCTCCGGCCCGCGCACAGCCCATGTGCATGACGATCCACTCGATGCAATTGGTGGACCAGAGTCCCACGCGGTCCCCGCGGCGGATGCCCAGCGACCAGAGTCCCCGCGCTACGCGATCAGCCTCGACGCTCAGTTCAGCCCAGGTGAGCCGCTTTTGCTGGTGGCACGAGGCCACGGCAAGACGGTCAGGAAAGCGGTTGGCGGTGCGGTCGAGCAGGCCGCCAATGGTCAGTTCGAGGAGAGGCCGGTTGGGGCCGCGCGTGTGGCTGAGGGTACGAATGTCTTCTTCTACAGGCATGAGTCTGAACTTGGAACGGAAACAGCAGTGTACACCCCGAGCACCCTGCCGGAAAGCGATATCTGGTACGCAGCACCCTCGCGCAGATCGCTTCAGTTCACGAAAGTGGTCTCAACTCGTATCGAACTATGGAAATAGGCTATCCAGATGGCTGCCACGATGAAGACCTCGATGACCCCAAATAGCCCGCGGGAAGGATGGGGAGGGTGGAGGATTGCCGTAGTGGCCATGTAGTCCGTCAGCGCAAAGAAGCATTGGGCAGCATAGAAGGCGATCATGCACTTCGGGAGAAGCCGCTTCTTCTTGTAGAAGAGGATGTTGAGGCAGATCAGCACGGCGATAAATGCTGTATCGATGACGACTTCGTAGATGAAGAGATCGTTAAGCGACGGATGATTCTCGAAGATGCCCATACTTTCTCTGGCCATCAGTGTCTGAATGTTGAAAGTGATTCGAAACAAGCGCGTAATCGGTGAAATCGCCAAGACTACGGCTGGCAGAATCAGCCATCCTCCGAAGCCCTTCAGATCGTTGGCAGGCTTGTAGGCCGGCGTCTCTGTGGCGCCTGTTTCCGCAACTCCAGGCTCAGCCGCCACCGCGCTTCCGCAGTTCGGGCAAATCTGGGTGCCTTCATCGAGCGCAGACGAGCAAGTGGCGCAGGAGATGGTCATTGTGAGTCCTCAAGGCTTTGCCGGATGCTACATCGCGAGTTTTGGCGCTGTCAATGGAGCCCTAACAGACTCAAAATGAAGGCAAGCGGTCAGAATCTGCGTCTCATGTAAACCCGCAAGCCAGAATTGGCGTCCACCAGTCATGAGGATTTGCGTGGAGACCCGTTATCGCTGCCCATGCTGTGGATATAAGACGCTGGAGGCGCCTGAAGCGCTGGCCCTGTGCCCGGTTTGCTGGTGGGAGGACGACGGGCAAGAGGACAAAGATGCGTCGGAAGTCCGGCTGACGGTAAACGGCGCCCTCAGCCTGGCCGAAGCCCGCGCGCATTTCTCCCAATGCGGCGCGGCCCATCCCCGATTCCTTCCCTACGTTCGCAAGGCCCAACTCACTGAGAAGTAAGCCCGGGGCCCCCACGGACAGGTCTTCGTCCGTGGGGTGGAGTAGTGCCTTTTCCGGTGCCTCCGCCGTCAAAAACGGCCCGCCGGTTTGACCCTGCCAGCAAACCCACTTACCATGAGGAGGGGTATCTCCCCGGCTGCGCGGGCTGGTTTTGCCCCCCAGCGGCAGCCCACGGCAGAAGTGTGCCGCAAGAGTGGGTAGTTTGACGGCCGAAACAGGCGGTTTTCCCCGAATAAGTACGGTAAATTTTTTGGCGCTCGCAACGCATGGAAGGCAAAAACCTTGAGTCCTACCGACACCCTCGAAAACAACCCCCAACCCGAAGCGACCGAGACGCCAGTGGGCCACGATCACGAAGGCCATGACCACGACCACGAAGGCCACGATCACGGCCCGGTACTGAACCCGGACTGCACCCGCGAAGTGGTGTTGGACGTTCCCGCCGAAGAGGTTTCCAAAGCCTTTCGGACCGTGACAGGCAACTACCGGAAGTACGCCAAGATTCCCGGCTTCCGCGCCGGCAAAGTCCCGGAGACGGTCATCAAGCGCCGCTTTGCCGAAGGAATCCGCAAGGAAGTGGTCGAAAGCCTCTTGCCTGAGCGGTTCAACAAGGCGGTTATCGACCTGGGCGTCAAGCCCGTCAGCGAACCGCGGATAACCGAACTGACCGTTGACGACGGCCAGCCGCTGCACGTGAAGGCGGTCTTCGAGTTTATCCCCGAGTTTTCCATCGAGGGCTATAAGACGGTCACGGTAGAGAAGACCTCGGTCGAGGTCACCGAAGAGGAGTACCAGCACGAACTGGAGCAATTGCGCGAGTCGCGCGCCGTCATTGAGCCCGTCGAGGAAGACCGCGCGCTCAAGGCCGGCGACTGGGCGCAGATCACATATAAGGGTCTGATTGACGGAGAGCCTGAGGCCGCCCCGGTGGCTGGTGAAGACACGCTGGTGGAAATTGGCGGCAAGGATACCGTACAGGCTTTTACCGAAGCCCTGAGCGGCGCCAAGCCCGGCCAGGAGTTGAAGGCCGAGGTCATTTATCCGGCCGATTATGCCGAGCCCAAGCTGGCCGGCAAGACGGTGAGCTACAACGTCGAGGTCAAGGCCATCAAGAAGCGGATCGTAGCGGAACTGACCGACGAGTTTGCCAAGGAACTGGGCCAATACGAGAGCTTGGCACAGTTGGAAGACCGCATCCGCGAGATGCTGGCCAGCCGCAAGCGGCGCAGCGTGGAAGGCGAAACCAAAAGCCAGCTCTTCGCCGCGCTCATCGAGCGTTATGCGTTTGCGGTTCCCGAATCGCTGGTGCAGGCGCAGATTGACACGCGGCTCGAACGCGGGTTGCGCGCCCTGGCAGCTCAGGGGATGCAGACTGAGCAAATGCGCAAGCTGGACTTTGGCCGCCTGCGTGCCGCCCAGCGTGACGGTGCCGTGGCCGAAGTGAAAACCAATATTCTGCTGGACCGTATCGCCGCCGAGGAAGAAATCAGCGTCAGCGACGAGGAAATGGACAGCGAATTGCAACTGGCCGCCCTGCAATCGCGCGAGCCGCTCGAGACTCTGCGGACGCGTTTGACGGCGGACGGCGAACTGGCTAAAATCCGGGAGCAAATGCGGCGCGAGAAGACCGCGAGCCTGCTGTATGAACGGCTGCCCGCCTAGAGCCGATAACATGAATCGGGGAGCAATCGTCCCCTCAACAGAAGTACGAGAAGAGTAGACAATGGCATTGGTTCCCATGGTAGTAGAGCAGACGAGCCGGGGCGAGCGCGCCTACGACATCTACTCTCGTCTGCTGCGCGACAACATTATCTTTCTGGGCACGCCCATCGACGATCAGGTGGCCAACCTGATCGTGGCGCAGATGCTGTTTCTCTCCGGCGAAGACCCGGAGAAGGACGTGCATCTGTACATCAACTCTCCCGGCGGCTCCATCACCGCCGGCTTGGCCATTTACGACACCATGCAGTTCATCAAAAATAAGGTCGAGACCATCTGCATCGGGCAGGCGGCCTCGATGGGCGCGTTCCTGCTGCTGGCCGGCGCCAAGGGCAAGCGGTTCGCGCTACCCAACTCGCGCATTCTCATCCATCAGCCTTCCATGGGCGGGTTGAGCGGACAGGCCACCGACATCGACATTCACGCGCGCGAAATTCTTCGCATCCGCGAGATTACCAACAACCTCATCGCCAGGCACACGGGCCAGCCCCTGGACCGCATCGAGCACGACGTCGAGCGGGACTTCATTATGAACGCGGAGCAGGCCAAGGAATACGGCATCATCGATGAAATCATCGACCGGCCGAGAACGTAGTTTTTAAGGGGAGTTTGTGAGCCTTTGCATCATTGACGTTTTGAAAGGGCACGACTTTAGTCGTGCCGCAAATGCCGCAAAATGAACGTGGGCTTTAGCCCCTGAGGGAAAGCTCAAGAAATCGGTCGGTATTGGGTTATGAAATGGCTTTTAATTCGCTAACGCTCGTCTAAAGGGAGCAGAAAAATGAAAACGCGCACGGGACCTGAAGAAGCACTGCGCTGCTCGTTCTGTCACAAGTCACAGGACGCCGTGGCCAAGCTGATCTCGTCGCCCAGCGACTACCCTCGCGCTTACATCTGTGACGAGTGCGTAGCCGTTTGCAACTCGATTCTGGAGGACGACAAGGGCGTCGATGCCGCGCATCCGGCCAACGTCGCCGGCCACCTGCCCAAGCCGCAGGAGGTCAAGAACTTTCTTGACGACTTCGTGATCGGCCAGGACCAGACCAAGAAGAAGCTGGCGGTCGCGGTTTACAACCACTACAAGCGCATCCAGATGAACAAGACGCGCAACAACGAAGTCGAGCTGACCAAGAGCAACATTCTGCTCATCGGCCCTACCGGATCAGGAAAGACGCTGCTGGCCCACACCCTGGCCAAGATGCTCGACGTGCCCTTCGCCATCGTGGACGCTACCACTCTAACCGAGGCCGGTTATGTGGGCGAGGACGTGGAGAACATCATCCTCAAGCTGCTGCAAGCCGCCGACGGCGATGTGACCCGTGCCCAGCAGGGCATCATCTACATCGACGAGATCGACAAGATCGGCCGCAAGGACGAGAACCCCTCCATCACGCGCGACGTGAGCGGCGAGGGCGTGCAACAGGCGCTGCTCAAGATTCTCGAAGGCACCGTGGCCAACGTGCCGCCGCAGGGCGGACGCAAGCACCCGCACCAGGAATTCACCGCCGTCGATACCACCAACATTCTGTTCATCTGCGGCGGGGCCTTCGTGGGCCTGGAGCGCGTGGTGGGCCGGCGCGTGGGCAAGAAGGCGCTGGGTTTCAAGACCATTGACGCGGCCGAGGGCGATGCGGCAACCTCCCGCTCCCATCGCGACACCGAATTGCTGCGCCGCACCGAGCCTCAGGATCTGATCAAGTACGGCCTGATTCCAGAGTTTGTCGGCCGCCTGCCGGTGATGGGCATCCTCGACGAACTGGATGAGGCGGCGCTGATGGAGATTCTAACCAAGCCGCGCAACGCCATCCTCAAGCAGTACCAGAGGCTGTTCGAGTACGAGAATGTGCGCATGCACTTCACTCAGGAAGCCGCCGCCGCCGTGGCCCGCGAGGCTTTGGCCCGCAAAGTGGGCGCGCGCGGATTGCGCATGATCCTGGAAGAGCTAATGCTCGACCTGATGTACCACCTGCCCAACAACAAGCGCGTCCGCGACATCGAAATCACCAGCGACATGGTGGAGCGCCGCGATCTGTCGTTGTGCTTGCTGGAAAAAGCGGGCTGAGAAGAGTCCTCCAACCGACAAAAATGCCCCAGGGTTTTCAAGACCTGGGGCTTTTTGCAAATGAAAAGCGCGTCCCGGCAAACTCCAATCGTTTCCGCGCAGCCGCCGAGACAGCCGGCAATATCTCAACATCCGGGCAAGCGCCGTCTTTATTGATTCTCCTCGACCTTCAACACCAGGCAGGTAACCGTCTTGTCGCCAGCCACCAGCATCTGGTGCGGCAAGCCCGCCGGCACATGCGCCACATCGCCGGCCCTCAGTTCCTGCCGCACACCGCCCTCCACCGAGGAACCACGCGTTTCTCCCGGCCCAACCAGTCGCGCTCCTACCACCGTGCCGCCTGTGACCAGCGTGGCGCGGCCATCCAGCACATAGAAAACATCTGCGAAGTTTTCATGCACCTCCGCCTCGCCATCGCGGCTGCGAAACGAGAGCATCGCGCAGTGGTGCGGATACTCCTTCAGCGTCTCGCCGGCCGCCCCGTCGCCATGTTTTGCCAGCTTGTGCAGATATGCCGCCCGCTCCAGCAGCACGGCCGAGGACCAATGGTCCGCATGTGGCGCAGGCTTCCGTACGCCTGAGTGCGCGGTCGCAGCAGGAACAATGTCCTTCTCCGCAGGTAGCAGTTCTTTCAGGATTTTTTCAGAGTATGAGTCCATCGCCATTTCAGTTTACGACCAGTGGCCGCTGATGCGGATCAGCTCAACCCCGCCACTTCCCTTGCCCGCTGGAAGACGCTGAGCAGCATAGGCCGGGTGAGCTTGCCGGTGTTGGTGTTTTGCAGCGACGGATGATAGCTCGAAATAACTGCCAGCCCGTTGGGCAATTTGAACTCCGCGCCGTGAGCGAAGACGAAGCCGGAGCGCGAAGTAAGTTGGCCGCTGCGCCGCGCGTGAGCCAGCAAGCCATCGAAAGCGATTTTGCCCAGGCAAACCACCACGCGCAGATTCGTGAGCAGGCCCATCTCTTCGTCCAGCCAGGGAGCGCAATTGCGCTGCTCATCAAGCGCAGGCTTGTTGCCCGGCGGAGCGCAGTGGACCAGCGCGCTGATCCACAAGTCTTTGAGCTTCATGCCGTCGTCGCGCGAGACGGCCGTGGACTGCGAAGCGAAACCGGCCTCGTGCAACACGGGAAAGAGAAAATCGCCCGAGCCGTCGCCGGTGAACATTCGCCCTGTGCGGTTGGATCCATGAGCGCCGGGAGCCAGCCCCAGCGCCAGCACACGCGCCCGCGGGTCGCCAAACGAAGGCACGGGCTGGCCCCAGTACGCGCACTCGGCATAGGCGCGCCGCCGCACCCGCGCAACTTCGGCGCAGTAGGAGCGCAGCCGCTCGCAGCGTTTGCAGGCAACGATGCGGGCATTCAGGGCTTCGAGCGAAGAGGATGCAACCTTCATGGTGAAATTCTAGGTCATCACCGGCGCGCGTGAAGCGCCAGGCTTTTCTATTCCCTATTCCCTGCTCCCTATTCCCTGCTTCTCCGCAACGCCTGTGCTATATTTTTACTTGCCTCTCAAGGAATTCTGGAGCAAATCTGCAATGCAGCCATCGGCAAATCCTGAGTTTTTGCGTCGCGCCATCGCGCTGGCCACCGAGAATGTGGTCAGCGGCGCAGGCGGGCCGTTTGGCGCGGTGATTGTGCGCGACGGCCGCATTGTGGGCGAGGGCGTGAACACTGTGACCGCCGTGCACGACCCTACGGCGCACGGCGAGGTGAACGCCATCCGCGCGGCAGCGAAGGCTCTGGGCGCGTTTTCGCTGGCCGGCTGCCAGCTCTACACCAGTTGCGAGCCTTGCCCCATGTGCCTCGCCGCGGCTTATTGGGCGCGGATTGACGCCATCTACTACGGAGCCAGCGCAGCCGACGCCGCCCGCGCTGGCTTCGACGATGCGTTTCTTTACGATGAGTTTCGCAAAGACTCCGCCGAACGCAAGCTTCCCGCCATGCAACTGCTGGGCGATGAAGCATGGTCGAGCTTTGCCGCGTGGATCGCCGCGCCCAATAAGATCGCATACTAAGAAACCTCTGAATCAGCCGACGTTTTGAAAAGGCATGACTTCAGTGTTTATCCGCAAATCTGTAGCGCCGACCTCCTGGTCGGCTGTCTTGTGGGTCTCCAGACCCACAGGAGCCGTCTGGCGTTGATACGGAGTGCGCGTCTATACTGCGTGCCATGCAAGCTATCTGGATTTCATTGCTTCTGGCGACTTCGACCTTCGCTGCTGCCCAGTCCCCGGTTCCGGCGAACACCCCTTGGCAGATGCAGGAGTCAGGCACAACAGCCAGCCTGCGCGGAATTGATTCGGTCGATGGCACAATCGCGTGGGCCAGTGGAACGGACGGGACGGTGCTAAAAACCATCGACGGCGGCGCGCATTGGACGAAATGCGCCATTCCGGATGCGGCCACAGACGGCGCAACACTCGACTTTCGCGGTGTGCAAGCGTGGGACGCGACGACGGCTATTGTGATGGCATCAGGGCCGGGCGAGAAAAGCAGGCTCTACAAGACGGCCGATGGCTGCGGGACGTGGAAGTTGGTGTTTACGAATCCTGATAAAGATGGGTTTTGGGATGCAGTGAAATTCCGCGAGGGTTACGGGATGGTTTTGGGCGACCCTATCAATGGGGAATTCGAATTCTGGTCGAGTCTCGATGCTGGCGATTCGTGGAGCAAGGGACCAATCAGTCTCAAGGCCATGTTACTTGGAATGATGCACCGCGGCCCGACGCCGAAAAACGAAAGCGTGTTTGCTGCGAGCAATTCAGCCCTTTTCCTGGACTTGGGACAGATCGTTTTTGTGACCGGGGGTCCCAGCGGATCGCGGTTGTTTATTGCCGAACACATAGCCAGCGTCGGTGGTGGCGGGGCTGGAGGCAGTGTCGCCACGATTCCGCTCGCCACAGGGTCCGAAAGCACCGGGGCATTTTCGATCGCTTCTTCTGCTTGGGACCGTTGGGTGGTTGTGGGCGGCGATTACCGTAAGCCGGATGATGCGTCAGGCACTGCTGCTTTTTCGGTCAACCCGGGCAATCGTTGGCACCTAGCATCTGCGATGCCGCACGGTTACCGATCCGCTGTGACTTACGACGCCACGACCAAAGCCTGGATCACCGTCGGCACCAACGGCTCAGACATCAGCCGCGACGACGGCAAAACCTGGCAACCGCTCGACAACGGAAACTGGAACGCGCTTTCGTTGCCCTTCGTGGTAGGACCGAATGGCCGCATTGCCCGGTTGAACCCTGCCGTATTTGCGGACAAGAAGTAATAACGTGCGTTCTTTTGATTTGAAAAAACAGCGTCGCTCAGGGGCTAAAGCCCCACGTTTCTTTTTTGGGCATTAGCGGCACGGCTGAAGCCGCGCCCTTTCAAGGCTCATGAGTTTTCACTCCGCATTGCCTCGTCGTGGTTACCAAAGGCACCCTACGAGAGCGGAATCCAACCCCAGCACGATAAAATAGGGGCAACCGGATGACACAAACCTCTCCAGCGGTTGCCAGCCAGGACGCCCGCATCGCACGGGAGTCGGAGTTGCGGGCGCAAGCTGCCCCTCACAGCACCCAGTCGCCGATTG
>Ga0302266_10001857_pt1 | contig 18970 bp, 21 predicted proteins | sample III_Bog_E1_2_FD_194559 | JGI IMG/M metagenome (GOLD analysis project Ga0302266, IMG submission 194559) | Peat permafrost microbial communities from Stordalen Mire near Abisko, Sweden - III_Bog_E1_2 | ecosystem: Environmental > Terrestrial > Soil > Wetlands > Peat | place: Sweden: Abisko... | reverse complement strand
CCAAACGGCCATGGGCGAAGACAATCTGGCCAAGGCTTTCGCCTTTGTCACCAACCGTCACCCTAAACTCGCCTGAACCCTTCATGCATACGCACTGCGCGCAATAGCATCCGCAAGAATAGCCCTTGCTGATTCCGCCAATTAGGCTATGGTTTCAACAGGATGAAAACAGTTGAAGCAATCCTCGGACCGAATGGTGAGGTGCGGTTGACCGAACCGGTTGCGGGGTTGTCTCCGCGCCGCGTTTTGGTCACCATTCTTGAGGAAGCGCCGACTGCTCATGATGCCGCATTGTTGGGCGAGGCGGCGCTGGCTGAGGATTGGAATCGCACTGAAGAGGATGCCGCATGGGCGCATTTGCAGCCGGACAAGTAGTCATTGTTCATTCTCCTTTTTCGGATCTCAGTTCGTCCAAACTGCGGCCGGCAGTGGTATTGGCGGAGGCGGGTCGTGGCGATTGGATTCTCTGTCAAATTACCAGCAAATCCTATGGTGACAGCCGGGCGTTGCTATTGAATTCCGCCGATTTTGCAATGGGGTCACGCCGGATGGACAGCTATGTGCGTCCGGGCAAGCTTTTTACCGCGCACACCAGCCTCATTGCCGGACAAGCCGGCCAGTTGCAGCCCTTAAAATACTCCGCCGTCCGCGACGCCGTCGTGCGGATGATTCAAAATGGTTCATAGAACCATTTTCAGCATTGGATTTTCTCCATCAACTCCTCCGCCGGATACGACCAGATTTCCGCGAGCGTGGGGTGATAGTGCGGCATCGCCGCGAGTTCCTTCACGGTCATGCGTTTGGCCATGGCCGCCACCACTTCATGAATCAGTTCGCCGCCCACGGGGCCGACGCAGGCACCGCCCAGAATCTCCCCGGTTTTGGGATCCGCCAGCAGTTTCACAAACCCGTCTTTGGCCTCCATGATCAGCGATTTACCATGGTCGTTGAAGGGATAACTCGCCGCCAGAAACGGCCGGTGTTGCGCCCGGGCCGCTTTTTCCGTCAGGCCCGCGATGGCCACCTGTGGTTCGGTGAACACCACCGAGATCAGCAGCCGGTAATCCATCGCCCGCCGGCGGCGCGGATGGACGAGGTTGTAAATGGCGGTTTCGCCCTGTTGAATGGCGATGTGAACAATCTCGTGCGGCCCGGTGCAATCACCCGCCGTGTAAATGTGCGGGGCGGTCGTCTGCATGAATTCATTGGCCACCACGCGTCCCTGCTCGGTCCGCACCCCGGCGTTTTCCAAATCCAGCCCGGCTGTGTTCGGCACGCGGCCCAGGGCAAAGAGCACTTCCTCGGCGGCGACACTGACGGTTTGGCCGCCCTGCTCGAACTGGATGGCTTTCAGCCGGCCCTGGCGTTTGGCCCCCAGCAGTTTCGTGCCGGTGTAAACCGCGACGCCCTCGCGGCGGAAGACCTCCGCCACCACCGCCCCCGCATCCGCATCAAACTCCTTCAACACCTGTTCGCTCCGCTGGATGAGCGTGACCCGCACGCCGAACCGCGCAAAGAACTGGGCGAACTCGCACGCAATCGCCCCGCCGCCCAGAATGAGCAGCGACTTCGGCAGCCGCCGGAGCGCCAGCGCGTCGTCACTCGTCAGACAACCCAGTTCCGTCAGCGCGGGCAGCGGGCTGGGGGCCACGCTGGAGCCCGTGGCGATGACAAAATGTTTCGCGCTCAGTTTCTTCCCGTTGTCCAAGGCCACCGTGTGCGGGTCCAGAAACCGGGCGTTGGCCCGGATGAACTTAAACCGGCCGTCCTCCAGTTGTTGCGCCCGGAAATCGGCAAATTCCTTGATCAAGCGGTCCTTCCGCGCCATGACCGCCGGAAAGTCAAAGCCCGGCTTGGCGGCTTTAAGCCCCCAAGTGGCCGCCTCGCCGGCCAGATGCCGGACTTCGGCGGCATACAGCAGCGCCTTGGTGGGCATGCAACCCCGCAGGATGCACAGGCCGCCGACCTCCCGACCGCCCTCGATCACCACGGTTGTCAAACCCGCGCCCGCCGCCGTCCGCGCGGCGGCATATCCACCGCTGCCGCCGCCGATGACCGCCACGTCAAAATCCTGTTTGCTCATGCCCTGAAGATGGTGGGCGGAAACGCAAAATTCAAATTGAAACCGGCCGCAGATTTCAGGATGATGCGGACATGAGCGAACTTATTTTTCCCCGCAGCCCGCGCGAAACAATGGCCGGCTGGACCTATCTGCCGCGTTACGTTGATAAAATCCGCCTGCACCTGGCCGGTAAACTCCATGCCGATTATCAGGAAAACCTCGGCCGGGGATTCGACGCCTTGTGGCTCAAGCACGCCGGCGTCACCCACGAACAGATGCTGGAAGTCGTCAAAAACTCGCTGATTGACGGCCAGGTGTGCGACTGGGTCCGGATCAACATCCAGAAAACCCCGGCGGAGAAAATCGCGCACCGCGAGGATTTGTTGAGCCGCCCCCTGGCCCACGACCCCAAAGCCGTGGAGCGCCTGAAAACGCGCAAGGCGGAATCCGGCCTGTCCCACCGCGACGATCTCACCACCTTCGTGGACTACATTGACGCCGACGAAAAGCGGCTTTGAGGCGGGGCGGGCGAGGCTCCCGCCTGCACCTTATAGGCATTTATGGTTTTCAAATGCAACGGCCGGGACGAGGCGGTATATTTGTAGCGCAGGTTTCCAAACCTGCTGGCTGCACCACAAGCTGGCGCATTCGACCCTTGGACGGCCTGCCGATTTGGAAATCGGCGATACAGCAGGTTGGGAAACCTGCGCTACGACTCGCGCAAGATGCCTATAAGGTGCAGGCTCCCGAAGCGGCGGGGTATGCTGAAACCACAATAATAACAGCCCTCACTCTTTTGGAGAGTGTTGTTTTAGTTTTTCAAACACTTCAAGCACGGGCGCAAGCATGTCCGTGTCTGGCTCGCGGTTGGCCTGCTGAGTGGCCGTAAGGTACGAGCCACACAAACGGCCCATTAAATCGGTGAAAGCAGCAGGTTCTTTTTGGAACAGGGGTGTCAATGCCTGGATGCCTTTGGCAAAGCAGGCAGCAGCTTCGACGTGGCGTTCCCGCCCGGTCAATACTGTGCCTAGCACTCCGTAAGATATGGCCAAGTTAGGCAGGAAGGCTTCAGGTCTGGCCTGCGCCAGTTGCGCATAAATCCGGACGGCCTCCTGCGCTTTGGCCAGCGCCTCCTCACGGCGACCTAAATTATTCAACATGGTGGCCAGATTGTTCAGCGACATTGCCAAGTTAGGCAGAAAAGCATCGGGTCTGACCTGCGCCAGTTGCGCATAAATCCGGACGGCTTCCTGCGCTTTTACTCGGGACTCTTCACGGCGGCCCAAAGCGTTCAACATGGCGGCCAGATTGTTTAACGATCCCGCCAAGTTGGGCCGGAAGGCATCGGGCTTTGCCTGCGCCAGTTGCGCATAAATCCGGGCAACCTCCTGCGCTTTGGCCAAGGACTCCTCATGGCGACCCAAATCGCTCAGCCTATTGGCCAGGTTGTTCAGCGATCTCGCAAATTTTGGAAGGAAGGCATCGGGTGTGGCCTGAGCCAGTTGCTCACGTATTTGTGTGGACTCCTGCGCCTTGGCCAGCGCCTCCTCGTGACGGCCCAAATCGCTCAGGCTGTTGGACAGAGTGTTCAGCGACATGGCCAAGTCAGGCAGGAAGGCCTCGGGTCTGACCTTAGTCAGTTGTGCATAAACCCGGACGGCCTCCTGCGCTTCGGCCAGGGACTCCTCGCGGCGGCCCAAATCGCTCAGGCTGTTGGCCAGATTGTTCAACGACATGGCCAAGTTGGGCAGGAAGGCATCAGGTTTGACCTTAGCCAGTTGTGCATAAATCCGGACGGCCTCCTGCACTTTGACCAGCGCCTCTTCACGTCGGCCCAAGGCACTCAGCGTATTCGCAAGATTGTTCAGGGTGATGGCCCAGGCAGACTGGATTTCAGAATTATTCGCAGCCGATGTTGCAAAGAGGTCGGATGCCTCACGAAAGCTTTGTTCAGCGGATAGAAATCGGGCGTGTTCGTAGAAGCCATTTCCCGCACGCAATAGTAATTGCGCGCGGGCGGTTTCCAAGCCGGGCCGATCCCGTAAACGTTCGGCCTGTTCCAAAACGTAATCGGGATCGGAAGCGGCCTCGCCGGACATTACCGGCAAGGCTTCAGTTTCGATCTGGCCGAATTCTCTGGTAGTCGTCGGCTTAGGTTCCGAGGAAGGGGTGACCGACACCACCCCGGTGCGGACCGACCAAAGATCCGGGGCGGTCTCGCGCAATAGGATTTGCAGCCAGGGCGCACCTACCAGCACCAGCGGGCAGCCAAACCGCTCCCGGAGGGGATTGCGTTGTTGATTGAGCGACGCCAATCCCTGACGCCATGCCCCCCGCCAATTCTCAATTTCCGGGTCGGATTCCGGGATGACGGTTCCCAGCCAGATGCCGCCCAGAGAGTCCGCCGGTTCGACGGCGAACAACCGTTCCGGCAGACGGCGGGCGTCTTCGGGCCACTCACAGGGAAGTTCCACGAGTTGCCGGCCTTTGGCTTCAAGATGATGTTTCAACTGCCGGCGGCAGATGTCCGCGCCCACCGACCCAGGCAACAGCAGAATCAGAAACGCGAAGCCGTCGCCCAAATCGAAATGGGCCTGGAGTCGCAGCCAGTCGGTCCAGGCGTCAGGTCCGTAAAACCGGACAAATTCTTCGGCGGCCGTGGCAACAGGCGGCGTCATTTCAACCCTTTTCAATCGCCTGCTCTTTAACCAGTACGCCCACTTCATCCCGGATCAGTGGGTGAAGGTCATACCAATCTTCCCCATTGGTCAGGTAGAGAACCAGATGGCTGTCAAGGAACCGGCTGAGCCGTCCAATGTTCTCGGGGGTGGAGTCCGGCAGGGCGGTGTCGCGCAGTCGGGCGATCTTCTCCAACCAGCAGGCATCCTCAATGGCAATGGGCAGATACTGGTTACGGACATTGATAATGGCCCGCTCAATCACTTCCGGCTTTACCGGCAGGAACGGACGCCAGGTTGAAATCAATACGATGGTTTCCCGAAACAAACGCAACAGATCCCGAAAGTGGCCGCCGCTCAATGTCACCAAACGGGCCGCCAAAATTTTCTCGTGCGGGGATTGACCAAAGATGTGATCGAAAATCTCCTGGCCAAACCGTTTGGTGACGGCTTCGAGCAGCAGGGTATGCCCATTTTCATCGGGGGTGCGTTCCGAATTGTTTTTCCACAAACGCACACAGGGCAGCGTTTCAATGCTGAACTTGCCGGGCAGGACGAACTGTAACCAGGGCGGTACGGAATAGATGACGTGGACAAGCGGCAGTTTGAGCATGTCCAAGTGGTTGGCAAACAACTGCTCGACACTCTGAATGATGGCCTGTTCGGTTGAACGGGAACCGCGGAGCTGCTCGAACTGATCAAAAAGGAATACCACGGGCAATTCAGGGTTGTTCTTTGCCAGGCGGACTTGCTTGACGCCTGCTTCCACGAACGAGTCAACCTGCGCCTTCAACTCACTTAACCGGTTGGACAGGAAAGCTTGGAGCCGCTGACGGAACGAGGGGGCGGTTTTGAGGGCGGCCTTGATATCCAAGCCCGCATTCAAATCAACCATAAGGGTCTTGGCCAGGCTCCCGGTCTCGACTTTGGCTGACACTTCATTGACCTCAATGGTGGTTTTATTGAGGTAGTTAACCATGCGTTGCCAGAATGTTTCTGCCAGAATTTTCCCTCCTGAGACCTCCTCCAATTGTTCACCGAATGCCCCGGCGACGCCCATGAGCATCGTCACAATGTCAATTTCCTCGGACGAACTGAGGTAGTCCAACGCATTGGCGTAAAGCACGAGATAGCCTTTTTCCTCAAGGTCACGCCGCAATCGGAACAATTCGGTGGTCTTGCCCGTGCCTTGAAAGCCCGAAAACAACTGCATGCTCTCCACGGTCGTCCATTCAATGTGGGTTCGCAGCTTGGCCACCGGATCCTCGCCTTCCAAGCGTTTGTAGATCGGTTCGTAAAAGGGATCCCCCGGCTGCAGGGGTTTATCCGCCAGACGTTGGTAAACACCCTTCAGGAGCGATTCGTCATTTGTGTTCAGCACCATGCGGTCAAACATAGCGTTTCGGCTCAGGACAGGGAAGCCTGAATCGGCGGGCTCAAAGCACCCAAAAACACACCATCGCGCCCAACACCAGCAGGCCCACCAGCCACCAAAACCAGTGGATGCCCCTGGGCTTCGGGGATTGGGAGCCGAACTCACGCGCGGCGAATTCTTGGTAGTCAAACTCCTCCTCCGGCAAGCCCAGGTGTTCCGTGCCGGCGGTTTCCGACCAGCCGGTGCGCTCATCCGCGCCGCATTCCGGGCAGGCTTGGGCCCGGCGCGGGAGTTCCGCGCCGCAGTTGGGACAGGTTTCCAATGGCATATGACCGCTACGGCCCGACTGATTCCGCCAGCCACTCGAGATAACCGGCGTTGCCCTTGCCCACTGGCAGCACCAGAAATTCCGGGGTGTCGTAAGGGTGTTTTTTCAGCAGCAGCTTTTCCAGAGCCGGCAGTTTGGACTTCTTGGTTTTCAGTATGAGGAGCACCTCGTTGCCGGATTCAATTTTCCCCTGCCACCAATAGTGGGATTCAATCTTGGGAATCAGATTGGCACAGGCGGCCAGGCGGGCGGTCAGAGCCGCCCGGGTGAGCGACCGGGCGGTTTTCAGGTCCGGGGCCGTCACCAGCACCAGCGAGAATGGGGCCGCGCTTTTCATGGCGTCAGGTTCAACTCGTAATTTAAAATGGCCAGACCATAAATCGCCGCCGTCTCCACCCGGAGCACCAGCCGGCCCAGCGAAATGGGTTTCGCGCCCGCCGCCAGAATGGCGGCGAGTTCCGCCGGCGTGAAGTCGCCCTCCGGCCCCACCCACACCCCGGCGCTCTGCGGCGGATGCCCGTGATGGGCCCGGAATTCCTCCAGGCAGGCGCGCGGATGCCGGCGTTCCGGTTGCAGGGAGCCGACGAGGGACAAATCAAACGGCTCCCGGCGCGTGAGAAATTGTTCGACGGACACCGGCGGATCCACGACGGGCAGCCACGCGGCACCGCTTTGCTTGATCGCTTCAATCGCCACCTGCCGCCACTTCTCGCGTTTCCCCTCCGCGCCGTCTTCATCCAACTGGCTGATCACCCGTTCGGACAAAATGGGGACCACCCGTTGCGCGCCCAGTTCCACGGCTTTTTGGATGATGGCGTCCATGATTTTCCCCTTGGGCAGGGCTTGAATCAGGGTGATCCGGCAGGGGGGCGGCGGGACGAACTGTTGAGCGCGCACGGTCAGGCTGACCGCCTGGCGCGTGGGATTCTCGACTTCGCATTGGAACTCGCGCCCGACCCCGTCCAGCACGGTCACGGTCTCTCCCGACCGGAGCCGCAGCACATGCAGGGCGTGATGCGCCTCCCGGCCTTCCAGCCGGAAATTTCCCCCGGCGCAGCTTTCAGGCGGCAGATAAAACCGGTGCATAAAATGAATTAAATACACCGATCTTTACAAAAACGGCGGTCATTTGAAAAACTTTTTGGCCTTCTCAAAAAAGCCCGAGATCAACGGCGCCTCTTTGCCGTCGCACAGGGCGGAGAACTCGGCCAGTTTTTCCTTTTGCGCGGCGTTGAGCCGGGTGGGCACTTCCACCTGGATGCGCACGCGCAAATCGCCGAGGCCGTAACCCTGCAAATTTTTCAAGCCGCGGGCCTTCACGCGGAAGGTCGTCGCGGGCTGGGTGCCCGCCGGGATGCGGATGGTCGCCGTGCCCTCGAGGGTCGGGACGACAATCTCCGCCCCGAGCGCGGCCTGCACAAAACTCACCGGCACATCGCAGAGCAGATCATCGCCATCGCGCTGGAAAATCTCGTGCTCCTTGACATGCAGCATCACATACAAATCCCCCGGCGGACCGCCGCGAAAACCCGCTTCGCCGTTCCCCGAGGAGCGCAGCCGCGACCCGGTGTCCACGCCCGCCGGAATCCGCAGCTTGATTTTGGAACTGCGGTTGCGCCGCCCGTCGCCCGAGCAGGCTTTGCATGGCTTGTCCAGATTTTTGCCGGCGCCTTTGCAATGCGGACACGTTTGGGCGATGCTGAAAATCCCCCGCGCCATCAACACCTGGCCGCGCCCGCCGCAGGTCGGGCAGGTTTGCATGCGCGAGCCGGCTTCCATCCCCGCGCCGCCGCAGACTTCACAGGCGTCCTGCTTCGTAACGGAAATTTCCCGTTCACAACCGTGGGCCGCCTCCTCGAGCGTGATTTCCAGGTCGTAGCGCAAATCCTCGCCGCGCTGCCCGGCCCCCGAGTCGCCGCCGCCGCCAAAAATGCCCTCGAAGATGCCGCTGTTGCCGCCGAACACTTCCCGGAAAATATCGAACGGATCGTGAAAACCGGCCCCGCCGCCGCCCCGGCCGGCACGTTGGCGCGCGTCAAACGCCGCATGGCCGAACTGGTTGTAGGCCGCCCGGCGCTGGGGATCGCTCAGGGCTTCGTAGGCTTCGCCCAGTTCCTTGAAACTTTCCTCGGCGTTTTTGTCCCCCGGGTTTTTGTCGGGATGCAGTTTGACCGCCAGCTTGCGGTAAGCTTTCTTGATCTCGTCTTGATCGGCTTCCCGGCTGACCCCGAGAACCTCGTAATAATCGCGCTTGGCCATGGCTGTGCGGGAGGGTGAATCAGGCTTTGGTTTCGGGGTGTTTGGCGACGATCACCGTGGCCGGCCGCAGCAACCGGTCCCGCAATTTATAACCCTTGCGCAATTGTTGCAGCACCCGGCCCTCGGGCACCTCGGTGGTTTCCTGTTGCGAAACCGCTTCATGCACGGCGGGATCGAAGGGCTTGCCGGCGGCCTCCACCTCCTCAACGCCCGCCTCGCTGATGAAGCCCTTGAACTGGGCCTGGAGCATGGCCACGCCCGTTTGCAGCGCGGCCAGTTTGTCGCCCTGCGCCGATTGCGCGGCCGTCTGGGCCATGTCAAAGCCATCGAGGATGGGCAGCAGCTTTAGGAGCAGCGCCTGGCTGGCGTTTTGGGCGGCCTCGGTGCGTTCGCGCGCCGCGCGTTTTTTGAAATTGTCAAAATCCGCCGTGGTGCGGAGCAACCGGTCCCAATTCTCCTGCGCGCTGGCGGCGCGGGTCTTGAGTTCCTCGATTTGTTCCGGGGTGTAAAGGGGGGACGGCGGCACGGTGACCGGTTCCGCCGCGGGATCGGCGGGTGCGTTGGGTTCGTTCGTTGCTTTCATGCGATTTTTCGGCGCGAAAAAATTCAAGGCGCATACGTTATATTATCGGTGCCGTATCAGCAAGCATCGGTTGGACACCGGTTGCCGGGTTGTCGGGGCCGTTTACAACGCCTTGGCCAGCGGCAAAATCTTCTCCAAATGTCCATCATTATGTTCCAACTCCAATTGGTGTTCCGCCGCACAGGCGGCAATCACAATGTCGGCCGTCGGCACCGTGATCCCCTGGTCGCGGCAGACCCCCGCCAGTTTGCGGGCGCGGCTCCAGACCGGTACATTGACCGGACAGAGGCACAATTCGCCTTCCAGTTCCCGCAGCGTATTTTTTTCCCCCTCGCCCCGGGCGCCATTCCACAGTTCCACCAGCGTCATGTCACACCACGCCGCGCCGCCGCGCACCAGCAGCTCCTCGACCCGTCGGCCCGGCTCGCTGTCGCGTCCGCGCAGAAACTCAATCCAACTGGAGGTGTCTACCAAGGTCATGGCGTCGCCTCCCATTTCCGATCTTCGCGCATCCGCTGGAGATCCTCCTGCGTCATGAAATTGGGACAAGAACCGCGTAGCCGCCGGGCCAGCTCGGCCAGCCGCCGCTGGCGGTTAAACTCATCCACCGCCGTCACGATGGCCTCCCGCTTGGTCTTCGCCCCGGTATGCCGGATGGCTTCCTCAAGCGTCTTCTCTGGAATATCAATCGTCGTTTTCATGCTTCCAACTTAATTCAAATCGTAATCCTGTCAACGGCGTTATCGCATCCATTCTCAGCCTCCCCTATTTGAAAGGTTGGATTTGGTCGGATTCACTTGGATTCCGACATCCAGCCCACCCGCGAACCTTCCGCCCTCTGAAATTGTCCTTCTTTCGTGCGTCTGCCGACGATTCCCCTTCTCCCCGGCTTATCACGCCGTCTTGTCCGCCATAGCTTCAGCGACGGCGGAAGCGCCAGCGAAGGCGGAGGGGAAGGCCGGGATGAGGGCGGATTTATTTGTTCCCGCCGGGACTCCAATCCCGCTTTGTACCTCGATCCGGTTCCTGGCGCAATGCGCGAAAAATTTCCGGGGGACATGCTCTTCCCGGCAAAGGAAGAAACGGTTTCGGCGGCAACGCCTATTGGGCCGGCACCAGTTTTTGAAAGGCCGGCAGACTGCGCAGGGAATTCAGGTTGGGATCTTTGCGGGCTTCCGCGAGCAGGTCCTTGGCGGTGGGGTCGGCTTTCAGGCGCGCCTGGCTCTGGGCCAGCGACACTTGCAGATCCTTCAAGGCCGCCTCCGTCTGACCCAGGGTGGCTTCCAGCCGGGCCAGGTCAAACCGCGTCTCGGGGACATTGGGTTGGAGTTCGGCCTGTCGTTGCAGGGCGGCTTCCAATTTGGGCATATTGCCCAGTTGATTGTAAATCTGGATGATTTGCGCCACGTCCCCGGACGAAATCGCGGGGTTTTTCAGGGCCACATCAAAGAGTTCCACCGCCCGGGCGGTGTTTTGCATCTGCATGTAGGCGCTGGCGAGTGTCAGGACATTGGCCAGGTTGCCCGGGTTGGTGTGGGCCATGGCCTCCATCTCCGCCAATTTATTCATGCTTTGAGCGCGCTGGGAATCCCCTTGTTTGAAGGATTTCAATTGGTTGACCAAATCCACGATCGAGCCGTTGAACGGGTCCAGCTTCTGGCACGTTTCCGCCACGATCAGCGCGTCATCCAGCCGGTTCTGCGGCAGCAGAAAGTTCACATAACGATACACCGCCTCGGGGCTGTAAGGACAAAAGGCGAAGGATTGTTTAAAGGCAAATTCGGTCTCCCGCAGCAAGGCTTGCTGGCCGGCCTCGGTCTTTTGCAGGTATTCCGGCGTGCAATTATCGGGATGCCCCGGGCCTTTGGGGAAACAGCGCCACGCGTAAATGCCGGCGATGGAACTGCGCAACTTTGAAAACGCCTTCTGCCCGTCATCATCGCGGATGAACTTGGGGTCGCCCTTGAACCCGGTGTAATCATTCTTGATGTAGATTCGATCCGCGAAGTCCGCGATCTGCTGCACGGTGGTGTCGTAGGTGATCCAATTGCCGATCAGGCGCTCGGAGTATTTGGTCCAGAAATCATGGTCTTTCTTGAAGATGTCCGGGGTCAACTCCGACAGCGGATCGCGGTTGATCTTCATGATGATGCCGAAGGGCGTTTCATACGGATACATCCAGTCCAGCGGGAAGCTTTCCTCGACGAAAAATTCGTTGGTGGGGTTGTGATCAAAAATGACCTTGCACAGGAGTCCGTTGATCATCATCACGGCCACCTGCCCCGAGACCTGCACATGACCGGCGCCGTCCACCTTCAAATCCTCGCCGGCTTTCAACTGGCCGAGTGCCTGGCGTTTCTGCACGTCGTCCGTGTAATCGGCAAAACACTGGTTCAAGTCCTCGGGCGAGGGCGTGTAGATTTCCTTGGGCGGATAAACCCCCTCGGCCCGGCGGCGTTTTTCGATGCTCGCGCCCAGTTTCGTGAACGGCACGTCCAACGCGCCATTCAGCAGACTGGCAATGCCCCGGACCAAACCGTTATCGGCACTTTCCGGCCCGAAGGGCACGCCGACCACATATTTGAACAATTCACTGAAAAACGGCGGATCCTTCTCGGCGCTCCGGAAATATTGCGAGCGGATGTATTGCAAATAGGTGCCGTCGGCGAGGGCGTTTTGCGTGATGACATAAACGTCGCGGCGGTCGAACTTTTGATCCTCCAGCGGCTGGTCCTGGTGCGGGGTGAAGCTTTCGCAGAAGACCATGTAGGTCGGACAGAAACGCCCGGGATCCGTCCCGCCAAACAGAATGGCGTTGCGGGTCATCGGGGGGTAAATGCCAAAGGGCGGCGTGAACATGTCGTGCCCGAACCAATAACCGAACCAATGATTGCGCTGCTCGCTCTTATACCAGTGCGCCACGCCCGAATACACCGGCATGACCGAGAACAGGCCCAGCAGGATCAGCACCGGCCCCCGGTTGCGATAGACCAGGAGCGTCACCACAAAGATGACGGCCATGCCCAGCAGGATGAGGTTGGCGAACACCGGTGAACCATACTGGTTATGGTTAAACGCCTGGCCGATGTAATGCGGCAGTTGGAACAGGGAAACCTTCCCCATGCCCGTGAAATCCATCCAAAACGGATTGGTTTGAATCCAATCCGGCAAATGCAGGATTTGAAACAGTTTAACGTCGCCCCCCAACCCAAAAAAGAGGTTGCCGGTCGCCCCCCAGAGACAGAGAAACGCCAATAAAATGGCCACGCCCCCGCCCACCAACCCCCGGGACCGGAATTTCTGGTAATGGGTGGCCACATAGGCCGCCATCAGCGTCAGCCCATAACCGATCATGATCCCAAACAAGGTGTGCGAGGCGGTGAAAAACACCTTGTTCAGTTCCGAGGCGGACCGGTCCGGGGTCACCCCGAGCATGATCACCATCAACACGGAGAGGCAAAAATAGATGGCCGAGAGGCCGATGAACCAGGCGCGCTCCCGCTTTTGCATTTTGGACAAAAACAGAAACGGCATCACCCCGATGCCAATGAACACCCAGCCGAAGGATTCGGCCAGGCCATTGATGATATAGCCCAATTGACCGATAAACCGGGTGAAAAAGGCCACGGGGTTGGTGAATAAATCCGTGTCGTGAACGCTTTCATACTGACCCCGGCTCAGCGCGTGGAAGAAGCCCTCCACCGTGCGCGGATAACCCCATTGCATGGGCGGCACCGTCATGCCGGCCAGCGGCTCATAGAAGTAAAACGAAACCCCCAGCGTCCAGACGAGGCCCATGATGATGATGGTCAGCCACTCGGTGGCGATGGCCTCGGTCTTCACGCAAAAGTAACCGGCCGCCAGAATGGAGGAGATGCCCACCCCCTGGAACAGCAGATCCTCCAGCGAACTCATGTTTTTGAGCGCCGGCACCGAGGACTTGAGCAACATGCAGATGATGTAAATCAAGCTGTTGGTCACAAAGAGATCGCGCCCCAGGCGGATATTGGCGGCGGCGATGGCCACTTCCACGCCCATGGCGCTCAACAGCAGGGATTGGTGGATGGTGGCGCAGAGGCCATAGACAAACATGGACCAGTAAAGGTAGGACTTCTGTTGCGGCGCATACATCCACCGCAGCAACAACACCAGCACCACCGTCAGCCACGGCACCCCGAAGAGGGAAATGCGGTTGATGACCACGGATTCGCTCCACATGTAGGCGTCCAACCCGACCAGCAAGCCGGTGACGCAACCGGCCACGAGCCCGATGGCCTGTTCCCAGCGGCGGGTCACATCCTTCAGCTCCTCGATGCCTTCAATCAACATGCTGCTGCCGCGCGAAACCATGAGGGCGACCAAACCGCAACCCATGGCGGCGGCGAAGGATTCGCCCACTTCCACCCGCCAGGCCACGTTGCCGAAGGGCAGCAGGGTCCACAACCAACTATAAATGGCCCAGAACGGGTAGCCCGGCGGATGCGGGATGCCCGCGTAAAAGGAACCGGTGCAGAGTTCCCCGGAATCCTCCAGCGTCAATTCCGGCGCCAGGGTGAACAAATAAATGCCCCACAGCACCACGAACGTGATGACCAGCGCCAGCCAGTCGAACCGCCGGAACAGGGGGGACACCTTGACCGGTGCCGGCGGAGTCGTCCCCCCCGCCTTCGGCGGCCCGGGGGCCGCCGGTTTTGCTGTCGGACTCTTGACGTTGTTCGGTTTTGGTTTTTCCATTTTGCTTAATTAATTTGTGGACGACGTAAAACCCATAGGAGACGTTAAATCACTGTGGTTTGTCCAATCAAAAGTGAGGGCGTCCAGATGATTCTGCGGGGCTTGCGCGCTGCCGGCGGCCTCGGCCGAGTAGCTGAGATTGCTTAAAACCAGGTTCCCCATGCCGGTGCGGTTGAGGCGGGTGGCCGCCGGCCCGCTGCCGGAATTCAAAACCAGCAGGGACAGCATCATGCAAGCCATGGCCGGCACCAGCAGGTTCCAAAAGGACCTTTCCTCCGGCGCGGCGGCCCGGGCCGCAAAAATCCGCGATTTAAGCCGCGCCGCCGGCGGGCGCGGCTTCCAGGCGGGCAACGGGTTCATAGAGGGGTTCATCTTTTTCATAAATATCTCCTTCCAGACGGGCTTTGATCTTTTGCAGACCGTAACGATAACGACCGGCCACCGTGTTGGGGGACGCGTCCAGCAGTTCCGCGATCGCTTCAAAGGTGTATTGGTGCCAGAACTTCAACACAATGACCTCGCGCTGTTCCACCGGCAGTTCCGCCAGGCGGCGCATGGCCGCCTGTTCCGCCCCCGTCTCGGCCGGTGATTTTTCAAACCACCGGTGCGATTCCAACTCCCGAGTCAGCCGCCGCCACAACGACCGCCGGTGGTTCAGCGCCTGGTTGCGGTAACTCCGCACGCAGTAATGCTCCGGCCGGGCCGGCGGCACCGGCTTATCCATCAGCGTCAAAAACGTTTCCTGCAGCACATCCTCGGCTTCGCAGTGGCTCAAGCCCAGCGCCCGGCCATACAGGATCAATTCCGCCGCTTTCGCGTCGTAAATCGCCTCGCACCAGTGACTGTCTGCGTTTTTGCTCACGTTTCACTTAATAGACACCATCCGGCCCGGATTTGTATAAAATATTTTTGCGGCCGGAGTTTGAACTCGGCGCGGTTTTTTTGCAACCTACCCCCCGCCATGTATCTCGGAAAAAAGATCGTCGTCGTCATGCCCGCCTATAATGCGGCCCGGACGCTGCGCCAAACCTACGACGAAGTCCTGGCCCAGGGCATCGTGGACCAGATCATTCTGGTGGATGACCGCAGCCGGGATAACACGGTGGAAATCGCCCAATCCCTGCCGGGCGTCCGGGTGCATGTCCACGAACGGAACAAAGGCTACGGCGGCAACCAGAAGACCTGTTACCGGCTCGCCCTGGAGGCCGGAGCCGACATTGTCATCATGGTCCACCCGGATTACCAATACACCCCCAAACTCATCCCCGCCCTGGCCGCCATCATCGCCAATGATCTCCACCCGTGCGTCCTGGCCAGCCGGATTCTGGGCGGACACGCCTTGCGCGGCGGAATGCCCCTCTGGAAATATGTCGCCAACCGCTTCCTGACCTTCGCAGAAAACGTGCTATTGGGGGCCAAATTATCCGAATACCACACCGGTTACCGCGCCTTCTCCCGCCAGATCCTCGAAACCCTCGACCTCGCGCAAAACTCCGATGATTTCGTGTTCGACAACCAGATGCTGGCCCAAATCCTGTGGCACGGCTTCACCATCGCCGAAGTGAGCTGCCCGACCAAATATTTCAAGGAGGCGTCCTCCATCAACTTCCGGCGCAGCGTGAAATACGGCCTGGGTTGTTTAAACGTAGCAACCCAGTTTCGCCTGGCGAAACTGGGTTGGCTGCGGCCGCGGTTGTTTCCAACCGGCCGGAAAATCAGTTCAGCGCCGAAGCCAGACGGGACTTCTTGCGATTGACGGTCGGCCGGGGAACCACTCCGGATTTGACCGCCTTATCCAGGGCGGAATGCACCCCGGGCAACAGTTTGGCGGCCTCGTCCTTCTTGCCGGCGGCCAGCAGGGTGCGGAAATTCTTCTCCACCTTGCGCAAATTGGACTTGATGCTGCGGTTATGCTGCTCTTTGCGGGCACTGCCCCGCACGCGGCGTTCGGCTGACTTCGTATTCGGCATAATTATTTTTCTTAAAAGGGCGTTAAATCTATGCCAGCCACCGCCAATGTCAATGTCAAAACGCAGCCAATTTTGGTGCCCGCCCTTTCGCCAGGGCTTGGGGGGCAAATCGCCGCCTTGTGGGGGTTGACCCATTTTCTTCGAAGACGGGCCGAATCCAGCCCGGGCGATGGCGGGAACGGGGATGCGGAAATGGGGTATGACCGCCGTTCCCGCTCGCTTGACGGCCCTGCCGCCCGGCACCCTGGACCCAAGCAGGCGATCGGTCAAACCTGGTCAAGGCCGGTCAAGCCCGGTCAACAGCCCTTCACCCTTTTAACGCTTTTAACTCATTTAACGGTTTTAACGCCTTTTAACCCGGGCACAGCTCGCCCGCTCCGCGCAAATCGCCTCCGAATCTCCGTCGTCCAGCCCGGATGACGACGCAAAAATGCGCCGAAACCGGCGGCAAAGGATCAAACTGAAGTTGCGCAGTTATGCAAAGGGGCATTGCCTGCTCGTCCGGTGACATCGCAACGCCGCCCGGTCGGATGGGAGGGGGGGCGAAATTCTCGCTAAATTTCCACTTGACACCGCCCGGTTGAATCGGTATTGTCACCACCGGATGACTTCAAGCGGCCGGCAATTCTATAGGACGAGATCTGCCTCAATACTGACGTTGCGGCAACCCGGTGAATTCGGGTCAATCGTGCTTGGCTTGCCGCAGTTGCATCAATACTCAAGGAGATCATTATGCCATTGACCATACATCCCGGCAGTCCCAGTTGGTGGTTGAGCCCGGATATCTGGGTGTCCCCGCCCGGCGATTCCAGCACCGTGGTGGCCAATCCCATCGCCGGCCAGAATTACGAAGTCGTGGTGCGGGTGTGGAATCTATATAGCATACCCTGGCCCGACTGGAACCTGTATGTCTGCTGGGCCATTCCGACGCCCTCGGGCCCCATCCCGCTGCCGCCGAATTCGCAACAGCTCAGTGCGCCGCCCTTCGGTTCCCCCATCAATGTCGCGCCGAATTCATTCCAGCTTTTCACCTTTAGTTGGACGCCCAGTTACCTCAACGGCGGTCACGAGTGCCTGGTGGCGGTGGCTTATGACCAGCTAATCGGAGGCCCCCCGGGAATTTTGAACGCCAATGGCACCGATACGGGCCAGGGGGATTTATGCATTGCGCAACACAATCTCGCCATCTTGCCGGTCGGCAGCCAAAGCCATCACCGCTTCCAATATCCCTTCCAGGTTTTCAACATCGCCGACGTGGAGCGGGAGTTCGTGGTGGGGGTGCGCCAGGCGCCGCTTTCAGAGATCGCGCCGTTTCACGCGGGATTTCCGGGCGGGCGAAAGTTTGTTGAACGGCCGGGGAAGGTGGAAGAGGCGGGCATCTTCACCTCGCCCCACCCGGATCGCATTGATCTGGAGGCCCTGACGCCCATTGCAGAGCATGTCAAGATCCCACCGCATAGCAGCCGGCTGTTAGTGCTGAAGGGTCACTTGCCATCGGGCAATGCGCTGCTCCATGTCACGCAGAGTTTTGATGGCCGGGTGCTCGGCGGCCTCAGCGTGGCGGTGACGGCGGAAGAAAAGTGACTGCGCTCTGCCGGAGTAACGGCGGCTGAAAAATGCGGCCGGGGGCACGGCCCATTTTTCAGGTCGCCGCCAAAACTGCTTGAGTCCGTTTTCAGCTTCCGCACAATGTCGGGGTGTTCAGACCTGTAAGCCTCCTCCTGGCCTGCCTGGCGCTCGGCCTGGCGGGCTGTGCCACTGCGCCCCCGGAAGGCGCACACGCACCCAACGCCCCCCCCGCGTGGACGGCGACCAACACCGTGGCCAGACCCACGCCGCCGGTCGCCCCCAAATACACGTTGCCGCCCTCCACCAACGTCAACCACCCGGCCATCCAGTTTAATCCGCTGCCGGCGACGGTGGTCAAATCCACGCCGCCGGCCCCGGTCACCACGTGGTCTTCGCTCAGCCGCTGGGCGGTCGCGCATCAGACGGGGATGCCGCACCGGCTCACGACTTCGCCCGTGGTCAGTTACGCCATCGGCTCGAGTCGCGGGGTGCTGATCGTGACGATTGGCAGCCGCGACGCCACTTGGAACGGCACGGCCATGCACCTCGGGTTCGCCCCGGAAATGGTGGATGACCAAGTGTTTGTCCACGGCATGGATTTGGCAAAAAACTTCGAACCGCTGCTGTGCGAAACGCCGTCCCTCCCGAAAACCAACCGCATCATTGTATTGGATCCGGGACATGGCGGGCGGGAACCCGGCACCATCAGCGTGCTGGACGGTCAGCCGGAAAAAACGTTCACTCTGGATTGGGCGCGGCGGCTGGCCCCCCTGCTTGAGGCCAAAGGCTGGCGGGTGATTTTGACCCGGACCAATGACACGGAGATGGCCGTCACCAATCGCGCCATTTTTTCCGTGGCCCACCATGCGGACTTGTTCATCAGCCTGCATTTCAATTCCTCCGCGCCGGACCGCAAACAGTCCGGGCTGGAAACTTATTGCCTCACCCCCACCGGCATGCCCTCGACCCTGACGCGCGGTTACCCGGATCTCTGGTATCAAAACTATCCCGTCAACGCGTTTGACGCCGAGAGTCTGCAACTCGCCTTCCGCGTGCATCATGCCATTCTGCGGACGACAGGCGCGGAGGACCGCGGGGTCTGCCGCGCGCGGTTCATGGGGGTGTTGCGGGGGCAGCGTTGTCCGGCCGTGCTGATTGAAGGCGGTTATCTTTCCAATCCCAATGAGGCCCGGCAGATCGAAAACGCGGCTTACCGTCAAAAACTCGCCGTCGCCGTGGCGGCGGCCCTCCCATGAGCGAACGCCAACACATTCTGGTCACCGGCGGGGCGGGCTTCATCGGCTCACACCTCGTGGAACGACTGCTGGCGACGGGCCGGCGGGTGGTGGTGATTGATGACCTCTCAACCGGCAGTCGTGACAACCTGCCGGCCCATGCCCCCGGGCCGGAAT
>Ga0302266_10001853_pt1 | contig 18983 bp, 20 predicted proteins | sample III_Bog_E1_2_FD_194559 | JGI IMG/M metagenome (GOLD analysis project Ga0302266, IMG submission 194559) | Peat permafrost microbial communities from Stordalen Mire near Abisko, Sweden - III_Bog_E1_2 | ecosystem: Environmental > Terrestrial > Soil > Wetlands > Peat | place: Sweden: Abisko... | reverse complement strand
GCGGTTTGGTTTGCTTTCTCGAAACCACACTTGCCTTCCTTTCGTACGTCTACCGACGCGCTGTTGCGAGTTGAACCCGACACACCCAAAAATTTTCGGCTGCATCACTCGCAGCCACATCCGCGATCCTGTTCCGCGAACAGGAGGAACTCATGCGGCAACCATTCCGGTATTTTCTGACGACGGCGTGCGTCCTCTTCGCCGCGGCCTCTCCAGCCGTGGCGGACTTCCAGCTTCAGCCAACCCCATCCCCTCCGAGCGAACCGATACAACCCATACATGATAAAGCATTATCTGGCGCCGACCAAGGTAACGAACAGGCTCGGCCCGACCCACCCAGGCACGTGGTTTCGCCGCCCGCGCCCCGTTTCCGGGCCGCCGCCGGGTTCGGCCAGGGAGTGCCGCTGGCATTCGCCGCGCGGCAGATCGTTCCGTCCGCCTTGGCCGTAAGGTTCGGGGCTGGCGTCGATCCGGACAGTGCTGTCGATTGGACTGGTGGGGCGCCATGGAACCGCGTCCTCGCCGCGGCCATCGCCCCGCTCGGCTTGCGCCTGACAGTGGGCGCAACCTCGGCGCTGATCTCGCGCTAAAAAGGCGACATCACTCGTAGCGAGGGGCCGCAGACTGCCATCCAGAACAGGAGGCGCGGATGCCGGACCTCGAAGACGAAGCCATCGGGCGATGGCTGGAGCAGCATGGCTCGGCCGCGATCGGCGCAGAGTCACACGAGCCGTGGTTGCTCGACGACGACCCTGACGTCCTGCCGCGGGTGTTCCGGATCGGCGAGGCGCTCGATGAGGCGAAGGACGGCGACGCCGCCGGCCTCGGGGCGCTCCTCGCAAGCGATAACCCCGCCGCCCGGCTGAGCGCGATTCTCATCCACATCTCGCCGGGACGCCGCGTCAGGGTCCTGCACTGGCTGAATGAGCCCGGCCTGGACGGCGGGCCGGCGATCGTCACCGCGCTGCTTGGCCACGAACGCAAAGGGTCAGGCGCGGCGCTCCGGCAGTGGATTCTCGACATGCACCGGCGGGACTTGCTCGCCAGCCTGTTCGCCGAGGAGCGGATCGAACAACTCCTGCGTGCCTGCGTCGCCACCAACGAACGGGAACCATGATGGTAAACAGGCGCGTCGCGTCCATCGCCGTTGCGATGACCGTTCTTGCCGCCGGCCCCGCATGGGCGGACGCCGCGGCCAATTGCGCCACACTCGCCCAGGCCGCGGCCGCGGGCATGGGTGCCCGCATCTCCGCCGACGATCAGACCATCAAGCCGCCGGCGAGCGTCACGACGCTTTCCTGCCTGGACAATTTCTTCAACGGCGTCGGGCTGAATGTCATCACCAATCTGCTCGACCCGACGTCGCTGCTGAGAACGGTCGAAGGCAAGATTTGCACCCTCGCGCAGACCGAGTGGAACAACGTCACGGGCGCCGCGCAGTGCGGGCTGACCATCACCGGCTTCAATGTCGGGTTTGGCAACCTGGGCGGCGGCACCTTCTGCCCCAAGCTCAGCTTCGGTGGCGGCGGCGCGGCGCTCGGCAGCATCAGCACCGGACTGAGCAACGGCCAGACCGGCCTGTCCATAACCGGCACCGGCGTCCCGCCCACAGGCTACACCCTGCCGACCGGCGTCAACTACTAAGAGAGGGCGCCAATGCGCAAAACCTTGCTCCGAACCGCCGCCGCGACTGCGCTTGCCTGCGTGCTGGCAGCGCCCAGACCTGCCCGGGCAGATTGGCCGACCTTCGATGTCATCACCCACACCCTTCTGCAGCAAGCGCAGAATATGATCACAGCGGCCGTCACGAACGTCGAGAAGGCTGTTACCAATATCGGGACGACGATCGGCAACAAGATCACCAACCTTGGAACCGATCTGAGCAGCGTGCTGTCGAACGGATTCACCCAGCAGGCCAACTACGCGAAGGCACAGGTCGGCGCGCAGCAGCAGATCGCTGACGCCTCCAACACCGTCAATGCCACGTTCCAGAAGTCGCTGCGCAGTGCGCAGATCCGCGATGAGCAGACGCTGTCGCCGCAGGCGTGTGCGGCCTTGAACGGCGGCCAAAGTGTGGTTGTCGCCGCTGGCCAGTCATGGCGCGTGAGCCAGGCCATCAGTCTCATAACCGATCGCCGCGGGCAGGCGCTGCCAGGAACGCCAGCCTATATCGGGGAAGGGCAGGCAGCCGGCGCCATCACCCAACTCCATCTCTCGCGCTACTGCAACGAAAACGAGGCGCAGGCGGGCTTGTGCACGCTCAACGCCGCGCGCCAAAATCTCGACCAGACCGCGAGCAGCCTGCTTGGCTACTCGGCCTACAATCCGGACCCAGCCGCCAGCGGCGTGGACGCAGCGAACGACTACGCAACAACCGTCATCCAGCCGATCGTCCCGGCGGCTGCCCGCGCCGATGCGCTCACCTCTGTCGCCGGCCAGAACGCCGAAGCCCGGCGGCGTGGCTACAATGCGAAGCTCTCGCTCGCGCGGCTGGTCGCCAACGACGTCATCGCCTCGCGCACCAATTCGGTGAACCTGACCGACGCCGAGAAAGCCGAGATGACCGCCGAGGGCATCACGCCAACCGACCAGTCCTCCTGGCTCGGCGCCATGCAATTGGAAATCAACCGGCGGTCAAGCGGCGTCGCCTGGGCGGCAGGGCTCCAGGCGGCCACTTCTTCGAAGACGATCGAGATCGAGATCGCGACCGAGCTTGCGATGAGCAACTACCTCGCAATGGCCAATTACAAGCTCAACCAGCAGATCGCGATGGTGAACGCGGCGCTGCTGGCGACCGCCGCCCAGGCAGAACTGAAGCCGGCCGCCTCGATGCCCAGCCCGAACATCGCTTCGCAGTAAGCGCAGCAGGCCGTGCCGAACGAGATACAGGCCACCTGGCGCGACGCCGCCGCCACACTCGGCACGCCGGGCCCGGAATCCGGTCGCCCGAACAGGTGGCGGCCGTCGCCGAGTATCGCCGCGCCGCCACCGCCGCGGAAACGGCGCGAAAGGCGGCGATCGCTAGCGTCATGCAGGACCGCGACGCGCTCTATGCGCAAACGCGGTCGATCACCCATCCCACGGACACCGAACGGAACGCCCTGGCCTGGCTCAGCGACGCCGACCCCGGCCGCGACTGGCGCCCGGAAGCGGACAAGACCGAATTCGCCCTGATGGCGAACGGCGACCAGTTCACCCTCGCCGAACTGAAGCCGATGGTTAAGGAAGATCAGCGCGACCTGAAGGACACGCTGATCGAGAAGGAAAGCACGCGCGCCCGCATCAAGGACCTCGAAGCGATGACGGAAAAGGCGCGCGATGGAAGCAATGTCAAAGACGCCGACGGCGACGAATGGGCGCCAGAGGATATTACCAAACATCTTGCCGACGCCCGCCAGTCACTCGCCGGCCACGGTGAGGAGATCGCCCGCGCCCGCGAAGGCCTGCGGGAAACGCAGGCTGCGCGCGACGCGCTCGCCGCCGGCAGGAAGTGGCCATCGGACGCGGAGCTGGCCGCGCGCGACGCCGCGCAGCGCGCCGCAGAGGTCAGAAATTCTCCCACATCGAACGATCAGAGAGGAACCGTCATGCCGGACGCCATGCCTACGTCAGACCCGGACGCGTCGCGCGATGTCCGCAAGGCCGTGCAGCAGGAAGCCGTGACCACCATCGCCGGGTGGATCGGAACGCTTCGCTCGGAGCTTGGCGGCACGTCCGACGACTCCCACGCGACGCGCACCGAACTTCGTGACAGCATCACCGATCTGTCGCGAGCGGCCAATGCGATCAGCAAGCCGCGCGATGGGACGATCAATCTCAGCCGGAGGGTCGTGGGTTACGGCTACGATCCGGAGGTCGATCTGGCCGACAGATCAAGCGGGATAGAGCCGGTCGATGATGCGACCAAGGCCCGGCAGCGGCACGAGATGGTCATTGCGCGGCTGGAACCCGTCATTGCCAAGCTGAGCGAGGCGGGCTTCCGGGTGGATACGGAGGTCAGGAGCGCGGACCCCTCGCCTGATACGGAGCCAACCCGAATCCCCCGGCCGGCGGTCGCCGTTTCGGAAGCGGAGCCAGGGGCCGGGCAGCCTTCGGCGCCGAGCAGTCCAGCGGCCGTGAACGGGACCGCTACGACCGTCGGCGTGCCGCCGGGAGAGGCCGCTTCTCCGGAAGCCCCTGTCGTCCGCACGCGGAAGAGCAGGGCCAAAGCCACCACCCCTGCGCCGGAAGCGCCCGCGCAACCGGAACCGAAGGCCGCCGGCACAGGCGTGCCCGCTGATCCGAAGGCGGTCGCCGCGTCCGCAGAGCCGGTCCCGAGCGTCGAACGCCCCACGCCGGCTACCACGATCGGCGAGTTGGCCCAGCAACTGAGCGCGGCCACTCCAGCCCTCGCGGAGCGCGACGCTATGCTCGCCGAGGGCGTACAGAAGCTTGCGGCGAAGTCCGCCGACGCCGGAACGGTTGGTCAGCCGCAGCACCGCACGCTTGTCGCCTATGCGCTGCAGGACATGGAGAAGTCGCTCGGCGCGAACCGGTTCGAGTTGTCGCCGGAGCTGCGCGCGGAGATGACCGCGTTCGCCGCGACCGCGCCCGGTCTGCAAAACAAACAGATGGAGGCGCTTGTCGGGCGCACGGCGGAGATCGGGGACGCTGGACTGGTGCGCGACGTGCGCCGGGCCGCGACCATCATCGGTGGCATGGCGGAGCAGGACAGTCCCGGAATACGCAGCAACGTCGAGGCGTTGGAGAAGAGGGTTCGGGAGGCGCCGCCAGCGCCAGCGCCAGCGCCGGCGGGCCGTCCCGACGACCCCAGGCCGGCCGCATCGCCCGCGTCAGCGGCCGACGCCGCGACAACAGGCACGGCGCCGCTGCCGCAGCCGAAGGGCGACCCGGCAACCCCGCCGAAGGCTGGCCCGAGTGCCGAGGCGACGGGTGGTCCGCCAGCAGGCAAGCCGAATGCGGCCGCGCCGCCTGACGCCGGCGCCGGTTCGGCGAAACCCAACGGTGCCGACGCCACAGCGACGAACGCCAAGCCCGACGATCCCAAAGCCGAGACCGAAGCGCCAGGTCCAGGGACGAACGGCGCGCAGCCGCAGCCCGCGCGCGACCCGATCGTCGATCTGGTACTGCGGATGCAGGACGCCTATCGCGGGCTGGGCGAGCCTGTCGCCGGACTGTCCGCCGGTCTGGCGAGGCTCGCCACGCAGTCCGCCGAACCTGAACGGGTAGGACAGGCGTATTACCGCACCCAGGTTGCCTATGCGCTCCAGGACGTCGAAAGAACCTTGGCGGCTGGCGGCGGCAACCCGATCGAGATGGCGCCCGATCTCCGCGCGGAGATGACCACGCTTGCCGCTACCGCACCCGGCCTGACCAATAAGCGGATGGAAGCGCTCGTTCGCAGCACGCCGGACATCGATGACACCAACCTGGTGCGCGACGTGCGCCGGGCCGCGCTCGTTCTTGGCGAGCAGCCTGACCAGCACTCGGCCCCCATCAATGAGAAGGTCGATGTGCTGGAGAACCGGGTGCGGATGGCCACGAAACCCGCCAGGCCAGTCCAGCAGCCAGATGATGGCCCTCTGGCCTCCCCGGCGGCACAGCAGACGCGGGCGGCGACTTCGCCGGGCGGCGGTAGCGACGACCCCGCTCCCCGGCCGCAAAACATCCAGGCGGACCAGGCCGTGGAACAAGTTGCGCCAGGAGGAACCCAGCAGCAGGCTCCGGTCGCCGTCGTGCAGCAGCAACAAAAGCCCCAAAGCCTGGCGGGACAGATCACCGGCTGGATGCGCTCACCGTCGACGTCGCCACCCTGGGCGCCCCCTCCGGTTGCCATGGGCGATCGCATCACCAACATGCAGCGCGCCCTCGACCAGGGGCGAACCGACCAGCTTATCCGGGCGACCGAGACATCAGGCGTCAGCTACATGCAGGCGATCGAGACCTTCGCCTCCGGACCCGGCGCCGGCATCCTCGGCAAGATCGACAACGCCGCCAGCACGGAGCCGGGCGGCATTCAGTCCGTCATGCGCGAAATGCAGCCGGGCGGCCGTTACGCCAACCTGCGCACCGAGTTCGACGGCGCCCTTCAGCAGGACCGCGTTTTTGCCGCCGCCTACAACCAGGTCGAACAAACCGGCGCGGCGTGGGGACAAAACCGCACGGCGCTAGCAGCCGATTTTGCGGCCAAGCAGCTCGGCGTCAATCAGCTCGACGCGCGATTCGCGCGGGCCGAGGAAGCGATCGGCGAGGCCACCGAGAAAATACCCGGCCGGACGCCAGGCAAGAACGCCATGGAGGAACTCGGTGAGAAGGTCGCCGAGATCCTGAAGCGAGCCGCTGAACGCGTCAGGTCGGCGTTCGGCGTTCGGAACACGCCACAAGCGTCGCCATCACCAAGCCCCTCGCCCTAGCGATATTTTTCGCCATCACTCGTAGCGGGATGTCGGAGCCTGACTGGGAACCCACACCCTGTGAGGCCCCGATGCCCCGCCCCTACCGGACCGCCCTCCTCGCCCTGGCCTTTGTCGGCGTTGTCGGCGCTGCGGCGCACGCGCAGACGGGCAACGCGTACCAGACCACATGGTCCGCGCTTGATCCCGGTGACGACTGGGCGGCGCAGGTCTTGAGGTCGATATTTCCGATCGGGACGGGGACGGCCCTTCAAGGCATCGGCGCGGAGAACACCGTCATCGGCAAGATGGTCGGCCAGCTCAGCGGCTTCATCATCGCGCTCGCCGCCGCCTTCATGGCCTACACCACGGTCGTACAGATCCATCGCGCCGCGGAGACCGGGAATGTGCTCAGCAGCAGCACCAGTTCCTGGGCTCCCGTGCGGCTCGCCTTCGCCCTGTCGATGATGTTCCCGCTCCCCTCCGGTTTCTCGACCGGGCAGGCCGCCGTCATGCAGACCGCGATGTGGGGCATCGGCATGGCCCGGTCCGTCTACACCAGCGCGATCAAAGCGGTAGGACCAGACGCTGTGCCGATCGCGCAGCCCATGATTCCGGGAACCAAGTCGATTGTCATTGGCCTTATCGAAAACGAGTTGTGCGCCGCCCTGGTCAACGCGGCGTCGGCCAACCCGAATCTCGTGCCCAGCCCGACACCGGTCAGAGGAGCCATCCCGGGCAATCCTGCATGGGGCGGTACCTATGTCGCGTGGCCTTATGTCATGAGCAACGGCAACTCCACCGGCGCACCGGTCTGCGGCTCCGTCACACTCCGTCAGCCCAACCCCAATGCGACCAACTACGCGGGAGTGTCGGTTGATATGACGGCCGCCCAACAGCAGGCGCTGACCTCGGTGATCCAGAACGACATTCGGCCCGACGCGCAATCGGTTGCCCAGCAGCTCTGGCAAACCCGCCAGGCTGGCGCGCTAACCCAGCTCATGAGCACCATGGTCAAGGCAACTGCCGACTACACGCAGCAGCTCACCCAGACGGCGACCAACTTCACCAGCGCTCTCAGGAGCGGGCTCTCGAATGCCGACGCGGCGCGCGGCGGGCAGCTTGGCCTGGCCGCCAACCAGAACCAACTCTCGGCGCTCGGCTGGACCGAGGCAGGAGCCTATTACGTCGAGATCGCCCGGCTGAACGGCCAGACTCTCTCACTGCTATCGGCCGTGCCGATCGTCCAGCCTCCGAGCTACGACGGGCTTGGCACCAGCCTGTCCTCCGATCTGGCACCGTTGACGAAGGCCATCCTGACCTTCCAGCAAAAGATGCAAACCTACGTCGATGCAACAGACGGCACGAACGCGCCCGGCGGCAACGCCGAATTGTTCAGTGGCGCGACGCCCGGCGAGGAAGGCTCAAGCGTGATGGATCAGGTGGTCCGCAGCCTGCATCTCAACGAGCGCGTGCTGAACGCCATGGTGACAGCCCTGTCGCCGGCGACGGGGACGGGCTGGACGGACCCCTTCGCAGCGTTGATCAACCTCGGCCAGACTCTCGTGCTGATCTCGATGTCGGCGCTCGGGCTGGCGGCCATCCTGTCGTCAACCACGGCGACAGCCGGCACGATGGCCTGGAACGTCCTGACACTGAACTTCCCGGCGGCGGCTGCCGCCGCCACCGGGCACCTGGTCATGGCCTTCCTCGGCACACCGATCTTCTACGCCCTGATGGGATTGCTGATCCCGGGCCTGCTGATCGCCTATGTGCTGCCGATGGTGCCGTTCGCCATGTGGATCGCCGGCGTGGCGGGCTGGCTGATCCTGGTGATCGAGGCGATGATCGCGGTACCCTTGTGGATGTTCGCCCATCTGACGCTGCAGGGCGACGGGCTGCACGGCCGGGGCATCGATGGGTATGGTCTGATCGTTAACGTAATGTTCCGGCCGGTCCTGATGCTCTTCGGCCTGTTCGCAGGCTACTTCGTGTTCAGTGCGATGTGCTCGCTCATGCTGCAGGGGTTCGGCATCGCCTCGGGGTTCGTTTTGTCGAATGGTTGGTTCGTAACCAACCTGCTGGGCTTCATCGTTCTATTATGCATGTTCGTGCTGATGACTATGACCCTCGCACTGGTATCCTTCCGGATGATCAGCCTCGTGCCGCACCATGTCATCAAGATGCTTCCCTTCGTGCAGCCCGCCAATCGCCTCGATATCGAGAGGTTCTCCCAGGACGTGGGGGCAGTCGGCATGGCGGGCACACTCGGTACCATACAAAGGGCGGGCGCGGGAATGATCGAGGCATCGCGGGCGACCGAAGGACGGCTGGGTATGGCTGGCGGCGAAGAGGGGCAAGGTGCTACAGGTCCACAGAGACTGCTCGGCCATGACAGCACCCTGAATGCCCAGACGGACATTACGGGTCCAGCCATCGAGGAGGGATAGGATGTCGGCGGAAGGATTTGCTCTCGGTTTACTGGCCGGTCACCAAACCGCTGACTCCACCGTCCGAGCCGTGAACGGTCTCATGGCGTCGCTGCGCAATCGTCGCCCGCAAATCGACGTGAACGCGCTTATCAACGAAGCGCTGTGGATGGAGCAGCAACTCGCGCAGAAGGATGCGCACATTGCGCAGCAGGATGCCTACATCAAAGGCCTGAAGCGCGAGGTTGCAGAACTGCGTGCCCATGCAAGGCAGGTGGAGGGCGACCGCGACGCTCTGGTGGCTTGGGCTGCCAGAGCCGAAGCCGAATTAAAGCGCTGGCGCTCCGGCGGCTAGCGTCACTCGCAGCCGGTCGAACCATGGTGTCTCTCTGGTACAGCCCCGGAGAGACATCATGACTTCCCGCCACGTCACCGCAATCGCCCTCCTGGCAATCGGCCTCGCCGGGTGCAGCGGCGGCAACCTGCATTCGTCCAAAGACGCCAACCCACCGCCACCGCCGCCAGTGCTCCACCCGCTCTACAATCCAAACGCGGCGTACGGCGAGGCCCATGCCACCTGGCGGCCTCCGGTCTTCGATCGCGACGGCACGATCCAGAAGCCTGCCGAGCCCGCCTCGCAATACGACCGGCCGAACTACGAGCAAGCGCCGTGGGCGACCGGCGCCGCCGGGCGCTCGCCGTTTGAAGGGCCGCCCGGAACATTCTGACGTTCCGCGCCCATCACATTACGTTGAAGCAGCCAAGCCGATGAAAGCCGCAGGCAATGAGCCTGCGGCTTTCTGGTTAGCTGTCGAGGAAGTCGCCGCGGTGGACGCGCAGGGCCAGCTCGGCGCGCGCCTTGGCCCCCTCGAAGCTCGGGGCCGCAAGGGCAGACCTCTCCCGGTATCCACACGATAGCGGACCCGGCATGCCGCGACTCGCCGTCGCGGCCGGGCGCCCGATTCCGCCGGAGATACGCAAGCACGCAACGGAAGTTGGTCCCGACGCTGTCGTCGGGGCGTCCCTCGCTCATGACGGCCTCCAGCTATCCGTCGTGTCCAGAAAGTCCCGTGCGGTACCGAGCCGCCTGGTGCGGCATTGCCAATTGACCAGGGCAGAGCGGAAGGCCGACAGGAAGAACAGCAAACAGATGGCGAGCAGCCCGAGCACATAACCCAGGCTCGCGTAGACCGGCGACCGGATTGCCACGACGACCCATAGAACAAGGAACGCGCAACCGCCGGCGAGGTAGGAATAGGTCTCGATGACCGTTTGCCGTCGGCGGTTCCGCAACATCCGCTCGATCGCACGATCACTGGTAGCGAAGCCATAAGCGATCGCGGGGAGGTCGAGCCTGTTTTCGTCCTCGGTCACGATGCGCGGGTCTCGCTGCGGGCTTGCCTTGATGACGTTCGCAAGCCTGACGACCGTTCGTGCGCCTGCGGCCACATCGTTCGCGCAGAACGCCGCGGCAGGCGCCTTCACGAGATAGCCAAGCGCTCCCCACAGGCCGCGCCGGCGAGCGGGTTTGGGATCGACTGGCTGATCCACGCCTCAGCCTCCCATCGACGCAATGATGGTCTCCAGGTTGTCCGGCAACCCGTCAAACCGGCCCTCGGAACCGTCGGCGCGCCGCCAGACGAAGGTGGGAGTGCCGCGCAGGCCGATCGCCTCGGCGGCCGCCATGTTAGACGCCAGTCGGGTGCCGGCGGCCGGGTCGGCAGGCCCGGTCAGCTTGCTGGCTTCCCACGCGGCGATCATCTGATCCGGCGGCAGACTCAGCATCGCCTTGGCCGCCAGCGTGCTCCGGCCCTGATCCTCGGGATCCAGCACGGACAGCGGGACGACAGCGATCTGCACGCGGCCGTTCGCGACGTAAGGCCGGAGCTGGTCGATCGCCCGGACGGAGAAGCTGCACAGCGGATCGATGTACACCCATAGCCTGGGCGCTTTCGCGTCGCCGGCAAGACCGAACGTCGTGGTCTCAGTTGCCTTCAATGCCGGGACAGGCGCCGGCATGCTCGCCGGCACAGGCCGGGCAGCCGGAGGAGAAGACCCCGGCGTGCCGACCACCACGGTTGGGATCACGCCGTCGATCGGCGCCACCCGCGCACGCGTCAGGTTCTTCCCGGCAGCCGACCACATGATGCCGCCAACCGCCGCCTGGCCGTCCGCGGTGATGTAGAACACCTGGAAGACATCGCCGCGCCGCGCGAAGACGCCGCGCAGGCCGTGCTCCGTGCCCAGGTCGAGCAGATCGGCCCCGTTCGATGAAATCCGCTGCAAGGCAGGGACGCGCGCGATCTCTTCGGCCGATATCAGCGGCGGCTGGCCGGGAGAATTCTGGTCTGCCTCCCGAGCTGGTGCGGACGCCGGCGCCGGCAACGAAACCGCCGTGGCGGGGGCGGAAGGTAAGGCACATTGCGGCGGATCAGCGAGCGCGAGCCCGGGAACCGCAAGCAGGGTCGAGGCCAGCAACAACGATCGCATAAGAAACCTCCTGTTGGCAGGAGCGATCGTCGCCCGGTGCACTGCGAGCCAGAGCGGGATTTTTTTCGAATCGCCCAGAGAATGTCCGCCATCACTCGTAGCGCGGCAGGGAATCCTGGCTTCCGGGTAACGAAGCAGGAGGCGCGCCTTGCGTGAAGAGTCCCCGCCGGTGCCGAGGAGGTCGGTTGCGCGATTACCGATCGCGCTTGGATTCCGTGTCGCTATAGCCCTCGCCATAGCGCAGCCGCACGGCGTCTGGGCCGACGTCTGGCCCCAGGTGTCCAGCGGCGTGCCTCAACAGGTTATTCCCCAGTACCAAGAGGTCGGTGCACCCACCTTCGTTATGCCGCAGGGCAGTCAGACGGCGACTCCGCAGGGGACGTCTGGCGGCCAGGGCCCAGGCACCACCGCCGGTATTGGCTCGGTCAGTTCGCCCGGTTTCGTCGCCTCCAGCTTCACACAGTACCTGGGCCAATCAGTCGGCAGCGGTCAGTGTGTCGCACTCGTGCAGGCAGCCGACCCAAGCGTGGGCTTGACCGCGACGTGGACGCAGGGCGCTTCCGTGCAGGGCAATACGTCGCTGCAACCCGGTACCGCCATCGCCACGTTCAACTCCAACGGTCAGTATGCCAATGCGACGAATGGCAGCAGCCATGCGGCCATCTATCTCGGCCAGAATGCCCAAGGCATTCAGGTGGAGGACCAATGGTCGAACCAACCGGCCAGCATACGAACGATACCTTGGAACAATCCCACTGGCACCGCCGCAAACACAGGGAGTTCGTTTTATGTTATCAATCACGCGTAGTACTCTTTTTGCCGGCGTCATCGTGCTAACTGGAGTCTCGAATTGCCTGGCCGATCCAGTTACCGGCACGAGGTGCCCGTCAGATCTGCACGGACGGCCGCCGCTGCCGTCCAATATGGTACAGTTGTTCTATAACGATCCGCGCGACAACATGCTGCTCGCCCCATCGGAGTCTCATGGCCAGACAAACACCTGGTGGCAGAACGTCTGGACGTTCAAACCCGGCTCAGCTTCGACCGTCACCGTTTTCTGTCGTTATGCGGGCACCAAGGAACAAGTTGTATTCAAACTGCCGGCGTCAGTCAGGATGTGCCGCCAGGACCCGACTTCCTTCGCCTGCGAATGAGGCAAGCCGGCCAGCGTGGGCAGCGCTGGCCCAGGCTCCGTGCGCCCGCCGTGACGCAATCAGGTAACATAGTGCTGGAAGGGACTCTCGTACCGAGTCGCGTCCGATCGGCCAGCAGATCGGACGGCATCCGGTTTAGACGGCTGGCTGGAGCCTATGTTTTTCATAGGGATAGAGTTTGCCGTGGACACGGCGACGCAACTTCGTATGCTGTCTAGACAGGAGACTCGGATGACACCGGTCGAGCATACAAGGCGTTACCGTGAGCGAATCCGCCAGCAGGGAGAGCGACAAGTCTTGCTGAAGCTCCCTGTCGAAACGATCGAGGCGCTGGACCGTGTGCGCGATGAGCGCGGTGAGCGTAGCCGCAGCGATGTCCTGGTCTCTTTGATTCACCGAGCGTTGGAGGATGAGAGCGAACTGAAGACCCCTTAAAACGCCAGAAAGCCCGCCTTGCAGGGCGGGCTTTTGCTGGCAACTCGTGTTGGGCCTGACAACTAGATCAGGGGGGCACTTCCTACCCCCAATCTAGTCATCAGACGCCTTGAAGTCAAGCGGAAACGCCTGTTTCCGCTGGCGGGAGAGGCTTGCCCATCGCGATCCAACCGAAAGAGGATCGATATGGAGCAGGACAGCGCCCGTGAGGCGCACGGGATAGCCGTGCCCAACGGGCCGAGCGGATTACGAGTCATGTCGCCTGTGGTGCTGGCGGCAGACGATCTGGCCCAGGGGGTGGGCATCGTGCACGACACCCAGGCTATGCCCAGACAGCAGCCGACCGGCGCGCGCCGGATGAGCCCGACCATGCTCGTCGTCCGCGACCAGGCGGACGAGTTCACTGGCCTGCCACGCGGCACCGCCAAGCCGCTGCGGTTCCTGTCGGCGTTCCAGGAGGCGGAGCCCTATCTCGGCCTGCCTACCCACGCCTTCAAGCTGGTGTCGTGGCTGGTGAAGCAGACGCAGCCCCATGATTGGGAGGAAGGCAGCCGGCCGATTGCGTGGCCGTCGGCGCGGCGTGAGGCGGAATTTCTCGGCCTGTCGCCGGCGCGACTGAAGGCGCTGAACCGTGCGCTGTTCGAGGCGGGTGTGTTCGTGATCCGCGACAGCGACCAGGGCAAGCGCTACGGGCGGCGCGGCGCGGACGGTCGGATCATCGAGGCGTACGGCTTCGACCTGTCCCCCCTCGCCCTGCGCTTTGACGAATTCATCCGGGTGGCGGCCGAGGCCCGGTTGGAGCGCGAGCGGATGAAGGCGCTCAGGAAGCGCGTCACGCTGGCGCGGCGGTCGATCCGGCAGGCGGGCGAGATGCTGGCCGGGCTAGGCCCGCTACCTGCGAGCTGGCCGCGGCTGCAGGGCGAGACGGCCGATCTGGTGGCCGCCGCAAAGGCGGCGGGGCGCTCAGAAACACTAGCACCCATCGCGCAGGCGCTGGAGCGGCGGAAAACAGAGGCGGAGCAGTGGGTTAGGGACACGGCGAAGTCTGTGGAAACGAACCCCGTGGGGCTCGTTTCCGAGCCCCATATTACATCTACAAACCTATATGAGAATCCTTCGGATACTGTAGTTGCTCCTGGAGATAGTAATCGGGCGGCAACGCCGGAGCCTCCAACCGAAGCCCCCTGCCCTTCCCCGCAAGCTTTGGTCCCTCAGCCGCCGCCGGAGCGTGTCTTGCGGCTAAAAGCGTCGCAGCTTATCGACCTTGCTCCGCGTCTGGGGCGCTACGTGACGAGCGAAAGCCCGACCTGGCGCGAGATCGTGGACGCCGCCGGGACCTGGCTGCGGCCCGAACTCGGGGTGTCGCCGTCGCTTTGGGGCGAAGCCTGCCGGGTCATCGGGCGCGAACAGGCAGCCCTCGCCCTCGCCCTTGTCGCGACCAAGGAGCCGGGGCATTTCCGCAGCACGGCGGGCGGCTACTTCGCCGGAATGGTGCGCAAGGCCGAGCGCGGCGAACTGCACCTGGAACGGACCGTCTGGGCGCTACGCGAGGCGAAGTGGGGTAAGGCCGACAAGCGGAGGATGAACTGAACGCGGATCGCGCCGCCTCGGCCCTGTGTAAGGCGATGGGGATGCCGATCGCTGTTGGCATGGCTTCCCGTGTCCGAACCGTAACCAACCGTCCATCTGAAGCCCGAGGTCGAAATGCCCAGCAAGCCAGCCATCGGCCGCCACCGCCGCCTCGCAACCGAGGCTGCAGGCCAACGCGACCGCGTTGACCCAGCCGACCCTACGCGCCCTTCCCGGAACCCCCGGAACTCCGTTATTGCTCCGGACAAAGCAAATGCGGGCGCGAACAACGTCCTGCGTCTTATGGTGGGCAAAAACGTGAGGCTTTCTCGCGAACGAGCCGGACTCAGCCAGCGCGGGCTTTGCTCAGGAGGTTCGCGAGTCGCCAGGCTGAGCACCGCGACCCGGCTCGGCCGGACCGCTGATCACCAGCTCATGGCGAAGGCCGCTTGATGCACGGCGTCGCCGTCGCTGTCGCGGATCGGCGACCGGAAAGTGTGGCCTCTTATGAGGCAGCTAACGCAATGGTTACGCGATTTGAAACCGGAGATTGTGATACCGAGTTAGTCGATCAACCGGTCAGCGTCGTTCGCCAAATAAGGAGGCGGAACTATGATCACCCCCGACGCAAGTGATGGCCTTGTCAACGTCTTGCGCGCCACGATCGTCGCGCTTGTCCACCTTGACGGACCGGATCTGACGGCGCGCCAGCTTGGTGTGTTTCTGACCTGTTATTTGGAAAGTGAAGCGCAGACCGTCCGCGGCTTGGCCACGAAACTTGACGTTGCCAAACCGGCGATCAGCCGGGCATTGGACCGCCTATCGGAGTTTGATTTAACCCGCCGCAAGAAAGACCCGCTGGACCGGCGCAGTGTGCTGGTTCAGCGCACCGCGACCGGTATGGCCTTTCTGCGCCAATTGCGAACCATCCTGCGCGATGCTGCACCGGAGATGCGGATTGCCGCCGGAACCGACTCCGGCCGGCAGCACGCGACGGCGGCGAGGTCCATGTTGTCCCACTGACCAGGAGGCGGTTTCGTCGATCGGAACCGCGCCGACTTTCTCAGCCGGCTGCCGCCGCTTCGGGGCTGGGGTCGATGCCGAGTTCCTGCCTGATGTGGGCAAATTTCTTCGGATCGGCGAGGCGGGCGTCCGCCATCATCGTGCGGAGCGCGTCCAACCCCGCGTCGGTGAAGAACAGCATCGGCAGGCGGCCGGTCAGGTCGAGGCGCATCACGCCGCGATCCAGCAGCCCTTGGGCGGCCTGCGGGATCTTTGGCTTGCCGGCCTGCGGACCGCCGCGCCAGGTCCGGAGCTGGAACCCCTCCGCCACGCTCGGCAGCGTCGAGAAGAACAGGTCGAGTTCGCTGCGGATGTAGTCCCGCTCCGCCGCGGCGAACCCGGCGATCATTGCTTTCTGCGTTGTGCTCATGGCCGCGATTGTAGCCGCTTGAGACCGTTGGTTGCCATGCTCGCCAGCCAAGTCACACCGGAAGCTGCCTGGATGGCCGTGGCGACCGGCTGAACGTGGTTGCGGGGGATTATTGCATCGCGGCCGGCGCGGTCGAAATGGTCCAGCCGTCGCTCATCAGAACCATCAGCAGGGTGAGTGGCGCGGGTGCCGTATGGCTCAACTCGTTGCGGAAGGCTTCCTGTACGTCGGGAGCCTGCGTCCAGGCGTCATAAACAGTGTGCGCACGGAAGCTCACCGTCGAGACCTTCATGCCGCCCTGAACCACGGGGTCCGTGAAGGAGTCCACGTCATCGACCTGCATGTGGCCGGCGCAGAACCCGGCCGGTGAACCCTGGCCCATGGCGTTGGACGGCTTCCACAGGGCTTTCCCCTTATCGGTCATCTCCGGAAATCGGCAGCGCCATGCTGGAGCGCTACGGCAAGCCAGCCCCATGACCCCCGGGCATTAGCGGCGACCAACCCGTTGCCGGCGACCAAGTCGCACTGCACTCGCGCCGCTTCGGTAACGTCAGTCAGGCGACGATGTACACGCAAAGGACGAGTTGAGTAGCACGCGCCGCTTGTATTCGCACCGTCCTCAATAATTGGTTTAACGGTGCAAATCTTAAGAATTTTGCACCAAAAACGGAGCCCTGGAATCGTGGGACTTTTCTGGTGCATAAATTAGGTGCAGTTCGTCCCTCGCCTTTGGCGAAAACCGCCTGATGGCGCGGCCGACGCCGTTCCGTGGCGCTTGCATCATCGGGCCAGCGACACGCTTGATGTCGTGCCCCAAGGCCGCCCATCATCGATCGAAGCCTGCCTTGTGCCCGATTTCGGGCGTAAGATCACGAATCCGCAGCGGAGTGGCAGAATGCAGACGAATTCGGAGCACATTACGATGGATGGAGACGAAGCGGACTTGCTTGAGGAATACGAAAAGAAATTCGGCGAGACGCCGCCTATAGCCTTTGTTGATCCAGAAACGTCTAAGAGGATGATGAAGAGGGCACTTCGAGACAACCGTCCTTTTGACGAGAAAGACCTAGAGTCGGAACCCTAGCGGCGGTAACGGCGGCATGGCAACGCCGCTCCCGCTTTGCTTCACTTTCTATATATGCTAATGTCCTTTATCATAGGAGCGTCTACCGCTGCCGAGGCGGGCGGGGGCGTAGCGGATTCACCCGGTAGTCCCACCCGCCTTCATTTGACTGGTCGTTCAAGCCGTCGGAATAATTGTAGAGAAATTCCTCAATCTGATGCTCCTCCAGCGCGCATGGATTTGCCAATCCTGTCTGGTCCCACCCACCATTCCAGATTGTCAGTAGTTCCGCCGGCTCCGACCATCGCGGGCACCGGAAGGTGATGGCCATCAGTGATGTGTATTCGCGCAGAACGCCTGCCTCACTCTGGTGACCGCCCAGATTGCTCTTCCCGTCAAACTGGGGGAGATGAAATATCTGTTCTCCGGGCATTCCGAGTGCAATCTGCCAAAGTTCGCCACTGACGCAGCTCTCGGCAGGAGGGGCGTCATGGAAAAAAACAGGCAACAGGGCGGATGGACCAAACGGCGCAGTTCCGAGACGGCCTAGGTCGACGACGAGGATCGTCGGCCCGAACTTTATCTGCTCAGGCTTGATGACGTTTTTGATACGGCGAGCGATTTCGTCGATGCGATCAACGGCTTTCGATGTGAACTTGTGTCCGGAGAGAACTTGGGGATGGCCGAAATGCACGCCAGGTTTGCGAGCTCTTGCGTCGAGCTCTGCGAGAATCTTCAGCGCCTCCTGGGCGATCTCGTCATGGCGCGTCAGATAATCCTCGATTTCAAGGGCCTTGACCTCGACATAGATGTCGCCGGAGGGGTGCTTATGGAGGAAATCAGGCCGTTTCTGTCCATGCTGACCGGTTCCAGGAGTGCGCTGCAGCGCCACGCCTCGTCTTGATAAGTCCAGATAGGTAGAAGTCTCCGCATAGATCTCGTAGGCTTGTGCCATCTGCGTATAGTCCTCAGGACGTTTTATCGCCCGAAGCGCTCGTTGCAGGTCGTTCTTTAGCGAGTCCATGACCGGATCGACCTTGGCAACATCCTGGAATTCCTCAACGACCTCCTTCGTCATGAGGATCATCGGCATACTGGTCGTCAGGCCCGAGATCACCTGCTGAGCGCGGATGAATTCATCGAGGAGCCCAAGACGCTTCGTCGGCTTCCGAACCGTTGACGACGAACTTGTATTCTTCTTGGCCATGGTTGTGACTCCGGCTCAGATTGAAATTCTCTCGACCTCATCAAGAGTGATCTCGTCGCCAGTCCGATCATAGAGCTTGGTCGTACGCGGGCTTTCGTGCGCGGCCATTGCCTGCGCGTTCTCCAGCGTGCCTCCAGCTTCGAGATATGCGGTTATGCCCGTTGCACGAAACGTATGACATCCGATTTTGACCCGCGTGCCAAGGTCCATCGCGCGCCGTTGGATCATGCGCCAGGCGTCGACCCGGTTCATCGGCTTCTCGGTCAGCATGCCTGTGCGGCCGGCGGCGGAGCGGAAGAGGGGAGCCTTGCCGCCGTCGCGGATGCCGGCAGCCTCTATATAGGCATCAATATAGGCCTCCAGATTGTGGTGCGCCGGCATCTCGTGCCGCTTGCCGCCTTTCTCGTGCAGCCGGACCCACCAGCGCTTGCCCTTGGGGTAGTAGTCCTCGACGCGCATGGCGACGACGGCGCCGATGCGGGCGAAGGCGAAGGTCATGACGGAAATCAGCGCCCTGTCGCGCAACCCGACGACGGTCGATGTATCGATGCTATCCAGCAGCAAGCGGGCCTGTTCAGCATCCAGTACCGTGGTCTTGCCGGTCTTCACGACGTGCTTCGGTCCGCGGACCGCATGCGCAGGGTTGGTGGCGACGACCTGGCCGGTGACCAGCCAGTCGAACAGCATGGGGCAGAAGGCCCTTCCGCGTAAAACTGCACGGTAGCGTATTGCACGCAATGTCGTGGCTGCGGCGGCCGGCGTGCCGCGACTCGTCTTGCCGACGAGCACAAGCGTCCGCCGCATGTATTGCA
>Ga0302266_10001842_pt1 | contig 19038 bp, 15 predicted proteins | sample III_Bog_E1_2_FD_194559 | JGI IMG/M metagenome (GOLD analysis project Ga0302266, IMG submission 194559) | Peat permafrost microbial communities from Stordalen Mire near Abisko, Sweden - III_Bog_E1_2 | ecosystem: Environmental > Terrestrial > Soil > Wetlands > Peat | place: Sweden: Abisko... | reverse complement strand
ATAGAAAGGAATTGACGATCCGGACTTCTGAGATGGTGTTTTTTTCAGAAGTAGCGTGCCGGCGATCACAAATGGCGCGCTACATTCCGAGCGCCGCCGCCGATGTGTATGCGAACAGCTTTCCCCGCCGCACATACTTCCGGAAAACGGCCACATTCTTGTGCCGCGATTGCAGCATCACGATCGCTTCCGGAACTCCGGAACGGATTGCCTGCGTGATGTGACCGGAACGACAACTGTGCGCCCCGAGAGGGTCAGGGTCGAGGCCTGCCTTCCGGGCCAGAGTCTTGATTAGCCAGCCCACAGAGTCCTTGTTAAGTTCGCGCCGCGAGATCCGCCCTGACGCTGACACTGCGCGGAAAAGCGGTCCCGACACTTGCGGCCCGAATTGGCCGCGAAGGACGTCGAGCCAGCGGCGAAGTGCAGTGACCACACAGGTGTCTTCGTTTGTTCCCCAGGGCAGCGGAATCTGATAACCGGTTCCCGGCTCCTGAGCTTTCGATTGGCGAATCTCGAGGATTGCCCCTTCCGGCACAAACGTCACGTCCCTGATTTCGAGGGCGGCGGCCTCCGACCGCCGCAACGCCCCGCCGAACAGAACCAGTAAAAGACAACGGCTGCGTACTCCAGCCACGTTCTGCCCGCATACCGCGAGGACGCGCCGCACGTCAACGCTCAGCAGAGGGTGCTTACCGTGCTGTTGCCGCGTGGCGCCGATGGCACGAAGAACGCCCTTGAGCGTCTCGCGCACCACGACATGCCGCCGCGATGCAGGTGAATCGGGATAGCCGCGCGTACGGTGCATGTAATTGATCGCCGAGAGACGTCCGGCTAAGGTCGAAGCCGCCAGGCTCGACCGATCCGCGATGAACAGGGCCACTGTGGCCGGCTCCGCCGGCAGAGCCGTCAAGCCATGGGCTTCCGCCCATGCACTGAAATCTGTCCACGAAGCATCGTACTGGCGATTCGTCGCCTCAGAGCGGGCATTGAAGATGAAGATCCTGGCCTTTTCGATGAGAGGCTGAAGGTCCGAAGATTGCGCGGGAAACGGAAGAAGTTCATGATTCATGTCAAAACTCCATTGAGTGCTGGCTCGCGTGGACCGTCTGCTCGGCGCGCCAGAACCATGCAGGTGGCGTGGCGTTAGACTGCTGCTTCGTTGCTCGGCGAGTTTGCCGGAGCGTCAAATTAGGAGGAGAAGCTGGAGGCGAGTGCCCGAAAGTTGATCTGGAAGTTGCGACTTTGCCGGGGACGGGCGGTGTCAGGAGCGCGATCGCTACTACAACCGAGACCTAGAACAAGCCGGCCGAGGCATTCACAGGTTTTCTCATTTCGAGATATTGTGAGGCGCTGAGGTTGCTCGCTGCGGGTGCTGCGACTGGTCGCAAGCTGCTTGTTATCAGACGAATGCAAGAGACGGGAGCAATCACTCGATGTGGCTCAATTTGAGGGCGAGATTCTCAACATCTTTCTCATTCCGAGGTTCCTTGTCTATCGCTGCCGACGGTGAGTATTGGCGAGCCCACCCTTCGATAGAAAGAATCGAAGGATGGGGCACCCGCACAGCTTTTCATGGCCCATGGCCATCTCTGGAGTCGATGCCTGGGCCACCTGCCCCATACTCATCGAGAGTGACGCGTGAATAACAGCTTATTCTCCTCCGATCGGAAGGATCCGAGAAACCTCAATAATCCCCAAGTAACATGACAAAAGTATAAAATTAACGAGTGACAACACTGCGAATCCGTCACTGTTTTTCATTGTTCCTCTGTTAATCGCCACCCTCAAGAAGCGTATAAGAAAGCCACCAAAGACAATTGGAATCGCACAAATGATCGGCGTCATCAGATACGGAGAATCCCAGTGTTGCACTACATTTCGGTTCAAGATTCGATGGACAACGAGCAATTCTGACTCCGCAAAAAGCACGACGTTCAGAACAAATAGAGCCCATTGATAGCGGGGTACGGTTTGAAGGTTCAAATTGTCAAACTCCCATCTGAGATCCAAAAGTTCAATATATTGAGGTAGAACAACAAGCGACTCTGCAAAAACGACCGATGAGATAAATCCTAATCGGAGACAGAGCACCCCGCCCAGCCCTTCGCATCCTCAGCCGTCAACGAACCCAATTCTGCTCCGGCAGTTACAAGGCCCCCCACAGCCGCGGTGGGGGCGGCTGCAGGCGCATCCCAGCCAGCTGTTAGGCCGATGCTTACTACGGCACCCGCCGTGAAAACTCCAGCGTAAACTGAGATTCTGTGATCCGTTTTTTGGACGAAGCCTAAATACGCGCATAGATTCTTGTGGAACTTGGAAGTCTGGGGCGCGGATGTACCTGGGACGTTATTTGGGGCAACAACCGTGCCCGACACAATTCCAGACCACCCGAATTGCAAGCCTATTGCAGTTCGGGAGTTACAGACGAACTGCCCCGGATGCGGTGCAGGATTCCAACTCTGAACCCCATGACGCGGTTTTTCGCTTAGCTGCGGCATCGCGGCTGGAAGCGGCTCCGGGAACGGAGTTGAAAAGGCTGGCTGCATGTTGCTCCGATTGTACGACTTCGGGAGCCGGGAAGCCGAGCGGATTCTGTGCGGGATTGGGCAGCGGATCGGAGGTGGATTCCGCGCCGGGAGCAAGACCGATTCCAGGCAGAGTTCATTTTTCTTTAGCTGCTAAAAACAGCAGCTAAAAGAAGAACATTTAGAGTTGCTATTCGCGGTCGTCTTCGGCCTCTTCGGCGAGCATCTGGAAGAGCTTTTCCGCCTTTGGATCGGGAGCCTTCCGGGGAGCGTTTTCGTTGTGTCCGAGCATGGCTGCGGGATGCGTTGCTGCGTGGACCTGTTGCAGCGTTCGGATGGCGACGTGGGTATAGATTTGCGTCGTCTCCAGCTTCACATGGCCGAGGATTTCCTGGATGAAGCGGATGTCGGCTCCGTTCTCGTGCATCAGCGTGGCCATCGTGTGGCGGAACAGATGGCAGGCCCCGGTCTTGCCCAGCTTGGCCGCGTCGATCCGCGCTTTCACGTTCGAGGTCATGTGATCGAGGCAGAACGGCTCGCCCTGGGCCGTAAGGAACACGGTCATGTCGTCCGGTTCGATGGCAAGCTGGGGACGCGCTTCGCGGATGTATTTCTCAAGCCATGCGATGGCTCTTTCTCCGATGGGAACGTAGCGGTCCTTCTTGCCCTTGCCCTGGCGAACCAGCAACACGCCTCGGTCGAGCGAGAGATCGTAGAGCTTGAGCGCGACGATCTCCCCACGGCGGATGCCGGTCGAGTACAGCACCTCGATGATGGCGCGGTCGCGCAGCCCGATGGAATCGGCCACGTCGCAGAGTTGGAGGATTTGTTCGACCTCGGAGGCCGAGAAGATGTTTTTGGGCAGCGGTTGGCCCAGCTTGGGCAGCTCCAGTTCCGAGGCCGGATTGTGCAAGAGATGATTGCGCCGCGTCATCCACCGGAACCACATGCGCAGCGGCACAAGGCGCGAGTGCTGCGAACGGAAGCTCATCGGCTCGCCGTTCTTCTTGCGGTAGAGGAACAGGTAACGCTGATAGCGTTCGAGCACGGGGCGAGTGACCTCGACCGGATCGGCGATGCCCCGCTCCCGGCACCACTGGATGAACTGGCGCAGCAGGAACTCGCGGTTGCCGATTGTCTGCTCGGAGTAGTTCTGGATGGCGAGGGCTTGCAGGTAATCGCGCATCATGATCTCCAGCGGGATCGCTGGCTGCGCTTTCTGTTTGCGTGGCGTAACGACGCGGGCCATTACTTGCCCCCCTTCTTGCTGCCGTTGTTACGATGCAGCGCGGCTACGACGGCATCTTCTTCCGTCTCTTCCCCAACAGTGCTTTTCGGCTCTTTCTCGTAAAAAGAGCCTTTACTCCCGATGGATACTGGCGATTCGTCTCCCCGCGATCCCCACGCTACCGGGCCGTTTTGGCCCCGCTTTGACCCCGCGTTCTGCTGCTCTGGCCCCGCGAAGTTGCCGTCGTACTTGTACCCGCCCAGCTTTTCCACGTCGATCAGACCCGCCATTACAGGCTTGCCGCCGTCTCCCTCGATGGCGAAGGCAAGCTCGTAAACGAAGCTCTGGCCGCGTCCGCCGCGATGGGCCAGCAGATACTCCAGTTCCTCCAGCCGCCCCAGATGCAGGCGCAACTGCGTATCACCCCAGCCGGTCGCCTCGCGCACGTCGCGCCGCGAGAAGCGGTAATCGGCCCGCTCGATCCGCTGCCGCCTGCACTCCGCCGTGACCATCGCATCGACCAGAAGCAACAGCCGCCGCGTCTGCGGCGGCAGCTCGTCGAGCGAACGGCCCAGAACCTCTGCCGTCAGCCGGTTGGCAACCGCGATGTCGTCGAGCGCGACTTCGATGTACTCGATGGTCTTGCCGTTGTGCTCGACCGTCTGCCGGGGCCGCTGATGCTGATGCAACAGGGCGATGGTGCGGATGAGGGTCAGATACTTGGTGTGGTCGCGCCTGGTCCGTGTCTGGCTGTCCAAGAACGTCAAGCCTGGCGCGTAGGGATTGACGACCGAGACGGGCTTCAAGAGCCGCTGTGCGTTGCGATGCAGGCGCAGCAACTCGTCGCGGTCCTTGCGGCGCAACAGACCCTCGATGGTCTGCGACTCGCGTTGTATCCGGTGGATAGCCTGGGTCTGCGCCCGCTCCTCGTTCACCGTCAGCACAAGGCAGCGATTCAACAGTTCCTCGTCGATGTCGATCGCCGTCGTGGTCAGGAAGATCATCACCGGACCCTTGACGCGGTACTGATGCGTGAGAAGCCGCCCCGTTGCCGGGTCCTTGCCCGTGCTGGCGATAGTGAGTTCGCCCTCCGACTGCAGCAGCTTCAAGGCATAGGCCGCGCTGTGCGCGCCCTCTTCCTCCACGATGGCCAGCACCTTGTGCTGGAGATCGTTTTCGCCCATGTAGAACAGCGATTGCCCCGTCATCGCGGAGTATTGGACGCGCTGCTCCTCCGGCACGAAGGCCAAGACAGCATCCATCAGCGAACTCTTGCCCGCCGCCGATGAAGACTGCACCATCACCGCCAGGGGCTCCGACAGATGCCGCGACACCACGCCCAGATAGCTGACGAGTTTGTTGGTCTCCTCACCGACAACACCGCACCTGGCGAAGTCCTCCACGATGCGGTCGAGCAGGCGCGGATCGCGCAGCAGAGCCAGCGCCTCGGCCCGCTCTTCTTCGCTCAACCGGACCTCCGTATCCTTCGGCGCGAGCGCCTGCTTGATCTGCTCGTCCTGCATCTCTTCAAGCTTCAAGAGCACTCGGCCCAAGTCGCGGCGGATGATTTCTTCCTTGATGCCAAGCTCCTCTGCGGCCTGTTTCATGAACACGCCGCGCTGACGCGCAGAGTAAAGGTCCAGCGTGTCCACGTGGAAGGCTTGCTCGCCGCGCGGCGTCGTGCCCGAGACAAGGACATTGACCTTCAACAGTTCGTAACTCAGGTTTTTATTGAGGCCACGGATGCGGTAACGGCGGCTGCCCTGTTGCACGAAGATGTCCTCGCCGCGCATTTCCACGGGAACATCGATGGTCGGCGCTGGCGCTGCCGATGGCTCTGTCGGCGCAACCGGCTCCGGCGAGGCGGCTAAAGAAAAAACCTCTTCTGTCGGCGCTGCAACAGTGGGCGCGTCGGGCAGCGGCATTGTCGCCGCGATTGGATCTGGCTCCGGCAACTCGTCCTCGATCTTTTTTCCTTTAGCCGCTGCTTTTGCTTCTGCTGGCTCCGGCTCGATCACCGGCTCGGCCACGATGACAGGCTCCAACACGCGCGGCGCCACACGCCCCATTGCCCGCTGACCCTTGCCCAGCCACTCGGCTTTGTTCAGCAGCACGCCCAGACTCTTCGCCGCGGGCGTCACCTTCCGTGCGTATTCGTTCGCGTCCATGCCTTTCGGGAACTGCATCCGGAAGCATTCGATCCCCATCTCGATCAGTTCCTCGGCCAGCTTTGCCGCTGCGCCGTCGCCCGCTTCGTCGCGGTCGTAGGCGATGTAAACCCGCTCCGTGCCATGCTTCTCGAACGCGCGCTTGTGATCGTCCGTAAAGCTGTTCACGCCGTAGCTGGCCGTCACGTTGCGGATGCCCGCAACCCAGAACGTAAGCGCGTCGATCAACGCTTCGCACAGAACGATCTCGCGTGACGCGATCAGTGCCTCCTCGTTCCACACGCCCCGGTGCGCACCCGGCAGGTAGAGATGGTCCGGCGTGCCCTCGCGCAGATTTGGCGTGATCTTGCGGCCATACATCTCGACCACCGCACCCGCCGAGTCGAAGATGGGGAAGACGATGGAACCGTTGAAGTGCTCGTGGCCGCTCTCGCGATAAATGCCCAGTGTTTGCAACCGTCCGCGCATCTCCGCGCCGGCGGCGCGGTTCTTCGCCGGCAGGCGATACCCCAGCGTCCGGTTGGCGAAGCCCAGCCGGAACCGGTCGATCATCTCCGAAGATTGGAGGCCGCGCGACTCCAGATATTTCAGCGCCTCCGGCGACTGCTTCAGCGCTTCGTTGTAGTAGTCCACCACCTGCAACAGCAGCGCCCGGTCATCCGCCTCCCGCTCGACCGGCGGCGGCAGCTTGGGCACCGTGCTCTTTTTCACCGGCTGCACCGGAGCGGCGGCTAAAGAAAAATGGCCCTCTTTGAGAAGCTCGACCGCATGGCGGAAACTCACCCCCTGCGCCTTCATCACCCAGTCGATGGCCGTTCCGCCCGCATTGCACGCCCCCAGGCAGTGCCAGAGATTTTTGGCCGGAGTGATAACCAGCGACGGCGTCCGGTCGTCGTGGAACGGGCACTTGCCCACAAGGTCGGCACCGTGCCGCGTCAGCTTCACGCCCTGCGCCTCGGCCAACCGCTGCACCGAGATTTCCTTCTTTAGCCGCTCGACTTCCTGCTCCGGGATTCGCGCCATATACCCTCCGTTGCGCCGTCCCTGTCGAAAACCTGTCAAGAGGCATTTTCAGGAACATTAGCTAGTACACAGATAGCATATATGCGATACTCTGATCAACAGATGGATTTGGGAGTCTCTATGCAGACTTACGCTGTACTCGTGCCGATTAACCACAACTGGACAGTGAGCTTCCCCGAACACCTGGCTCAGCTCCGCAAGGAGCGCGGCTTCACCCAGCCTCAGCTCGCCGAGAAGATCGGCCTTCACGTCGCCCAGATTCGCCGCTATGAGGCCGGAACCTCACAGCCTACCCTCGATGTCATCCGCAGCCTCGCCGTCGCTCTGGGAGTGAGCGCAGATGAGCTACTTTTTGCTAAGGACGAGCGTGGCCCCGATGATGCCCTCAAGCTCCAGTTCGAGGCCGTCTCCCGCTTCGACCCGGAGTCCAAGAAGGTCGTCCAGCAGGTACTCGACAGCATGATTCTCCAGCAGGAAGCCCGCCGCTGGTCCGCTGAGCGGTAACCTAGTAAACAAGGATTTTCCCCATGGCAACCGCCGCAACCAACCCGAGGCAGCAGGCTCACGAACTGATCGAGCGCATATCTACCGCGCAGGCCTCCGCTGTCGTCACCCTGATTACATCCATGCTCGATCCGGTGGACCGCGCCCTCGCCAACGCACCCTTTGAGGACGAAGAGATCAGCGAGGAAGAGACCCGCGCTGTTGCCGCTTCCAAGGCTTGGCTCAAGGACCACGAACCCATTCCCAACGAGGAAGTCCTGGCCGAGTTCGGCCTGACCGCTGAGGATTTCGAGCGCATGGGACGCACGCCTCTCGAACCAGAACCGCACCACCCTGGACAGTGAGCGTGGACCGGAAAAAGGTCGCCTGGACCGACCAGGCCAAGGCCGATCTGCGCGCCATTGACCAGCCCACCGCCCTGCGCATCCTGCACACCGTCGCCCGCTATCTCGCCTCCGGCGAAGGCGACGTGAAACGCCTACAGGACATCGAGCCGCCCGAGATGCGGCTGCGCGTCGGCGACTACCGCGTCCGCTTCTACGACCACGGCGATTCCATCCTCGTCCTGGCCGTCAAGCATCGCCGCGAAGCCTACCGCTGAACCGCCCTCGATCCGGCCCCGGACGATGGCCGGACCTGGCTCGAACAACGCCGGACACCGTGCGAGCTGCGTTCGATTTTGATTCGAGGACGGGCCGTAGAGCGGCTCCGCTAAGCCGTCAGGCTTAGGGATGGTGTCTACCTCACAACACACCGCCGAACGAGCCACGGAAGCCCGACAGCGCCCTGGTACTGCGTGCTTCGCCGGTGGACCTCACCACGCCGCCGATGGCCGGGAGCCGTGGCCCTGGTCATGTGGAACATGAGAAGAAGACATTCTTCTCATAGCTGAAAAACACCCGCAGCGAGGACGGCGGTCAAGGGCGCGCGTCCTCGGCGCGTTCATCGGAGCGAAGCGGAGACCCTTGACGGCCACCACAGCGAAGGGTACTCGGCCACCGATGCTCAGCGCCGCGCTTCGTGGTCTTTGAGCCGGTCCCGAGCCACAGTAAGCGTTTGGTCCCGACCGTGTGGACGTTTTGAGTGTGCAGGTAGACGATGGCTGTATGGATCAGCACATCGCTGTGGATTCGGAGATGGTTGTCGGCCGGGCTGAGCGTGGTCGGCGTTGGCGCACGGTGGAGGAGAAGCGGCGGATCGTGGAAGAGACGCTGGTGCGTGGCGCGAGCGTAGCTCAGGTGGCGCGATTGCATGGAGTGAACTCGAACCAGGTTTTCCAGTGGCGCCGCCAGTATCGGTCCGGGGATCTGGGATTGACGAGTACGGTTGCCACGAAACTTCTTCCTGTAGTCGTATCCGATCCGGTGGAAGACGCCGGTGCAAGAGACGACGGAGAGCCGCGCTGCTTCGATTCATATTGAGTTTCCGGGCAGGGCTCTGGTCAGCATTGAAGCGGGAGTTGATCCTGCATTGGTGGCCGCTGTTATCGAGAGACTATTGCGGTGATCGAGCTTCCGAAGGGAACCAGGATCTGGATTGTTGCCGGCGTTACAGATATGCGACGAGGGTTCGATGGGCTGAGCGCACAGGTGCAAGGCGCGCTTCAGAAAGAGCCACTGTCGGGTCACGTGTTCATCTTCAGGGGACGCAGAGGCGACATCGTAAAACTTCTATGGGCTGACAGCGATGGGCTCTGCCTTTTCACCAAGCGATTAGAGCGCGGACGCTTCATCTGGACCAAGGCGGACAACGGCGCTCTGTCGCTCACGCGTGCGCAGTTATCGATGCTGCTCGAAGGCATAGATTGGCGGCGCGTCGAGCGCACATGGGAACCAGATCCGGCAGCATAAACCGGTGTGTTTTTGTTGTTGATTCTTTCCATATTCATGACATACTTCGGCCATGTCATCGAGTGCTCCTGTTGAAGTTGATCTCTTCGATCACCAAGCAGTTCGAGCGCTGCTGGCATTGAAGGATCAACTGCTGGCCAACAAGGATGCGGAGATCGCTGCGCGGGATGAGAAGCTATCCACACATGAACAGCAGATCGAGCATCTGAAGCTTCTTCTTGAAAAGATGCGGCGCGATGCATACGGCGCCAAGAGTGAAAAGCTCGACCGTAGCGTCGATCAGTTGGAGCTCCAGCTCGAAGAGTTGGAGTCAGACCAGGCAGCCGAGGAAGTTACCGAACAGCTCGCTTCCGAAAAGCCGCTCAAGAATAAGCCCGTACGCAAGCCGCTTCCCGATCATCTTCAGCGCGAAGTTATCACGCACATACCGTCTGAAGAGTGTTGCCCTGACTGTGGCGGCAAGCTTCGTAAGCTCGGTGAAGATGTGTCTGAGTACCTGGAGCGCATTCCCGAGACTTTCAAGGTCATCCGCAACGTGCGCGTGAAGATGAGCTGTTCGGGCTGCGACAAGATCGTGCAACCACCGGTGCCGCCGCGACCCATCGAACGATGCCTTGCCGGCCCGGCACTGCTGGCTCATGTTCTTGCCGCTAAATATGCCAACCATATTCCCTTGAACCGGCAGTCGGAGATCTACGCACGCGAAGGCGTCGAACTTGATCGCTCCACTCTGACCGGCTGGGTCGGCGCATCGAGCCACTTGCTTGCACCGCTGGTTGAAGCTGTTCGGCGGCACGTGATGTCGGCGAGCAAGGTCCATGCCGATGACACGCCGGTTCCGGTTCTCTCGCCAGGGCGTGGCCGCACCAAGATCGGACGCCTGTGGACATACGTTCGAGACGATCGGCCCGCCGGCATCGACACTGCGCCCGCCGTATGGTTCGCCTACTCGCCGGATCGAAAGGGCGAGCATCCGCAGCGGCACCTCACGGATTTCCGCGGCGTGCTCCAGGCCGACGCCTACGCAGGCTTTGGGCATCTGTACGGCACCGGCAACATCCACGAAGCCGCATGCATGGCGCACGCCCGTCGCAAGTTCCATGACATCCACGAGGTTCATCCTTCCCCGATCACAACCGAGGCGCTTGATCGAATCGGTGCACTGTATGGCATCGAGCGCGAGATCCGCGGCCAGACGGCAGAATATAGGCGAGAGATCAGGCAGACCAGAGCCAAGCCGCTGCTCGATCAGCTACACCGATGGCTCGAACAAAAACTCAAGACACTCTCCGCCAAGTCGGACACTGCGGGGGCCATCCGCTATTCGCTGTCGCGATGGCGTGCCCTCACGCGCTACGTCGACGATGGACTGATCGAGATCGACAACTCCAGCGCCGAGCGCGCCTTGCGCGCCGTCGCTCTCGGAAGACGCAACTACTTGTTCGCAGGCGCCGATTCTGGCGGGGTGAGAGCCGCGGCCATCTACTCGCTCGTCGGCAGCGCAAAGCTCAACGCGCTGGACCCGGAGCTCTATCTCCGACATGTCTTGACGCGGATCGCTCAGCATCCCATCAACCGCATCGAAGAACTGCTTCCCTGGAATATCAAAACTGATACTGTTACTGCCTAGTCGTGTCCAAAAGTCGCGACGTGTGGACACAATAGTCAGAAACCTGATAGTCAAGACGGCTCAGACCACACGCTTACTGTCTTGCCGGATGGCAGCTATTCGCTGCGCTTGTTGTCCCGACAACAGAATTTGAACCCGACAAACTGTTACGATTGCGGTGAATAGGTATCATGTCCCCCAATTTGGAGAGTTGCCGCACACAGCAAGGCCGCCCCCGGAGAGCTGCCTCCGCTAGGTCACATCTCTTCAGGAGGAGGGGACTTCACGATGAACTTCTCTACCAAATGAACAGCGCCCAGGATGATCAGAACATCTGCAAGCCCGATAGGCAGCGTACCGATTGCCGGGAGCCAGCCATGATAGCCCTCCGGCCAGTGAACCAAAAACAACAGTGGGATGTGGGCCGCAAGCACCAGAACGATAACTGCCCAGAACCAGGAGCGATTCCTCAAGTCCCAGCGAACCCTGATCGCAAGCATTGTCATTCCGAGAACGATGAACACTGATCTGCCCATCTCCTCTTTTCCCATGAGATAAAAAACTAGATAAGCGGGCGCTAGTATTGCCGCGATAATCAAACCCGTGTAGTCTGTGCCTTTTTTTATTTCTTCGTTCACGGATGCGTACCCGCCATACAGCCCTTGTAGTTTGCAATTAGACCTTCGTCCCGGAAAACGTCATGCAGCGTTGCTCCAGCGGAAACTATATTTCCGACTACAGGGATCATCTCTGTTCCATGTATCGCGATACTAGCTCCTGCTTTGTCTGCAAATGAAAGACCCACACCTGTGGCAGACAAGCCTGCATCAGTGGGGCTTCCAAATACGGAGAGACCTGCGCCAATAAGTCCCGCACCAAATTGGATACCGTGAAGAACATTCCCACCACCTGGAATGATTCCTACAGCGTCAAGCGTAGTGGACGCCAAAGACATGCCTACCTTGCCGGTAAATGTGCAGGACCAGAAGCCAGGCTTTTGCTGCCCGTTATTTGGGGCGATATACCCCAAATAAACCGTGGCGAATCCGACACAGTCATACATGGGTCCCCCGGCGCATTACTCTCTCAATCAGGGCGATTGACCCACATATAGCCACAAAATCTACAATGCCAATTGGCCAAAGCTCTGGAGCAGGAAAGCTCTTATTGGTCCAAGGTATGATAACAACCAGTGCCACATGAATAATCGTAAGGACTGCCACTGTGATCCAGAACCACACCTGCCGTCTCAGGTGCCAGAAGGCAAGGATGCCGCCAACCATCAGTGAAAGTGCAACCCCCGCAGCTCTTCCTCTCCCAGGATCAGCGATGTGACTGATGAATATAACAAAGGGGAGTGATAGAACGCCGACAAGAATTCCCAGTCTTGCTGCAGTACGTGGTGTGACTTTGTCGGGGTTTGGAATTTCCATCAATGCCCCTCCAAGCAGTCCAAATTGTAGTTAATGCCTTCTTTGACATCGTTGTATGTGGAAGCCACGTCCATTGCCGCACCGGCAAACGGAATCCATTTCGCCCAACCCCATCCTGCACTATTCGCAGCTAGCTCGGTCGTTGATTTAAGATAAGACGCCATTCCCAGTCCAGCGCCGGTGACATCCTTATTCGCTGCACTATTAATCGTGGATGCAGTTGAAAGGCCAAGCCCTATTGCCAATTTAGCATACTGCTCCTCTGGCCCAAATGCATCTGCACCGAGCGAAGCAAAGTCCAACGCAGTTGCAATGCCGTTATGCTGCATTGTGGAAATGTTGCATGCTATAGCCTTCTTTTCAAACGCCCATGCGTTATTTAGCGCTGAGGCGTCTGGATTGACCGCTGGGCCCATATAGGGCAAGGGATCAAAGCTGTCAGTAAAATCAGCCAGGGCAGGCGGAGGTGGTAAGAAGCATGTGGGACACTGTTGCGTCTGCATTTGAATTACAGCCATACCCGCGTCGGTCCATCCGTTCGGGCAGGTGGTATTGCTTGAGCCATTGGTGTAAAGATCGCCATCTGACGAAATACAATACTCAAGCCCTTGTGGGTCCACAGCATTCATCGGCTGATTCTCAACGTACGCATATCGATTGAGCGACTGTGGATCAGCCTGGTTCACTACGAACCAACCGGCCGGGTCAGGCGACATCCACCTTCCCGCCGACGGATCGTACTTGCGGAAAACTGTTGCTCCCGGCACGGATTCGGGCCGCCAGGACTGGCTAGCCCATAATGCGGTCATGGACTTGCAACGATTGAGGCCCCGATGCGAGGCCGGTTTTTTGCTCGAAAGCCCCTGATGCGGTTTTTCGCCCCCAAGCCGCATCGCGGCTGGAGGCGGTTCCCTTAACGCGCGGCTGGAGGCAAGTTGCATGTCGCTCCGATTGTACGACTTCGGGGCCGGGATGAGGAGCGGATTCTGTGCGGGGTTGGGCGGGCGATTGGCGCGTCCGTTGCGGGCCGGATTGGACCGCTGGAAGCAGCGGCTAAGGGAAGAACATCTGGAAGCGATTGTCCCGCCAAGCGCGGCGCATTTCGGGCATAGGCCATTCTTCTTTAGCTGTAAATACACAGTTAAAGGGGGGAAGATTTCCGGTTGTATCGCGTAGTTATGCCGGATTGGATTCGATGGCTATTTGTCCGGCTCTTCGCGGTCCTCTTCGGCCTCCCGGTCAAGCTCCCGGCGAAGGGCCGTGTGCAAGGCTTCGGCTCCCGGTCCTGGCTGTTTCTCTGGCGGCTGCTCCGAGCCTGACTGCTTTGGGGTCGGTAGATGGCCAGCCAGCGTCGCGCCGGGATGCGTGGCCGTGTGGATTTGCTTCAGGCTGCGGATCGACACCTGCGTGTAGACCAGCGTGCTTTCGAGGTCCGCGTGGCCGAGCATCTGTTGGATGTAGCGGATGTCCGCGCCGCCTTCGAGCATCAGCGTGGCCATGGTGTGTCGAAACATATGGCAGGCTCCGCGCTTGTCCAGATTGGCGGCGTCCACGTGCTCCCGCACCAACGCGCTGAGGCGATCGGGATGAAACGGCCCGCCTTCGACGCTCAAAAAGACTGTGCCGTCGTCCGGATCGCTGGCAAGCCTGGGACGCGCCTCGCGCAGATACTTGCCGATCCACGCCAGGGCGCGCTCGCCGATGGGGATGATGCGGTCCTTCTTCCCCTTGCCCTGCCAGACGGAGAGCGTCCCGCGCTCCCGGTCCAAATTGTACAGTTTCAGATTTACCAACTCGGTGCGGCGGATTCCCGTCGAGTAGAAGGTTTCGAGGATGGCGCGGTCGCGCAGGCCCAGCGACTCGCCGATGTCGGGCTGCGCCATCACCCGCTCGGCCTCCGATTCGCTCAGCACGGCGCGGGGAAGCCGCTGCCCGATCCTGGGCATATCGAGGTCCGCGGCCGGGTTGTGCAGGATGCGGTTGTTCCTTACCAGCCAGCGGAACCACGAACGCACCGGAACCAGGTTGGCGTACTGTGTTCGGAAGCTCAGCGGCTCCCCGTTCTTCTGGCGGTAGTAGAAGAGATGCCGCTGGTAGTTCTGCAACACAGGCCGCGTCACTTCCACCGGGTCCTCGATGCCGCGCTCATAGGCCCAGCGGATGAACCATGCAATCGAGGCTCGGCGGTTGTGGATCGTGTACACGGAGGCATTGCCCATCTGCATCCACTCGATAAATTCTTCCAGCAGCGCCGTCATCCGGTTGTCGGGAAGCGGCTTCGATTGCAGTTTCTTGTTGCGCGCCATTATCTCGCCTCCACTTTGCCGTTGCCGTTGCCGCTGGGCCTCATCATGGGTACGACTACGACGGGAGTTTGCGGGATGCCGTGGGCCTCGGCTCTTATATATGTGTTTTTCGCGTTTTTATCGGAAAAACCGGCTTCCGCCCGCGCCGTTGCTGGAGATTCCTTACTCAGACCACCCCCAGACACCCCCCGGACCTGGGCCAGACTCGACCCGGACCGCTGCCCTCCCAACCCAGACACCCCCTCCGCAGACCCAGACCGCTCGTCCCCACCCCACGGACCAAAACCTGTCCGTGGGGACCCCGGTTCCTCGGAACGCGCCCGCTTCGCGCCGTAGCTCAACCCCGGCAGGACCGGCCTGCCGCTCTCGTCCATCTCGAAGTTGAGCGCATAGACGAAGCTCTGGCCGGCTGCGCCGCGATGCAGCCCCAGATACTCAAGGTCCTCCAGCCGATGCAGGTGCGTCTTCAACTGCGAATCGCTCCAGCCGGTGCGCTGCCGCACCGTGGCCCGCGTGAATCGGTAGTCCAGACGCTCGACTTGAAGCCGCTCGCATTCCTCCGTCACCATCCTGTCGATCAGCAGCAGCAGGCGGCGGGTCTGCGGCGGCACGTCGTCCAGCGAACGCATCAGCACGTGGCTGGCAAGCTCCCAGGCCAGCTTTACGTCCTCCTCGGTCGCCTCGATGTACTCCAGCCTCTCGTCTTCTTCGACGCTGGTCTTGATCTCCCGCTGATGCTGGTAGAGAAGCGCGATGGCCTGGATCAGCGTCAAAAACTTCATGTGGTCGCGCCGCGTCCGGGTCATGGCGTCGGGGAAGCGGCGCTCCTTCAGGTGCTCGATGACCACATGGACCGGGCGCAAAAGCCGCTGTGCGTTGCGATGCAGGCGGACGATCTTGTCCCGCCGCGTCCGCGCCTTCAAGCCTTCGAGCGTCTGCGCCTCGCGCTGCTTCCGATGGATGGCCTGCGTCTGCTCCCGGTCCTCGTTGACCGCAAGCACAAGGCAGCGGTTCATCAACTCTTCGTCCACGTCGTGCGCCGTCGTGGTCAGAAACAGCATCACCGGGCCTTCTACGGTGTATTCATGCGTGACGTGCTTGCCGCTCACCGGGTCCTTGCCGGTCGAGGCGATATTCAGCTTGCCCTCGGACTGCAACAGCTTCAACGGATAGCTTGCGGCCTCGGCTCCCTGCTGCTCGGCGATGGCAAGTATCTTGTGCTTGAGGTTCTTTTGCCCCATATAGAAGAGCGCCTGGCCGGTCATCGCCGTGTAACTCTCCCGGTGCTCCTCCGGCATGAAGTCCAGCACCGCTTCCATCAGCGAGCTTTTGCCCGCCGACGATGAGGACTGCACCACGACGGCCAGCGGCTTCGCCAACAGGCGCGAGACAGCGGCCAGATAACTCACCTTCTTGTTGGTCTCCTCACCCACCGCGCCGCAACGCTCGAAGTCTTCGAGCACTCGCTCCAGCAAGCGCGGATCGCGCAGCAACTCCATCGCCGCCGCCTGCTCCTCGGCCGTCATCGCCGTCTCTTCGGGCGGGGCATCCAACAGTTTCTTCATCCGCTCCCGCTGTAAATCCGCCAGCGCCGCCCACAACTGGCCCACTTCCCGATGGATCGTCTCTTCCTTCGCGGCGAGCTCTTGCGCCGCCTGCTTGACGAACGCCGCCCGCTGCCGGAAGGCTTCCATGTCCAGCGTGTCGCCGTGGCAGCAGAACTCGCCGCGCACGTTCTTCCCCGACACCTTCACGTTGACCTGCATCCTGCCCCGGACCGTGGATTTTTCCAGCCACAGCACCCGGTACACGCGCGGCCCGATGGTCACGCTCACTTCCTCGCCGTCGATCTCGACCTTCGGCCCGGTGGGTACAGCCAGCGGCATGGGACGCGAGGGAAGCTCTTCGCAAGGCACGGCGTTTACAGCAGTCACATCGTTTACAGCTAAAGAAAAATCCCTCTGTTGTGCTGGAGACTCCTGGTCTGGCTCGCTCGCTACTGGCGCGGGTTCCGGGCCTGGCTCCGGCTCCGGCATAGATTCCTCGATGATTTTTCCTTTAGCTGTGCTTTTCGCTTCCGCTGGCGGTGGCTCGATGGCTGGCGCCGCCGCCGCGATCACCGGCACGGCCACGCGCTGCTGCGCGGGCGGCTGGCCTTTCCCCAGCCACGCTGCACGGTTCAACAGCACTCCAAGACTCTTCGCCGCCGGCGTCACCTTCAGCGCGTATTCGTTGGCGTCCATGCCCTTGGGGAACTCCACGCGAAAACACTCGATGCCCGATTGCATCAGTTCTTCGGCCAGCTTCGCGGCGGCTTTGTCGCCGGCCTCGTCGCGGTCGTAGGCGATATAAACCCGCTTGGTGCCGTGCCGCTCGAACGCGGCCCGATGATCGGTATTGAAGCCGTTCACCCCGTAACTGGCGGTTACATTGCGGTAGCCTGCAACCCAGAACGTCAACGCATCGATCAGGGCTTCGCATAGGATGATGTCTTTAGAAGCGATGAGGGCTTCTTCGTTCCATACGCCCCGGTGCTCGCCGGGAAGATACAGGTGGTCCGGCGTCCCCGCGCGGAGATTCGGTGTGATCTTGCGGCCATACATCTCGACCACATCGCCCGAGAGATTGAACACCGGGATAACCAGCGAGCCGTTGAAGTGCTCGTGACCTGGCTTCTGGTTGCGCAGGATGCCAAGCTCTTTCAGACAGGTGCGCTGTGCATCGCCGGCGGCGCGGTTCGACGCCGGCAGATGCAGGCACAGCGTCCGGTTGGCGTAGCCCAGCTTGAACCGGTCGATAATCTCGCCCGACTCAAGGCCGCGCTTCACAAGATACCGCTGCGCCTCCGGCGACAGCTTCAACGTCTCGTTGTAGTAGTGGACCACGGTTCCCAACAGCTTTTTGTCGTCGGCTGTGGCGTCGATCAGCGGAGGCAGCTTGGGAACCGTGCGCTGCTTCATGACCGGTCCCGCCGATGGAGCGTAGTCGTTCCGCAGCAGCTCCAGCGCGTGATGGAAGCTCACCCCTTCGGTCCGCATCACCCACAGGATCACGTCGCCGCCTTCGCCGCAGGCGCCCTTGCAGTGCCAGACGTTTTTCGCCGGGTCGATGTTCAGGCTGGGATTGCGGTCGTCGTGGAACGGGCACAGCCCGATCAGCTCCTTGCCGCTGCGTGTCAGCTTGATCCCCCGCGCCTCGGCCAGCCGTTGGATCGACACCTCGCGCTTGATCCGCTCTTTCACGTCCGGGGGAACATAGGGCATCCGTGGACCATCCTTCCTGCCGTTTTCAGACCTTCTGCAAAAAACCTGTCAAGTGCTTTTTGCGCTTTTTTCTTGACTCAAGAAATACTATGCTGTGTAGTATTACGTCAAGGATTATTGGAAGTACGCCATAAACTGCTTCCATGTCGAAGAGGCCAACAGTGCAGAGACCACCCTTGGATTTTGGCGGAGAGAGCCTGGGCGAACGCCTGGCGCGCTTGCGGAAACAGTCCGGATTTACGCAGATTGAGTTCGCTAAAAAAGTCGGGATCACGCAAGTTCTGGTCTCCGCCTACGAGACCGACCGGCACCTGTTCTCGGCGGAAATGGCCGTGCGGTTCGCCCTGGCCCTCGGCGTGAGCCTCGATGACCTGCTGCACCCCAAGGCGAAGAAGCCTGTCAGCAAACAGCCCAGTCTCAAGGTGCAGCGCCGCATCGAACAGATTGAGGCACTGCCGCTCTATGAGCAGCGAGCTTTGCTGACCACGATTGATAAATTCCTCGCCTCGGCTCAGGTTTAGAGAGAAGGATTCCCGATGGCAACCGCCGCAACCAACCCGAAGCAGCAGGCTCACGAACTGATCGAGCGCATATCCACCGCGCAGGCCTCCGCCGTCGTCACCCTGATTATTTCCATGCTCGATCCGGTGGACCGCGCCATCGCCAACGCCCCCTTCGAGGATGAAGAGATCAGCGACGAAGAGACCCGCGCCGTGGCCGCTTCCAAGGCTTGGCTCAAGGACCACGAACCCATTCCCAACGAGGAAGTCCTGGCCGAGTTCGGCCTCACCGCCGAGGATTTCGAGCGCATGGGACGCACGCCCCTCGAACCAGAACCGCACCACCCTGGACAGTGAGCATGGACCGGAAAAAGGTCGCCTGGACCGACCAGGCCAAGGCCGATCTGCGCGCCATCGACCAGCCCACGGCGCTGCGCATCCTGCACACCGTCGCCCGCTATCTTGCCTCCGGCGAAGGCGACGTGAAGCGCCTACAGGACATCGAGCCGCCCGAGATGCGGCTGCGCGTCGGCGACTACCGCGTCCGCTTCTACGACCACGGCGATTCCATCCTCGTCCTGGCCGTCAAGCAGCGCCGCGAAGCCTACCGCTGAACCGCCCTCGATCCG
>Ga0302266_10001829_pt1 | contig 19103 bp, 17 predicted proteins | sample III_Bog_E1_2_FD_194559 | JGI IMG/M metagenome (GOLD analysis project Ga0302266, IMG submission 194559) | Peat permafrost microbial communities from Stordalen Mire near Abisko, Sweden - III_Bog_E1_2 | ecosystem: Environmental > Terrestrial > Soil > Wetlands > Peat | place: Sweden: Abisko... | reverse complement strand
GAATGCTGCCGTCATGCAGCAGCGCGAGGGCTTTGGTGCTGTTGCGATGCGCGACGACAAGGTTGACGCCCTGCTGTCCCAGGTGGCGCGCGAGGATGGAAGTGCCGGGATCACACCCCGCCATGAGCAGGCGCTTATCGAAATCGAGCGGCGGCGCAAACAATTCCACAGCGGTCTTCGATGGACGAAGAGGCTTGCCCGCGGCGGGCGCGATAACGGCATCGGCATGGGGCAGACTCCACGTTCCCGGTTCCGGGAAGGTGGCGATCAACCGGCCATCGACGCGGCACAAAGAGACGGGCGTGCCGGGCGCGGCCGCGTGGCCTTCGTCCAGCAATTCCGCCTGGTCCATCAGGGGCGACGCAGCCTGCGCGTCCAGTTGGAAGACTTCCTCTACAGTCACACGCAACGTGCGCGCCAGCTTGAGCGCGACGGTTGTATTGGGGGTGTAGACGCCGGACTCCATGGCGTAGACCGTCTGCCGGCTAACATCGATGGCTGTTGCCAACTCGGCTGCGGACAGGCCGCGGGCTGCGCGCAATTCGGCCAAACGGTTCTGTACTTTCATGAATTCCTCTTTGCGAATCCTCGGCAGACAAGAGCGGATTTGCTTATCATTCTTGCAGATTCGACGTGGCTGGGATCTCAAGGCCGCGAAAAATCTTTCATTTCCTTAGATGTCTTTATTGTATTCACGACAATGTCGTGCCTACAATACATCTCAATCGAATTCATTCGTCATTGTTCGAGCGCCTGGGAAGAGGAGAGTACGGTGCTTGCCGATTCCAGGGAAGGGGGAGCTGTTCCCTTCGTCACGCGACACATTCATTCTTGAGGAGGAGTACATGATAAAGCGCCATCATCGCATTCTTGTCACTTGCCTGGGTATTGCCGGGGCCGCAATTCCGCTTTCCGGCCAAGCCAACACCTTCATCGAGCGCTACCAGGCGCGGGTAAGCGCCACGCAGGCCGAACAGCCGCACTGGGTCACGCCGCTGGTTACGGTGACGCCCCGCCTTGAGCAGGAATTCCGTAGCGATTTTGTGCACCAATACAACACCAAGGGCTTCGCCGTGTGGAACTACGGCAACGGAAAAGGCCTAGAGATGATCCCCGAACGGCACACGGAGATCATCGTCAATGTGCCTCCGTTCTTCAATCGCTCGAATGGCGAATCGGACGGGTTCGGAGACATTTCCTTTCTTGCCAAAGAGAGATTCTTTGCGCGCAATGAAGAGCATGGCAATGCGATCGTGACGGCATTTCTTGCCGGATCGATTCCCACCGGCAAGAATGGAAACGGAAGCTGCTGCGCGGTGGTGACGCCTACGCTTGCGGTGGGAAAAGGTTTCGGGCTGCTTGCCCTCACTTCAACAGCGGGCGGCTCATTGCCCGTGACCAACGCAATTGGTTTGGGACACAACGTGACCTGGAACAACGTGGTCCAGTACCGTGCAGCGAAGAGCGGAGTGGCGCGTTTCTTCTGGCCGGAGTTTGAAACCAACTCGACTTTCTACAAGGGCGGATCGAACGATGGAAGGGTCGCAACGTTCGGAACGCCCGGCCTGATTGTCGGAAGGATTCCGCTTTCTCGCGGTACGGCCGCAAGGCCGGGACGTCTTGGCCTGACGTTTGGCGCAGGGCAGCAGATCGCCTTGACGCATTTCCACACTTACAACCACGCCACCGTGATTACGATGCGTCTTCCTTTCTAGTGTAGTGCGTCATAAATAGAATCAGTTAAGTGGCACGGTTCATCTTATGATGAGGAGACCTTGCCATGCGTGTTGCCCCTGCAGTCGTACTCGATCCAACTTCGCGCACAGAACTGGAGCGACTCAGCCGCAAGCGTTCTCTGGCTGCGCGGGTAGTTGTGCGCAGCCGCATCATTTTGTTTGCCGCCGATGGTCTGCAGAATCAGCAAATCGCCGCCGAACTTGGAGTGAGCACACGCATGGTTGCCTTGTGGCGTGGCCGCTTTCTTTTGCTCGGCATCCAGGGCTTGCTCAAAGACGCTCCGCGCCCCGGGCGCACGCCCAGAATTACAGCAGAAGCAGTAGCAGAAGTCGTTGCCAGGACCACGCAAACAACACCTTCCAATGCCACCCAGTGGTCCACGCGAACAATGGCCCGCGAAGTCGGTATCTCTGAGGCCAGTGTGCGGCGTATCTGGCACGCACACGGGCTCAAACCGCATCGCATCGAAAGCTTCAAGATCAGCCGCGATCCTGAATTCGCCGCCAAGCTGGACGATGTTGTCGGTCTCTATCTGAATCCGCCCGAGCATGCGCTGGTGTTGTCGGTCGATGAAAAGAGCCAGATACAGGCGCTGGATCGCACGCAGCCCGGTCTGCCCCTGAAGAAGGGGCGCGGCCAGACCATGACCCACGACTACAAGCGCAACGGTACTACCACGCTTTTTGCTGCGCTGAACACTGCCACCGGAGAGGTCTATCACCTCTGTCAGCAGCGCCATCGCCATCACGAGTGGTTGAAGTTCCTGCGCATGATCGACCAGACGGTGTCTGCTGACAAGCAGATCCATATCATCTGTGACAACTACGGCACGCACAAACATGAACGCGTGCAACGCTGGATGGCCCGCCACAAACGCTTCCATGTGCACTTCACGCCCACATCGGCCTCATGGCTGAACATGGTGGAGCGCTTTTTCCGCGACCTGACCGCGAACCGCATCCGGCGCGGCGTCTTCAAGGACCTCGAACAACTCATCGTGGCCATCGGTGACTACATCGATCGCCATAACCAGAACCCAAAGCCCTTCATCTGGACCGCCAAGGCCAACGACATCCTGGAGAAAGTCACCCGTGCTCAGGCCTCCCTCAATAAATGCCTATCTGTGTGACGCACTACACTAGATCGTTTGGATGCAGTCTTAGCTCTTCGCCCACAGGTAATTTTTTTGATGGTTGGAATCAATGATATCGGCAGGGGTGTGGACCCCAAGGTGACAGTGCAAAACTATACCCAGATCATTAGACGTATTCATGCGTCCAGCCCAAGTACCACCGTGTACCTTCAAAGCGTTCTTCCGATTCGAGGCCAAGGGAACGAGAAGAACCGACAGGTCAGAGCATTGAACCAAGAGATCAGCAATCTTGCGGACAATAAAACCTTCATCTTTGTTGACCTGTATCACAGCTTCTTGCAGGGCGACGAAATGAGCCCCGATTTGTCCGTCAATGACGGAGTACATTTGAACGGAGCCGGATACGAGGTATGGAAGACTAACATTATGCGTTTTCTGACGGCGCGGGCGGGAAATTAGATTATTGAGTTTAGTCCCTTGTTGTTTCAAAAAGGAATAGTTTTGCACCACGGGGGAAAGGCGCGTAAAGTGGGGGTTTGCGACGTTGCAAAACTCCGTTGCAGAATGGAGCGCCCCCCATGCGGTACGGATACGCCAGAACCAGCACCGACGACCAGACGACCGCCCTACAGCTCGCCGCCCTCAAGAAAGCCCGTTGCGCCCACATCTTCGAGGACAAGGGATACACAGGCGCGACGACGAAGCGCCCCGGCCTTGCCCGTTGCCTCAAGACGCTACGGGCGGGCGACACCCTCACGGTTTGGAAGCTGGACAGGTTAGGCCGGAGCCTTGCCGACCTGATAGCCATGTTGGACGAACTCAAGGCGCGGGGCATCCGCTTTCATTCGCTCACGGAGGCCATAGACACCGACACGCCGACAGGCCGCGCAATGTGGCAAATGATAGGGATTCTGGCCGAGCTAGAGCGCAGCATCATTACCGAGCGCACCCGCGCAGGGATGAAGGCCGCCAAGCGCCGAGGCGTGAAGTTTGGCCGCAAGCCATCATTGACGCCGGAGCAGATCGAACACGCCCGCGAGTTGATCGACAAGGGCGAGGCGCGGCAGTACGTGGCCGACCTGATGCGCGTCAGCAGGACAACCCTATTTAGAGCCTTAAAAGCGCAACCAGGAAAAAGACAACTCACACGATAAAAAGGGCTTGACTGTATTAGTTACATAATACACAATAAAGACAAACAAGCCTTTAAGGCTTGTAATAAAAGCAAGGGGAAAACGATGCAGCCGTTAAATATCGCCGTGGTTTCGCTAAAGGGCGGGATTGGAAAAAGCAATACATCCCTTTTGCTTTTCGAGGCTTTCCGGCACGTTGGGAAAGTCGTAAGGTTGAACGATTGGGACGGGCAGGGAACCAGCACAAAAGCCCTTCGCAACTTTTACCCGGAATACGAGAGCGAGAAGGCAGCAAGCCCGGAAATCGTTATTTGGGACACGCCGCCGAGCCTTGAGCATACCGCGACCGCCGCCGCCGTCAGGTCAGCCGACATTGTTCTAGTTTTGACGACCCCCGCCCCTTCGGACGGTTGGACGGTTGCCGAAACTATGGACTTTATCAGAGGCAAGATGAAGGCCGGAGCGGTTGTTAGGGTGATCCTCAACAAGTTCAGAAAAGGAACGATCCTAAGCCGCTACGTTGACCTTGCGCAGCCTTTGGCCGGGGCTGAATTCTTGCGCGTGATGATCCAAGAGCGCGAATGCTATAAGCAAATGCCCGTGACAGGTTGGGACGGCCTAGAGGCAACCGCAAAGCAAGAGGTTTTAGAGTTCGCGGTTTCCGTGGCCTCACTGCCCCGCCCGTCCTTGCAATAGTCACATACAACACATATAACACAAACAACACAATAAGGGGTTAATACCATGAGCAGCAAAAATGACAAACTAGCCGCAGCCGCCGCCGCCTTGCGCGAGGCCATGCCGACCGCGCCGCGCCAGATCGAGGAACTCGCCCCGGCAGAGAAGCCAGAGCCAGCGCCACACGCAGCGAAGAAGCAGCGCGGCGAGAACGTGCATTTTTACCTAAACGACGAGGACAAGCGCCTAATCCGTGAATTTTCGGCCTACCTTGCAGGGCAGGGAGAACGGCCTAGCGATAGCCTGATAATCCGCGCCGTTCTACGCAGCGCAAAGACGGACAGCGGCCTGGTTAAAGCCTTCCGCACCGCTTCGCAGCAGGACGGACGGCGCAAAGAATACCGCAACGCCTAAACCAACACGAACCCCGGAGCCTGAAACCATGAAGCGCCGCCGCGACAGCGATCTAACCAAAGTCGGAGACTTGCCCCTTACAAGAAGCCTTGCGAAGCAGTACGCGCCCACGCGGGCGCGGCTGCAATTCATCGAGGCGGCGGCGGAGATCATCGAGAACCCCACCAAGCCGGAGGCGGCTTTTTTGGCGCGGCAGCTTGTCCTTTGCACCTTGCCCCACGCCGACCCCGGCGACGTTCCAATTTTCACGCGACGTTGCGGCACGGTCACGTTGACCCTTGTTTCTTACCTCGATAGGCGAACGGGAAAGACTATCGGTTATCCGTTTGGCAGCATCCCCCGCCTTTTGCTTTTCTGGATTACTACCGAGGCCGTACAGAAGAAAACGCGGCGGTTGGAGCTTGGCCGGAGCCTTGCCGACTTCATGCGGGCGATTGGATTGAACCCCGACACGGGCGGGGGAAAGCGCAGCGACGCAAAGCGCCTTGCAGAACAGGCGCGGCGGCTTTTCCGTTCGACTATCAGTTTTGAGGCCACCGAAGAAGACGGCGAGGCCATCCGCGAGGCGTGGGACGATATGCAGGTAGCGCCACGCGGTGAATTTTGGTGGAGCAAGGCCAGCCCGGAGCAGAGCGCACTTTGGGGAAGCTGGATTGAGTTAAGCGAAGGCTTTTACAACGCCATAACCGCCGCCCCTGTGCCGTTCGATATGCGGGCTTTGCGGGCTTTGAAGCGCAGCCCGTTAGCCCTCGACCTCTACGCATGGGCTTGCTACACAGCCTTTGCGATCATCGCAAAGCAGCTAGAGCCGCAATTCGTAAGCTGGAAACGCCTCTTGCGGCAATTCGGGGCAGGGTATGCCGACTCCGACGACTTCAAGAGAAAGGCAAAAGTGGGCTTGCGGAAGGTTGCCGCCGTCTATCCCGGCCTTGCGATCCAGACGAAGCGCGGAGGCTTCACGATCCACGCAAACCGCCTTGCAATGCCAACGAGGCCACTTGTTGAAAAGCCAGTGAATCGAAAAGTTATCCGGGTGAAACGGTCACCCCTAGAGGGGTGAAACGGTCACCCCTAGAGCGGGTTTAGGGGGGTGAAACGGTCACCCTATATATAGTTAAGATAATAATCTTTCTTATAGTTGCTCACCCCGAAGCTGTGGAAACTGTGAAAATGCTCCCCCGCTGCTCCGCTACGCTACGCAGAATGCGGAGCGCCCTTTGGGCGGACCTGCTGCGCATACATTGGAGGGCGCTGCGCCCCTCCAAACCACCCAGCAACAAAAAGGAGCGCCCAAACGGGCGGTCAGCGAGCTTTCGCTCGCATTCAGCGGGAGGGCGCTAGCGCCCCTCCCGCACCCACCCCGCGCAAGTACAAAAGCAAAAACCTGGCTGTGGATGGTGGGGTTGGTCCAGCCTTTGCGCCTGAGTGTAGAGCCGTGCGAGATCGAACAGAAAGGCCCCAGGACGAACACGGAGCAATGCCGCCTGCCCCCGGCTATCCAAAATGCGTCTGGGATCGTCTTGCCACCGGCCCACGGGTTCTGAATCCGGCGGTCCAATTCGTTTCCGGTCGCGTTTATTCCGCGCCGCGCACGTCTCCTGCACGTGCATTTTTCCACGCGCCAATCGATGTACGTGGGCCGCGCACGTTTGCCTCTTCCCTGCACGTATCGGATGCACGTGTGTCCGCACGTGCGGTACGTGCGGATTGTTCCCGCACAGCGAAGAGCGGATTTCCAGCGCGGCTCTATACGTACATTGCCGCAGCTTCGCACGTGTCCGCCAAAATGGCCGGACGTGTCGCACCGTCCGCCGAATGTAGAGCCGGAAATTTTCTTTTTCCCCGCCACCGTGCAACACATCTTAACCCGGTTTCCCGTTCCATTGCGCCGCAGAACAACAACCCGAAAAACCTGCCTGTCCATGGTTTGAATGTCATCGCGTCCGCTCGAATTCAAACCAGTTCCAATGGTGGTTTCGCTACGAGGCGTAAAGGCCGCTTCGCGCCGCTATCGCGGTGGCCTGCGGGCCAGCCTTGACACCTCTACGCTCAAAGACGCCGCACCCGGTGTAAGCCCAAACCGCCGAAAATTCCGCGCACTTTGGACGGGAGATCTCAGCGGCATTGGGAACAATCAGCCGGAAAATCCCGGTAAGGCTTTCGGGCGCAATGGAACAGGGAACCGGCTTAAGGGGCCGACTCCCTACCCAGTTATGCGCCCCCCAGGAGTACCTGCGCTGCTACGCATCGGAAGAATGATTGACACATCACCCCCAAACGGGAACTGTAAAATTTAGGGAATGTATGCAAATGTTAACATTCATATAATCATAGACTTAGATAGTTAATGCCTACATACCGAGAAAATCTGCTTTCTCTGGAAAGCAGATTTTCTCGATTAACGTTAACGTCTTTAATTATAATGACATAACTCTAAGTGTTCGGCTGGCCATCCCTGACGCCCGGACGCTCAGAGTCTAGGATAGCGGAAAGGCGGCTTCCCCATGAGCAGCACTCGCACCGGCCAGAATCTCGACTCGCAGCCGCTTCCAGACGCGGGAGCACGTACCAATTCACGCGACAAATCAGCCGGAACCCGGCTCTCTGTTGAGGAGCTGGAGGAGGTCGAATCGGCGGCCAAACGGGACGGCAAGTCGCTGGCCGAATGGTTTCGCGATACCGTTCTGCGGGAGGCGCGGCAGCGTCCGGACGGCCCGTTCGAGCAGATACTGGCGGAGATTTCGGCCAGCCGCGCCCTCTCCGGCCAGATCGCCCAGCAAGTGAGCCAGACGGCGCAGGAGGTTCCCCAGTTGGTCAGGCAGTCCGCCGACCAGGCGTTGGCGCGCATCGAGGCCGGAGCTGTGAAGGCTGTTCGCAATGCGGCCGTCAGCGAAGTCGGCGCGAAGATCGGGAGCGCTATCGTTGGCCCGATGGCGACTATCGAAGAGGCACTGCGGAAGCTGAAAAGTTCTGCCGATCACGCGGAAACAGCTTCAAACCATTGGAGGAGTTTTACCAACATCTTCCGCTGGCAACAACTTGCCATCGCCGTACTTGCCGGCATCGTGATCGGCGGTGCCGGGACGTGGTACTTTGCCAGTCGCCCGCTCAAAGAAGCGGCAGACTACATTCTGATTCTCAAAAATGCTCCAGTCTCACCGCAGGATGCGACTCAAAACACTCCGCCTGCTTCCCACCATCCAGGACGAAATCAGAAGCCGAAAAGCGTTCAGGAGCCTCAACCACAGGTTGAGGCAGCGCCAGTGACGCAGCAGCCGTAATCAGGACCGAGGCGCACACCATGCTTTCCATCTCGCAACCACTTTCGGCAGGCCAGGCGCGGACGTACCACGCGCGGGAGTTCGCTTCGAGTGAGCAAAATTACTGGAGCCGCGACCAGCAGGGCCATAGCGAGTGGCAGGGCAGGCTTGCCGGAGAGTGGGGCCTTGCGGGAGCTGTCGGCGCGGAGCACTTCGCCCGCCTGAGTGAAGGCCAGCACCCGCAGACCGAGGCGCAGCTCGTCCGGCATCAGACGGCCAAGACCTACGACGGCAAGTTTGGCAGAGAAGTAACCAGCGTCGAGCACCGGGCCGGATGGGATGCGACGTTTTCCGCGCCGAAGTCGGTTTCATTGACCGCCCTGGTCGGCGGTGACGACCGGGTAAGAGTGGCGCACCGGGAGAGTGTCCGCGCGGCTCTGTCCGAGTTGGAGCGGTATACCCAGGCGAGAATCGGCAACATCCGCGCACCGGAGACGACGGGCAAGTTTGCCGCCGCGACCTTCGAGCACGACACCGCCCGCCCGGTTGAAGGCTACGCCGCGCCCCAGCTCCACACCCATGCCGTGATTTTTAACGTTACTGAGCGGGAGAACGGCCAGACCCGCGCTCTCCAGCCCCAGGAGCTTTTCGCCTCCCAGAGCTATGCCACGAATGTTTACCGATCGGAGCTGGCCGTCCGGCTCAAGGATCTGGGATACACGATCGAACGCGGCGAGTTTGGCCAGCCGGAAATCAAGGGATACACGAAAGAGTACATGGAGGCCAACAGCCTACGCCGGGAACAGGTGAAGGACCACCTACGCGCCAGCGGCCTTGACGGACCGGCAGCGGCGCAGATCGCCGCGCACCGGACGCGGGATTCCAAGGAACTGCGGACCCCGGAAGAGGTATTGCGGCAGCATCGGGAGCTTGCGGCGCAGCACGGCCACCAAGCGGATAGAGTGGTTGCCGAGGCGCGGCAGCAGGGCCAGCGACACGCCAACAGTCCCGACAAAGCCGCCCAGGTGTCCGTAACCTATGCCCGCGACCACCTCTTCGAGCGTTCGGCGGTTGAGAGCGAACGCTCGATTATGACGGCGGCGCTCAGTAGAAGCATGGGCGAGGCGAACTTTGCCCAGGTCCGGCAGGAGTTCGAGCGCAGGGTCCAGACGGGCGAGTTTCGCGCCCCAGAGCCGAATTCCAGGCAGCATGGACCCAAACACAAGGACCAGCAGTACACCACCGCGGCCATGCTGCGCATGGAGCGCGAGACCATCGGCCAGATGCAGGAAGGCAACCGCCGCGGCTACAGCGATCCGATGCTGGTTGAGGGAAGAGTTCGCATCGACACCGAGGACCGGCACCCGGAATTGAATGCCGGACAGCGCCAAGCGGTCGATGAGGTTTTTCTCTCGCGGGAGAAAATTGTCGGGTTGGATGGAGTCGCGGGCACGGGCAAGACTACGACTCTGGCCGTAGTGCGCGAGGGCGCGGAGCAGGCCGGGTACACGGTCGAAGGTTTTGCGCCGACGAGCGGCGCGGCGAAGAAGCTGGGCGAGGCCGGTATCGAGACCAAGACTTTGCAGGCCCATCTTGCCAGAGGCCAGCGGGCGGATACGGGCGAACACCGGCTCTATGTGATGGACGAGAGTTCGCTTGCGTCCACCAAACAGATGCACGAGTTTGTCAGCCGCCTGCACCCGAACGACCGCGTTTTGCTGGTAGGCGACACCCGCCAGCATGAATCGGTCGAGGCGGGCCGCATCTTTGCCCAGCTTCAGGACGCGGGCATGAAGACGGTGAAGCTGGAGGAGATTGTCCGCCAGCGCGACCCGGAGTTGAAACAGACCGTCGAGCAGCTTGCGCGTGGCCAGGTGGGAGAGGCTATCGCCGGGATGGAGCGGCAGGGCCGCATCCATGAGGTGCCCGGTCATGAAGACCGCATCACGGCTATTGCCAAGGAGTATGCCAAGTCGCCCGATAACACGCTGGTCGTTTCTCCCGACAACCGCTCCCGCGCCGAGATCAACCAGGCCATCCACGCCGAGTTACAGGCGAAAGGCGTTGTCGGCAGGGAGGAACACCGCGCCCAGGTGCTTGTACCGCGCCAGGACCTCACCGGAGCAGATCGTATCTGGGCGGCACGGTACAACCCCGGCGACGTGCTGCGCTACTCGCGCGGCTCCAAAGAAACCGGCATCGGCAAAGGCGAGTATGCGCGGGTTAAAAGCGTCGATGCGCCCAACAACCGGCTCACTGTCGAGCGCAAGAGCGGCGAGGAAGTGAGCTACGATCCACGGCGCCAGCAGGGAGTTTCCGTCTACCGCGAACAGGAGCGGGCTTTTTCAGTGGGAGACCGAGTGCAGCTCACCGCGCCTTTGCCCGACTTGAAGCTAGCCAACCGCGAGATGGGAACCGTTGAGGGCATCGGCCAGGATGGGCGAATGAGTTTGAAGATGGACGGAGGCCGCCCAGGTGATCGTGTCGTCGAGCTTGATTCGGTGAAGAATCCGCACCTTGACCACGGCTACGCGGTGACGAGTCACAGCAGCCAGGGCCAGACCGCCGACCGTGTGCTGATCCACGCCGATACCGAGCTGGGAGCCAAAGACCTGCTCAACAACCGCATGGCCTACGTTGCCGTTTCACGCGGCGCATACGACGCGCAAATCTTCACCAACGACCGCGAGAAGCTGGGAGCCGCGCTGGGGCATGATGTTTCACACAGCAGCGCCCATGCGCCGGAGATGAAGCCAGAACAGAAGCAGGAGCAGGCAATCACGCCGCAGCGGGAGATTGCGCCGAAGCAGGAACAAGGAGAAGACTTTGGCTTGGGCCTCTAGTGGAAAGGTTGAGGCTTACAACCCCTGATAGCCGTAAGTGAATTCCCTGTGCCTAACACAGTACCGGGTCTCCCGTTTAACCGTGATACTTTTCATACAAAGCTGACGCGATGGCGTCAGCCCAGATATACGTGATATTCCCCGGAACAACGTTCTTTCTCTTGGCAGTGGCTTGGCCGTCTTCAGCAATACGCGTCAGAGCAACGCGAAGTTCGGCGTGGATGGCTTCCCACGCCTGGTATTCCATCTCAGAGGTTCCATCCGCTTCGCGATAGAGCTTCAAATGTTCGTCAGCCTTCTGGATACTGTCGTTGTGCATGATGACTAGGTGCGTCCAGATCGTGCGAGTGTTGGCAACCCAGCACACTTCTGGGTTTACCATGCAGGAAATCTCCGACCCGACTCCAATCTTGAGGTACTTCAGATTTGCTTTCGCGATGAGGTTGGGAACGCGGCGCGCGTCAGTGAGAGAAATAAACTCGCCAGCAAGATTAAATACATTCTGCTCGGCATTTCGATTGTAATCAGGGCAGAGAATTTTTGGGCCGAGACGGTGTTCCGCCGCACTGTAATTGCCGTCTTCATTCTCAGGGAATCCGAGCGCAAGCTTCGCAAATTGCTCTACAGCGTTTTGTTTATAAAGTCCCATGAGTGTATTGCTCACGCCAACACGAACATCGTAGTGCTGGCGTACATCCGCCCAATTGACCAAATCGAGGATTGCCATTACAACACCTCCGAGAATAGTCGATCCTCAAGCAGCCTTGCACTGAGATCGAGCGATGAACCAGCTTATATTTGGGCTACTGCACCGTGAGCGTGATCGTCCCCGTGTTCGTAGTCGCGCCTGAAGTGCCAGTAACGGTCACAGTGTAGGTTCCCGCTGTGGTGCCGGGGTTGCTTGTTCCCCCGCCGCCTGTACTTCCACCACCACCACCGCCACATGCGAGCACACCGCCAGAGAGGGCCACGAGGAACACTAGCATTCCGAGCATTGTTCGCCAGCTACGCCGCCGTGCCGGTATGCCAAAAAGCAGGATGCAGGCCAGAGTCGCACCACCCGCCGCGTACCAGGGAACTCCAGGGCGTTTGGGATGGACTAGCGCCGCGCTGGTTGCCGCTGTGGTGGTGATAGTGAGCGTGGCGGTCCCAGCAGAGGTGCCGGTAATGCTCACCGGACTGGTTGAGCCAAAGCTCAAAGTGGGCGGATACTGGGCACCGGTTGGGCTGGAGGTAACGGCGGCTGTCAGTATTACGCTGCCGGTGAAGCCTCCAGCCGGTGTCACGGTGATGGTGGAGGTGTTCCCCGTGGTTGCGCCAGGTGTGACCGTGACCGCCATGCCGCTGACAGTCAAGCTAGGAGTTGGCGCAGTTATCGTGGCTGTCCACGTTCCGTAATCACCATTCGTGCATCCGCCACTTGGCGCGGTATAGGTTCCAGATATTGAAGTGAGCCCTGAGTTGGCCGCACCTGTGAAGTTTACGGTTTGACTGCCTTCCAAAAGTTGCACTGTAACCGTTGTCCCGGAAATGCTTCCTGAGAGCGCCGCCGTTGAAGCACATGGCGACCCACTGAGCGTAATTTGCCCCGTGACAGAACTGCCGGTTTGTTGGACTGTCCCGGTCCCCGTGAAAGTCAATCCGAATGCAGTTGACTTGCCCGTTATCTGCCAGGTCCCGGTCAGGCTCGCACCCGGCGCAACTGCGACAGTAACCGAAATCGGAGCGGTGCCTGTCTTCGCACTGTAGTTGCTGTCGCCCGTATAACTGGCTGTCAGCGTGTCCGTTCCAGTAGCCAGCGACCCAGCGGGAATGCTGATCGTTGCACTGCCGCTGCTGAGTGACGTCACCGCAGAGGTGTAGCTGCCGCTTGACAGCATCACTGTGCCAGTAGGTGTCGGATTGCCGCTGCCGCCGCTTACCGCTACTGTCACAGACAACGCTTGCGCCGTCGTGATGCTAGTCGGGTTTGGTGTCACCGTTACCGTCGGCGTCGCCGCCTGCGCGGTCAATCCGGTAGTGCCAGAGGTGCTGGAGGTGTAGCTGTTGTCGCCGGGATAGCTCGCAGCAATCAGGTGCGTTCCTGTGCCTACAGGCGAAATGCCGTTTGACGTCGCCGTTCCTGTCTGAGTCAACTGCGATAACACCACAGTCACCGTGTTGCTGCCATAGTTCGCCATGGCCAGGTCTGGAATGCCGTCCCCGTTGAAGTCCCCCGCCGCAATCGAATAGGGAAAGACGCCGCCAGCGCCTATGTTCCCTGCTGTACTAAACGTCCCGTCTCCTTTGCCCAGTAGCACCCAAGCGGAAGATGGTGATCCGCTGCCATACATTGCTATGGCCAAGTCAGGGATGCCATCCCCATTAAAGTCGCCGACGGCAATGGACTGTGGGTTTATACCATTTGCTGGAATTGAAGGCTGGAGGTTAAAGGTTCCGTCTCCATTCCCAAGCAGAACCGTCACCGTATTGCTGTTATATTTTCCTGTCAAATTAGTGTTGGCACTAGCTACAGCCAGGTCCAAGATTCCGTCTCCATTGAAGTCCCCAACCGCAACGAAAACAGGATTGAGTCCATCAGAAACTTGTTCCATAGCACCCGAGAAGCTTCCGTCGCCCTTGCCTAGAAGTACAAGCACATTGCCGCTGTTTTGGTTTGTTACAACCAGATCAGGGATGCCATCCCCATTGAAATCTCCAACTGCAATGGACGTTGGTCCAGAGCCGACATACGGACTCGCCGCTGCGGCTGTGAAGTTGCCATGCCCATCGCCAAGCAGAACGGTAATTGAGCCGGTGATATAGCTCGTCACGGCCAGGTCCGGTATGCCGTCCTTGTTGAAGTCTCCCACTGCTATGAAATATGGCTCGCTGCCCACTGTCACTGGGCTATTAGTCGCTTGCGCAAATGTTCCATTCCCGTTGCCAAGAAGGATCGTCACCGTGCTGCTACCGAAGTTCGCCACAGCCAGGTCCGGGATGCCGTCCCCGTTGAAATCTCCCACCGCGACAGAAAAGGGCTCACTGCCTACTGTCACTGGGCTATTAGTCGCTTGCGTAAACGTTCCATTCCCGTTGCCAAGAAGGATCGTCACCGTGCCGTTATAATTCGCTACGGCTAGGTCCGGGATGCCGTCCCCATTGAAGTCTCCCACCGCTACGGAATACGGTCCTAAGCCCGTTGCCGGATTGGATGAGTTCGTCCAGTTCAACGCCGCCGAGCTTTTTCCCAGTGCTGCGCTCCCCAGTGCAGTGTTCCCGTTGCTTGTGTCCAGGAAGGACACTGTTCCGGTCGGCGATACTGCGCTGCCCGATCCGGTCACTGTAGCCGTCAGCGTATAGTTGCCTACATTGCCGGTGGTGGCGATTGACGTGGTGGTAGGAATTGTCCCTGTTATCGTCAGCGCCTCATCGCTCGACGCACTCGTCGCGTCGGTGGTAGTCCCTAGAAAAACGGCTTTGTAGTTGTGGCTCCCGATCCCAGGAATGAACTTCAGCACCGCCGTCCCCGCGCTCGTCAACTGCCTCGTGCCAAGCAGGTGAATGTCCGTGCAATACGTCGCAGCCGCATCACAGAAATTCACCTGCCCTATCGTCACCGGAGTGGTCCCAGCCTTCACCGTTGCCGTCAGCGTGACCACGCTCCCCGCCGCGACCGTGGTTATCGTGCTGCCGCCCGACGTGACCGCCAGGGTCGTGGTGGTTGCCGCAGGCGCGGCCCAAGCCCGCACAGCTCCGCCGCAGAGGGCCATCACTGAGATCGCAGAAACGCACAACGACAGGCAGAGTCTCTTAACTTTCACGGACAATCTCCATTCTTGCTTCCCATCAATTATGCTACTCGCGTTTCACGGGTTAGCTGTATCCCACAAAGGGTAAGTTTTGACCCACGACAGCCGCCCCTTGTTTTCAAGGGCTTGCATGGGTCAAATGTCAAGGCCATAATTAAACCATGAAATACGGCTATGCCCGCGTATCGACTGACGACCAGAGTACAGCCTTGCAGCTCGCGGCCTTGAAGCGGGCCGGATGCAAGACGCTTTTCAAAGACGAGGGCTTGTCAGGAGCCACGACGAAGCGCCCTGCCCTGCTCCGTTGCCTCAAGGCATTGCAGGACGGAGACACGCTCATCGTGTGGAAACTTGACCGCCTGGGCCGCAGCTTGCGCGATCTGATCGCCATGCTCGACGACCTCAAGGAGCGCGGCGTCAAATTCCGTTCCCTCACCGAGCAGATCGACACCGAGACGCCGACAGGCCGGGCCATGTGGCAGATGATCGGCGTACTGGCTGAGCTGGAGCGCAGCCTTATCAGTGAGCGGACCCGCGCCGGGGTGAAGGCCGCGCAGCGCCGAGGGGTGAAATTCGGCCGTAAGCCAAAAATGACCCCGCAGCAGGTTGCTCACGCCCGCAAGCTGATCGATCAGGGCGAGGACCGGCAGAAGGTTGCCGACCTTTTCAAAGTCGGGCGGAAGACCCTATACCGGGCGCTTGCGGCGTGAGACAGCCTTGGGCTTGCTGATGCCCTCGTCTTCTTCGCTGGCATCTTGGAGATAAAATTCCTGGAGCTTCGCCTGGAGCAGCTTTTTGTCCGGTAATTTGGTCTGGTACTCCGCGATCAGAGCTGGGGAGAGACTGCGGCTGAGCGCGTATTCGACTATTTCATCGTTTTTGCTGGCACACAGTAAGACGCCTATCGAGGGCTGCTCGTGCTCTTTGCGTACATCGCGGTCCAGCGCCTCCAGGTAGAAATTTAGCTTGCCAAGATACTCCGGCTCAAACTCATTTACCTTGAGTTCAAAGGCGACAAGAGCATTAAGGCCGCGATGGAAGAAAAGCAAATCAAGTGCAAAATCCCGCCCGCCAACCTGTACGGGAAATTCAGAGCCGACAAAGCAGAAATCTCGGCCAAGCTCTAGTAAAAAATCCTTCATGCGGTTGAGCAAGGCATGGTGAAGATCGTTTTCGGAGTGCTCTTGCGGCAAGCCAAGAAATTCGAGGGCGTAAGCATCCTTGAAAACGTTTTGGGCGTCTGGGTGAGATTGCGGTAGTGCTGGCGACATTTTGGGCGGGCTGAGAACAACCCGCTCGAAGAGCGCCGCCTTGAACTGGCGCTCCAGCTCGCGGCTCGACCACCGCTCCCGAGCGGCCATACGGAGATAGAACTCGCGTTCCTCGGGGCGTTTGCTCTGTCCAATGATGATGAGATGGTGAGTCCACGGCAATTGTGTCAGCACTGCCGACACAATTGACTCATCCGGGTAGGCTTCGTAGAACTGCTTCATACGAAATAGGTTGCGCGTCGTGAAGCCGCGCTGTCCGGGCTGGGTCCGGGCGATGTACTGGGCCAGTTGCGGGACCACGCCGTCGCCCCACTCGGCGGATTCGATCTTGCGGCTGATGTATTCGCCTACCTGCCAGTAGAGATCGATCAACGTGGTGTTGACGGCTTGAAAGGCCCGCTGTTGAGCGGCTGCAATGAGGCCGACAACCTCGGCAAAGCCCGCCTCATCCATTACGTTTGCCTTGGTTAGAACGTCCATTCTTCAATTCTCTCTGATTTAGGCGCTGGGCCGTCAATGGATCGAAAACCCAGCTCTTGCAACTGTCTCGCAACTCCAAGTATACTCGTATAAAATTCGCAGTGTGCAGGTGTATACATGTATATCGTTGCCGTCATAGCGGAAAAGGGAGGGGTGGGTAAAACGACCCTTGCCCTTGACCTCGCGGTTACCGCCAGCCAAAAGGGGCACACTGTTGCCGTTTTGGATGTGGACCCACAGGCTACCGCGTCGAAGTGGACTGATCGGCGAGACAATGAGCGCCCTTGGGTAGTTCCTACCCATGCGGCCAGACTTGCCGCAGCTATTGAACAGGCGAACGGTCAAGGCGTCGATTTCATCGTGATTGATACGCCGCCTCATTCCGCCACGGATGCAGCCGAGGCAGCTCGCCGCGCTGACGTGGTTTTAACCCCAGTCGAGCCGCATTTATTTGCCCTGGAAACCGTGTCCAAGTTGGCCGATCTTTTGAAAGTGGCAGGGAATCCTCCCGCGTTTTTTGTCATCAATAAAGCGCCGACGCAGGGGAGTGAAGGAGCCAACGCCGCCGAATTTATCAAGAAGCAGGGCTTTGACGTTTGCCCGGTCATTGTCTATTTGCGGGCCGCTCATCGACACGCGGGCAATATAGGGAAGGTTGCCGCCGAATACGAGGCCGACAGCAAGGCAGCGCAGGAGACGTTACTGGTATACGAGTATACAATTAAACTTATCAACTCGCAGAGGAGAGCACATGCCAAAACCGAACCCGCTCACGCAAGGGCTTGAGCAACGCGCTCCGGTCAGTGTTATTGCCCCATCAGCGGCACAGCCGGAGAGAGTAGCCAGACCCGCCGCCGTTTCTTCCCGCTCCGGTCGTGTACTCGTAGGCGGTCATTTCGCCCCGGAGGTGCAAACGGCGCTCAAGATCATAGCCGCCGAGGAAAGGACGACTGTACAGGCGTTACTGGCCGAGGGCATCAACACCATTTTTGCCAAGCGCCGCAAACCGGAGATTGCCGAGTTCGCAGCCAACAGTTAATTGTCTACCCGTACAAAAGTATAGGTGTATACGTGACTACAAAGCGAGGCGTAGACGGGCTAATTAAGGCGGGAGAAATCCCCCTGATAAAAACCCTTGCGAAGAAATTCAGGCCACCCACCCGCGCACAGATTAACCTTGTTGACGCCGCGTTAGCCATCCAAGCCGAACCTGACGCCGTCGAACGCGCCTATATGGCGCGGCAGCTTGTCCTTTGCACCCTTCCACACAGCGACCCCGGCGACGTTCCGCAGTGGACCCGGCGCACGGGAACCGGCATCCTTGGACTTGTCCCGGGCCGCGACATTGAACGCAATGAAACAATTGGCTTGCCCTATGGCAGCATTCCCCGCTTGCTTCTGTTTTGGATCATCACCGAGGCCGTGCGGACAAAGAGCCGCCGCCTTGTTTTGGGCCGCAGTCTAAACGAGTTCATGCGTGCAGTGGGCCTCAATCCTTACAATGGCCGAGGGAAGCGCAGTGACAGCCGACGCCTCAAGGACCAGATGCGCCGCTTGTTTCAATGCAAGATTAGCTTTCAGGTGACAGGCACGGACCCATCGGGCGCGAAGGGTGAAGCATGGCGGGGCATGGAAATAGCTCCAGACGGTGAATTGTGGTGGCACCCGCACCCAGAGCAAGCCGCGCTATGGGAAAGCTGGATTCTTCTGGGCGAAAACTTCTTTAACGCAGTTCTCGCTTCGCCCGTTCCCGTCGATATGCGGGCGCTACGGGCGATCAAGCGTTCACCTTTGGCCCTCGATCTTTACGCGCTGATTTCCTACCGCGCTTTTGTGATTGTTCAGAAGAAGCTACCCCCGCAATTCCTCTCTTGGGAGCAATTGCGCCGCCAGCTTGGCACTGACTACGGCGACGTGAAAGACTTCAAGAAGGAAGCCACCGCCGCGCTTCGCAAGATTGCAGCGGTGTACCCCGGCCTAAAGATCACCAAGGCCAAGGGCGGGTTTACGATCCACACGACCCGCCTAGCCGTTCCGCAAAAACCAAGCGACCAACTACCCGGCTGAAAAAACTCTTTAGATTCCAGGACAGTCCCCCTTGTGCAAAACCCTTTTTATTTCTAAAGTTATCCGGGATGAAACGCCCCCCCCTAAAGGGATGAAACGCCCCCCCTTTTGCCGATTTTAGAGGGATGAAACGCCCCCCCTTTTAAGTAGTTAAGATAAATAGCTTTTTTAGTAGTTGCTCAGCCCGAAGCTGTGGAGAACTCCGAGGCAGTCCCGCTGCTCCGCTGCGCTACGCAGAAAAAGGAGCGCCCTCACGGGCGGTCAGCGAGCTTTCGCTCGCATTCAGGGGGGGGGGGGGGGGGGGGGGGGGGGGGGGGCCGCCCCCCCCCCCGCCCC
>Ga0302266_10001812_pt1 | contig 19197 bp, 18 predicted proteins | sample III_Bog_E1_2_FD_194559 | JGI IMG/M metagenome (GOLD analysis project Ga0302266, IMG submission 194559) | Peat permafrost microbial communities from Stordalen Mire near Abisko, Sweden - III_Bog_E1_2 | ecosystem: Environmental > Terrestrial > Soil > Wetlands > Peat | place: Sweden: Abisko... | reverse complement strand
CGGAACAATTTCGGCAGAACTAAAAAAACAGTTGGATGGAATCGGTTTTCCATGGAAGCCAGTTGCGCTGGACACCGACAAGCAGTGGTTTGACATTTTTGCCCGCTACAAAGAATACGCGGCTGCAAACGGTGTTCTAGCGGTGACGGTTATTGACGATGAGACGCGCAAGCTCAACCGTTGGGTATTATGGCAACGACGGGCTAAAAAGCTCGGCAAGTTGAGCGACACACGCATCCGTGCATTGGATGGCATCAAATTCATTTGGCAAATCAATAAACGAAAATCTACGTTCGAACTGAAGCCAGTCGGCCCAAAAGTTAAGGAATTGTTTCGACCGTGGGACGAAATGTTTTCCGAACTCGTGGGGTTTTTCAAATTGCATGGGCATTGCAACGTGCCGATTGATTGGCAGGCAAACCCCGAACTGGCGCGCTGGGTTGCTCACCAGCGCATCGCTAAGCGACAGAATCGTTTGGCGGTGGATCAATTGCGCCGGATGGATGAGCTCGGTTTCGCTTGGAACATCCACGATGGCGATTGGGATGCCATGTTTGCAAAGTTGGCGGAACATCTTCGCCCGATGCATAATGGCAAGCTGCGTGATGTTGTTATGAGCGCGGAACTCCGACGGTGGACGCTAACGCAACGGCAAATTAAGAAACGCGGAGAACTCGAACCGGAACGCGAACAAAAACTCACCAGCATCGGTTTTGAATGGCAGCCACATTCACAACAGTGGGAAGAAATGTATGCGGCGCTACAAAAATTCCATGCGGCGAATGGCAATTGCCGTGTTCCAGTCAACTGGCCGGAAAATCCAAAGCTGGCAAGATGGGTCGCAACTCAACGTGCGCGCAAGGCGAATGCGAAAATTTCGGAAGAGCGGATAGCGCGGCTGAATTCACTCGGATTTGCATGGCAAGTCAGGTCTAGTATCAATCAATCATCGCCCGTTGACTGGGATAAAATGTATGACCAACTAAAAGAGTTTTACGCCCAACAGGGACATTCCAGAGTTCCACAACATTATCCAAAAAACCAAAAGCTCGCTTGGTGGGTAACTAGCCAGCGTCGCAACCGTCGAAAAAATAAATTGGATGCAAAACAAATTGTGCGGCTTGATAACCTAGCCTTTGACTGGTCGCCACTTTCTGGCCGACGATCTTCCAACAACATGAATTGGGAAGAAATGCTGGCAGAACTTGAGGCCTACAAAATCAAGCACGGAAATTGTCGGGTGCCTACGCAATGGTCGGAAAACCGAAGGCTTGCCAACTGGGTCGCAAAGCATCGGCGTGAATATAAGCAAGGGATTTTGAAACTGGAGCGTATTGCTGCCTTGGATAAAATAGGGTTTGATTGGAGTGTTGGACAAGGGAATGTGCAATCATCCCGCAAAGAGCCAGGCATCACAGTTACGGCTGCACAGGTGTGGGAGATTAAGTATCGCCAACTCATAGAATACAAGCAGGCCCATGGGGATTGTCTCGTGCCACAAAGCTGGAAAGGAAATCGCCAACTTGCCAATTGGGTTACGGATCAAAGAATGGCTCGCAATCGCGGACTGCTTGATTCTGAACGGATCCGGCGGCTTGAAGAGTTGAGTTTTGATTGGGATCCAAATAGCAATCATTGGGAAAAATATTTTCGCCAGTTGGTCGAGTTCAAAAAAGAGTTTGGTCATCCAAATGTGCAGCAACGGTCAGATAAATATGCTGCGCTCGGAACATGGGTCAGGAACCAGCGAGCAGCAAAACGATATAAACGCCCAATCATGGCGGAACGCGCCAAGCGACTGGATGAAATCGGATTTATCTGGGTGCTCATTGAGCCAATGGCGTGGGAGAAAATGTTCGCAGCACTTGTTGAATACAAGAAAGTTCACAACCATTGCAACGTCCCACAAAAAGCTGGCGAATATAAAAGGCTTGGAAAATGGGTGAACACCCAACGCACTCGCAATTTTCGCGGCAAACTTCGTTCAGACCGGAAACAACTTCTTGATTCAATCGGTTTTGTTTGGAATCTGCGTCCGAACCTTGCGGCTTCGGGATAAATTTTCCGCCACCCCTTCAGGGTGGAATTATTTTATGCGAATCACCTAGGGTAGTCGCTTCGCTCCAACCCTAGGCTAATTTCCGTTACGCCTTCAGCGTATTTGAATTCGCGTCCGAAAAATCCGTGTTCATCCATGTTCATCCGTGGTTAAATTCGTTTCAACATTTAACGGCAAGAAAGGATTCAAATATGCAAAAGCGCAAACTGGGCAATCTGGAAGTCTCAGCCATCGGGCTGGGCTGCATGAGCATGAGCTTCGGTTACGGCCCGGCGGGTGACCGGCAGGAGATGATTTCCCTGATCCGGTCGGCGGTCGAGCAGGGCGTCACGTTCTTCGACACCGCCGAGGTCTATGGCCCGTTCACGAACGAGGAACTCGTGGGCGAGGCGCTGGCTTCGTTCCGCCGGCAGGTGGTCATCGCCACCAAGTTCGGCTTCGATTGTGACAGCGGCAAGCAGGGCGGCTTGAACAGCCAGCCGGCGCACATCCGGCAGGTCGTCGAGGCCTCGCTCAAGCGGCTCCGGCTGGAGACGATTGACCTGCTCTACCAGCATCGGGTGGACCCGAGCGTGCCCATCGAGGACGTGGCCGGGACGGTGAAGGAGTTGATCCGTGCGGGCAAGGTGAAGCATTTCGGGTTGTCGGAGGCCGGGGCGCAGACCATCCGCCGCGCGCACGCCGTCCAGCCGGTGACGGCGTTGCAAAGCGAATACTCGTTGTGGTGGCGCGAGCCGGAAGCGGAAATTTTGCCGGTGCTGGAGGAACTGGGCATCGGTTTCGTGCCGTTCAGTCCGTTGGGCAAAGGTTTTCTCACGGGACAAATCAAGGCGGACACGAAGTTCGACAGCACGGATTTCCGCAATAATGTCCCGCGTTTCAGCGCGGAGAACCGGCAGGCGAACCAGGCGCTGGTGGATTTGATCGGCCGATTTGCGGCGGAGAAAAAGGTAACGCCCGCGCAGGTGGCGCTGGCGTGGCTGCTGGCGCAGAAGCCGTGGATCGTGCCGATTCCCGGCACGACGAAGCTGCATCGCCTGACCGAAAATTGCGGGGCGGCGGCGGTCGAGATCCGGCCGGAAGAATTGCGCGCGCTGGAAATTATGGCGGCCAAGATTCCGGTTCAAGGCGCGCGCTACCCGGAACATTTGCAGAAATTGGTGGGAAGGTGAATGGAAAAGTGTGCTCTGGCAACTGTTTCCCGCCTGTTTGGTCCGGATGCCAACGCTGAGCTGAATGATTGAATCGCGTTGGGATTCATTTTAAGATGGCGACCGTCAAAACTATGAACAACATCGTTAAAAAGCAGTTGTCCCCAAAACAACGGGAAGAACTGCTCGGCGCGTTGAAAGCCCGGTTTGAGAAAAACCTGAACCGCCATAAAGGTCTGGATTGGGCCAAGGTCCAGACCAGGCTGGAAGCCAATGCGGAAAAGCTGCGGTCGCTCCATGAAATGGAACGCACCGGCGGTGAACCGGATGTGGTTAGTCACGATAAAAAGTCGGGCGAATACGTTTTCTATGATTGTTCCGCGCAGAGTCCCAAGGACCGCGTCAGTTTTTGCTACGACCGGGCAGCGCTGGATTCGCGGAAAGAATTTAAACCGAAAGGCTGCGCCACGGAACTGGCCGCAACCATGGGCGTCGAGCTGTTGACGGAGGAGGAATATTTTGCGCTACAGAAGCTGGGCGAGTTCGACACGAAGTCGTCGAGCTGGCTGAAAACACCGGCGGACATCCGGGAACTCGGCGGCGCGATTTATGGGGATCGCCGTTACGGTCGCGTCTTCGTGGGTCACAACGGCGCGGAGTCTTATTATGCCGGCCGTGGATTCCGCAGCTCGCTAATGGTTTAGATTTGGGCGGAGGACCACTTCCGCCCTACCTTAAATGTTGGTAGGGCAGAGCTGTCGCTTTTCTCCCCTTTTGATTTCAATACAGCAGCCGTAACGCAGCCAGGATGGTGAAAACTAGCACCATGGTTTCAAATGCTTTCTGGTTAATCCGTTTCAGGAGCACCGGCCCCAGCAGCGCGCCCGGCATCATGGGAATGAACAGCAGGGCATCCATCCGGAGCGAGCCGGTGGTGATCAATCCCAGATGGAGGCTGAAGGGGACTTTGAAGACGTTGACGAGCAGGAAGAACCATGCACCGGTTCCCACAAGCGCGAGTTTCGGCAGGCCAATGGCCAGAAGGTAAAGCACCATCAGCGGGCCGGCGGCGTTGGCGGTCATGGTCGCGAATCCCGCGACGATGCCGGTCAGCGCGACGAACCATCCGGCGTGCGGCAGCCGGGAAGCAAGATCGTCCGGCTGTCTTCGCCGCCAGAATTGCAGCGCCACCATGGCGAGCAGGATTCCGCCGATGGACCGCTGCGCCTCCGCGTTACTGAATTTGCCCAGCGCAAAACAGCCCAACAGAATGCCGACCACCACCCAAGGAAATAATTTCCAGAGCTGGGGCCACTCGGCGTGTTTGCGGAAAAAGGCCACGCCAAAAAAGTCCGCGCAGATGAGCAGCGGCAGCAGGGCGCCGGTGGAATCGCGCGCTGGCAGCGCATTGGCAAACAGCGCCACGGCCAGAACGCCGAGACCGGCAATGCCCGTCTTGGACAGGCCGGTGATGAAAGCGCCGGCTGCCAGCAGGGTCCATTGCCAGTTTTCCAAGTTCACAGGCCGCGATATTGCCAACCCCCGGCAAATCAGTCCCGCATAATCGTGGCCGGCTCAGGGCATGTGACATGCGAGCCGCATGAGCCACCATCAGCCCCAGGCCGCAAGAATCTCTTCCGCCTTCACGACTTGTTCGGGCGAACCGGTAAAGTTGAATTTGAATTTTCCCGACCGGCGGGTGACCAAGATCTTGACGGTGTCCAGACCGCTGGCGATCATCCGGAAGCGGAGTTGTTTGTTGATTTCACGGAAACCGTGTTGTTGAAGGCTATTGCTCATGCTTGAGCTTCAGCGCGCGCCGGTCAGATAGCAATGTAATACGCCGTTTGTTTTGGGCGCACCGGCAGCACCGCCCGGCGATTAAATTTTGGCAACGCAGAACTGCCACTGCCTGGATCCATCAGGACTTCAGGAAATCGGGGCGGGCGTAGAACGGCAGATTTGCTTCGACAGGTTTCAAAGTGATAAACCCCTGTTTATCTGTGTCCATTTGTGATTAATAAATCGACACCTCACCCTCAATCCCTCTCCCCATTCGAGGCGGAGGGGGAGGACTTATAGCCCCAGATGCTTGAACCGGTTGTTCACTTCCTTGAAATGGAAGTCGAGAGAGCAGAGCTTCTCCAGTTCGCCGGGATTGAAATGTTTCGATACTTCGGGAGTGGCTTTAAGAACCTCGACGAAATCCGCATCGTCGCGACCGGCATGTTTGACCTCCCACGTCTTCATCGCGGCGTCCTGCACAAGCTTGTAAGCCGCTTCGCGCGTCAGACCCTTTTTGATGAGGGCGAGCAGGACGGTCTGTGAATTCCACATACCCAAACTCAAGCCGAGATTCTTCTTCATGTTCGCCGGATAGACGACGATGCCGTCCATCAAGCGTGTGAGCAGTCCGAACATATAATCCAGAAGCGTGCAGGAATCGGGAAAAATAATCCGCTCCACCGACGAATGCGAAATGTCCCGCTCATGCCACAGCGCCACGTTTTCCAGCGACGCCATGGCGTTTCCGCGCAGCACGCGCGCGAGGCCAGTGAGGCGTTCCCAAGTGATGGGATTGCGCTTGTGCGGCATGGCGCTGGAACCTTTCTGGCCTTTCGTGAACGGCTCCTCGGCTTCGAGAACTTCCGTGCGCTGCAAATGCCGGAACTCCACCGCCCATCGTTCGATGCTCGCACCGACAAGCGCCATCGCGAGTTGAAACTCCGCGTGGATGTCGCGCTGCACCACCTGAGTCGCGATGGGCGCGGGTTTTAACCCCAGCTTCTTGCAGACAAATTCCTCGACGCGCGGCGAGAGATGCGCGCTGGTTCCCACCGCGCCGGAGAGCTTGCCGACGGCGACGACCTTGCGGACGCGTTCGAGGCGTTCGAGAGCGCGGCCGAATTCATCGTGCATGAGCGCCATCTTCAAACCGAACGTCGTCGGTTCGCCGTGGATGCCGTGGCTGCGGCCGATGCAGGGCGTAAATTTGTGCTCCTTTGCGCGCCGGACGATGACGGGCAGAAGCTTCTTCACGTCGGCAATCAAAATGTCCGCGCTCTGGGTCATCTGCACGGCGTAACAGGTGTCGCCCACGTCGCTACTTGTCAGGCCGAAATGAAACCAGCGGCTGGCGTCGTCGTTGATGACTTCCGCAACGGCGGTGGTGAAACCGATGACGTCGTGGTTGAGAACTTTTTCCAGCTCCTTCTGGCGCGCAACGAGGCCGGGCAAATCGGCGAACCACTTGTCGCAGCCAGTTTTGATCTTCGCGAAATCCTTCGCCGGGACGATTTTCTCCTTCACCAGCGCCTCGCTGGCGAGCAGTTCGATCTGCAGCCAGATGCGGAGCTTGTTTTCGTCCGTCCAGATGGCCCGCATTTCGGGGCGCGAGTAACGCGTAATCATGGAAACAGATTAACGGAATCGTTAAATCGTTGAAATGTTAAATCGTTGGACGGAAAATGCGTCGTGCGCAGCCGATGCAGCGGTTCAACCCTTTGAAATTTTTGAGCGGGCCTTTTCGAGCGTTTCGCGCTCGCGCGCGGTCAGGCTGTGGATGCCGTGAGCGGATATTTTTTCGAGGATCGGGTCAACTTCCTTTTGCAGAAATTCGGAGGCGGACAACTCTTCGTCGTTACCGGCGGAACCCCAGAACTTGCTTTTGCCTTTGCCGGCGGCGGCAAGCTCGCGCGGTTCCTGGCGCGGCGGCAATTCCAGCCGCCAGCGGCCAAAGATGTAACGCGCGCAGACAAAGCCCGTCAAAATGCCGCCAAGATGCGCGCCGTTGGCAACGCCGCTGCCGGGAGTGATGAGACCAAGCACCGCGAGGCCGAGGCTGACCCACAGCAGGGTTTTCCCGCGCATGGTTACCGGAAAAAAATAAATCAGCAGCGTGAAGCTTTCTTCCCAGTTCAGCACCGCAAATGCGGCGACAAGACCGTAAGCGCCGGCAGAAGCGCCGACGACCGGGGCGTCAAAAGATTTAAACGAAAGCGCAAAAAGCGTCTGCACCACGCCGCCGATGATTCCGCTGGAAAGATATAGCGCCAGAAACCGGGCCCGGCCCAGAACCATTTCAACCGGGCGTCCAAAGAAAAAGATGGCGAGCGAATTGAAAATAATATGCAGCCAGTCATGAGTGGAGTGCATGAACTGAAACGTCACCAATTGCCAGATGCGAAACTGCTCCAATCCACCAAGGCTCAACGCGAAATATTTATCTTGAATTTCCTGGCCGTTCGGAAAGTTCGTCGAGATGAGTTGAACGACAAAGAAAACCGCGTTGATGATCAACAGCGCAACGGTGAATGAAATGCGCGGCTCGTGATAAGCCGGCTGGCGCATATAGTCGCGATCTTCAAGCATAATAACAATTCAAGCTACACTCCGGACCGTAAATTTCAACGGGCTTTTCGCCGCCACCAAAGCAGCAGTTCCAGTCCCGTCCGGTTCGGATAGGAACGCGGCACGAATTCTTCGACCAGATCGAACTCCGGCGAAAACCGCCGCCACAATTCGTCGCGGGTCGTGCCGAACGGCGGCCCATCCTCGTCGGGAATCAGATAATTCACCGCCAGATACTGGCCGTCCGGCTTCAGCCACTTCAAAACTGCGCGGACATAATCGGCGCGTTCCTGTGGTTGGATGGCGCAGAACAAAGTATGTTCAAACAACCAGTCAAATTTCTGCGGCGGCTCGTCGCGGAGAAAATCTGCAAGCTGGAATTTCGCCTTGAGGCCGGCAGCCATGGTCTTTGTCTGGCTCAACCGGATGGCGCTCGGCGCGATGTCAAATCCGGAGGCATCAAAGCCGGCGCGTGCGAATTCCCGGACATCGTGGCCGGTGCCGCAGCCGGGAACGCAGACGGTTGGAGTTGGAAGCGAGACCATCGTCGCAGAAGCTCCCATTTTTTGGCCCGAACACGGAGCAGCGGCGACGAGGGCGTCGCCGCCACGCAGTTCCGGGTGTGCCGCCAGAAAATCCACCAGTCCAGGGGACGGGCCGCCTTTTTCCCAGCGCATGTCCCCAGTTTGATAGCGCGATTCCCAGTAGTCGCGGCTCATGGTTGCTGTGATTGGACCTGGCCGTCCACGAGCTGGATCGTCCGCTCCGCGCGTGCCGCCACTTTTTCATCGTGCGTGGCGATGACCAGCGTCATTTGCTTCTCGGCGCAAAGATTCTTGAGCAGTTCGATGATTTCTCCGCCTGTCTTGGAATCAAGGTTGCCGGTCGGCTCGTCGGCCAGCAGCAGTTCCGGCTCGTTGATGAGCGCTCGGGCTATAGCCACGCGCTGCTGCTCTCCGCCGGATAGTTCGGACGGTTTGTGATCCGTTCTGTCTTTCAGGCCGACACGCACAAGCAGTTCACGTCCGCGCCTCCCGGTTTGCCCTGCGGAAATCCTCGCAACGCGCGCGGGCAGGCAGACATTTTCCAAGGCGGTGAGTTCGGGCAGCAAATGATACGCCTGGAAAATAAAACCGACGCGTCGGCTTCGGAACTGCGTCAGTTCTGACTCGGAAAAATTCGCAAGGTTCTGGCCCTTGAAAAAAATTTCCCCCGCGTTTGGCGAATCAAGGCCGCCTATCAAATGCAGCAAAGTGCTCTTGCCCGCGCCGGACGCGCCGCGCAGCGCAAGAAATTCGCCGCGTGACACGGTCAAATCCACTCCGCGCAGGACTTCCAACGAACGTCTACCCACCGCGTAGGTTTTCGTAAGCGCGCGCGCAGAAAGAAATAATTCACTCATAGCGCAGCGCCTCCACGGGTTTCAATTTTCCGGCGCGGATCGCCGGCAGCACGCCGCCGAGAATGCAGATGACAAACGAGCAGCCGCAAATGATGGCGATGTCGCCAGGCGTGATCACGGCGGGCAGTTCGCCGAAACCATAAATGGCCGCCGGAAACAGTTCCCAGCCGGTCGCATGGCGCATGAAATGTAAAAACTCGTTTCGATAATTGACCGCCAGCATTCCCAGGCCAAAACCCGACGCGACGCCGATGACCCCAATAATGGCACTCTGAAAAAGAAAAATGCCGGAGATTTGCAGCCGCGTCGCGCCGAGCGCCTTGAGCATCCCGATCTCTCGCGTCTTCTGGACAACAAACGTGATCTGCGCGCTCAAGATGCAGAGAGCCGCGACAAGCACGATGAAAAACAGCAGGTAAAACATGACGTTTTTCTCGACAAGCAGCGCGCCGAGAATCGTGGAATTTTCGTCCATCCAGGTCGTGATGCTAAAATTGGGACCGAGCGTTTGCAGCAACTGGCCCCGCACCTGGTCCGCTTTATACGGGTTGTTGAGCATCACCATCAAGCCATGAACACAGTTGTCCAGATTGTAAAGCTCCTGCGCGTTTTCAAGCGACGTAACGATGATGTTCGCATCGTATTCAAAATAACCGACGTCAAAAATGCCCGTCACCGTGTAATCGTCGGGCAGAACCGCCTCTTCGTTTGGCTTGCCGCGCTGGTCCTTCATTTTTTTCAAATCAGCCGGCGAGTAAATTGAAATACGGTCACCGACGGACAAATCCATGCTGTCGGCAAAATCCCTGCCGATGACCACGCTCTCCCCGCTCAAATCAAACGAACCGGACTGGATTTTTTTTGGAAGAATGCTCACGGAACTTTCCGCGTTCACATCCACGCCGCGAAGATAAGGCGCGGCGGTCAGCGCGTCCTGGCCGTTTGTGTTCGCCGGCTCGGTCTCGACGAGAACCTGGCCGAGCACAAACGGCGCGACGCCATGGACGTTTTTATTCGAAGAGACGAGGCGCATCACGTCCGTGTAATTCTCCATCGTCCTGCCGCGTGAAAAAACCTTCAGGTGCGAATTGAAGCCGAGGATCTTTTCGCGCAGATCGTGGTCGAAACCGCTCATTACGCTGATGACGATGATGAGCACCGCGACGCCGAGTGCTACGCCGAGGATGGAAATGAGCGTGATGATGGAGACAAACGTCCGTTTGGGCCGCAGATAACGCAGCGCCAGCATCAGTTCAAACGGAAGTTTCGACATCGCCAAAGGCTAGAGACGCAATGCGGCGGTGTCAATTAACGGACGCAACGCCCGGTGGATGCGCCGGAGCAGCATGGTGTGTCAGTTGTCTGTTGTTGGCTGCTGGAAATGGAATGGGCGGCCGCGGAGCCGCTGAAACTCGCAAATTGTTTTGCGGGAGTGGCTTGCAAAATTCCGACGGGCCTCGCCGCTGGTGCGGGCGGGGTTCCCAAGTGTGCGGGGAAAGCTGCTGCTGTTGCGGGGAAAGCTCCCGCAGCGGCGGGGGAACCGTCCGCTGTTGCGGGAGGGCATGACGCCGACGCGGGGAAACTCGGCACCGGTGCGGGGTAACTGACGCGTCGGCGGGAAAAGGAGACGCTGTCGCGGGGGCCGTCCACAATTTCGCGGGAGAAGCCTCCGCAAGCGCGGGGGCGGCTGTCGACATGGCGGGGACGACTGGTCAAAGCGCGGGTGGAGGATTCGCTTTCGCGGGGGAAATGACAAGTTCGCGGGAGCAGGCTCCCATTTCGCGGCGGGAACTTCCGGGAACGCGGGAATAGTTTCCAAGTTTGCGGAATGACCCGGCAGGGGCGGGATGGATTACTTTTTTTCCGTGAACGGATTTGCCTTCGGCACGGGTCCGGAAATTCGCGGAAGGAAAACAAGGCTGACGAACAGGTAAATCCAGCCGAGGACAAAATGCGCCGCGAAAATGAACCCGAATGAAACCAGGTTCATAAATCCAAATCCGTAAAGAAAAATCCCCGCCGCCATCAGCAGCGCGCCCGGCATGAGCGCCGCGCCGGACAATCTCCAGCTTGCGCGGAAATTGAGGTCGCGGTTTGCGAAAAATCCGAGGATCCAGACCGGCAGAAAATAAATTGTCGAAAGAATCCACCAGCTCAACATCAGGCTGACGACGGTCGCGGCGGCGGCGATAAAAAGAATTTCCGCAGCCCAAGCGTCCCAAATGGGTTCAAGCTCCGTGCGGTTGAACGGCGTGAAGCGGTCCGGCGGATACGGAAACTCGGCGTAGCCGTAGCCCAGCGATGAAAAGATGCAGATGGTTTCCCTGCCGAATTCGAACTGCAAGTCGGCGGTCGAGGTGATCTGGCCTGAATGATTCAAGTCAACGTCGAACGCCAGAAATTTCCCCTCGGAGAGCAGTTGCGACGAATCGCCATGCCAGTCGAGCTTTCCGGAGGAAATTTTCCCGTCGTCGGGCAGGCTTTGAATCGCCGCGCGGATGGTCGGGAAACAGCCGCTGTCGAGAAACCAGACGACTGAAAACGCCACGAGCAGCGCGACGATGAACTGAACGAGCAGCAAGCGGCTGAATCTGGCGTGCGCGAACGCGGCCACGCCGCGCGGCGTCAGCGGCTCCCACGCAAATTGTTTCCGTGTTTCATCCGTGTTCAATCTTTGGCTGGAAGATCAGGCCGGCTGTTCCGGTGCCGGCGGCGGATTCTGGTTCTGCGGCGGAGCGAGGATGACGGGGACGGGATAGCGCAGCTTCATCACGTCGTCCACAAGCACCTCAATGTAATAAGTCCCGGGCGCCTTGAATTCGACCTGCCCAAAGACCATAACGTTGGTCGAGTGCATCGCGGCATCGCGCAGTTCAAACTTCATTTCGCCCTTGCGCAGGACCGTGGTCTGGTCGGGGGCGATGAGTTTCACGTTCTCGACAAACTGGCCGATGCCCGCCGTCCAGCGGTTGAAGACACAGAGCCGCGCGGCGACGACCGGCAGTTGCGGCACGCGGATGAAGTTGACGACGCCGATGATGAAAAAATTTCCATTGGCCTCCTGCCGGACTTCCTCGCAGAGCAGCGAGGATTGCAGGTCGGGGAGAATTCGGGTGGCTTGCATTTATAATTATGAGTTTTGAGTTTTGAGTTTTAAGTTCTTAATTTCCAGAATTTTCAGCGGCGCGAACCGTGTTTTGCATCAGCATCGCAATGGTCATCGGGCCGACGCCTCCGGGGTTCGGCGTGATTTTCCCGGCGATTTTCTGGACTTCGGCAAAGTCCACGTCGCCGACGATTTTTCCGTCAACACGGTTGACGCCGACGTCAATCACCACCGCGCTGGGCTTTACCATGTCTGCCTTCACAAACTCGGGAACGCCCATCGCGGCGATCAAAATGTCAGCGCGCAGGCAGTGCGATTTGATGTCGCGCGTGGCGGAATGGCAGATCGTGACCGTCGCATTTGCGTTTTTGCCTTTCTGGCAAAGCATCGCGGCCATCGGCTTGCCGACAATGTTGCCGCGTCCGAGCACAATGACTTCCGCGCCATCCGTCCTTACTTCTGAACGCGCAAGCAGTTCGACAATTCCGGCGGGCGTGCAAGGCCGGAAACCGCTCGCATCACCGAGCATCAATTTGCCGACGTTGACCGGATGAAAGCCGTCCACGTCCTTTTCCGGCAGAACAGCGGAATAAATTTTTGATTCCGAAATGTGCTTCGGCAGCGGCGCCTGCACCAAAATCCCGTGCAGGCGCGAATCGCAATTCAATTTTGAAATCAGCGCGAGCAATTCCTTTTCACTCGTCGAATCGGGCAGGACGTGGGTTTCGGAAACGATGCCGAGTTCGGCGCAGGTCTTTTCCTTGCGCCCAACATAAACTTTTGAGGCCGCATCTTCGCCGACGCGCACAAACGCGAGGCCGGGAGTCTTGCCGCGTTTTTTCAGTTCACCAACGCGCGAAGTTAGTTCACCCAAGATTTGCGCAGCGATCGCGCGACCGTCAATGATTGTGCTTAATGGGGATGTAATGGACGGCATTGGTATCGAGCACCTGGATGCGTTGAATGGTGATGACGGGAGTATCCTGCCAGCGGGCATCAAGCCCTTCCACGCCGGTGACGATGATCCGCATGTTGACATAGCGCTTCAAGTCGAGATCTTTCGCGTTCGTGTAAAGATAGTCGATGTTCTGCAAAGTGTCCGGGTCGTATAATTTAAAATCCGTCGGCGCGCTTGGGCTGGCGGTGTATCCCACAACGCCCTCATGCGTGACAACACGAGGCGGGGCCGGAGTGTTGGTGTCAACTTCCGGAGCCGGAGTGGTAACAGCGTTGGTGTCAACCACTGGTGCTGCCGCAGCAACGGCGTTGGTATCGACAGCCGCCGGTGCGGCGTTCGTCGGTTCGGTCAAGAGAGGCTGCGATTCGGGAACACTGTTGGTCGTCATCGGCGTTTCAGTCTCCGCTGAAGGCGCAGCGTTGGTCGCCAAATTGCCGGATGCCGCCTGGTTCAGATACATCGCGGCAACAAAAGCATAGGCGTTCGTCGGGGCTTCGATCTGCATCCAGTCGTTTTTTGTGATGATTTCGGAAACGGGCGTGCCCCGTTCGATGACGCCGAGAACACTGTAATCTTCGCTCGGACCGGCGCGCAGATTTAATTTTTTCGGCAGGACAACCTTGTTAGTCGCGTCAATGAAGCCGGCGCGAACCCAGACTTTGACGGTGACGGGCAATGCGATTTTGGCCCACTGCGCAGGCTCGTCTGACTTGTGCTTGTCGAGATTAATCTGGTCGAGAACGGTCACAGTGTCACCCTTGGAGATGTGCGCGATGAACTCGCCCCTGAGGCCTGCCTGTCCTCGCACGTTGAGATTGGTCACGGCGACTTCCGCCGGACCGGGCACCAGAGTGACGGTGGGCTCGACGAGCTTTTTAGGCGCAACAGCACGCTTGTGCTTGACTGGTTTTGGCGCGGGCGCGCTCGTATCAACAGCGGCAGGCGCGGGTGTGGTCTCCGCCGCAGGCGAAGTCACCGGCGCGGGGATCGGCGGCAAAGTGTTTGTGTCCTGTGCGATTGCGCTTGCCGCAATCATCGTTCCTAAAACCAGCCAGCAATTCGTTTTCATGATTCCAACAGTAAAGTTTTTATTTCCGCTTCTGTCAATGTCCGCCATTTGCCCAGTTTCAACTCGCCCAGCTTTATTTTTCCAATCTGCACCCGTTGCAATTTTTTCACCGAAACATTTTGCGATTCAAACATCCGCCGTACCTCGCGGTTTTTGCCCTCGGCCAGCTCCAGTTCCACCACGCTCTTCGCATTGCTGCTGCCCATGATCCGCGCCTTTTCCGCCTTCAACCGCTCGCCGCCATGAAAAATGCCGCGCGTGAATTCCGCAAGCATTGCCGGCTCCACCTTGCCTTCGACCGTCGCAATGTATTTTTTGCGGACACCGTAACGCGGATGCGTCAGGCGCAACGCGAATTGTCCATCATTCGTCAGAAAAATCAATCCTTCGCTGTTGAAATCCAGACGGCCGACGGAATTCACGATTTGCCATTCCTTTGGCAACAATTGGTAAATCGTCGGACGGCCCAGTTCATCGGCGTGCGAACAGACGCAGCCTGGCGGTTTGTTCAGGGCAATGTAAAGCTTGCGCCGGGCGCGGATGATCTTGCCGTCCAGCATCACCTCGTCGCGTTCGGGATCAACCTTCGTGCCGAGAAGTAGCACGAACCGGCCGTTGACGCGGACTTTGCCCTCCAAAATCAGTTTTTCCCCCGCGCGGCGCGAAGCCACGCCGGCATCCGCGAGAAATTTTTGCAAACGAACGTTCAAAGTGCGGAGCGCGGAGCGCGAAGTGCGGAATCAAGCATCGCACGGCGATTCATTCCGCGCTCCACACCCCGAATGCCGCATTAATCACGCTTCCGGCTTCGTCTTGCGCAGACCGGTGATGCGGTCACCGGCTTTGCGCTGGCCGCGCTTTTCAAGGAGCGCCGTGCGCTCGAAACGCTTGAGGACATTGCGCTTGCCGCCCAGGGTGGACGCCGCGCGGAGACTGCGATGCTGTGACATAAATTTTCTTTGGTTAAATTTCCAGTAAAAACGAGTGGTCAGGATAACAAATAAAATTCTTCCCGCAATGACGAATTTACCACTTCAATTCCTGCAACCGGCGAGCGACCTCTTCGGCATTCGCTCGACTATTGAACGCGCTAATGCGGAAATAACCTTCGCCCTTCGAGCCGAAGCCGGAACCGGGCGTGATGACAACGTTCGCATCGTTCAAAATTTTGTCGAATGCCTGCCAGCTCGTAACACCTTTGGGCGTACGCACCCAGATATATGGAGCGTTCACGCCGCCGAACACTTTCAGCCCGGCCTTCTTCGCGCCTTTGCGCAAAACTTCCGCGTTGCCGAGATAATGGGTGATGAGCGACTGCACTTGCGCGTTGCCTTCGGGCGAATACAAGGATTCCGCCGCGCGCTGAACAATGTAGCTCACGCCGTTGAACTTCGTCGTCATGCGGCGATTCCAGAGTTGATGCAGCGGTTTGAATTCGCCGCTTTTCGTCTGCGCGTTGAGCGATTTCGGAACGACCGTGTAGGCGCAGCGCACGCCGGTGAAACCGCCGTTCTTTGAGCAACTGCGGAATTCGATGGCGCACTCGCGCGCGCCGGGAATTTCGTAAATTGAATGCGGCAAATTTGCGTCGGTGATATAAGCCTCGTAGGCAGCGTCGAATAAAATGACGGACTTGTGCTCCAGGGCGTACTTCACCCACGCCTCAAGCTGCTCACGCGAGGCCGCCGCGCCGGTCGGATTGTTTGGCGAGCAGAGATAAATCACGTCAACATGCTTCTTTGGCGGTTCGGGAATAAAATTATTGGCCGGCTTGCAGGGCAGATAAACCAGCTTGGCGTAAGCGCCGGCCTCGTTTGCCTCGCCGGTGTGCCCGGCCATGACATTCGTATCCACATAAACCGGATAAACCGGATCGCTGATGGCGATCTTGTTTTTCGCCCCGAGGATGTCGAGAATGTTGCCGGTGTCGCATTTCGAACCGTCGCTGACAAAAATTTCGTCATCGGCAATTTCAATTCCACGGTCGCGGAAATCATTTTTTCCAATCGCGGAGCGCAGCCATTCGTAGCCCTGCTCCGGACCGTAGCCTTTGAACGTCTCGCGCGCAGCCATTTCGTCCACGGCCTTGTGCAGCGCAGCGATTACAGCGGGCGGCAGCGGTTCCGTCACGTCGCCGATACCACAACGGATAAGGCGTTTGGCGGCTTCAGGATTCTGGTCGCAAAAAACCTTCACGCGCCGGCCGATTTCAGGGAATAGGTAGCCGGCCTTCAGTTTCAAAAAATTGTCATTTAGGTATGCCATGGTTGGGATGAACGCTAACGGAATAAATCAAGCAAATCAATTTTTGTTGTAGCGTCGGACCTTTGCAGATCGATATGGCGCGAAGTAGCTACAATAGAAATCCCGCGAGCGAGGCGGTCATATAGGCGGCGAGCAACCCCCCGATCATCGCGCGAAAACCGATTTTGGCCATTTCGCTGCGGCGTTCCGGTGCGAGCGAGCCGATGCCGCCGACCTGGATGGCGATGCTGGAAAAATTCGCAAAGCCGCACAGCGCATAAGTTGCAATCGTGAAACTGCGCGGATCGAGCGCTAGTGTTTTCGCGTTCGTTGTGAGGTCGAGATATCCGACAAATTCATTCAGCACGATGCGTTCTCCCAAAATTTGCCCGACACTTAGGCAATCCTGCATCGGCACGCCCATCAAAAAGGCGAACGGCGCGTTGACCCAGCCGAAAATGTTTTGCAGCGTCGCCGGGTGCGTGGCACCCATATGAATTTGCGGCCAAGTGACGATGTAATTCGCCAGCGCAATCATGGCAATGAACGCGATGAGCATGGCCACGACGTTCAGCGAAAGCTGAAAGCCGTCGCCCGCGCCGCGGCAGATGGCATCAATGGAATTCGCCGTAGTGCGCGGGACGGTTGCAGGCATGGTCGCTGCGGTTTCGCTTTGCTGCGTTTCCGGCAAAAGAATTTTTGCGATCATCAGCGCGGCGGGACAATTCAACACGGACGCGGTAAGCAGATGCCCCGCAGTGTTCGGATAGCCCGCGCGCATTCCCATTGCGGCATAAACCGCCGCAACACCGCCGGCGATGTGCGCCATGCCGCAGACCATGATGGTCATGATTTCGCTGCGCGTCATTCGCGGAACGTAGGGCCGGATCATTAATGGCGCCTCGGTCTGGCCCATGAAAATATTCGCGCAGGCGGAAAGCGTTTCGCTTCCGCTTGTTCGCATGATCTTGCGCATCACCCAAGCGGCGGCATGGACGACTTTTTGCAAGACGCCCCAGTGATACAACAGCGACGAAATGGCTGCGACAATGATGATCGTGCCCGTGACGAGAATGGCGAAAATGACGGAATTCTCCGGCCCAAATTTTTCCGCGAGCAAGTCACTGTCCGCAAGCGGGCCGAAAACGAATTTGCAGCCTTCGTTGGAAAACTGGATGAGTTTTTGGACAACTTTGCCGGCGAACATGAAAAAATCCTCACCCCACGGCGTTTTTAAAATCAGCAGTGCAAGCGTGAATTGCAGACCGAATCCCCAGAGCACCGTACGCCACGGAAAAAGTTTCCGGTTGTAGGAAATGGTCCACGCGGCGGCGATCATCACGAGCCAGCCGAGAAAGCTGATGAGCTTGAGTTCCATTATTTCTTACACACGATTTTGCAGGCTTCCTTGTAAATGTGCGGATGCAAAATGCCGACAAAGGGAAGATTGCGATAACGTTCTGCAAAATCAAGCCCGTAGCCGACGACAAAAAAATCCGGCACCGCAAAACCGACGTAATCGGCCCTGATTTTTTCCACACGGCGGCTTGGCTTGTCGAGCAGCACGCACACTTTTATCCGTCGCGGCTTGAGCGCACGGAGCTTCGGCAGCACGCGGCTCATGGTCTTGCCGGTGTCCAAAATGTCGTCCACGAGCAAAACGTCGCGACCGCGCACATCAAGGCGCAATTCTTTGGTGAATACCAACTCGCCCGATTCCGTGCCGGCGCCGTAGCTGGAAACACCGATGAAATCAAGGCGCAGCGGAAGATTCAAGTGGCGGATCAAATCGGCGAGAAACATCACCGTGCCGCTCAAGAGCGAGACAACAACCGTTTCGCGCCCGCGAAAATCGCGCTCAATTTCGCCCGCAAGGATTTTCACGCGCCGCGCAAGCTGTTCCTCGGTAATCAAAACGCGTTCAACTTCCTTGCGCCAATTCCCGGAAATTCCAGCTTTTGATTTTTTTGTTTTGAGCTTCAAGAATTTAAGCCCGCTGCTGGAACCGCTTTCAGCGCGGCGGACATTTGCCGCACAAGCCAGTCGGCTTCCGGTTTGTTGCCGAGATGTTTTGCCAGCGTGAATTCCTGACCGTCACGCGCGCGGATTTTCAAATCGTAATAAACCGTGTGTCCGACATTCGCTCCGATCTCCGTAGCGAAGTTCGCCACGTCCGATGATTTGATCGAACGCCGTTTTTTGAAATGGAACCATGCAGTTTCAATTTTGACGCACACAGCCGAGACCACGACTTGGCTGCGGTGAAACCATAGGTTGACCAAAAAAATCGTCATCAGCAAATCCGCTGCGCCGGCACCGAGCGGCAAAAGCGGCGGCACACGGTTGCAAATCAAAAGAATGATGACACTTGTCCACACCAGCCAGATAGCCGTCGCACCGGCGACAAAGCCGGGATTACGCCCTGCGGGAAAGATGAATTCCTTCCCTTCCGGCAGATCATTGACCTGGATTTTTGACCGGATTTGTTTCCGCATTTCGTCGAGCGACATTTGGAATGGCAAAGTCGGGTCGTCGGAAATTTGCAGCGGCTCAGGCAGTTTGAAAACAGGCACTTCAAACGCTGCGTCAAAATTCGGCCCGCGCAATTTCGCCGAGGCTTCCAGTTTCCATTGTATTCCATCGCCGAAAGCCGGAGTTGATGCGGGCAGATTGTCAGGCAATTTGAAATAAATCGGTATGCAAGTGGCGTTCAAGTCGGCTTGCGGCAGATCGGCACGCAGCCATTTTTCGTCCTGCCAGAGAATTTTTTCCGTCTTTTGAGGATTGTTAGACTTGCCGGTTGTCGTGCAGCGGACACAGCGCAAACGCAGGTGTAATCCGTGCTGTGGCTTTAATTT
>Ga0302266_10001804_pt1 | contig 19262 bp, 18 predicted proteins | sample III_Bog_E1_2_FD_194559 | JGI IMG/M metagenome (GOLD analysis project Ga0302266, IMG submission 194559) | Peat permafrost microbial communities from Stordalen Mire near Abisko, Sweden - III_Bog_E1_2 | ecosystem: Environmental > Terrestrial > Soil > Wetlands > Peat | place: Sweden: Abisko... | reverse complement strand
GCACCGTATGGTGCGCGCAGCCATGCTGAAGCTGGGCATTGAGAACGGCCTGGAGATCACCTCCATCGCAGACATCCCTTCGCGCGGCACAGGGCTTGGCTCCTCCAGCGCGTTTACCACCGGGCTGCTGCACGCGCTGCATGCCTACCAGGGGGATTACCGTTCCCAAGCCGACCTGGCCGCGGAAGCATGTGAGGTCGAAATCGACCTGTGCGGCGAACCCATCGGCAAACAGGACCAGTATGCTGCTGCCGTAGGAGGAGTGAATCTTCTTCGCTTCAACCCGGATGAATCGGTGACGGTAGAGAAGATCGTTTTCTCCCCAAACTTCATGCGAGAGTTTCAGGACTCGATGCTGTTGTTCTATACGGGTGTCACCCGGTCTGCCTCAGATATCCTGCGGAACCAGATCGGCATTATGGGTTCGAGCGATGAGAAAACTGACGTAGTTCGCCGGATGGCAGCGATGACCGATGACTTCCGGCATGCAATTCAGGACAACAATCTTGGTTGGGTAGGCGATCTGCTGCACGAATCCTGGACGCTGAAACAATCGATCTCGGACCAGATCTCAACCGGAGTAATTGACGACATGTATAAAAGTGCTCGCGGAGCAGGGGCACTCGGAGGCAAACTGCTCGGTGCCGGCGGAGGCGGTTTCCTGCTGGTCTGTGCGCCAGTCGAACGGCACGACGCTGTTCGCAGAGCGCTGGCAGGCTATCGCTGTCTGCCGCTTCGGCTCGATTGGACAGGGACCTCCATCATTCTCTATTCACCGCAAGAGCTTGACCCCGACTGGTCGAAGGATTCCAAGAAAGAAAAAATATGAGAGTTCGCACTGTCCCAATTCAACCGCACTGCTTTCACTATGGTGGATTTGACATCCAGATGCATCGTACCCATGAGGCATTGCACTTGGTCGGTGTAGATGCGAGGCCATTGGATTGGTGGTCGCGAGATGAGGCCTTTGAGATCCTTCATGTATGGGGTATGGGACCGCAGCACCAGAGCCTGGTGCGTATCGCCAAAGAGTACGGGAAAAAAATAGTACTCTCCCCATTGCTGTCTTACTACACACCAATGGGACGACTACGTCATGCCGTCGGGACTCTATTGGGACGGAAAAGAGCGGCAATGGATATTTTGCGACAGGTGGATGTTCTACTGGTTGTAAATAAGCTCCAGGCTGATGCCGCAATGAAACTTTTCGGCGTCCCTGCGCAAAAAATTGAGATAATTCCTACCATCCTGGATCCATTGTTCTTTGACGCAAAACCAGTACCGGCCACAGTAGATGCACCCACCACCTATGTGGTTTGTACTGGAAATATCTGGCCACGGAAAAATCAGGTTCGGATGGCGCAGGCGGCATTGCAGGCAGGCTATTCCATGGTGTTTGTCGGCAATACGATGGGCGGCGAAGAGGCCTACGCCAGGGAGTTTCAACTGCTTATTGACGCGAACCCTAGCCTGCAATGGCACAAGTGGCTCAGTTGGGAGGAGCTGTACCGTGTTCTACGCAATGCCTCGGCTGTTGCCCTTCCCAGTTTCGATGAATGCCAACCGGCATCATGCCTGGAAGCGGTCGCTCTACAAAAACCTCTTATGATGGCGAACAAAACTTATGCCTTCCAGGAATTTTATGCGGGCTCTTTGACCGTTGACGCCAAATCAGTGAAGAGCATAGCCACAGGATTGAAAAGGCTCATCGCAGATCCTGACAGATATACCCCGAGACGAGAGTTGGTCGACGAGTGCCGTCCCGATGCTGTAGGGCTAAAACTACGCAATATCTTTGAACGCCTGCTTGCCTGACAAGCGGTTGTATCGATGTGAATCTCTCCTATGTCACGATGCCCTAAAATGTCGAACATGCTTTGTAAGGCATGTAAAATCAGACACCGAGCGGCTGCGGATTTTATAGCGGTATAGATTCTGTATAACAGGTGCATTTTGATTGAGCTCGCTAAACTGAGACGTAAGTGCAGCGCGGTGGAGACGTCGTTCATTGCAGTACTGTTTCGTCATCTCTATTTCCGTCTCAGGCGAAAAAACATTCTGGCGAGCAGAAAGGTGACCATTCGCGGCCTCAGCAACATTACAACCGACGGCTTACTGCAAATCGGAATGAACTACGTCGGTTTTATTTCCCCGAATGAGACGGCTTATCTTAATATTCATGGAACTCTGAAATTTACAGATAGCTTCACCTTAGGCAAAGGATGCGCCCTGGACATCGGCGAAAATGCAACGGCGGAGTTTGGCAACAGTTATGTCACCGGACGAACCTCCTTTATGATCATGCACGGTCTCAGGATAGGAGACGGTTGCGCTATATCGTGGGGATGCCAGTTTCTCGACGAAGACTTTCATCAACTGGATTATTCGGGGAAGAAAGAAAAGCAGCACCAGATTGAGATTGGCGATCATGTATGGATTGGCTGTGGGGTAACTATCCTTAAAGGAGTGAAAATTCCCGACGGCTGCGTGATTGCAGCGGGATCTGTTGTCTCATCAAGTTTTCAAACTCCAAATTGCCTAATAGCCGGCTCACCCGCCAAAATTATCAAAGAAAATATCACCTGGACGTAACCGTACACCGCTGCGACAGCAAGGGTACCCGATTCAAGGTGCAGTATTTGGATCACCCCTGCAGCAGAGCACAAAGCAGACATCGTCAATAGCAAAGCCGCCCTGGATGCCGTCTGACTTCACTAGGATGCTTTAGTTGGCGTGTAGAATTCTCTAGTGGCCGTCATATCTCCCAATTCGCTGGAAACCCCTGTCCCGCGCGCTCAACTGCAGCTCTGCGGCGGCAAGCGATTGCGTGGAATTCTTGCAGAGAACCTCCCGGATCGCCCGCTGGTCACGGTAATAACCGTAGTTTTCAACGGCATGCCGCACATCGCGGGCTGCCTGGAAAGCATATTGCTCCAGGATTATCCAAACCTGGAGCACATTGTTATGGACGGCGGTTCGCAGGACGGAACTATTGATGTGCTGCGTGAGTATGACGACCGGCTCGCTTTATGGCGAAGCGAGTCCGACAAAGGCATCTATGATGCCTGGAACAAAGCTTTGGCAGAGGCCCGGGGAGAATGGATATGCTTCCTCGGTTCTGACGATGAGTTTCTGCCTGGTGCCATAAGCGCATATATGAAACTGGCCGCAACCCACCCGGATGCAGAATACCTCAACTCTCAGGCGAGATGGGTCCATCCTTCCGGCTACGTCAACCCCGCGCACGGACGCCCATGTAGGAAGCATGCATCGTCGCAGCTTGTATGATCGCCTGGGAAAATACGATATCTCTTATCACAGCGCGGCCGACTATGAATTCCTATTGCGCGCGCGCAGCAAACTCAAGGCGGCCTTTATGCCGCTTACTACAGTCATGATGCGCGCAGGCGGGGCAAGTGACAATTCAACCGCACTTGCAGAAGCATGCCGCGCAAAGATTGTTACCGGCGGACGGAATCCGCTGCTGGCGCGCATTGAGCTATGGGAGCACCGTGGCCGGTTCAATTTGGGCCCGCTTCGTCGTGCCATGGGGAGGCTCATCGCTCAATGACCGAAGTGAGCCAATTCGCCCCGCCCAACATCCCAAATCAACCCCATATCTTACCGCGACGGAGATATGCATCATGCATGTAACTCCCATCGGTTTGATCCTGATTCTTGTCGGTCCGTTGCTCATGCTCTTCCGGCCAAAATGGCTGTACATCGCTACTATTTTTTCTCTGCCGTTTACAGCCACCGGTGTCGTGAATGTTGGCAGTGGCCTGGATGCTTCTGCCGTGCAGGTTCCCATGTTTCTCGGAGCCTTATTGATTCTGAGAGTTCTATTTTCCTCTCTCTGGAAAATGTCGATTCCGCTCCCCCGCAACGGTAAAATATGCCTGCTATGGCTGGGTGTATTCCTTGGCGTGGCCACCCTGTCATTGGTTATGCCCGTCTTACTCGATAGTCACGTGCGCATTCCATCGTCGCAATTGCTCAATACATCAGCCTCCACCTTGATCCATCTCAAGAGCAAGAATATTACAGGTCTGCTCTATGTGGTCTTCGGGTACATTTTCGCTTATCTCATTGCCGTCATTAATCAGAAGCCCATAGTCTTGCGCATCACATTGAAAGCATTTTTGGCTGGATCCGTCTTTGCCGCGTTGTGGGCTATTTTAGAATTTATCTGCAAGATAACGGGGATTCCGTATCCTGGGATGATCTTCAATACCGGAACCGCACTCTCTGCGATGGGGTACATCGAGAGACTGCGGGGCTTTCCCCGTCTTTCTTCAGTAGCGGTTGAGCCGAGCATTTTTGCGCAGATACTTCTGATCGCAATCTCGCTCTATCTGCCATTTATCTTTGGATCTCTGACATTGTTCGGCAAGACGCTGGATCGGTGGCTATTTGCTCTATTGCTCGTGATGCTTTGTCTATCGACCTCCTCTACGGGCTACGTAGGACTCTTGATCATGGGATTTACCGTCTTCCTTCTGCTTGCGATTAGAGGCGTATTGAAATTGAGGTATTTTGTGGTGCCGATGGTGGGTCTTGGCATCGCAGCGCTAATCTACGCAGTTTCACCGACGGCACAGCAGGTGCTGGATAGCACGGTGTTTACTAAATCGGAAGGCTACTCCGCATTTGAACGATTCATGACAATTCACAATGCGTTCGAGATGTTTCGAGAATATCCGATACTTGGAATTGGATGGTCAAGTATAGATTCGTACGATTTAATCGTAAACCTCTTAAGCAATGCAGGCATACTTGGCCTATTAAGCTTCGTCGTGGCGATGTATTCCATGTTTCGCTTGCTCTACCGTTCTATCAAGTCAAGAAAACGGAGCCTGGGTCTGGAGGGCCTCTTGCAAATAGATTTCGCCGTATATATCGCGCTCGCCGTTATCCTCGGCACATGCATGATATCCGGAATTCTATATGTGTTTACTTTCTTCTGGTTCATCCTCGGCTTAACCATGGCTGCCGGTTCTATGCAGACTCTGCATGCAGATATCCATGATCCTGAGTTGCATTCATCCCCAGCTCAACCCGCACCTGGCACCTGAAGCTTTGTCAGCGCCTTGTCTCAATATGCAACAGGTGTCCACGAAGGCTTATGGACGACATCTCGCGTAAAGGCACGATGGCATTGGCCGCCGAACAAGAGAAGTACTCTGGAGCGCTCAGCCCGTTGGCCTCCAACGGCGCATCAAAACATAGAAAAAGATTGCCTTGCGCGAGCCTGGCTCGCTGTATCGTGATGGAGCACGTGCTGTAATTCTGCGGATGCGCAAACCATAACGAATAGTCCCCGCAGAGGTTGAGCTGGGCATCCTGAATGCCCAGAGTGCGCTCCGATTCCGTGATGCGTTGCCCTACTGCCGCAAACTCCTGCGGACCAAATCCCTCATGGCGATTGATCTTGTACAGATAAGCGTACTGCAGCAGAATCCCTGAAAATACCAGCACAGGTATCCAAATCCATTTTCGTGACAGGTCGTAAGCCTGGAGAGCTACCCACAGAAAAAATGGCATTGCATAGACAGCGTAGGCCGGATTGAGATGGGGCTGAAAGAACAATAGCCCACCGGCAGTCAATGCAAGCCACATACCGGTACGATCCTTAATCTTTGCTCGTTGCGCCCAGTAAAGCAATGCGCCGATCACAAGAAAGATCAGTTCCGGCACATGCCTGTGGCGCTGTATAAAATATGCATTCCATATACCTCCAAACACATAGCTGTTGAAAGCCTTACCACTGTGTCCTGCCATCTCCTGCAGAGCCTGCGGATGAAGATATAGATAAAATGCTGCTGCAATGCCTGCTGACACACCGGCTTTCAATGCCAGTCGCTTCCAGTCTTTCGTTCTCATTGCGAGAAACACCACAATCACGATTGGCACGACAACTGCGATAGGATGTGCCTCAACAGCTAAGGCTGCTACCAGCACGGCTGCCAGTTCCAGCCCCTGTATCCCCAGCCAAAGCCCCAGCGAAAGCAGAAAGAATGTGAAAAATTCATACCGCGCCTTCTCTACCATCGCAACCATTGGCTCGGTCATCCCGAGCATCAGAATGAATGCGGCGATCCAATTTTCGCGATATCCCATCCGTCGCAGGAACGACCACCAGAACAGAAGTGACACAAGTCCAAAACTTATGTTGAGAAAAACCACTGATCCAGCAGTCCAACCCGTCCGATTGAATACGGCACACTGAATCGCTGCCGGCACTTTGCCAAATAGATGCACTCCCTCCATCCCGCTGGGATATGGAAGTCCTGCAAAAACATCCAGTTCCCCACCGTTATGGCAGGCGTTATACGAATAGGAAAGCACCCAGGGATTATCTACATCGTATGCGCGGTACTTTTGCACCAGACCGGCGTATAGCAACGCGAGCAAGCACAACACGGATATCCGGAGCATATAGCGATGCTGCATATATTTTCACCTCAAACCGGGCCGTGCCATTCACTCCGGCACTGAAGGGTTAAATTGCTTTGTCATAAATCCATCAAGTAGGCCGCGGCCATGCCAATACCACAGGATTGCCGACTCCCGTCTTCCCACCACATAGGCGCAGATCGCGCGCCCGAAGTCGAACGCCGCCAAACCGGCCCATAACCAGACGAGACGATGCTTGCGCTGCACATATCCCATCCCCTGTCCATAAATGTAGGCGCGGTCTTTTGAGACGCTGGCGTTGCGAATATCTTTGAGTGGGTGGCCAACATGCCACTTTGCCTCGAATCGCCCGCGAGCGCCAGCCCGCATCGCCAGCAAAACATAATCCGAGTCTTCCCCTCCCAGATACGGTGTGTCGGCGCCCGGCCCGATGCCCTCGTCATAGCGCGCGCCGGCAGCAATCCCTTTGCCACGCACAAAAATACTGTACCCAACAGTCGTCCGGTACACATTGAGCAGTGTTAGGTCGCATGAATCCTGAAACCAGCGATTACTACTGCGGACTCCGTTTTCATCCAGTGAGTTCACCGTAAGAATGTCATACGATTCATTGGTAGCAAACCAGCCGGCAACGTCGTGCAGGAGGCCCTGCGGATACCAGCAATCATCGTCAGGGAATCCTATGACCTCACCCTGCGCATGGTTCATGCCCATATTCCGCGCACGCGATACGCCCGGGCGGCATTTGAGATGGCGTATCTTTTCCTTGATTCCGCTGTTCTCAATAACAGGAAGCAGCCGGTCATCCTCATTCTGGTCAACAAGGATGAGTTCGTAGTCCGCTCCCCTCTGGACGGCAATCGAAGCCACCAGGCGAGCCAGTTCGCTGGTGCGCCCCCTGGTAGCAACTACAAGTGAAAATTCCGGCATGTCGTCATTCTACCTATCGAAACCTGTTTCCAATTTAGGGGAAAATGCTTCATGCCACGGCGCAAGAAATTGCTGCATGCGATGAATAAACCCGGCGGTATCAAACTGCTGCGCGTGCTTCCGAATGATTTCTGGTGTGAAATCCGATTCGACAGACTCAAAATACCGGATGCCCTCCATCACAGACTCCGGCGTCTGCTCGGGAAAGAATACGCCGGTCGCCTGCCCGGGTGCGGAGTTGGAATGACCACGAACCGTCTCCAGCGATCCCCCTTTCCCGTAGGCGATCACAGGCCTGCCGCAAGCCTGACTTTCCAGCGGCACAATACCAAAATCTTCCTCTGCTGCAAACAACAGTGCCCGTGCGTGGGCGTACGTTTGCCAGAGATCATCATTGTTCAGCGCACCAAGAAATTTGATGGTTGGTCCAGCCATCGCTCGCAGCCGTGCGAGTTCAGGTCCACTGCCCACAATGTGGAGCGGTGCGCGCAGGCGGTTGCATGCTTCAATCAATATCTCCGTATGTTTGTACGGAACCATGCGGCCTACGGCGAGATAGTAATCTGCGGGCGTGTTCACAATAAAGCCGCGTTCAGTGTCTACCGGAGGGTAGAGCACCGTACTCTCGCGACCGTAATAGCGAGCGATGCGCCCTGCAACATAGTTGGAATTTGCTACAAAGCGAGTGACGCGCTGCGCTGCCATGTAATCCCAATTGCGCACATAGTGCGCAGCCAAAGCGAACGGCACTTTTGCCAGCGAGGGCATCTCTCGCAGGTAGGAGTGATATCCGTCCCAGACATACCTCATTGGAGAATGGCAGTAGCAGATATGCGTTGCGCTGGGGTTCGTCAGCACCCCCTTCATCGGCCCACTGTCAGAACTGATGATCAGGTCGTAACCGGTAAGATCAAGCTGCTCCACGGCGAGTGGATAAAGGGGGAGCAGGTGACGATGAAATCGCTTTGCCCCTGGGATCCGCTGCAGAAAAGAAGCTGTGACGTGCCGCCCACCCAGCCCTGCAGGAATAAATTCCGGGTCCGTGATAAGCGCAAAGACATCGGCTTCAGGAAACATCTCGGCGAAGACTTCCGCTACGCGCTCCCCCCCACCCTGCGATACAAACCAGTGATGGACTATTGCGATACGCAATGCAGGAACCTCCGGTTCAATAAACTATTGCCTGGCACGGATCATGCCATCTCATCTCAGCCCCGGGCTGGAGTTCCTTCGGCATGGCCAGACAACAAGCGAGGGAGATCTGCATATACCGCTTCCAGCCCCTTCCGCAACGGGATGCTTGCCTGCCAGCCTATCTGCTTCATGCGCGATACGTCGAGCAGCTTGCGTGGCGTTCCATCCGGCTTGGATGCATCGAAGGCAAGGCGTCCCTTGAATCCGACCACGTCGCGGATCGTCTCCGCCAACTCGCGAACCGTCAGGTCCTCACCGCATCCAACATTCAGCAGTGGCGCCTGCGTCTCCGAGCGCGCAATGGGTTCGTATACCGCATCCGGCAGGCTCATCAGGTGAACACAGGCATCTGCCATGTCATCGCTGTGCAGAAACTCGCGGCGCACGGAACCAGTTCCCCATACAGAGACCTCGGTTGCATTAGAAACCTTGGCCTCATGCATCTTGCGCAGCAGAGCCGGCAACACATGCGATCCGGCAAGATCGTAATTGTCATTCGGGCCATACAGATTGGTTGGCATTGCCGCTATGTATTGCGTGCCGTACTGCCGGTTGAAGGCCCAGCAGGTCTCAATGCCTGCGATCTTCGCCACAGCATAAGGACGGTTGGTCGGCTCCAGCGCCCCGGTCAGCATGTACTCTTCCTTGATTGGCTGCGGGCAATCGCGGGGATAGATGCAACTCGATCCAAGAAAAAGAAGCCTCTTTACGCCGAATTGGTGTGCTGCTTCGATTACGTTCGTCTGGATAGCAAGATTGTCGTGGATGAACTCGGCTGGACGGGTATTGTTGGCCATGATGCCGCCCACTTTCGCGGCTGCCAGAAAAACATATTCGGGACGCTCATCCTGAAAGAAGCGAACTACAGCCGCATGGTCGGTCAGATCAAGTTCAGCATGGCTCCTCGTCACGATTTCGGCAGCGTCTTCTTGCCCCAGGCGGCGAAAAATAGCGGATCCGGCTAGGCCGCAATGACCTGCAACGTAGATCTTCGCCCCTTTCAGCAGAGAGCTATTCATTGTATTCATAGACGTCATACCCATGCTTCTTGACGAGTTGATCGCGCTGCGAAGCCAGAAGATCAGACTGGACCATTTCCTTCACCAGTTCCGCAAACGTTACTTTCGGCTTCCATCCCAGGCGCGTCCGCGCATAGGTGGCATCCCCCAGCAGCGTCTCTACTTCTGCCGGGCGGAAATACCGCGGATCCACGGCAACCACAACGGCGCCACTCTGATCCACCGCAACCTCATCGATGCCATGCCCGCGCCAGGTAAGTACGATGCCAAGATCCTCTGCAGCAATCGTCACAAACTCGCGCACACTGTGCTGCTCACCGGTTGCGATCACATAGTCCTCTGGCGTTTCCTGCTGTAACATCAGCCACTGCATCTCAACATAGTCGCGAGCGTGGCCCCAGTCACGGAGTGCATCAAGATTTCCCAGATACAGCTTGTCTTGAAGCCCCAGCTTGATGCGTGCCAGCGCCCGCGTAATCTTGCGCGTCACAAAGGTCTCTCCGCGCACCGGCGATTCATGGTTGAACAGAATGCCGTTGCACGCGAACATCCCATAAGCCTCGCGATAATTCACCGTAATCCAGTACGCATACAGCTTGGCCACTGCATACGGCGAGCGCGGGTGAAACGGCGTCTTCTCCGTCTGGGGAATCTGCTGTACTAAACCGTATAGCTCCGAGGTAGAGGCCTGGTAAAAACGAGTCTTCTTCTCCAGCCCAAGAATGCGTATTGCTTCCAGAATTCTCAACGTCCCGGTAGCATCGACGTTCGCCGTATATTCCGGCTGTTCAAACGAAACCGCTACGTGGCTCTGTGCGCCCAGGTTGTAGATCTCGTCGGGTTGCACCTTCTGCACGATATGCAGCAAGCCGCAGGAATCCGTGAGATCGCCGTAATGCAGCTGGAAATCAAGCTTGCCAACGTGGGGGTCCTGGTAGAGATGGTCAATGCGATCCGTATTAAAAAGTGAACTGCGTCGTTTGATGCCGTGGACCGTATAGCCTTTGCGAAGGAGAAACTCCGCAAGGTACGCACCATCCTGCCCGGTTATTCCTGTAATAAGTGCAACCTTGCCCAACGTTGCCTTCTCCTTTAGCCCTCGATATGCGGGCTCTGCAAGTATATCGTTGCGATGAATATAAAATCAGTTTATATGAGGGGGCATCCTGATTCAGACAATCCATTGCATCCCTCCTATTTTATAGCCGTTTTCACTACTACCATCAGAGGGGAGAGCATCCGGGGACCCCAGTATGCTTACCCCCTCCCGCGTCTTGTCACACTCCGGGCCCTCACGTAGACTCAAACTTGCTACCCATCTCAATCACACCAAGAGCCCTTGGATCAGGTGATGGAGCACATCTTCTGAAGAGACTTTATTGAGCTGTTGAAGGAAGGCTTATGTCGCAAGAACGTGACAATCGATCTGATGATACGCAGCAACCAGTGTCCCACCCAACTCCCATCTTTGGGGATTCGTCGATTGACCTTCTTGCCCTCTGGAACCGCCTCCGCGTTAACCGGCGCAAAATATTGATTGCAGGTTTTGGCTGCATGATTGTGGCAGCAGGTTTTTCGCTTTTAATACCCAACAGCTATACGGCCAACGCATCTTTCCTTACTCCTCGTTCTACGAATTTGGGGTTCTCTGCCGTTAGTAGCCAAACCCTTATGATGGGAGCAGCCGGCTTCGGTGGATCGATCAGGACGGCGGGCGATACCTACATCGGCCTTCTGCAAAGCAGGTCTATTGCCAAAGACATGGTCTCACGCTTTAACTTATTGCAGGCCTATCACGTTAAAAAGGAAGCCGCGGCCGAGCAAATCCTCGCAGAACGAAGCATCTTCGACACTGGAGCGAAAAATGACATCATGATGGTCAGTGTGACTGATCGTGACCCGAAACTGGCTAGGGATTTAACCGGCGGCTACCTAGACGAACTTAGGGCCGCCCTCGGAAGACTGGCCCTCACAGAGTCTTCGCAGCGGCGCCTTTTCTTTGAACAGCAAATGGCACAAGAAAAGGACGCGCTGGAGAATGCAGAGGTCGAACTCAAACAGAGTCAGGAGCAGTCGGGCTTGATCGCCCCGGCCCAGCAGACCGCTGTTGAACTGCAGACGGTCGCGGCAACTCAGGCTCAAATTGCCGGCCGCGAGGTAGAACTGGCAGGGCTATTGCAGGGTTCTACTAACCAGGACCCAACCGTGATCCGCCTTCGCAGCGAAATTGCAGATCTCAAGGGCCAGTTGGCAAAGATGCAACACGGCAATGGCGATAACGCAACCATTCCTACTTCCAAGGTTCCGTCTCTTCAACTGGATTACGTGCGCAAGCAACGAGAGGTTCTCTATCACGAAACGCTTTTCGACATCCTGTCCAGGCAGTATGAAGCTGCACGGCTGGATGAGTCTCATGATGCTCCAATGCTGCAGGTAGTGGATCAACCGGATATACCCGACCACAAATCTGGACCGCATCGCACCTATACCGCCCTGGGCGGATTGCTCTTTGGTCTCATTGCATCTTCACTCTGGGCGTTAGTAGGCAGTCCCCTCATGTCGATCTTCCGTCGTCGTAAGGCTGCATAAGACGTCATCAGGCTGCGCGTCCCCGTTACGGGCTGAACCTCTGCAGTGCTGAAGACTCTGCATATCCAGTTTCCACGTCGGCTAACGCACAATCAGCTCTGCGAGCAGCCGCCGCCACACGGCTGCTTGCAATTCAACTCAGCCACATCGCATCGCTGACATCCGCTATCTCAGTACCTCGATTGCGGCTGCCGTTACACCGAACCCGGCAAGGATGGTCGCGATATTACCCAGCACACGCAATGGGCTTCCCTTCACCACCACCGGTGGCACCACTGGTCTGGCGGGCCTTTTATGAACCAGATGGAATGAGAGAGACTGGTCATAAAAGGAGCGGAAGATGGCACGAGGGAAGAAGCATACGCCTGAGCAGTAGTGAACTTGCTGCGGCAGATAGAAGTGGCTGTGGCCCACGGGAAGACGACGACGCTGGCGTGCAAGGAAGTGGAGATCACAGAGCAGACCTACTACCGCTGGCGCAAGGAGTACGGCGGCCTCAGGCTCGGCGGCTGAAGGAACCGGAGCGGACCATCCCATTACTTGTGAGCCCGGAACGACGGCGCTGTGCGGTGGATCATGCGCAGGATCAGGGCATGAGTGAGCGTTGGGCGTGCCGGCTGGTGAACCAGTCGGCACACAGCGTTACCAGCTAACGCAGCGCGAAGACGAAGATGCACTCACCCGCTGTTCCAGATTCGTCATAATTCACCAGCGATGGACAGTGGCCGAGGCCTGAACCATGTCAGACACGTCATCCTACGGCAAAGCGTGTGCCACATCCAGCAGCCGTGGATGATGTCACAGACATCCCTTCCAACCCGTCCCGGCAAGCCGGAACGGGTAACGGCCTCAAACTCCTTCGTGGCGTCTATTGCGGGCGGCGTGGTGTTCTCCATCATCATGGCGATGGTGTCCGGCCCGTCCGTTGCAGCCGCACTCGATTCTTAATGCAGGAGTTCAGAAATCCGCGCCAGCAGGTCAGTGGGATGAATGGGCTTTTGCAGGAGGGTAAAGTTGTGACCTGCTGCTCTCGCGTCGGCCAGCAGGTTAATCGTTGTTGCCTGTCCAGAGAAGAGCAGCACCTTGCACTGCGGCGCAACATTCTTCATGGCGATTGCGAGTTCCACGCCGCTCATTCCCGGCATGACAACATCGGCAAGTAACAGGTCCGGGACGATTCTATGGGCCGCCTCCAGCGCGCTTTTACCGTCGTAGAAAGCCATACTGGTAGCTTGTTGATTCAGTATTACCGCCAAGGTATTGGCTATCACCCGCTCATCGTCTACTACCATGACAATCGGACGCGTCCTGTCGGCCCGACTTGCAACACCTGTATTCATTGAACCCATGATGCACGCTACGTTCTCGGGGAAGAACGATAGATTTTTTTAAATAGTAAATAGAGTATTAGCCCCCCTCCCCCACACTTGTATACCTTTGCTGGGCATATGGAGCGAATATTTACAGGTGCTGACGCGGCAATGGCATCTGGACTTGCTCCCGTTTTACCAGCTGCCCACAGGACACCATCTGCCCGCATAACCATCACGGACCAGAGCGTGCACACCGCCGCCAAGCCCGGCAGTATTCGTCAACCCTCGCATCTCCGCATCATTTTTGTTCTGATTTCTGCGGAAACCGAAGGTTTTGCACCGACCCTACCGTGTAGTTTGCATGTGGGAGTCACAGATGCTCAGCCGGAAATGCGAGGTCGACGTAGGCTATTTCCTCAGCATTCAGACGTTGCGTGCCCTCTTGCTCACCATCTCCACCGCAACCAGGCAATGGACGGTGGTGCGCTCTCTTCAGAGCGGCGTCATCGTCACCTATTCGAATCCGGTGTACCCCGATATGCCTAACGCCCTTATGTACGAGTTTCCGTGCATGCAGCGCAATCCCCTGACCTGCGATGAGAGTTGGGTACTCATCCTTCTCCATCCTGTAGCTGCCAGCCAGAGAGCTTTCGGTTTGTACTTCAATGCGAACGGCATCAAGCAGGACCGGCTGGCCGATTGGGAGAACTTCTGGGCACCGTTACATGAGGTTCTGGTGAAGCTTACTGCTGACCCTATTCACAGGACGCGCCTACCAGGCCGCCCTGCTGCATGAGCTTAGTACAACCAACCCGACATAGACAGAGAGGAAGTTGAACATGACTGACACAACCATCACGTGCCCGACCTGCCACACCGAAATCCACCTCACCGAGTCGCTCGCGGCACCGTTGATTGAAGCGGCCCGCCAGCAGTTTGAGGTGAAGCTCCAGGAGAAGGACGCTGAGGTAGTCCGGCGTGAGCAGGAGATTCAGACGAAGGAGCGGCAGGTCGCCGACGCCAAGCGCACCCTGGAGCAGCAGGTAGCCGAGCAGGTAGAGCAGCAACTCCGGACTGAGCGGTCCAGGGTAGTTGCTGACGAGGCCAGGAAGGCCAAGCTCGCCGTCGCTGACCAGCTTGAAGAAAAGGGGCGCGAACTGACTGAGCTTCAGGGCGTTCTCGTCCAGCGTGACGGGAAGCTCGCAGAGGCGCAGAAAGCGCAAGCTGACCTGCTCCGGAAGCAACGTGAACTGGACGATGCTCAGCGGGAGCTTGAACTCACCGTGGAGAAGCGTGTACAGGCGAGCCTGACCACCGTCCGCACCCAGGCCAAGCAGGATGCCGAGGAAAGTCTCCTGCTCAAGGTCGAGGAGAAGGAGCAGACCATCAAGTCCATGCAGCACACAATCGAGGAGTTGAAGCGCAAATCGGAGCAGGGCTCGCAGCAGACGCAGGGCGAAGCGCCGGAGCTTCTGCTTGAGGCATTGCTGACCGCGAAGTTTCCCCTCGATACGGTGGAGCCGGTGGCGAAGGGTAAAGCCGGAGCTGATGCACTCCAGCGTGTGACAGGTCCGAACGGCCTGCCATGCGGAAGCATCCTGTGGGAGAGCAAGAGCACAAAGACCTGGAGTAAGGGATGGCTGGTAAAGCTTCGCGATGACCAGAGGTCTGCGAAGGCGGATGTGGCCATCCTGGTCAGCCAGGCTCTGCCGAAAGAGGTCGAGACGTTCGATTTCGTCGACGACGTCTGGGTCGCTCACACCCGGTTTGCTTTCCCACTGGCGGTGGCTCTTCGTGAAACGCTGATTCGGGTGGGCGCGGCGCGGCAGGTGAACCAGGGGCTGCAGTCCAAGTCCGAGTTGGTCTACCAGTATCTGACCGGCGCTAACTTCCGCCAGCGCGTTGAGGCCATCGTCGAGGCCTTCTCGACCATGCAGAAGGATTTGAACGCTGAACAAATAGCCATCAAGAAGCAGTGGGCCAAACGCGAGAAGCAGATTGAACGTGTCATGAATGCGACGGTCGGGATGTACGGTGATTTGCAAGGCATCGCTGGCCAGTCTATTCAGGAGATTGAGGGGCTGGAATTACCGGCTCTAGCATTACCCCGGGAGGTCAGCAATGAACACGTTGCCTGAGAAGCTCATGGTCGGCATGGTGTCTCCTCCAGCAGTTGTACGGCACGACGTCGAAAGGCACCTGGGCTGGATATGCCAGGTGACCGGGGTCGAGGCCCAGGACCTCGTCATGCTTGACATCACGATGGAGCTGAGCCAGTCGTTCTTCAGCCTGTTGATGGACCACGAATCCGACCGCATGAATCTGCAAAGCGTGAGGTCTAGCTTGCCTCACGATGTAGTACGCTCCTTCGAGACCGAGCCCGAAACCATACCATCAGTCCACCTGACCTGGTGTCCCGGGGCCAGGTATTCGCCTGCAGGCCAGGGTTCGTGGCGTTCAACCTGGAATGACTGTCCGGTGGCGGTTCAACTGCAAGGGCTGACTCGCCCGGTGGTTGTACTGCGCACCCCGAACTCGTCCATGGACAGCTGTCCGGGCTGGACGGAGACCGCTGTGCTCTCCAAGGAGGACGTCCCGGCGTTCATGAAGTTGATGGAAGCCGCCAGCAGCGCTCAGCGAGAAGCTGTCATCCATTTCCATGGCGCTGGGTTCATTTCGCGGAGAGCCGGTTCCTGGGACGAGGTCGTCATGGGTCCGGAGGGAGAGACACTGCTCCGCAACGATTTCGAAAGCTTCTGGGAGCGGCGGGAGTGGTTCCAACGTCAACACCTGCCATACCGGCGTGGGTACCTTCTTCATGGACCGGCTGGCAATGGAAAGTCGTCTGCCGTAAGGGCCATGCTGAACCATAAGGGCCTCAGCGCCCATAGCATCCATCTCCACCTGCCAGACATAAGCGACTCCGACCTGCTCCACATGTTCAAGGCGGCTGGGGACGCTGCACCGTCGGTAATCATCCTGGAGGACATCGATAGAGGCTTCGCGCCCAGGGCTGAGATGGATGACAGTGCGCCCCAGCAGGTCCATCTGCAAACGCTGCTGAATTGCCTTGACGGCATAGCGACCTGTGACGGCGTAGTCGTCGTGGCCACCGCCAACAACCCTGAAGTCCTGGACACAGCGATACTACGGAGACCGGGACGCTTTGACCGTGTTGTAGAGTTCCCAAACCCCGCCGCTGACCTGCGGCAGAAGTACCTCGCCGGTAAGCTATGCACGTTGGCCTTCGACGACATGCAGGCGTGCGTCAACCAGACGGCTGGCTTCTCCTTCGCGCAGTTACAAGAGAGCTACATACTGGCTGGCCAGTTCGCCTACGACGAGGACCGGGACGTCTCTGGTAACGACCTGCTACGTGCCGTGGAAATGCTCAAGGGCTCAATGCACAAGGTTGGGAAGCGGACGGAGCGTCGGGGATTTAAGGTTGCTGACCCTCGGTGACAGTGCAGTGGGCGGGCAAGAGCATTGGCGGGGAAAAGGAGACCTGCTGGGCCGAGAGAAGCATCTCGTCAATGCGGCAGACATTGCCTATCGCATCAAGCAGTCTGTTCGCCATGTCGGATCGACACTGCGCTGCTCCATCGATGTCGCTCCTAACCGGCTGCTCACCAAAGTGACTGCCGACATCCAGAAGCCTGACGGCCTCATGGTCCTGGAGAAGCGCTTTCTACCCGAAGCACTCTACTGCCTCAAGCTGTCCGACATTCCTAGGATCGGCACTAAGACAGAACTACGCCTGCGCTCTGCCGGTATAGATTCCATCCGTTCACTGTGCGCTCATAACCGTGAACAACTCGCTTCACTTTGGGGTAGCGTGTGGGGAGAACGCATGTGGCTGTGGCTGCGCGGTGAAGATTTTCTGGAACCTGCTCCAGAGAAATTACAGACCATCAGCCGCCAGCATGTTCTTCCACCTGAGTTACGCACGCGAGACAAAGCCCGCGACACGGCGCTGAAGATGCTCCGTGCAGCCGCCAGGCGTATGCTGAAGCTCGGTCTGTGGGCGGGGGGAGTCAGTGTCAGTATCGGCTACCTGGGCATCCCACAGAGCCCATTGATTCAACGACGCCTCCGATTATCTCCCAGGATCGTTTGCCTGCGCCCGTTCATCGATGACGGTATTGTGCCCTTCCGCGATCAACCAAGACCCTCCGCGATGCACAAATGTCTCCGTCAATACGTTTCGGCTTGGTGGCACCTTGAACCCATCGGGTGTCGTATACCCGTCCGCAGGAATAATCTGCGTAACCACTACGACACCAGGCGCGATCTCTCGCATGGTGAGGGTTTCAGGTTCATGAAGATCTCGATCTTTGAACATACCCTTATGCATGTTGTCATGAGCCTTAAACACCTGCGGCTTTCCACGCCACCACATGCCAACTACATTGACCCACTCCACGTCTTCCGTCATGTAGCTACAGAAGGCCTTCATATCGTGATGATTCCAAGCTGTCTGCATTGAGGTGAGGACTGCCTTTATCTCTGCGGCATCCTTTACTGACACGCTTACGGGTTGTGCTTCAGTCATCGTCGCTGCTCCTATCAAAACGGTTATCAAAGCTGCTGCCATCCAACATCTTGGGTGTTTCATCACAACCTCCCTGGTGTAACTGAGTATGGTGTATGGATTATCTCGAAAGTCGGATTACAATCCCAGCCGAGAGCCGCAAGTCATTCTGTCGATTGTTCGCCGTATTGCTGAAGGTAGTCATAAGGTAATCGGCTTCTACCGGCAGCAGTGAAACCCTCGGCGACAGCCGTAGCGCTATTCCGCCGCCGGGCTCAAAGGCGAATGCGTTGGAGGCGCCGCCGACTCCGCTGCACGCAGGAGACAGCGTGCCGAAGCTGCTTGCTCCGCCCAGCATGATTTCGACAAACGGCCGCAAGCGAGCGCGTGGAGCGAACGGCCGAACGCGAACGCCGCCCGTATAGATGAGTTGGATGAGGGTGTAGTTATCAGCCGTGATGCCTGCCTTGTGCGTGAGGGTCACGTCGCCGATCCCTGCAAGATGCGGTGTCAGGCTTACCTGAATCTGGGCACCTCCGCCGCTCAGTGAAAAGCATGAGCACCCCGGCAGCACGTTCGTCCGTACATACGTGTAATCCGCGCCCACCGACACTGCATGGTCGCTTTGCGCTGCGGCCACCGCTGCACTCATCGCCACAACCGCTAATGCACCGAGTTTCCAAATATGTGCGGTCATCGAAGTCTCTCCTTACTGAATGGTTAGGGTTACGGTGGTTGAGTGCGCCGTGGCGCCACCGATGGCGGCTACGGTGATGGTGGATGTAGAGGCCGGGATGGCAAAGCCATTGCCCGTTCCGCATCCAGTCATCGTGAAGCTCAGGCACGCAAGCCCCGTCAGTAGAATCACTGAAAGCAGTCGCGGCATGCCCCGTCGCACGCGCCGTCCAAGCGCCATGCCCAGGGCAACCATTGCCAGCGTTATCCCCTCGGGCGCATCCCGCCGTCCCGGACCCGGCAGAGTTTTCGCTGACAGCGCAGGCACGGCGACCGTCAGCGTAGCGGTCTGGGGAGACGTTCCCGGCGTCACTGCCGCGGGCGAGAAGGTCGCGGTGGCCCCGCTCGGCAGGTTGCTCGCGCTCAAGGTCACGGCGCTGTTATACGGATTGCCCGCGAGCAGAGAGGCCAGCTGGATGGTGTACGTTACGCTCGTACCACGGTAGGTGCTCTGAATCGCGGGTATGGCCGAGATGGTGAAGTCCGGTGGTATCACGGAGCCTGTGCCGGTCAAAGCCGAAGACTGTGTTCCGA
>Ga0302266_10001798_pt1 | contig 19308 bp, 13 predicted proteins | sample III_Bog_E1_2_FD_194559 | JGI IMG/M metagenome (GOLD analysis project Ga0302266, IMG submission 194559) | Peat permafrost microbial communities from Stordalen Mire near Abisko, Sweden - III_Bog_E1_2 | ecosystem: Environmental > Terrestrial > Soil > Wetlands > Peat | place: Sweden: Abisko... | reverse complement strand
CTTCGGGCAGCTCCGCGCTTTTCTCGGAAACAATTTTGTAGGCGCGCTCTTCCGCCTCGTCGAGCAAGTCGCCGAGCTTCACCGTGTCGCCGGAGCGCGTCTTGAACGGCTTACCGTCCTCGCCCATGATTTTGCCGAAGCCGACGTGAACCAGCTTGGTCTCCGCCACATCCGGTTTCCAGCGGCCAAAGATGAGGAACAGTTTTTTGAAATGCCCGGACTGTCGGTCGTCCACGACATAAATAATTTCCTGCGGCGACCACGTTTTGAGCCGGTAATCCACGGTGGCGAGATCAGTGGTGGTGTAATTAAAACCGCCGTCGCTCTTGCGCACAAGCGCGGGGTCGGCCACCCATTCGCCGTCGCGATTGACGAGAAACGGGTCTTCCTTCGGCGGCAGCGAGCCATCGCTGAACACGCCGACGGCGCCTTCGCTTTCGCGCGCGATGCCGCGCGCCAGCAAATCGGCAACGACCTCGCCGAGCCACGGGTTGTAAAAACTTTCGCCGAGTGCAAAATCAAACTTCACGTCCAGCCGCGCATAAATCGTGTCGAACTGGATCTGCGAGCGGCGGATCATCTCTTTCCAGATGGCAATATTTTCGGCGTCGCCGGCCTGAAGCTTTACCAGTTCCGATTTGGCTGCTTCGAGCCGCGCCGGATTGGCGTCGCACTCGGCGTTGATGACTTTGTAAAGGCGTTCCAGTTCGGCGATGGCGTCGCGTTCGAGCGCGGGGCGGTCGAGAATTTGTTTCCAGCCGAGGAGCAATTTTCCGAATTGCGTGCCCCAATCACCAATGTGGTTGTCGGAAATGACGCGGTGGCCGAGCAGCCGCAGCGTGCGCTGGAGCGCGTCGCCGATGCCGGTGGAACGGATGTGGCCGACGTGCATCGGCTTGGCGACGTTCGGCGAACTGAAATCAATAACCACGGTTTTCGGCGACGCGGCTTTGGCGAAGAACAAATGTTCACCACGCGCGGCGGATTGCAGCGATTCAACGAGGACTGAATTCTTGAGACGGAAATTCAGGAAGCCGGCGCCGGCAATTTCCACTTTCTCGCAAACGTCGGAAACATCAAGTTTCGCCAGCACATCGGTGGCGAGCTGGCGCGGATTGAGTTTGCGAGTTTTGGCGAGCGACATGAGCGCGTTGCTTTGGTAGTCGCCAAACTTGGGGTCGCAGGGACGGACTAAAACGGCGGAGACATCGGCGTCCGGCAAGACCGCGCGGACGGCGGCTTGCAGGGCGGATTCAATTTTTTGGTGAGGCAACACGAGGTGAATTTTAGCCGCAGATTTTCACCGATGAAACACAGATAAAAAAACCGCCCGCGTGCTTCATAAACAAATCGTCAACTGGCAACCACGGCGGCGTGGATTTGTTCCAGGATGGCTTGCAAATCGAACTGGTATTTCCAGTGGGGATAATGTTTCTGAAATTTCCGCACGTCGCTGATATACCAGATGTGGTCGCCGATGCGGTTGTCCTCGACGTAAGTGTAATCCAATTTTTTACCGCTGATTTTTTCGCACAGGCCGATGGCTTCGAGCATCGAGCAATTGGCATGGCGGCTGCCGCCCAGATTATAGACTTCGCCAGAGCGCGGTTTCAAAGTGAATTGCCAGAAGGCCTCGACCAGATCGTGGCTGTGGATATTGTCGCGGACCTGTTTGCCTTGGTAGCCGAATACGCGATAGGGTCGGCCGGTCGCGGCGCATTTCATCAGGTAGGCGAGAAAACCGTGCAGCTCCGTGCCCGCGTGTGCCGGGCCGGTGAGGCAGCCGCCGCGAAAAATCGCCGTCTTCATCCCAAAATAGCGCCCGTATTCCTGCACCAAAATGTCGGCGGCAACCTTGCTCGCGCCAAAGAGCGAATGCTTGGTCTGGTCAATGGACATCGTTTCGTCAATGCCCTCGTGATACGGATGGGCCGGGTCAATTTCCCAGCGCAGTTCCAGTTCGCGCAGCGGGAGCCGGTTCGGGGTGTCGCCGTAAACCTTGTTCGTGCTGGTGAAGATGAACACGGCCTCGGGACAATGCTGGCGCGCGGCCTCCAACAGGTTCAGCGTGCCGAGCGCATTGACCGTGAAATCCGTGTGCGGTTCGCGCGCGGCCCAGTCGTGCGAGGGCTGCGCGGCAGTGTGAACGACGACTTTCAGGGACGGCCCGAGCTGGGCGAAAACCCGGTTGACCGCGTCCTGATCGCGGATATCCACGACTTCGTGCCGGTAATTTTTCAAGGAGTTTTCCAGCTTGGCGCGCGTGCCGGCGGTGGAGGCTTCCGCGCCGAAAAATTTCGCGCGCATATCGTTGTCCACGCCGACAAGGTCGTAGCCTTCGGCGTGAAAGCGTCGGCAGGTTTCGGAACCAATCAGGCCGGCGGAACCGGTGACAAGGGCGAGGCTCATATTTTCAAGTTGTTGGTGGGCAATCATGCCCGTCCCGGCAGGGTTTGGCAACGACATCCATTGGGGGCCGATTTTACCAAAATGCACTGGACAGCGGAAATGACCGGTCGCATAGTCCGATGGTGACAACGCTTCGAGTTGCCCAGGCCAATCCGCATCCGAGTTTTTCGAAACACGATTCTGAGCGCCTTTGCGGGTGGGTTTTTATGGGCTGGGTTTTGGTTTTGCTGGCCTTCGACCTGCTGACCCTCCGCTGGTTCCCCGTGCCGTGGATTGATGAAGTCATGTTTTCCGATCCCGCCGCCACTTTAATTTTGCACGGGCACTGGGCGAGCACCGCCTGGTATGGGCGGGGAGATCTAACATATTGGACCGGGAATGTGCCGGCCTATAGTTGCCTGCAAGTTCCCTGGTTGTGGTGCTTCGGGGTGAATGCGCCGGCGGTCAGGAGCTTAAACTGCCTGCTGATTGCGCTCACCATGGTTTGCGCCTGGTTTTCCGTGAAGCGCCTGAACCTGATTCCATCGCCCAAAATCCGGCTGGCCACCTTGGCGGCTTTATCCTTGTGTTATCCGGTTTCCTATTGTGTCCGCGGCGGCCGACCCGATGTGGTCGGGATGCTGATTTTTTCGGTGAGCGCGCTCTTTTGGAGCAGTCCGCGAAAAGCCGTGGCTGGCCTGGGGCTGTTCAGCTGTGCCATGTTGATTCCCTTTGCGGGGCTGCAATATGCGTTTTATATGCCGCTTTTGCTGGGCGTCCTGCTCTGGGCGGGCGGAAAACCGGCGCTGACCCGGCTTTACGCCATCATCGGCGGAGGTGTCTTTGGTGCCATTCTGCTTTGGGCTTATCACCAATTTTTTGCCGGGTGGGACGGGCTGCTCGCCAGCATGGCCGATGTGCATGGCCGGCGGCCGGCGGGTTTATGGGCAAATTTCCGGACGCTGATGGACTGGTTGATCTTTCATTACTATCTGGGGCGTCCGCATTTTATTTTATTAATCGGGGCATCGGTTCTGCTGGGAACCGCCTGGAAACGATTGACGCGGATCAGCCGGCGAGATCTGCTACTGGCGGTGGTCATGTTGCTGGCGTCCGGGGTGGCGGTTGGGATCGGCTCTCATTTTATGGCGGCCTACCATTGGCTGGCGGTGGCTCCGGCCCTGATTCTGCTGGGATCCGTCGCCGCAAACTCCTGGGAAAAGCTGGGTCCGAAAACCCGGCTGGGCGGCGGCCTGCTCTTGGTGGGCGTGGCAGTCACGGGACGCCTCGCGTTTGTGGTGATGGGCGGCCTTCAGGGCAATGCCGCCTATACGGCGGCGATTGAAAAAGCGGCGCGGCCATTGGTGCAGCCGGGGGAGATCGTCTATGGTGACTGGCAGCTTTACTACGCGCTGAAACCGCGGGCCGGCCAGATTTATTTTCCCTACATCCTGCCCAAACTAACCTCCGCAGAAAAAACGTCCGTATCCGCAGCCTTTTTGCCGGCCTATCAAAAGGCGGGCGCCGAATGGCTGGCAGACACTTTCGGTGGTCACTGGACGCACACGACCGACTTGCCGGCTCCCCAAGCCATTCCCCGTTTCGCATTGGCCGGCGGGTTTAGTCCCTGGTATTTCTTTGGCAGCCAGCTTTCCGCCTATCACCGGGAGGCGGATTTGCCCAAGACGGCAGTTCAGTCAGACGTTCAGTCGCCAACCAGATAGCAGATAGCAGAAAGTAGAAATGCTGAAATCGGAAACCTGAGACCTGAACCCAAGGCGGCGGTGGCCAACGGTGAAATTTTAACCACGGACCTGCCGCGCCGGGCGCGAGCACGGCGGGTAGGCACGGATTTTCGGCGAGGATGGAAGATGGAGAGGTGCGCAAACTGGAACGCTAAAAAGTTGGAAACATGGAACATTCAACATTCAACAACGAACACCCAACCTCCAAGCGGATTGCGGGGACGCTCGCCCCACCGGCGCCGGGCAGCACCAGCGGAAGGTGAAATTTAACTCACGGCGATTTTGCCGGGACCGGGACGCGCCGATACATGACCAGGTTGTATTTTTGATTGGACTGATTCTGGTAATAGTGCGGGAAAATCCGGTTCAGCCAGGCGATGGTAAATTTGTTTTCCTGTGTGTAGCTTTCGCCGGTGGCCACCCAGTCGCCGCCAAGTTTGTCGCGGATGGGGCCGAGCCAGCCGGGATTGATGAGCAGACAGTTGATGGTGTCGGATTCCGGCGGTTTGATGACGTATAGATAATAGTAATAATAGGCCGTCACGTTGAGCCGGTGCAATGGATAGAACGCCTGGCAATCGGCCATCAGCACATCCCCCGGACGAACGGTCCGCTCCACAAAGCGTTCCACCTTGGAATAATCCCGCCCGGCCCGGTCGGTGGACTCCAGCCCCAGCCGCAATCCCAGTCCGAGCGTAAAGATGACCAGCGCCAGAGCCACCAGGCAAAAGTTCCGTGTCCGTGCCGGGAAAAGTTCAACGCGATCCAACAGGCTCACCAGGCAGACGGCCAGCGGAAGGTAAATCTGCCAGCAATGATAAATCTGGTAGGCATAGGTGCTCTGCGCCACGGCGGGCACGACGAAAAAAGCGGCCGCCCCCAAAACCACCAGCCGCCGGCCGGCGGCGTCCATCTTTTTCCGGCACAAGAAAAAAATCCCCAGCAGTCCCAGCAAAAGGATCGTGGATGTGGGATCATGGAAAAGCTTGTGCGGAAAATCGGCCAGCTTCCGCTGCCAGACTGGCATGGCCTGACCGGGCGGGTAATAGCCCTGCGCCGTCCAAATCATCATATGCCGATAGGCCGCCCACAACCCGAGTCCGCAGACATAGCCCCACAGCGCCCCCAGTCCGGCGGCCAGCCCCAGGGCGACGCAGGCCAGCTCCGTAAAAAATTTCCGGCCCATCACCAAAAAAAACAGGCCGCCGAAGACGGCGGCAAAGGGTCCCAGGGTCAGCGCCGTGGGCAGGAACAGGGCGGCGGAAAAAAAGATGGCCGCCCGCCGCCAGCCGGGGTGCGGGATGGTAAAGGCCAGGAAACAACCGGCCACTTCGACGAGGATCAGCGGGTCATACCGTCCGGAACGGTAGTTAAAAACCACGGCATACCCCGCAAACAGCAGGCTGGCCAGAACCGCCAGCGCCACCGGACTGCGGATCAGCCGGGTGCGCTGCACCGCCAGACACAGCAACGCTGTGCCGGCCGACCAGAGTAGATAGCCCAGCACGCGATCCTGAAAAATGCCGAAACCCGCCAGCTTGAACCAGCCAAACAAAACCAGCGCAAAGAGCGGCGAGTTGCTCACCCAATGTTCTTCCCGGGGCTGCATGCTCGTGGTGCTGGTAAACCCATGGCCAAAATACAGGTTCGCCGCCGGATCCGCGTAAAACGCCTCATCGTTCCAAACCGAGGGATACCAGTCGCAGGTCGCGGCATTCAACAAGAGAAAACCGAGGATGACCCAGGCCCAAACCGGCAATTTTTTTATGAAAGAAAACATGGAAACAGTGAGTGTGTGCTCAAAACTTTCGCAGGCTAAAGAAAAGGGGGGAAACTGGCAAGCCCTACACCTACCTCCAAACCGGGAGGCCATTCGGAAAACCGCCGGGCCGATGGCGTGTCAGTTGTGTTTGACTTTTTGATTTAAACCATAACAGTAAGCCGTGTTATGGATTCACCGCCACCGCCCGCTTTCAGTCTGGTTATTCCGTGTTACAACGAGAGCGAAGTCTTGGCCGCGCTTGAAGTCAGACTGCTGTCCGCCATGGGCCGGCTGGCGGTGGACTGGGAGGTGTTGTTTGTCAATGATGGCTCCCGCGACAACACGCTGGAAAGGCTTTGCGCCATGCATGCGCGGGAGCCCAGGTTCAAGGTCATTTCCCTGTCCCGAAATTTTGGACATCAGGCAGCCATCTCGGCCGGTCTGGCGCATGCCACGGGGCATGCGATCGGCATCATGGATGCCGATCTACAGGATCCCCCGGAAATTTTCGGCGATTGTCTGAACAGGATGGCCGAGGGATTTGATGTGGTTTATGCGGTGCGCCGCAAGCGGAAGGAAAACCTATTAAAGCGGCTGGCCTATAGCAGCTTTTACCGCATTTTTCGGTATGTGGCCGAGGCCGACATGCCCCTAGATTCAGGAGATTTCTGTCTTATGAGCCGGCGCGTTGTCGATGAATTGAACGCCATGCCGGAACGCAATGTTCTGTTGCGCGGGCTTCGGGCCTGGGTGGGTTACCGGCAAACCGGTCTGGAATATGAGCGGGCCGCGCGGGTTGCCGGCTCGACCAAATACACGTTTTGGAAATTGATCCGACTGGCCCGCGACGGGATTTTTGCCTTCTCCACCATGCCCTTGCGCCTGGCCACGCATTTGGGCTTCTATGCGGTCATTTTTTCCTTGCTGGCGGGAATCTTTGTGATCGCGTGGCGGCTCATTGGATTCCGTGTTTTCAGACATTCGGCCGGTGACGTCCCGGGCTGGGCCGGTATCGTGGTGGCCATGCTGTTCTTGAGCGGCATACAATTTCTCATCCTCGGTTTTCTGGGGGAATACATCGGCAGGATATACAGCGAGGTCAAGCAGCGCCCTCGGTGGATTGTCGCGGAGACCCGGGGATTGAAAGCCGCCGGCAGCTAAAGGACAGGCACTGCGGGCAGATGCATTCGGACAAAGGCATCAATACGCGGCCAGACTTCCGCCACGGAAATCCCGCGCAGGCAGAACGGCTCGGCAAAACGGCAGTAATCCGAACACGGCTTGTAGGGGCAGGCCTTGCCTTCCACGACTTCCGCCGCCGGGTGCAGCGGCGCGAACCATTCATGCAACTGCGGGCCAAACAGCGTGAACGTCGGCAGGCCGCAGCTCGCCGCCAGATGGCCGGGACCGGAATCGTTGCCGATGAAAACGCCGGCTTGATCCAGACAACCCAGCAACTCCGTGACATTGCGTGGGCAGACGGCGGCCTCGCCCCGGCCCTGCCACCAGCCGAGCTGATCCTTGTCACAGGCCACCCGCACCTCGAAGTTTTTTTGCCGCAGGCGCAAGATCAGTTCCGAAAAATTTTCCAACGGCCACACGCGCAGGGGCAGCCGCGCGCCGGTGTGGATGAGCACCACCGGCGGCGGCCGGCGCGGCGCGGCAAAAATTTCCGCGCGCGGCGGGAGAACCAGCCCCAGCGCCGCGCCCGCCACGCGCCAGTATTCATGCCGGTGCGCCAGCGGGGCGGGGCGCGCAAGTTCCCGCGTGAGGTAGCGCCGGCTTTTCAGGCGCGAAAATCCGAGCCGTTCGCGCGCGCCGGACAGTTTCAGCGCCAGGTGGTCGCGCGGATCCCAGCGGGCCGAGACGCCGAAGTCAAAATCCTTTTCCCGCAACTGGCGGCGCAGTTGGAACAGTTCCGGCCACGGCCAGCGCCAGACCTGATACTTGGCGCGGAAGGCGGTCCACGGCGCGGTGAAGGGAATGACGGTCAAGTCCGGCCACAGACGGGATCGCAACTCCATCGCGTAGGGCTTGGCCAGCAGGGTGACGTCATATTTCTCCGTGGCGGCGCGGAGCAAGGGCGTGGCGATGACAAGATCGCCCAGCCCCCAGAGTTCCAGGACCAGCAGCCGGGGCTTCATGGGGACACCTCGGGGGAAATGCAGAAAGCAGAGAGTAGAAAGTAGAAAGTAGAAAACAAAAATCTAAAATTCCGAAATTCTGAAAGGCTGAAAACTGAAAGCGGAAAGGAACCGCCAAGGCGCCAAGGATGCCGCAAATAGAAGGCGGAAGGCGGAAGGCGGAAGGCAAATACAGAAAGGAGAAAGCAGAAAGCAGAAAGCAGAAAGCAGAAACTGGAAAACAAAAAGCTGAAATTCCGAAATTCAAAAAAGCTGAAACCAGAAATCACAGACCTGAAACTTGAAACCTGAAACTTGTAGGCGCAAAACGAAAAACAGAAAACAGAAAGCAGAAAGCGAAAACTAGAAAACAAAAAACTGAAAAGCTGAAAGCCTGCTTTCATTCGCGTTAATTCGTCCAATTCTTGACTCATGCTTTCCCTGCTTTCAGCTTTTCAGTATTTTAGCGTTTCAGTTTTTCGGGTGTCAGGTCGTCGGTCTCAAGTTTCAGCTTTCGTCTTTACACGGGTTGCGGTGCCGGCAGCGGCAGCGGCGCGGGCAGCGGCTTGATGCGCGGATTGGAGACCGGCTTGGGCGGCGGCCGGCACACGCCCCAGTTCAAAGCCAGGCTAAAGCCCAAGCCTTTGGCACCGTCGCTCACCGCGATATCAAAGGCACCAAAGACAAAGAAGAAGGCGAACACCCCCCAGATGGTGGCCGCCAAGGAAAAATTATTATACGTCTGGAGCTCCGGATCCCCATACCGGTAATTGCGATATGCCACAAACAGCGAGACGGCGAACAGCCACAGGATACCAATCGCTCCCCAGATGCCAAAAGGAATCAAGGTGCTCAAGGGGCCGCTGTGATAGTCCCCCGAAATCGCATAAGCCCCCTGCCCAGGATCAATGTTTTGAATTTGACCGGCAAAAGCCCCGCCGCCCAGCATTTGAAAATCTTCGGCGTTCAGGCTGAGACCCTTGCCCAGCAGTAAATATCCGGGAACCCGGGGCCAGAGCGCCGCCCACATATTTTCCCGCCAGAGAGTGCTGCTATCGGCATCCGTGACCACGGACGCATCCCATTTCAAGGGCAGAAAACTCATCGAGCGCTGGAAAGTGAGCGGCAACTGGTCGGAAAAAAATGCGAGCGGCGGCGTTACCAACAGCCCAACCAGCAGGAAGAGCGGCATCAGCCGGGAGCGGTGCAAGCCCTCGAGAAAAAAGAGGAGGATGTAAATGGCCAGGGCGCCAAGCAGGAAGCTCCGAAAACCGCCCAGCATGGTAAAGGGAAACAGCAACAGGAAAGCGGCCGGCCGCCAGAGCCGGCCGGAGAGAAAAATCCCGCGCAACCCATACCGGATCAGCATATAAGTGAGTAGCGTGCCAAAGACCTGGCCCAAAGTTCCCAGCCGGGTGGTGCCCACCGTCGCACCTTCGGCGGCCAGCGCGGAGGGAAACAGAAGGTTGAAGGCATGGAACGGGCCGCCCAGCAGCGCCGCCAGCTCACCAATGCCTTGGGAGGCGCCGGCGAGCACCCACAGGGCGATATACAAGGTCCGCTTTTCCTTGGGGATGACCCGGCTGGTCAAGGCAAAATAAGCGGCCAGGCCGATGAAAATCGGCAGGTATTTCTTGCCGCCCCCGGTGTCACCGCCCAACTGGTGCAGGCCGATGCCCCCGGTCAGCCGGGCCGTCAGGTAGGCCATGGCCGCGATATACAGCAGCGGCCAGGTGACCACCGGCACGCTGTGAAACCGGCGGCTGCTGATGGTCCGCTCCACCATGACGATGCCGAAGCCGAGCAGAGCCATCGCCTGCCACAGGGGTGGCCGGCCGACCAGAAAAAAACAGATCGCCGGGCAACCCATGCTGAACACCAGAATGGGATAATACCACCGGATGAAAATCGGCGAGAGCAACAGGATGGTGATGAGGCCGAAGAACCCCAAAGTGCCAAAATCCAGCGGGTCAGTAAGCAGGTAGCCCACCAAAATGGCCAGCGGAATGATGATCACATAGGTGATCAGCATCCGCATGGCGTTGGCGGGATTGGTCATGGCTCAAATCAGTTGGTCGGGCGAAAAAGTCAGGGCCGGAATATAGGCCGGGAAGCTACCGAACGGAAGAGGAAAAGGAAAAAGCTGAAAAACTGAAATTCTAAAAAACTGAAAAACGGGAACGTCCACCGATTGCCACCTGGCAAATTTCAGTGCTTCCGGCAACTTGCCAAACACCCTGACGGATGGGCGTCCCGCCGGCTTGCGCCCGCTGTGCATTTCTCCAGCCACGCCCGCGCCGCTGTTTGGAGGTCGCCCGGTTTCCTTTTACAATGTTGTGGGCATGGGACTGATTGAGATTCTCGAAAGCAAAACCCGAAACCTGAAATTGGAGAACAGAATCGGACCCTCCGATTGAGCAAAATGGCGGGAATTAGCCGGAGAAAACTGGCTGCCGGATAAACTATTTCCGGTAACACCGACCTCATCCGGCCAGCATGATCCCGTTCCAGCCAGCCAATCAGTTGAACCCGTAATCGTGTCAATTGCTTGCGCCGCCAAAGTCGTTGACGGTATGGCATTGTCAGTTGCTTTTGCCATAAAGTCAGTTGGCAATACAGGATTGTCAGTTGGTTACAGTTGGAAACCAATTGCCGGCAGCTTGCGGCCAATTGGCGCTTCGATACCGGCAATTGATTCCAAAATTGAGGCAGTTAATTCCAATTTGCAAGCACTTGGCAGGTGCAGGGAGTAAATTGATTCAACGACGGAGCAGATTGATTGCCTGGCGCAAGCAGTTGATTCTATGGATAGAACGGCCTTTCTGGTCGCGGTTTGCCGCAAAAGTCAAGGGTGGCAGCGACTTTGGCCTGCCTTGTGCTTTCCATTGGCTATTATGATACAGACCCATCGCGTTTCCATGAAATTTGCCCGGCTCAAGGACAGCCAGATCGGCATCGTTGCCAGCAGTGTCAAAATCGGCCTGACCGATAATCCCTTCTTTCCCAATTTGCCGGTGAGCCTCGCGGACTTGTCGGCAGCCACCGATGACTACTGCTCCGCTTATGCGACCTCACTGGGCGGTGGCCGGATCCCGACGGCCTTAAAAAACGCGGCGCGCAGCAAACTAATTTCGGTTTTACGCGATGAAGCCCACTATGTGCAGATCATCGCCAAAAATAATCTGCCCGCCCTGCTCTCCTCCGGTTTTACGGACATAGACCGCAACACGGCACAGTCTGCACTGGCCCAGCCATATATCAAAACGGTGCTCAACCAATACAGCGGGCAACTCTGGCTCCGCGTCAAGCGCGTGCCCAACGCGCGCAACTATCAGGTGCGGATCAAGGTGGGCGACGGCGACTGGCTCGATGCCGGTGTCCACCCGCAGGCGCGCAAGATCGTGCTGCCGGGTCTTACGCCGGGAACGGTTTACACCATTCAAGTCCGCGCCTTGGGCGGCCGCACCGGTTACAGCGTCTGGAGTATGTCCGCCATGAAGATGGCGAATTGAGGTTATTTCTGACAATTGCAGCAGGGTTGGGGCGGATCCTGCCTTTGACCATCCGCCGGGCCCGGCACTGCGGGAACCGATTTTACGAACCCCGACCAACCCAGCCACCGGCAGCGGAAAGAAAACTATGAACTTGCGGCGGCCGCCGGCAGCCGGGCCACAAATAACAATGTCTGGCCAATCGGCGGCGGTAAAAATTTTTCAACCCAGGATAATCCCGGCACGATCCAACGATCAAAGAGCCGGATCTGCCCACAGCTCTGATTCTGGCGGCGCGCAAATTTGGCGTTCCACCACCAGCCCCAAATGCCAACAAAATTGTAACACCGGATTTTTTCCAGCTCCATGCCAAGTTCCGCCACCAACTCCCGCACAAGCGGGCGGGTGTAACGGCGGTAATGTCCCAACCTCACGTCAGTCGGGCCGAACGCCCACTGGCCTGCGGGCACCAGCACGATGATGCGTCCGGCAGGCGAAAGCCGCTGCTTAAGTGTCGCCAACACCGCGCGATCATCCCTTATGTGTTCCAGCACATTCATCAGCACGACGGCATCAAAGGCATTGGTGGACGGTATCACCTGGCCCAACCCCTCGACCGTGGCCTGATAGACGGTGGCGTTTTTCAGCGGGGCGATTTTTTCGCAAAGCTGCTTAAAGCAGTATTCATTAGGTTCCAGGCTGGTGACAAAATCTGCGACCGATGCAAGCTGCGGAGTGAAACTGCCAATCCCGCCGCCCACTTCCAAAACCTCACCGCGAAGGTAGGGGGCGACCATCTGAAACTGCCAGCGCTGGTAATTTTGCGCCTGCGCCATTTGGCGCAAATCCTCGACATAGAATGGATCCACTTCGATGGCTGATGCACCAACTGGCGGTTGCGTTTGACTCATGAAAATTTGCCGGTTTGCAGACGGTTTGGCGGCGTGCATATTAGCAACCTCTCCCCATAAACGGCAAGCATGGAGCGGTGCCAACCGGGCGCCAGCCTGAATTTGGCAACAGGAACCGAAGGACTTGACACCTGCTTGACACCTGTTTGGCCGTGGATATCCTCTTTTAATGGCTCACTTTTTGCCCCGATTGTCCTGGAAAACAATCATATGCCTTCTGATTTTGGCGGGCGTGCTTTTTCTCAAGTTGATTTTTTCGCTGCATGGGTTGCCCGGAACCAATTGCGATGAAGTTGCCTACATTGAACCGGCCGTAAATTTTGCGAAGACAGGTCATTTCGGTTCTCCGGGACTGGCCGAACAATTGGCCCTAAAGGGGGTGCATGGCCTGGCGCAAACCAGCTTCATCGTCACCCCGATGGGACCCTATTGTCGCATTGCCGGATACGTTTTGTTGGGGACGGATTTCCAAGGCCGCCGAATGGTTGATTGGCTGGTTTTCACCTTTGCGTTGGGCACCTTCATCTTCGCCGCCCGGGCTTGGGAGCGAGGCCCCCTGGTGCTGCTGGTCGCCGCAATCATGGGCCTAAGCCCGACCGTGATGTGGAATGCCGGCCGGTCGGATGTTTTTTCCATGGGCTTCGGACTGATTGCCTTTGGTCTGGCGGCCCGTTTGATCAAGCGTGATACCATGCTGATTCATCGAAAAATCGGGGTCGCGTATCTGGTGGGCTTATTCGCCGGATTTGCCGTCCTGGCTCATCCTTTTGGCGGGGTATTCTGGGGTGTGACTGCCGCCGTGTTTGTGTTGACACATAACGCTGGCCAAGCGCGATGGCGCGAACTGATTTTCCTGTCTCTGGCCATCGGCCTTGGCGGTTTTTCCTCGCTGGCCATCTGGCTGCCCCGGATCCTCGCCGCCCCAGAACTATGGTATGAGCAGTTTTATTATCTGGCCGCCTTGAAAGTCCATCTGGCCAAGGACTTCACGGGAACAGCCCTGGCAGTTTTTTATGACTTAAGAAAATACCATGTGGTATTTGTCGCCGTCGTAGCGTCGTTGTTCCTGCCGTGGCGTGATCCGTTTCAAAGGTTTTCCAGAAACGCCATCCTGATCGCCTTGATACTGCTCCTGATCTGGCGCTGCCGCTGCTGGGAATTCTATGCCGGCCCATATATCATCCATTTTTGGGGACTGCTCTGCATCTGGTTTGTTTTGGCCTGCAAAGAGTGGGCCGCCTGCCTGCAACGCTACGTCACCAGCAACCTTTGGGGTCTTTTTCTGTGCTTATTTTTTGGCGGCGTGTTGCTGGAGATGTCGGCCGTTTGTTACGTCGGCCTGATTGCCACCTCCAGAGGCGTGACCTCCAGCTTCAGCCTGCCGGTTTCGAAGGCGGTAATCGCCGCGCTCAACCGGCGCATTGGACCGGACGACAAGGTGCTGGCCTGCGCCACCTGCTATCTAGACTTAAACACCACCAATAAAACTTTTTGGTATTGGGGCGAGACGCTGAATCTGGACAGTTACGATGTCATCATTTCCAGATATCCCAAGATTATTACCCTAGACAAGGGGGAGTGGGTTGATTTTTTCACCTCCCAACAGGCGGCTGAATTCCACCGCCAATTTGAATTGTCCGCCGTTTTACCGCCGACACCCGTGCGCATCAAATTTTTCCCGGAAGCTTGGGCGCTGCAAACCCAGCCCTTCTACATATTCAAAAAAAACCATCCGTCAGCCAAGGCCGGGGAAAATCCGCGCCCGCCGCTGCCATGAGCAAGCGCCGGGGAATTTTTTAAGCGCCGGCCTGAAAATTCCGAGGGTGCGGTTTTCGATCTGGAGATTGGAAGCGCGGCGAGGCAACGTCCGCAACCACGCGGCAACCTCAAGGCGCTGGCGGATTGGTTCGCGGCGACCCGCAGGAAAGTCAGGCTTGAAATTCGACATAGTCTTTCGCTGGCTTCGGCTGGCCCGGCCACTTATGATTGGGGATGTCCGGCGCGCCTCGGGCGTTGAATATTTATATGACAGAAAATCCGCCAACTCCGCCCACCGTGGCCGTGGTCATTCCGTGTTATCAGGAAGCGCCGACCATCAGCAAGGTCATCGCCGATTTCCGCCGCGAACTGCCGGCGGCGCGCGTTTATGTCTATGACAACAACTGCACCGATGGAACCGGCGAGATCGCCGCCCGGGCCGGCGCCGTGGTCCGGCGCGAAAAACGTCAGGGCAAAGGTTATGTCGTCGCGGCCATGTTTGACGAGATCACCGAGGACATTCTGGTGATGGTGGATGGCGATGACACCTACGAGGCCGGCCATGTGCACCGGTTGCTGGAACCGATCCTGCGGGGTGATGCCGACATGACCGTCGCCACCCGGCTGACCAGCCACGGTGATAATTCCTTCCGCCCGCTGCACGTGGCGGGCAACCAGATGGTCTGCCAGATCATCAACTGGATGTTCAAGTCGTCCGTGTCCGACATTTTTTCCGGCTACCGCGCATTCACCCGCGCGGCCGCCCGCCAAATTCCCATCACCGCGAAGGGCTTCGACGTGGAAACCGAGCTGACCCTGCAGGCGTTATATCGCGGGCAAGTCATCAAGGAAATGCCGGCAGCCTATCGCGCCCGCCCGGCGGGCAGCTTTTCCAAGCTGAACACGTTCAGCGACGGGATCCTGGTTTTGCTGCGGCTGTTCCTCATCTTAAAATCCTACAAGCCGCTGACATTTTTCGGCGGCATCAGCAGCCTGCTGTTTTTGCTGGGGCTGGCCGCGGGTTCGCTGCCCGTCTACGATTACCTGACCGATCCGAACCATTTTGTTCACCGGGTGCCCAGCGCCATCCTGGCCGCCGCGCTGATGATGCTGGCGTTTTTCTCACTGGGCCTGGGCCTGGTTTTGAACAGCATCAACCTGCGGCTCTTGGAGGTTGAAAAACTTGTGGCCAAACAGAATGCCTGCACTATTAAAAAATAATCAAGCATTGCGATCCTGCGGCTTTCCCATTTCCAATTTCTGCTTTCAAGATTTAGATCCCGGTCGTCCGTTTCGTTTTTGCCAAAGGCGCGGGGAAACCGCACAATCGGCGCGTGTCCGCCGCCCCCAAGAAACATTCCGGCCTGCCCGCGCTATGGTCCCGCCATCTGGCGGCGCTGGGCTATGTTTGCCGCGAGGTGCTGCCGGTGATTTTGCGGACCGGAAAACGGCCGGTGATTTTTTCACGCATGACCGGCATGGGCGACATCATCTGCACCATTCCCGCCGCGCGGGAACTGAGGCGGCGGCATCCCGGCGCGACCTACATCTACAACTGCCATGCGGATTTTGCCGCCGTGCCCCAACTGGCGGAACTGGCCGGCCGCATCACCTCGCTCGACCCCATCGGCGTGGTCGGCCACTGGTATGGCTGGTTGCTCGCGGGCTTTTATCACTTCACCCACGGTGACGACACGCCCGACCGGGTCGCGCAGGAACCGATGGTCGCGGAATTTCTCCGCCAGTTCAACCTGCCGGTCACGGACGCGCATCCGGCCTTGCCCGTCACGGCCGCCGGCCGGGCAAAGGCGCTGGCGATGTTCGCCCAAAAAAATCTCGACCCGGCCGCCCTCGTGCTGATCCATCCCGGCCCGAGCTGGCCGGTGCGGGAATGGCCGCACGAGCACTGGGCGCGGCTGGTGGCGGAACTGCGGGCGCGCGGCTTTACCAGCATCGGGCAGCTCGGCGTGGGCCGCTACATGAATTTCGGCCAGGTGGAGGTGCCGCCGGTGCCGGGCGCGGTGTCGCTGCTGGATGCGTTCACGGTGGAGGAATGCATCGCCGCCATCGCGTCGGCGAAGCTGTTCATCGGCATTGATTCCGGCCTGCTGCACATGGCCGCCGCCGTGCGCACGCCGGCGGTGGGCCTCTGGGGCTGCACCTCGCCCCGGTTTTTTTATGCGGAAAATGTCCGCAAAAACTTTGTCGTCAGCGAGGTGGCCTGCCAGGGCTGCTATCACCGGCTCCCGCGCCTGCACTGGATCACCGGCTGTCCGCATGACATCCAATGCATGAAACAAATTTCCGTGGAGGAAGTGCTGCGCGCATGCCTCGCCAAACTGGACATCCCGGACGGCAGCCAAAGGTAGCTCACATTTTTCCGAAGTCGGTCAGGCCTGACTGCCATAGTTCCCCGACCCGGGAAGCGTGGACGGCCAGCAGATTTAACTGGTCGCCCAGCAGGAATCTCCGTTGGGTGGCGAGTTCAACCGCGCCCAGCCTCGGTGGTCCTCCCTGTTCGACCAAGGGGGTGTAATCGCGGCCATAGGTCATCAGGGCGGGCGAGCCTTTCAGGGAAAATTCCAAGACGGGCACAAAAACCCGATAGTTTTGCTGCGCCAAGAACTGCAGGGGCGCGCAGGTTTTTCCCGGCTCCGGCAGATCCAGAAAATTTTCGAGCACGACGAATGGCCTGGCCTCGGCGAGCGTGCGGGTCGCCCCGGCGAGGATGTCCAATTCCATGCCTTCGGCATCAATTTTGATGAACCCCGGCTGGCCGAAGGCCAGGGCATCAATCGGTTTTACCGGAATTTTACACCCGCCACCGGCAGCGGTCAGGCGGCTCAGGCCGGTGTTAAAGCGGTCGGCTTCCGTCACCGTCAACTCGCACTCGCTGCGCCCCACGCCCAGATGGCAGGCCGTGACCCGGCTGGCCACCACCGCCTGCGCGATGGTGTGCGTCAAGTCGGCAAAGGTGCCGGGATTGGGTTCAAAGGCATAGATGGCACCGGCATATTCCGGCAGCGCGGCCGCCAGCAGCGAGAAATAACCCCAGTTGGAACCGATGTCGAAGAAAGCCGCCGGGCCGCGACACAGGGCGGCCAGTAACAGGGCGGTCTCCAGCTCATATCCGTAGCGATAGTGGCGCTCGTAGAGCGCATGGAACTGCAGGTTCCGGCCGTTGAATTTGATCGTGCGCCGCTGGCCGGCGCGCTGATAGGAAAATCTGCCTTCGGCCGGCAGCCAACCCAGGCCGACGGGCAGCCGTTGATAGCGCCGCAGAAACGGCCAGCGCCCCATGAACTGGCTGGCCCGGATGTTCGCCGGGAGATGTTCCAGGGCAAAAGTTTTTTGGATGTGGTCAAAATGGTTCATGGGCGGCAGACAGCCGGAATTAGGTTAGCGGCTCCATGTCAGTTTGCCAGATTGAATTAGCGGGATCATATCTTTGATAAATGTGTCCACAGATTTTGCGGATTCGCACAGATTTTTTCATTTTTATCTGGGATCATCTGCGGATAAAACCAAGCCCAGACTGCGGAAACCGGCGGCACTTGCACAATAAAATTCCGGTTTAGCGGCCGGCGGATTTCTGCCGGAGATGCTCGCTCGCCAGCTCCCAGCCCTTTTCCAAGCCGCGCTGGTGGGCTTTTTGGATTTCATACTGCTCCCGCGACACCTGATGAATGAGGCGATGAACCCACCAGCGCAAGGAACCGATCAAAGTTTGCGATTTGGGTTTTTGAATCGGCAGGCCGCGAAGGGCGCGGAAGAGCGTGAGCGAGGCGGCATCGCCCTCGGCATGGCGCACAAAATAGTCCAGCGTGAGCCGCGCGGCGGGAATCAGATGCGTCAACCGCAGCCGCGTGGATTTGCCGGCACCCAGGCCAAGGTCGAGGGCGCAATGGGCCAATTCCACATCCTCGTAGCCGCTTAATCCCGACCCTTTCCGCCCCAAGGATCGGCCGCTGCCCTGCTGACAGCGGGACAGAAAATGCCGGCACACATTTTTGCGGACGCACATGCCGGCGCCGGCTGGCACGGTGGCGAAACCTTCGCGCAAGTTGCTCCAGACATCTTCTTTCACTTCCCAACAGAGCAACCGCCATACTTGGTCGCCAACCCATGCGGGGAGGGGGGTTTCATATTCGGGCAGGTAACTGCCGCCCCACACACCGACAAAAGGCCATTGTTTGGCAATCGCCAACGCCTGTTCCAAATAATCAGGGGCCAGCACGGTATCGTCATCCACAAAAACCAAAATTTCCGCATGCGATTCCTGGATGCCCCGCAGCCGCGCCGGGGTCAGCCCGAGCTCTTCCTCGCGGACATGGCGGGCATGGGGATGCCAGGAAAGGTCGAACCGGCCCAGCACGGGCGGCTGCGAGGCATTGTCAACCAGCAGCAATTCCCACTTGGCCACCGACAAGGTCTGGGCACGCAAGCCTGCCAGCACCCGCTGCAAATAAGGTTCGCGCGGGTTGTGCGTGCAGAGGATGACGGAAAGATCAGGCTGGTTCAGGCCGGGTTCCATGTTTGTTGATTGCTTTTTTTGGTTGCGGTCTGTTCGCCGCCCCTCAATGGGGCTTGGATTTGCTGGTTTCGTTCAGGTTGCCTTCGGCTAAAATCACTCCTTGACCGCTTAGGATAATGAGCCGGGCATCGCGATGCGGGTTAGCCGATTGCGGTGAAGCTAGTTTCTTGGTTTGCCTTTCCTGATAAAATAAATCCAATCTCTTATGATTGGCGGGAGGAGCTTTCTAATCAGCCGCCGGCCTTTTCTTTCCGACACGGGTTGGCCCAGCGCAACTGAGGATGAAGTCGAGTCCGCACGGGCCAAGCCGGCGGGGAGATCCACGTTAGCATTGTAAAAAATATATCGGCCACGACCGGCGAGTTTTTGAACCAATTCATCGGGAATTTCCGCCGCCTGATAACCATAAAACTTGAACAAATTCAGCCAGAATTTAAACGGCTGTTCATTGCAATGATGATAATGTGGATCATTGGTTCCAGGCGGTTCAAAGGAAAACCAAACCACATCTGCGTGATTGGTGAGGGTTTTTACCAACTGCCCCGCGAATGGACATTCAATATGTTCGGCAACTTCGGTGCAAACCGCGACTTGAA
>Ga0302266_10001795_pt1 | contig 19318 bp, 20 predicted proteins | sample III_Bog_E1_2_FD_194559 | JGI IMG/M metagenome (GOLD analysis project Ga0302266, IMG submission 194559) | Peat permafrost microbial communities from Stordalen Mire near Abisko, Sweden - III_Bog_E1_2 | ecosystem: Environmental > Terrestrial > Soil > Wetlands > Peat | place: Sweden: Abisko... | reverse complement strand
GTACTGGCCAAGACGAACCAGTGGATGGTTCATGTCGATCAACTGCTCAAGGTCGATTTGAAACAACTCGCGTTGTGGCTGCTTCGGTTCACTCTTGGGACGCATCGGTTTTTCCCAGTTATCGCAGCGTTTTCAACGACTTCTGAGATAATTATACCAGCCTCGCTCGTTCTATGTCATTGATTCTTATGGCGATTAACGATATTTTCAGGCACGACTAACACGCAATCAAAGGGTCTGAACACCAACGCGCAACCGGCCGCCTTGCAAAGATACACGTCAGCAAGGTAAAACAATCACGTCTTAGGCCACGCTCTATGGCCGCTTTTAACCCGATCACCTATGGCCGGATTTAACCTGATCACCGAGGTCCGGTTCGACGACAGGCTGGTGACGTACGACTTCGGGGAGCTGGATGAGGTCTCGTTGGCCTACGCGGTGACCATCCACAAGTCGCAGGGCTCGGAGTTCCCCGCGGTAGTCATGCCGGTGGCCATGCAGCACTACATGCTGCTCCAGCGCAACCTGATCTACACGGGAATCACCCGCGCCAAGCAATTGCTCGTAGTTGTCGGCCAGAAGAAGGCCCTGGGCCTGGCTGTCAGGAATGACCAGTCGCGCAAGAGGTATTCCGGGCTTTTGGGTAGCTTGAAGGAATCCTGCCTGTAGTTCTGAGGCTGCCTGACGGTATGGACGGCCCAGGCCGGCAATGGAGCCGTGCTGCATGCGCGCCGACGGACTATTCTGAACGTTCAGGTTCGAGACCCTGCATGAATGAAGATCCACAACTCGACCTAGCTCGGCGCCGGCGAATGCGCTACGCAGAACGCAAGCTCCGGGAGGCACAATCTCGACAGGCACGGACTGAGCGAAGCATCGTTTATTGGTCCCGGATACTCGCCGACCTCAGACATGAGAGAACTCGTGCCATTCAGCCGCCGCTTTGGCCGGAAGACGAGACCAAAGCAGCAGACTGAATTGACGTAGTCCGACGCCGGACGAAGGCCCCATTGCAAGGTGGCTCGCTACTTTGCTTCAGCAGCCTTCTGCGCCGCCCAGCGCTTTTTGACGGCGTCGGCGATCCGCTTTCGCCCCTCGGGAGAGAGATGCCTCTTCTTCTTTTTTGCTGGCTTCGCGGCGGCCGGTGCAACTACCGCAGCCTTCTTCGCCGCAGGCTTGACGCCGCCGCCCAGCAGTGTGCGTGCCTGCTGCAACTGGGCAATTTCGTGGTCGATGCTTGCCAGAATGTCTGAGATTGCCATGTGTTCTCCCTGATCGAGCCAGGCTGCTGGTCCAAGCCGCGTTGGGGCTGTCATAACGCCCCGCAGGATCAGCTACTTACTCCATGAACACTATATGCGATTGTTGGCTGCTTTGCAAACAACAAGGCGCGGCTTTGGACCAGAGGGAAAATCATCGTTCAGTGGACAATGATGGTCCGTAGACACGAATGACGCAAGAGGTTTGAACAATAGTTCCAGACAACGAATTGGCTGTTGCGGGTATCTGAGACGCTGCCGGCCGCGCGCCGCGGTCACTTCCCTTCCCTCTTCGATCAGGCGCGTTTGCTTTGCTCCTGGCGCCCCGCAAATTGGCGGAAGTCCTGGCCTTGCATCTCGATCACTCTGCACATCTCTATCAGTCGGGACCGCATACGTTCGCCAATCCGATCACCGAGCGTTTCGGCGCGGAGGCCTCCTTCTCCAGGGGCTAACGCGGGATAGTTGGTGGTGATGATGGTTGTTCGCATGTTGTTATAGCGGCTGTTGATCATCAGAGAGACCGTGTCCCATACCCACTCACTCGGTCGAATGGCGCCGAGGTCGTCCAGTACAAGAACCTCCGCGTTCATGACTGGGTTCAGTAGTTCCAGTTCGGTGGCTGTTACCTGAGAGTTGTAGGTGTTCTGAATCTGCCTCAGAAGTTCGCGATAATCGCAAAATAGGCATTGGGCACCACGTTCGGCGATCAGAACCTTGAGCGCGCCGACAGCCAAGTGGGTTTTCCCTGTTCCGATCGTTCCGACGAGAAGAATTCCCCGGGTTTCCAACGGATAGTTTGTAGCAAAGCCACGTACCTGTACCTGGGCCGCTAACAGGGAGCGGTCCACACCGGGGTAGGCAGCATCGTAGTTGTCGAGGGTGCAGTGCTCGTACCTGGTGGGTATGCCTGCGCGTCGCAATGCGACGGTGACACGTTTTTCACTCTGGCATTGGCAGGCTTTCGAGGCGAAGTCGCCGTCGGGCAGAGTTGTCCTTACGAAGCCAACGCCATCGCACAGTTGGCATTCTATTGGCATTCTATTTCCCGAATAGGTCGCGTTGCGCGTGTGTCTTGCACCAGTCCTCGAAGGATGGCAATGCCATTTGTTCGCGAACCTCTTTCGCCAAGACCTGCCGCGCTACGACCGGACGCTGCGAGAGAGATATGCGCATGAAATACTTGTCGCTCTTGGACCTTTGCTCGACAATTTCGGCGATCTTACGGTCGAGCTCGGGGCCGGGATAAAGTACGGCCAATTCGTCGTCGACTTTCTGTGCGCGCCAGGTGTCGAACTCAAGTTCGAGGTCTACAAGGTACTGTCGTTGTTCAGCGTCTCGACGTCGGGCTGCCTCACTGATGCGCCGCTTTCTGGAGGTGACGAAATCTGCTGGTATTGGCACGTCGTCCCGGAGGTAGTAAATCAGCAGCCCGGCGGGGTTCTGGATGCGACCGTTTTTGTCCGCCGTCGCCTGAGAGGACACATACTCCACAACGTCCAGAATATTGCCAGCTTCGTATTCCTTGACGAGTTGTTGTGCTTTATGCGGAGCAATGCCAAACGTCAGAAGTTCGGCCAGCGCCTGTTCTGCCTCCATGCTCAGGCCTTTGTCTGTTTCGGCATCGTCCGTTGGCATAGAGGTGCTGGCGAGGGCTTGCACATCCCGGGTTACAGGCTGAAGCTTCGGCGTCGAGAGGGAGAGGCTGCGGAGTATGTCCTCTCCCGGCCAGAGCATGACCTTGTAGCCGATCTTGGAGGACATTAGCTGGATATCCCAACGAGACAGATATCGGACCGAGATTAGTTCATCAAGGGCCCGCCCGATGGAGAGTTTGATCCTGGAAGGCTGTTTGTAGGCCTGGATGCCGAGGAGGACACAGAGCTGTTGATAGTCCTTTTCAACGGCGTGGCCATTGCTCGATGCAAACCACCAATGCAATAGGCCGAAGATTGCCTTGGCAATTGGCCGCCTCAACTTCTTGTAGGGCGCAAAATCTTCGACGTAGACGTAAGTAGCGTTGAGATTATCGAGTAGCCAGCTCGCTAGGGTCACTTCGTATTCGTCTGAACGGCCGGTACCCGATTGCTTGCCTACGCGCTGGAATGTTTCAAACACATGGATGAGTTTGTCGGCGTAGCGTTTTGTTCGAGCAAAGAAGATTACCTGCCTGGAGGTGATCGTAGTGACCGCCATACGCTCGCCCCACTCTTTGATGTCCTCGTAGTTGGAGCCCGCGGTCGCGATGCCAAGTTCCTTGAGCAGGCGATAGGCCGTGAAGCGGATCGGATTAGTAATGCAACCGAAGCGGAGACGCTGTTCATCGGCGATCTTCAGGAAGGCCATGAACTTGTCTCTGTCCGCAGTTGACGGTAGTCCGCGCGTGCCCTCAAATTCTATGGCGGCCACAATACGTTTGCCGTCACGGTTGATGGTTGTCTCGATGCGGCGCTTGGTAGGGGGAGTACCTTTGCGTTTTTCGTCAGCAGCGAAAAAGCCGATTTGGAGAAGGTTCCGTTCGAAACGAATGGAATCAACATCAGCAAACGGGAGGATATCGGATTGAGAGGTGACGACGGGCGATGAGCTGGACATGTTGTGCCTGTTGATGATGATGAAGGAAGGAATTCATAGAGACAAGAGTAAAACAGTTAAAAGCACATAGGAGATTGCAACCGGCAGTAAATAAAGGCGATAGAGGGGGTTTTGTACAACCCAGGTTCGATGTTTTTACAACAGGGGTTCGAGGACGGTACAACGGTGGTTCGAAGAGGCTACAACTGGGGTTCGCGATCCGTACAACAGGGATTCGAGGTTTCTTACAACGGGAGTTCGACGTTGGTACAACGGGGGCTCGAGATCATTGTAGCCCGGCTGTGTGCTGGCTTGGTGGGCTCTGCCAGTGTATAGCACACATAATAAAGTGGATAGATGTGGGGATCTCCAGGATATAGACCAGCCAGGGAAGGGGCTGGGCCAAATGGGAGCCGGCGCCGCGAATGTGGGGGTGCTGCAGATGTTGTGCAGATCGCTGCAGGGGCGGGCTACCACACAGCCGTCATGAAATGGAACGTCTTGATCGGGAATATTTGCGGCGGTTGCTGGCAGCAGCTTTAGAGTGGGTTCGTCCAGAGGGTGGTGATAGTGGCGTATAAGATAAGTGGAATCAATGCTATAGAGCCATCACTGCCAATTGGGTACGGGGTAGCCAGGGGGGAGGGGCCTGGTGCGAAAGATGGTTTGCAGTGGTCGTAATATTCGCGGAATCAGATAGATAGCTCGTCTCGTACAACACGGGTTCGACAACGAGCGCGACAGAGGGGGAAGATGTCGAACCTCAGTTGTAAGGGTGGAGAGAAGGGACGTTGAATCAGCGATTTAGAGATAGGTGTACAACGCAGGTTCGATATGGGCCTGAGGCATTAGGAGATGAATATCGAACCTCAGTTGTACGGGTTGGTATAAGGTCCATTGAATCAGCGAATTGGGATTATTCGTACAACGCAGGTTCTATATGCGGAGGTTGAAGTGAGCGAGGATATCGAACTCCAGTTGTACGGGAGCCATAAGTGTCATGGAATGAGAGGGTGGGGATAGGGCGTACAACGCAGGTTCGATGTTATTTGCAGATTTATTGCAATGTGAGATTTGGAGAGGCGCAGCGGTGGAAAAAGGCGATTGCGCGTACTTCCCTTCCCTGTTGGCTGAATAGATTCGGCCGACTGGCACCGCTCAAGTTGAGCCGATGAATTCTCTGCTGCGCCGTAGCGGGTGAGAGTCCAGGCTCTTCCGCTGTTTGTGGTGCTGGGCGTTAGCGGTTTCGTCTTGGATCTTGCTCGCGGAGCGTCTTGATTACATCGACGAAGTCGGAATTGGATTTGAGTAGAACCAGAGCCGCGCGCATGATGTGACTTTCGCTAGGCCGGATAGCGTGTTGAGTGCGGAGAAAGATATCGAGCTCACTGAGCTTTTCCTGTTCGGCGGGATCGATATAGACATTGATCTTCCGGGCTTTTACGGCGGTTTTGGAGGGGCGAGCCGGCGCCGCTGGGGCGGTGACTCTATGGGAAATAGGAGTCGGTTGAGCGGCGCCAGCGTTGGTTTCTGGACGTGTTGCTGGTATGGAGGAAACTTCGGGCGCGGGATGCTCAATGACTGGAGGCGGAGGGGCGTCTGGTTGCGAGTTCACTGGAGTATGCGGTTGAGGAGCGGCTGCAACCTGATCTTTGAGTCCTTGAAGCGGGTCGAATTTTCGAATGGTGGCCACGTTATACCTCTGCATATTCCTGGTTTTGATTTTGGGGACCGTTGGTCGGTTGGTAGCCGAGGGTGAGGATTTCGGATACGAGGTTAGCGACCTGGAGTTGTGCGGGCACATCGAGGCAGGCCCAGCCACCGGTGAGAAAATGTGCGAAGACTTGACGGTCTTGGAGTTGGTTGGTTAATGCAGGGATGGGGATTTGAAGGACTGCGAAGGCCTCCTCGAGCGTCCGAGCTACGAGAGTTCCCTTTTTCACTTTGTTGATGAGGACTCGGGTGATTGCTTTCGGATTGGCTTGTATGGCGAAGTCGGCTGCGTCCTTCGCTTCCCACAGATCTGCCGCGTTGGGGGTTGTCATTACAAGCACGACGTTGGCGTGGCGGAGTGCCGTCGTGGTGCTCAAGTGGGCGAGATTCGGCGGGGTGTCGTAAAGGATAAAGTCGTATTGCTTATTTGTTTCTGCCAGTTCCCTTCCGGCGATCTTTGAACTGCGCGAGCTGGTTCCTTGGTCGTCCCAGTCGTGAATGGCCACTCGTTTGCCGGTTTGACGGAGTGCTTCGGCAATCAAAAGAGAGGCGGTGCTCTTCCCTACCCCTCCCTTGCGGGCGATTACGCAAATGTTCATAGCTACTCCTCGCGGAGCTTCCCGCGCAGTTTCAATATACCTCAAAACGGTAGAAACTTGCCACGTTACCACGGCAAAAACGTGACGGCTCAAAAGAGTATAAGGCTGACGCGTTGACGCGTTGACGCGGTTGCGCGTTGGTGAAGTGGCGCGGTGAAGACGTGACAGCGCAAGTAGGTACAACCGCAAAACGTTGGAAGCGTAAAAAGGTGAAGCGTTGGTGCTGTTATGCGGTGATGACGCATAAAGGCAAAAGGGTATAGCGGTGAAAACGTAGGAGCGTGGGAGCGTTCTAGGGTGACACGCTGTAAGGGTGACAACGCATACCGGTATCACAGTAGAACGCTACAAACGCATAAGCGTCATGCCGTGGAGAGGTAACAGCGGGGAACAGTGAGACGTTAACGCGTTATCACGCCAAGACGCTAACACGGGAACAAAGTTCCACGTTTGCAGCGTTATAACGTGTAACGCTATAACGGTCACACGTTGAAACAGTGTTGCGCTTATGCGTTGCAGTATCTCATTCTTAATAAACGCTTTAGATCCTATCAGCGGATGTGGAGACACCGCAGCCGCTCCAGCACTTTGCCCCGCTCCCCGACGTTTTCCTGTGCGCGGCAGACGATCCGCGAAGCCAGAAGCGCACGCCCGCGCTCCTGAAGGAGGTCCCCAAAGTGGACCAACTCTATCTGGGACCTCCCAGAACTGAGGATAACGCCCTGGAAAGGGAACTGGCCCCTCCTGATTCCATGACAGTCCTTTCGCGTAATGAGCACGCTGTTTTTGGGTGCGGCCTTGTCGCGTCTCCTCAATTGCGTAGCCACGGGCCCGCCAATGGGCCAACATTCTTCTTCGACTGACCTGGAGTTGGCTCCAAAATACCAAAGCTTGATATCAGCAGGCTGCCTCAGATCTATATATAGCGGCGTTCAGGGGCCGCAACCTGCCAGAAAACCTGACCGCCGACGACATCATGGCACACTGCCCCGCAGGCCCGAAGGTTCTGAATACCGAATCGGCCGTTCCCGAGCGCCAGAGCAGCAAGCAGAGGGCCGCCATAATCTCGCTGGGCACTCCCCGTGAGATGGCGAACCAACCCACAGCCAGCGCATCACGAGGGATACTAGGCGTTGCGATAACCAACTTCAGGTAGCTCAAGCATAGGGGCGGCGCTCAGCTTCTTACCGTGGGACCCAGGCGAAGACAAGGAAATCCTTTGCAAACGTCGCCTGCCTAGCAAACTTCCACAAGGCGTCACGGTTAACCATGTGGGTACCCCTGATGCTTTTGATACCGCTCACCGTCTTCCTCAGGGCCTCCCCGTGGTCTGGTCCACCTGGTGCGAGTGAATCTCAATCTCCCGACGAATCGAGGATTTCGCCTTGGGCAAGGCAGCGTGGCTGCCGGACGCCAGCAGAAGCAACCGCAGAAGCGGCAACAGGCTTTCGCTCGATGCCGGAGCCCTATACTTCAGGAGGCAGTCTGCTCGCTCCTCCACCGTAAACACCATCCTCCTCATTTCCAGCACTGGAGTATCAATGAGCCATGCGACACGTACGGCGCAAATCGACGACATCATCGATGAGCTGATCGCTCTCTATCTAGAGCAGGCCGCCAATCTCCGCGAGTACGGTCAAGCTGCCATGGAAGGGGAGGGAACTGTGAATCTGGAGCGCACCCTTCGCCACCGGGAAGTTCAACGGGCAGAGCTATACCGCCAATTTGAACAGGCGGCCTTCCCTGTTCCAGCAGTACCAAACCTCCCTGATCAAACCTGACCCATCCAGGACCCTCAAACCAGCAGGATCGCAAATCGCACAGAATGCAGGTGATGGAAAAGGCCGGATGGCGGTTGACGCGCGCAGGCGCCAACGGCGCACTGGACATACGCCATTCCGTGAAGAAACACTGCCCACTGTATCGGCCTGCTGCGGCCTGCGCGGCTTCGGACAAGAAGGACACGATATCGAGGTACCCGAGTATCTCGTGGATGGATTTTGCACGAATGGCCGCAAAATCCTCCTCTTGATGCAGCAAAAGCATGCCTTCGCGGGCTACTTCGAGCAGCGCCAAGAACAGGGCGGCACAAGCTCCGCCGCATGCCTGAACCCGGAACCCCTCCTCGGTTGAGACCGCGGAGCGGGGCGGGATTGAGGCAAGCCTCGCCCCGATCTAGCGGGCCAGGTCCTCGACGGTGACGCGGTCGCCTCTGCCTCTTCAAACGACCGGGATGTGCACGCGGCTTAGACCGCGTCTTGAACTGTGGACTGCGGGGGCCTTGCCGCCCGCCAACTCCAGCACCGCCCCGCAGCGCGCAGCAGCTCATCGCACAGAGTCGCGCCTTCGACATTCCGGGCCGGAAGCAGGCTGCGCGAATTGCACAGTACCAGCCATGAGGCCACTTCCACGAAACCTCCCCCAGCTCGGCATCAGATCCCAGGCGTTCTTCACATAGGCCAGGAACTGCCTGGTGATCTCAAGGACCGGCAGCGCGTCCATCGGATACTCCCGGAGCCTGATGAGAGTTAGGAGCAGGTGGAAGGGCCCGTCCTAGCGGGGAAGGGAGATGCCGAGTTGGGCGGACTTCTCCTCAACCTTTACGGCTCCTTGGACACTTGGGTTGGCTCCCAGGCCGGGCATCGATCAGTCTCCTGAGCGAGTCCCGCGGCGAAGGCGGCAAAGTATCCAGCTGTGGATTGGCCAGCCCCATCACCTGCTCCAGCAGGTCTTCGGGCAATGTGAAGGAATTGTCAGCCCCCTGGGCCAAGATGCGGATGCCGGCCGGAAGAAGGGAGATGGGGCGGCGAGACGGCGGGGGAGAGACGGTCGCGGGGGCGTATCACTCCGGGGGCGCGACGGTCCCGATGACCCAGGACTCGTGCTCGATCTGCGCTACGCATCCACACAGCCTCGCCGCAGGGCAGACCGCCTGCGCGGCTCCATATTAGTACAATTACACCAATTAATAGCGTTCGCACTAACGCCCCTAATTACGCTGTGCGACAACAGCTGATTAGCAAAGGCCTGGTTTGGAGCCAGCGCCATGGCGAGACCGCCTTCACCGCGCCCTTGTTCAACAAATTTATGATCCGGCGGATGCCCAGGCTGGAAAAGCCCGAACCTAAGTGCCGCACGCACTGATCCTGTGATTCATTAGGCCCAGACCCGCACTCGCTACCAATCTGGGGCAATCTGGGCATGCCTCGCGATAATTGCGTTGTCGGCCCGCCTTTGCTGATCTCCACCCACGCGCATGAAAAGCTCTTCAGGAGGCACGGCTTCGAGAGCGTCGCTAGGTAGGACTCTCTCGTTTCCGCCGCAAGGGTCGGGCATCGCTGGCGGAGGCGTCCGCACGGAAGGGAACTGACGGGTATTTCGAAGCCGCGCTTGAGCCCGTGTCAGGGGAACACCGTGCCGAGCCGATCCCAGCCGACCACCTCTCCCCAGCCGCAAAGCAGACCGTTTCCCGAGCGCTCCTCATATCCACGCCCGAGGGGGCACAGCTTCATCTTGCCGCTCTCTCTACCAGGAGGCCGGGCGGCAAAACTCCGCTCTTGCCCACTCTCAAGGGGCAAAGCCAGGCTTGAGCAAGTTGGTTACGGGTTGTACCTACCGGCCTCCAACCGTCTGCTGTCCGTACGCTATTCCGCGAAAAAACTCTGCTCTCTAGCCCCAGCCTGCTGCGACTTGCGGGGCTTTCGACGACCCGCGCCTTGCGCTCGACCTAAGCCAGGTATCCGCGCGGCCCCGCCATCTGGTCGAGCTTGAGAAGCAGGTCTTCGCGGCCGGCGGCGGCGGCGTGGCCGCTCCTTTAGCCGCCCCGGCCGTGCACCAGGAGCATGGATCAGATTATTCACAACGACAATACTACTTATCGTTGCACACATCACCCGCACCTGATAATCTGACCGCGCATGAGTGAACTCGTTCCAACCCCGCCCCCAGTCGCCCCCCTCCTTGAAGATGTGCGTCGCTTGATCGTCGAGGCCCGGCGCCAGACCGTAGTAGCCGTCAACCTTGGCCTCACCGCGCTCTACTGGCAGATCGGCCAGCGCATCCGGCACGAAGTCCTGGGCACGGAACGCGCCGCCTATGGGGAGCAGATTGTCGCCACGGTGTCGCGACAATTGGTAGCCGAGTTCGGACGCGGCTTCACCGACAAAAACCTGCGCCGCATGATGCAGTTCGCCGAGGCATTCCCGGATGAGGCAATTGTCGCCACACTGTGGCGACAATTGAGCTGGTCGCATTTTCGCGAGCTTCTACCTCTGACACAGCCCTACCAGCGAGAGTTCTACGCCGAAATGGCGCGCATCGAAGGCTGGAGCGTGCGCACCCTCCATGAGCGCATCGACTCTATGCTCTACGAACGCACCGCACTGTCGAAGCAACCGGAAGCCCTTATCCGAGAGGAACTGGCCGTGCTGCGCAGCCGTGGCGACGTGACACCGGCTCTGGTTTTGAAAGATCCCTACATTCTCGACTTCCTGGGACTGGTAGACCGGTTTCATGAGCGCGATTTGGAGGACGCGATTCTGCGCGAACTGGAGACTTTTCTCCTGGAGTTGGGAACGGGGTTCTCCTTCGTTGCGCGGCAGAAACGTATTCAACTCGACGGCGAAGATTTCTATATCGACCTCCTGTTCTATAACCGCAAGCTCAAACGCCTCGTGGTTGTAGAGCTGAAACAGGGCGCCTTTAAGCCGGAATACAAAGGCCAGATGGAACTCTACCTGCGCTGGTTGGACAGGTATGAGACCGAATCTGGCGAAGAGATGCCCCTGGGCATCATCCTTTGTGCTGGCAAGAATACCGAACAGATTGAATTGCTCGAACTGAGCGCGGCCGGCATTCATGTCGCCGAATATCTGACGGTTCTGCCCGCGCCTGAGATCCTGCGCGAGAAACTGCATCAGGCCATTGAAACGGCACGGCTGCGCCTTGAGAGCCGCGCCGGAGAAAACAACGGGGAAGAGCCGGGCCTATGATCCCCAGCGCCCTGCCGAACACGACTGATCGGCAACCGGATGGGAGCGTCTCCGTCAGCATGGCGCTTCTTCATCCCGCTGTGGCCAGCGCGAATTCAGCGATGGTCGCGCTACGCCAGACGGTTCTCAAGGCGGTGTCCTCCCCGCACACGCGGCGCAACTATGCCAAGGCGCTCGGTGAGGTCTTCGCATTTAGCGAGCTACGCGAGCAGCCGCTCTCGCGCGATCTTCTGATGGAGTACCGCGACCAGATGATCGCACGGAAACTGAGTCCATCGACCATCAATGTCCGGCTCTCGGCGGTGCGCAAGCTGATCGGCGAGGCCAAGCGCAACGGCATCCTGGGAGTAGAGCAGGCCGCGCAGATGGCCGATGTGCCGAACGTGCGGCAGCAGGGAACCCGCCTCGGCAACTGGTTGACCCTCGAGCAGGCCAAGGCACTGCTCACCGTTCCCGACCGCGTGACCCTCAAAGGCAAGCGCGACGCGGCTATCCTTGCCCTGTTGGTGGGCTGCGCCCTGCGCCGGGCCGAGCTGGCCGCGCTCAAGATGGAAAATATTCAGCAGCGCGAGGGCCGCTGGGTGATCGCCGATCTCAGCGGCAAAGGCGGTCGCATTCGCACTGTGGCCATCCCCATGTGGGTCAAGCTCTTGATGGACACCTGGACGTCAGCCGCCGGGCTGAGTGCCGGACGACTGCTCCGGCCAGTCAACAAAAGTGGCTGCGTTGCGGGGGAGGAATTGAGCGTGTGGGCGGTCTGGAGCGCGGTTGAAACTTCCGCCAAAGCCATAGGTATCGAGCGCTTCGGCGCCGACGATCTGCGCCGCACCTGCGCGAAACTCTGCCGCAAGAACGGCGGCGACCTCGAACAGATCAAATTACTGCTCGGTCACGCCTCTATCCAAACCACCGAACGCTACCTCAGTTCCGAGCAGGAGACTGCTGTTGCCGTCAACGACAACTTGGGGCTCTAAATGAAGGAAGAAGCTCGGCGGCGCGCTGGATATCAAAGAAGTTCTTGCACCAATGCCGCCGAAGGGTTGCATCGGCTTCACCGGTGCCGGCTCGCCGTTTGAGAGCGCCGGTTGATGGCGAGAACACGGGCAACTCCCACGGCGAGTGGGACATACAGCATTTTGCGAACAGAGGCCAACTACATCAGCCTGCCGCGATTTGCGTGGCTTCGTACAACAGGGGTTCGATATAGGGGTATTCGGGCATCTCGTGGATGGATTTTGTGCGAATCGGGCCAAAATCCTCCTCCTGATGCAGCAATACGATGCCTTTGCGGGCCAGTTCGAGCAGCGCCAGGAATAGGGCGGCACGAGCTCCGTCGCATGGCTGAACCCGGAACCACTCCTGGGTTGAGACAGCGGAGCGGGCCGGGACCGAGGCAAGCCTCGCAGCGATCCAGCGCGCCAGATCCTCGACGGTGAGGTTGTCGCTCTCTGTCTGATCAAGCGACCGGGCGGCCCGGGCGGCCTCCAAGGCCCGGCTCGCAGCTTCAAGTACGTCCAGGACTGTGGGGGCCTCGTCGCCCGCAAGTTCCAGAACGGCTTCGCCGCGCCCAGCCGGGGCACCGGCGCTCCCTGGCCGCGCTCTCCCTCCTCGATCGCGCAGGAACTCGGTGGCAGCTCGAAGGGTTTCATGGTCGAGAACGGCGCGCCGCAGTTCCTCGTGCGGCTTTGGCCCTTGGTCATCCCCGGCCGGAAGCAGGCTCCGCGATTTGAGCAGCACCAGCCAGGAGGCCACCTCCACGAACTCCCCGCCCAGCTCCTCATCGAGATCCCCGGCCGTCCTGACATAGGCCAGGAACTGACTGGTGATCTCAAGAACCGGCAGCGCGTCGATCGGATACTCGTGGCGCCGGATCAGAGCCAGGAGCAGGTCGAAGGGCCCGTCGTAGCGGGGAAGGGAGATGCCGAGTTGGGCGGAGCTCTCCTCGGCCATTACGGCTCCTTGAATCCTTGCGGCGCCTGGGCCAGCTCCTGAGCCTGGCCTCCATCGAAATCGAGTCCTGCGGCAAATCCCGAAAAATCTCCCGCGGCGGACTGGGCCAGGCCCATCACTCGCCCGAGCAGGTCTTCGGGCGACGTGAAGGAGATCGTCAGCTCCCCCGGGGCCGAGATGCGGGCGCCGGCTGGCAGGGTTGAGCCGGCCCGGCGGGGCGGCGGGGCAGAGACCCGCCGCGGGCGGGCCTGGTTCCGGACGGCGTCGAGGGTCTCGACGACCCGCGCCTTGCGCTCGACCTGGGCCAGGTATCCGCGCGGCCCCGCCATCTGGTCGAGCTTGAGAAGCAGGTCTTCGCGGCCGACGACGGCGGCGCGTCCGATCCTGTAGCCGCCCAGGCCGCGCATCAGGTTGTTGGCTTGGCGGCGCTTGACGCCGAAGAGCTTCTCGATGGCCGGCCGGTCGAGAAAGGGGGAGGGCAGGGAAGTGATGGAGGTGCGGATATTGTTGAGATCGGCGTGCCATCGGGGCTTAGCTGGCATGAAAGCAATATACCATCGTCTACACGTGAATGCGCGTTCGCGCAAAATAAAAGTCAAAACGTACGCCTGATAATATGCTGTTCTCAGGCGTTATGGCGTATACTGCCCAAAACGGCCCCTTCTTGGGCGAAAATCGTCCATTCAAGTAATTCGTTGCCTTTTTGCAAGTAAATCGTGTCCTTGCCCGCTTCCCCGCCGGGCACCCCACCGGGGGGAGATCTCGGGCACCGGTTGAGAGGAGAACCCCATGGCCGAAAACTCGAACGCTGCCCCGGAGTCTGAGCCCCAGATCCTCCCCCCGGCCTCGGCAGATCTCGCCCTGACTCAGATTCCGCCCTCTGGGGATGGGGCGGGCCGCTTTCCCCAGCTGGCGCCCGGCGATCCCCTCTACGAGACCGCCCAGGCCGCCCATCAATCTATGGAGGGCACAGCAGCCGGGCCAGCCAGCCAGGCGCCGGCCGACCAACCGGGCGACGGCCTGAGCCTTCCGGCCCTGCCCAAGGACGATCCACTGTACTCGACCGCCCAGGCGGCCGCGAAGTACATGCGCGCCGCCAAAGCGAAGGCGACCCTGCGCGCCTACGCGTCGGACTGGCGCGACTTCCAGGCCTGGTGCGTTGCCAATGGATTGACCTCGCTGCCGGCCACCCCTTCGACGGTCGCTCTCTATCTCACCTCGCTCGCCAGCCCCCCCGAAGGCGTCGCGCCCCTGAAGGCCGCGACGATCACCCGAAGGCTTACCTCGATCAACACCGCCCACAAGGCGGCCAAAGAGGATTCGCCGGCCACCATGAACCATCTCCTCGTGGCCGACACCCTGCACGGCATCCGCCGCACACTCGGCGTCGCCCAGACCAGGAAGAAGCCGCTCACCCGCGAGCGGATCGTAAAACTCCTCAACGCGCTCGAGGGGCCGATCGCCGGGGCCCGCGACAAGGCGCTTCTATTGATAGGCTTCGCCGGCAGCCTGCGCCGCTCCGAGCTGGCCGGCATCCGGGTCAAAGACCTCACCCGGCACAAAAAAGGGATGACCATCCACATCCCCCGCTCGAAGACCGACCAGGAAGGCGAGGGCAGGGAAGTCGAGATACCGTTTGGGCTCTACGACCGGACCTGCCCGGTGGAGGCGCTCGAAAACTGGCTCAAAATAGCCTCGATCAAGGATGGCCTGGTCTTCCGCCGGGTGGGCGAGCACGGCAACGTGGGCCCGGCGCTCAGCAAGGACTCGATCGGGCGCATCGTCAAGCGCCTGGTGAAGCGCGCCAAGCTCGCCGACCCCGGGTCCTATGGGGGACATTCGCTGCGGGCGGGCTTTGTGACCGAGGCCTCGGCCAACGGCGCCACCGACCGGGAGATCATGAAGCAGACCGGGCACAAGTCAATCGCCATGGTCCACCGCTATGCGCGCGAGGACCAAAAGGACCGGCAGACCGCAGTCGGCAAGCTGGGATTATGATCCGGCCGGCAATCACGCATCCTATATAAGGAGACGCACGTGCAAGAAAGCTGGGAACTGAAGCCCAAGATCGAGGCGCTGCTGGTCGCTTGCGACCACCCGGTCTCGATGGCCGCGCTGGCCGCGTGCCTGGAAGTGGCCGAAGACGAGGCGGACGAGGCGCTGCGCGAGTTCGAGGCGGATCTGCTCGGCGCCGACCGGGGCATCCAGGTGCGGCGGCGGCCGCACGGCGTGCGCATCGAGACGAAGGCTCAGTACGCCGATCTGATCGGGCGCCTTCTGCCGGAGCGGAGGCCGAAGCCCATCACCTCGCAGGCTCTCGAAACCCTGGCCATCATCGCCCTCAAGCAGCCGGTTTCGACCGGCGACATCAACGCCATCCGCGGCGTCGAGAGCGCCGGAACCGTCGAGACACTGCTGAACCGCCGGCTCATCGCGCGCTCCGCGCGCCTTGGCCCCCGGCGCGAACGGATCTGGCGGACAACGCAGGCGTTTCTGGACACCTTCGGCCTGGCCTCGCTCGACGAGCTCCACACCGAAGGACGGATGGAAGAGGTCTTCGCCACGGTCTACGGCACCGAAGTTGGCGCCGATGAGGGAGCCGATCCATCCCGGGACGAAGAGATCGGGGCAGCCAAAGAAGGATGAAGTGGCGCTGAGATCCGTGTGACCAGTAGAGCCAGTGCCAGACGGCCGCAGGTGCCACCTTTCCCTGCCCTGGAACCCGAGTCGGATGGCGAATCTTCGCGACAACTGGGCACTGAGCACACTCATGACTTAATCGCTTTTCGACTTCTTCTCTTTCACTGAAGTTCGCTTCTGTCCAAGCATTTTCTTGGAGGCGCGCTCGAAGTCGCTCTCGAAGCTGCGATCCTGCTCGATCCTGAAAGACTCGTATTGTTGCTCCGCCAATTCCCTGGCAACCTCGTGGGAGACCTTGCCCGCATTCTTGAGCACATCGTACTCGTTGAACTTGAGAAATGCGTCGAGCTTTTCAACCCAATCGGCCATGCTCATTGGAATCTGGCGATCGGCCTGGTTTTCGGCGTAGTCCAGATACATGGAGACGATGCGCTCCAGCGCCTTGATCTCGCCTTCTTCCAGATAGTTCTTGGCAACGGAAACGTCGGCCTTCTGAATCCGGCCCTGGGGGGCATTCTTCCAAGTCTTGAGGCCCATGTTGGGTTGGTCGGCCTGGGCGCGCTCGGCAATCAATTCGGCGGCGGTTTTACCGGTGATGGCCCAATGCAACTTGTTCAGGACGGTCTTGAAAAACGTCTGGGTGATCTCGGCGTTCCGGTTGTAATCGATGCTGCATTGTTCGTAGATGTCCGTGATCTTGAGGTAGAAGCGGCGCTCGCTGGCGCGAATCGACCGAATCCGCTCCAGCAGTTCATCGAAGTAGTCCTTACCAAAGCGCTTGCCCTGCTTCAGGCGCTCGTCGTCCATGACGAAGCCCTTGATGAGGTACTCGCGCAGAACCTGGGTGGCCCAGATGCGGAACTGGGTGGACTCCCGGCTGTTGACCCGGTAGCCCACGGCGATGATGGCGTCCAGATTGTAGAAATCCACCTCGCGGGCGACTTCCCGCGAACCCTCGGTTTGAACTATACGAGTTTTTCGTATAGTTGCCATCTCATTCAATTCATTTGATTTGTAAATCTCCTGAAGGTGATGATTGATTGTTTGGACGCCGATTCCAAACAACTCCGCCATCTTTTTCTGGCTCAGCCAAAAGGTCTCGCCTTCATAGAGCACTTCGATGCGCACTGTTCCGTCGGGCGTGGAATAGAAGATTATCTCGTGGCTAGATGAAGCCGCCTTGTCGTTTGGCTTGTTCGGCATTCGAACTTCCTTTCCACGGCTTCCGCGTTGATCCTCTTAGGTGTACGGCCATTTGTTTGCCCAACGCATCGAAAAGGTAAAATTGGCCGATTTCACTCTTGTGGGCTGTCGCCGTCCCCTTCCGCTTCGGTCTGGGCGCACACCCCCACTTAGGGGTTGACCAGATCGCGCAGATCCTGGCAACGAAATCGGCCACGGCAGCGCCTCAATTGTCGGCCAGCGCCGCCTTCGTTCGCTGGGAAATCATCTCACGATCGTGCTCGGTAACGGCGGCCAGAATGTGGATCGTCAGCCGGTTGGCCTGGGGCATATCGCAAGCGATGAAGTCCGCGCCGCTCTCCATCAGGTTGGCGATGAAGGCGACGTTACGGGCCAGCCGGTCAAGGCGGGCGATCAGCAGGGTAGCGCGGCGCTTCCGGCACTCCTCAAGGGCGGAAAGCAGTTGGGGCCGATTCGTGTGCCGCCGTCCGCTCTCGATCTCGGTGAACTCGGCCACGAGCTGGCCGCCGTTGACCTGGCGGGCGACGGCCTGACGCTGCGCATCAAGGCCCAGCCCGCTCGCGCCCTGGCGGTCGGTCGAAACACGGTAATAGGCAACGAAATCAGCCACGGCAGCGCCTCAATTGTCGGGCCACTGGCGCGACAATTGCCCTTTGTACAAATTCTAAACGTTGGTTTCGATTTGTACATCGGTACAATTCAAGCCGTTTCTTTTAATCTTGACGTATCATGATTTATCATGATACGTTCAGGAGAACGATGGAGGTGTGCCATGACGGCTCCAGCCCGCGAGAAATTCGCTACCCAGGTCAATTCTGAAATCCTGCGCTCAGTGCGGTATATCGCTCAGAATGAAGGTCGGCAACTTCAGGTCTTGATCGATGAGGCTCTGGCCGATCTGATTGAGAAGAGAAAGCAGGGTCGTCCGCGTGCCCATATCATGGCGGCCTACCAAGCCAGCCACGAGAAATTCGCGCCGCTCTACAAGAAGCTGGCTGAATGACTGACTATCTGACCGTTGTCGAGGTGCTGGCAATCCATGACGACCAAATCGAGCGTTATGGCGGCGCGTCCGGGTTGCGGGATCGCGGCTTGCTCGAAGCCGCCATTTTTCGACCACAGACCGGCTATTATGCCGATCTGATTGAGGAAGCTGCCGCTCTCTGGGAAAGCTTGTCGCAAAACCACCCATTCATTGACGGCAACAAGCGCACCGCCTTCGCCGCAATGTACACCTTCCTTGCCATCAACGAGGTCCGACTGACCGCAAGCGCTGGCGAGACAGAAGACTTCGTGCTCAACCTATATGTCATCGGCTCGTTTGATTTCGAGCATCTGTGCCAATGGCTGCGAAGCAACGTCTCGTTTTAGGGTCGGTTTCAGGAGTTCATTGCTGCCTTGACATATGCCCCATGCAAGCCCCTGAAAACGCGGGGCGGGGGTCGTGGGTCAAGACTTACCCTTTTTGCGACTAGCCGCCGAAGCTTATCCTCTGTGTAAACAGCAGGGGCGCTTCCTTGGTAAGTACAATTTCCGCGTCCTTCTGTGTAATAGTCTCGGCTCCTCGGTGCTCTACGGTCACGACAATGCGGTAATCACCTGCATCGCGTGCAATTGTCGCAACGTTTTTCTCGATCTGCATAGGTGTAGCTGATCCAAACATGTTGTCTTCCTCCACGTCCTTCTACCCTTTTTGAAACGGCTGCCAGCTGTCACGCTAGGGCGTGTCGCCGTCCTGATCGTCGAGCGGCCCGCTCTTATTTGCATATCGGATCGGATTTGCAGCGCCGCGCTTCCGCATGGTGTCCGGAAGGCGGCAGCGCTTATAAAGACTGGCTACATCTTCGGGAGCCTCGTGACCTACAAACCCCCACCGACGACCTTTCCAGTCTGGCCAATCTGGCGCGATGCCGGGGAAATTTTCGGCGGTTGCCTCAAGCCATTTTTCTGCGACGAACACATCGATGATTAGCCCTCGGTCAACCGCCAAGACATACTCGGTTTTCTCCGCCCTTTTATGGTCTAGCACCCAAGCGTAGCGAACAGCCTCATAGCTGCCCTTCTCGGCTACTGATTGGCCGACATTGATAAGTATTGCACTATGGCGAAAGACGGCTTCTCTCGCCTCGTAGCGCTCAATGATCTGTCTTGCGTGCATGAGACCATACGCGTCAGATCCTTGACCACTAACTAAATTGCTGGCCTCTGGGTAAGCATCTATCAACGCTGCCTCAACCTCTAATGCAGTCTTCTCATCCATCCCGTGCCGATGGATGACGTGTGTCACTTCAAAGCCGTCGCGGCGGATGTCCCGAATTCGCTGAATCTTCTCCGACAGGGCGTTGGCATTGGCGTCTGCACCAAGCTCACCCTTAACGTGCGCGAAAAC
>Ga0302266_10001789_pt1 | contig 19348 bp, 20 predicted proteins | sample III_Bog_E1_2_FD_194559 | JGI IMG/M metagenome (GOLD analysis project Ga0302266, IMG submission 194559) | Peat permafrost microbial communities from Stordalen Mire near Abisko, Sweden - III_Bog_E1_2 | ecosystem: Environmental > Terrestrial > Soil > Wetlands > Peat | place: Sweden: Abisko... | reverse complement strand
GGCGGCAAGGGGGACAAGGATCGGGTGACGATGTTGCCGGAGGCATTGCGGGCTGGCCTGCTGGAGCATTTGGAGCGGGTGCGGTTGTTGCATAAAAGAGATTTGGCAGAAGGTTTGGGGGCGGTGGCGTTGCCGGGGGCGTTGGCGGTGAAGTATCCGAAGGCGGAATTTGAATGGGGCTGGCAATGGTTCTGGCCGGGGGCGCAGATTTCGCGCGACCCGCTGGACGGCCAGCGCAAGCGGTATCATCTGCACGAGACGAGTGTGCAGCGGGTGATGCAGACGGCGGTGAAGCTGGCGGGCTTAACCAAGCCGGCGACGTGTCATACGTTGCGGCATTCGTTCGCGACGCATCTGTTGGAGAATGGTTATGACATCCGCACGGTGCAGGATTTGCTGGGTCATAAGAGTGTGACGACTACGCAGATTTATACTCATGTGATGCAGAAGCCGGGGTTGGGGGTGCGGAGTCCGTTGGATGGGTGAGGGCGGAGGGCGGAGGGCGGAAGGCGGAAATCGGAAGGCGGAAATCGGAAGACGGCGGGCGTCCACCTCACCCCGGCCAAGCCAAAGAACCTCACTTCACCCCTACCCTCTCCCAAGTTAAAACCCTCACCCGGCCAAGCCAAATCCCTCATCCGGCTGCGCCACCTTCTCCCGTCCGACGAGAGTAGGGCATCTCCCATCCGCTGGGCGAGGGACAGGTGTCCACATCTGTGTCCATTTTCAGGTCAAACCGGCGTGGATCTGGCGGAAAACGGCTTTTCATCAAAGGGTTTTGTCTTAAAAGCAAAGCGTTTTAGCCCGGAAGCAAAGCGTTTTGCCTTAAAAGCATTTTGTTTTAGCTCAAAAGCATTTCGTTTTGCCTTGCCATCAAAGCGTTTTACCCCAAAAGCAAAGTGTTTTGCCTTAAAAGCATTTCGTTTTATCTCAAAGGCAAAGCGTTTTGCCTCGCCATCAAAGCGTTTTATCTTAAAAGCAAAGCGTTTTGCTCTAAAAGCATTTCGTTTTGTCTTAAAAGCAAAGTGTTTTATCTCAAAAGCAAATCGTTTTGCCTTAAAAGCAAAGCGTTTTGCCCCGGCAGCCACGCCAGTGCGCAGCCGATTGCCCGCGCCGCGCATATTAGTAATGGTTGCGGCCATGATTTTTTTGCCCGGCGCGGCTAATAAGGTTGGCATGGTCAATGCTGTTTTTTCTGGTGTGCATGACCCCTTGGACAATTACGTCTGGTGGATCATTTTCGGGCGGGGAAAACATGGAGCCAAATGAAAAACATAATCCGGATATCGCTCGCCTTTGCGACTTATCCCGACACGGAACTGAACAGCTTCGCCATCCTGGTGATCGCCTGTCTCACGAACAACACGTTGTTTCCCAACCTGCCGGTAAATGTCATCGGTCTGGCGGTGTTGCAGACAGCGTTTAGCCAAGCCATCACGGCGTCCGCCCATGGCGGCACCCCGCTCACCGCCGCCAAAAACGAGGCGCGCAACGCGTTGATCGCCGCCCTGCGCCAGTCGGCGGGGTATGTCCAAAGTCTCACCCCGACGCTGAACTTGTCGCAAGTGCTGTCCTCGGGTTTTGACGTGGTGAACGCTTCTAACGTGCCGTCACCGCTCACGCAACCGGTCTTCACGCTGGATAATTCGATGGCTCCGGCGACTTGTTAGGCGCACGGCTCATATCATCAATATCCTGTCTGCCATTGTGAAACCTTGTAATCGTCGGGGATAAGCTTGGCTCCACGATGATCATCTAGCCAGATAAACTGCCGGTTTGTCGTGACTGCAAGCCTGCCCTGATTCCGAAACTGATACTCCGCTTCCGTGTAAAATGCCAACGTATAACTCCTGCCATCCACAACAATCGGGTTGGTGGTCGCCGTGTAAATCTCAAAATAGCCGTATCGCTTTGAATCGTGGTCAGTGCGAGCATCACTCAACGCTGCCGAAAGACTGGCTCGCGCTCTGTCAAAAGTCACCTGCTTGCCGCTGACGATACTCCCGTGCGCGACAATCGCCAAAAACAAAATCACTGGTAAAGCCAGCAATCCCAAAAGTGCTGACCATCCAAAAAGACTTTCGAGTTTAGCGTGCATGGCGGAGTGCGCCTAACGTAGAAAGCTGAGCCACCGCCGACTCGCGGCGTGGATTGCAACCGCAGCGGCCACGGCGGTTGGCTCCGGTGACTGGTTAGCCCACTGGTCAATGTCTATCATATAAAATCTTCTTCATCCTATCTGAACGAAGAATCGTAAATACGGCTGAAAACAAACACCAAATGGCAGCTATCACCGCGCCATAAACTCCGATGACCATCATCACTCCAAATCCAATAACAATCAAGTCTTGAGGGCCAAGCTTCTCATTCTGACTGTGAAAAAAGTGAAACACAGCAGGCGTGGCTACCATGCCGCCATAGCCCAACCCGGCCAGCGCAAGCAAACTGAGAAGTATGAACCAACATGGACGCTTAAAATTCATATCGTGGCAAGTAGTCTAACGTAGCAAGCTGAGCCACCGCCGACTCGCGGCGTGAACCGCGACAGCGGAACGGCAAGCGCCAACGGCGGTTGGCTCCGGCGACTTCCATGAGAAGGCCGTCAAGGTGAAAGTTTGGTTCACATGAATTTATTAGTTGGAAAAGGACGTGTTGGCAAGGCGGGAAAGGATCGTGCTTCCATCCGAACTCACAGTCGCCTGCGGTTCACGGTTTGATCCGAAGTCCTTGCACTGGGGGGAGCGTGACCATCTTGTTAGCGCACTCGTGTCGCCACGGTGCTGTCGCCGAACCGTCATTGCTCCCAGATTAGCGTCCATTCAAAGGCTTTTTTAAAGGTGGTTTGGTTTCAGGCCGGGGTTAACGTCAAGGCGGCCGCTCGTGGTTCGTAGTTCGTTCCATGTTTCCAGAGACTCAACAGCAACACCGCCAGCTTGCGGGCGACGGCGACGACGGCGCGTTTCTTTTCCCGCGCACTGCCCGTGCCGGTTAATCTTTGGCCGTATGCCCGCAACGCACAGGCCGGGCCGAAGGGGCCGAGGACATAGTGCGCCGCGCTGACCAGCAATCGGCGTAACAGCCCGTCGCCGCATTTGCTGATGCGCAGTTGTTTGTCCGTGCCGCCGCTCTGGTCGCGCCGGGGACACAAACCCAGATACGCGCCCACGTCCCGCCCGCGACTGAAACGTTGCGGGTCGCCCACCTTCAGCACGAAGCACAACGCCGTGAGCGGGCCGACGCCGGCGATCTGTTGCAGCCGTTGCGTTGCGGGGTAAGCCTTTTTGCTGCGGGCGATCAAAGCACGTTCCATCAATTTAATTTGTTCCGTTACCTGCGCGAGCACGGCCAGCAGCGGTTGCACCACCGGCAGGCAATCGTCGGGAATGTCTGCCAGCACGTTTTTGTGGAACGATTCACTGGCAGGATTGCGGACGGGATGACCGAGACTCTTCAAGGTGAAGCGCACCGCGTTGATCAGGCCGACGCGGGTGCGGACGAGGGCATCGCGCAATTTTAAGCCCAACAGATCATGCTGCGCCTGGGCGGAACCATGGTGGATGGGATGTAAGAGCGCGGGATCCACCCGCGCTAACCGGGCGAGCATCTGGGCGTCGCGCCGGTCGCACTTGCGTTCATGGCGGGAGATGGCGTGGAGCTTGCGCGGGTTGGCCACCACCACCGTTGCGCCCTGTTCGGTAAGGTAACGGCTGATCCACGGACTATGCGTGCCCGCTTCCAGCGCGACGCTGCTGCCGGGGAAAGCCACCAGCAGTTGTTTGAGGGCGGGCCGGGTATTCGGCAGGGACGCTTCCCGGACGATCTGACCAGCGGCATCAAGGACACAAACGTGATGCTGCCGGTCACCGAGATCAAGGCCGAGGGTGAACCCACTGACGACAGCGGGCGTGGAGGTGGCAACGGGGGACAGAGTCGGACGGGTTTTATTAATGGTGTTTTTCATAGGCAGTCATGTTACACCCAACGCGACCATCGCGCCGGGTGACTGCCTTCTCATCTAATCTTGTTAGGCGGCGGTATCATGTTTGCTCTTTGGTCGCTTGAATAAAGCTATAATCAGCCAAATCGGAATTGTCAATGTCCCGTAATAATTACCATCCAACCTCACCTTAATAGGCAGAAAGCGTTCAGGCGGGCCTGAAAATGCGTAACGCGGCATGCAATAAGTGACAACCAATACAACGAACACGCCCAGAAAAACCAGCCTCCAAAGGTAAATATGGCGTGGGCTAGATGAGATAGAATATGCCAGTAATGTAGCAAACAAATATGACAGACAGCCGAGAATCGTTGGCGTGAAAAAGGCAATAAGCCCTGCCTTCATAAGTGGATCAATTGTGAACATATGCGTGTAACGGTCAGGCGGACGGGATGACTGGCCATTCCCACTGCAAAAATTATTTTGAATTTTCGGCCTCGTTCCGTGCGGCGGGTTCTTTGGTTGGTGCGGACTGCTCCGGCTCTACCGCGAACTGGATCAGGAGAAGCATTCACGCGTGATGCTGGAAGTCATCAGCGAACTGGTGGCCAGCGAATCCTGCGCGCTTTCAACCTACACCCCGCCTGATAATCTCAAGATTTTGCTGTACCCCGCGGGCTTCGCCCCGGAAGCCTACGTCAAGGCGGCGGCCAACTATGTGCATCAATCGCCGTTCAGCCCCTACCATCTGGCCACGCAGGATGCGACGTGGAAAATGGAATCGGACTTCATGCCGCTGGAGGAGTTCCATAAGACGGACTGGCATCAAAAAATTCTGGCACCGAACGGCGTCAACTATCAGATGGCCGGCATTCTGGGTTTGATTGACGGCACGGCCCACACGTTATCCATCCACAAGCACAGCGATGGATTCACCGAGCGCGACCGGGAGGTTTTGAACGCGCTGCATCCGCATCTGGTGACGAGTTATATCAACGCGCTGGTCAGCAGCCGTGCGCATGAATCCACTGCTCAGGTCAAGGCGGCCATGGAGACCGCGCCAGGGGCGTATGGTTATTTTGATGCGAGCGGCAAATTGGCCTGGTTACAGGCCAAGGCGGAGTTGTGGTTACAGGAATTTTTCCCGGACGAGGTCAAGTCACTGGAGAAGATTCCGCGCAGCGTTCAGGTGCTACTTCAGGAATCATTTGCAGATGGGCCGCCAGCCAAATTACTGGAGAAAAAAAATGCGGAGGAAATTCTGACGGTCTGCATTGGTGGCTCGCCTCTGGGCGGACGCATCCTGCGGCTGGAACGCAAGTCGCAAAAGCCGTTGCCCCGCTTCCGGCACATTCCCAATCTTTCAGACCGCCAGAATGACGTCTTGCAATGGATGGTTGAGGGTAAGCGCAATGGCGAGATCGCCGCCATCCTGGGCATCAGCGAACGCACCGTGGAAAGGCACGTCACCGAAATACTTGTCGGGCTGCAGGCGGAAAACCGCGCCACAGCCATTGTGCGCGCGCTGGAATTTAGCGCGGCGGCCAAGATGGCGGAAGCTGCGAGTGAAGCAGCATTCGGGTGAAATTGGTTGGATATTGATTTTATGAAGCAAGGAGAAATGCGAATCGTTCGGCGTGTCTTTACCGCCGTATTGGCTTGTAGCCTCTGTTTGAAGGGTATTAATGTCGCCGCCTTGGGCACTTACATTCCCGACCAAGACACGGTAGCTACAGCGCGTGGAAATGCTTTTGTGGCCCTGGCTAATAATCCTTCGGCAATATTTTACAATCCTGCCGGCATATCACAACTGGATGGCTGGAATCTTTCTGGCCGGATTTATGGCGTGCTGCCTCAGGCCAGTTACAACGGCCAAGCCGGTCACGCCGGGACGCAAAATAACATCTATCTGCTGCCCCAGTTTTTCCTGACGTGGCATCCCACCAATCAAATCGTATCCTTTGGCATGGGCGCATACACCCCGTTTGGTTTGGGTGTGGATTGGGGTAACAATTCCGTCTTCCGACAGGTGATCATCAAAAATCAACTGACTTACATTTCTTACAGTGCGGTAGTCTCGTTTCAAATCACACCAGATCTGTCAATCGGAGCTGGACCGACTTTCAGCACAGCCAACTTGCAAATTGAGCAGGGGATTGCCCCGGTCAACCTTGGTGACTCCGCCAAGTTTGACGGAAACGGCGAGAGTTATGGCGGAACCCTCGGAGTGCTTTGGAAGGCCACCCCACAATGGAGTTTGGGCGCACTATATCGTGGTAGCAGCGCCGTTAAATACAACGGCACTTTTTCAGTTCAGCCAGGCGCATTGCCCATTCCTGTTGGAACAGAAAGTGCAAATCTTACGCTCAACACGCCCAATCAAGTAAGTTTTGGCGCTGGGTATGAAATCACCACTAACTGGCAGATGGAGGCCGATGCCACTTGGTCGCAATGGTCATGTTTGCAAAATGTAACCATCGTCAAGAATTCCGGCGACGTGGTGCAGCACTTCGATTGGAATGATTCATGGATAGTTTCTCTGGGAACTTCCTACAAGTTAACGCACGGTTACACCCTGCATGGCGGATTCAGCTATGCCCAGCAATCTATTCCCGATAGCCACTTCACCCCGGCCATCCCCGACTGCGACCGTTATGTTTTAGCCACGGGCATTAGCAAGCGCTTCAATCGGTGTCTGGAAGCCTCGTTGGCAGTCCAGCAGGTTTTTGGCGCAGATCGCACCATCGATAATGGCATAACGCCACCCGGAACCTATTCGCTGAATGCTACCGCTGTCACTGGCAGCTTGCTTATTACATTTTGAGACCCGTATGCGTCTTTAAGAGTTCCCATCTGAAATATTTGTTCCACCGCTAACCTCAACCTGAGGTTAGCGTGGAGTGGAGACGCACAGCGGAAAAATCTTTATTAGCCTTTATTTGTTTACAGGCAGAGAACCGCGTCACCGTCATCATTTGCGCGTGGTAAAAAGAACACCACAACTCCCCTTGGTCTTTCAAGTGTTGCCCCCTATTTTCAGCAATGAATTATTCTACCCCGCCATGCGTGTGAAGTAGTTGCACAACCTCATCGCGATGCCACTGCCTTGCCCGATCAAGTGGCGTCCGTCCCTGATCGTCGCGCGCGTTTACCTTGGCACCTCTGGCTAGCAATAGATTGACCATGTCCACGCAACCGGCTTGCGCCGCCAAATGCAGAGGCGTAGTGCCGCCCACAGCTTTGGCATCAATTTTAGCTCCCTTATCCAACAACAACTTGGCTGCATCAACGTGGCAGTGGGTTGCGGCCAGGTGTAATGGTGTTCGCCCGGCGTCGTCCACGAGACTGACATCATGTGGGTAGGCGGCGAGGTCTTGTGCAATTTCCGGAACATTCCCATCGGCGGCGTATTCGTGAATGGGACGATAATCGCTATGTTTGGGCGGAATAAGAAAACAACCAGAGCAGGCAATGGCCAGCGCCAGCGTCACGAAAGCGGTTCGTAATGGCGGTCGAAATCGTATTTTCATTCTGGTCGTGTGGGTTTGCCTATGCTGGCGGGTTGTCCATCTCGTAAATAAGCTGGCCAAATTTGGGATGGTTCATATCGGCACCCTTTTGTTTGAGACTGGTCACAGCCTGTAGAAAGCCCTTTTGCAAATTGGTGTCAGGCGTCGGCACGGTGGCTCCGGTTGGTGCCGGCGGACGCTTTGCCAAATAATCATTGAGTGGCGGTGTTGCCGGTGGATCGGATATGGGGTTGTCAAAATCCAGAATGTCGGAAAGGCTTTGCACCGGCCGCGCATCCACCAGAGGAGAATAGGAACCGTTGTTGCCAAATTTCTCGCCAATCAATTTGAGCACCGATGTATGATCCAAAATGCCATGATAAACTGAACCCGATTTTACAAATGGCGAAATCACATAAGCCGGGATGCGCGGCCCCAAGGAAATAAGCGGAGACGGGTCGCTCCAAACAGCGCCAGTTTGGGGGGCGGTTGGAAACATCGGCGGTGAAACGTGGTCGAAGAACGCTCCGTTTTCATCGTAATCAACAATCATGAGTGAATTGCTCCAAAATGGACTGTTGACCAGCGCCGTATACACCTGCATCAGAAATTCCTGGCCATTGCTGACACCAGACGGCGCATGTTCGTCGGTTGCGAAGCCCAAATGCGGGGCATCCTGATACGTCGGTTCCACGAAAATCACCTGCGGCAAATCATCCGGCGACGAATTCATCAGATCGGCGGCGAGATTATCGAAGGGGCGAAAATAATTGCTCAAAAGTATTTCCGGTACCCACTTGAGCATCATGGTGAAAAAGGGAATTCCTTGATGGTAAACCCGCCAGCTCACTTTATGGGCTGTCAGCCAGTCGTAAACCAAATCTTGGGGCGGTAAAATGTGACGATTGAGGTCAATCATGGTTTCCCCGCTCATGGACATTAGGCGGTTGGGCTGGGTGCCTGCTGGAAGGGCGGAAAACCAACGGTCACAGATGGCAAAGTTCTGCGAAAAAAAATGGCTCATCGGCACCTGTTCCGCTCCGAAATAACTAATCACCAGCTTCCGAACATCTGGGTTGATCGAGACCGACGATGGGATGGCGCTGACAAATCCATTCATCGGATAAGTATTATTTTGCAGAGTTCCGAGATTGGCGGCCATGTTGGGGCGCTCATGGGGCGGATCGAAATCGTCCGGCATGTCAAATGGATCAGTGCTGAGAAATGGCCGAATTGCCCGGCCATTGTCGTAATTGGTAAATTGGGCCACCCACGCTGGGTCGGCCTTCAAGCCGTCCACGTCCGTTCGATTGAACGGCGGCAAACTTAAATAGCCCAGCATATGGTCGAACGAACGGTTCTCCATCATGACCACCACGATTGTTTTTATTGCGTCTAGTTTGCCCATATAAACTTCGTTGGTTCTTTGCCGTGATTAACCCTTGTCGGTGTCAAATGGCTTTATGAAGCTTGTTTTCGCATAAATTAAAAAAATGTCGATAAATATGCCAAAAATTGCAAACTCTCACGTCGTTTGCTTCGACCCGGCTACCCTCAGTATGGCGGGATGTCCCGCCTTCCGCGCTTTCAACGTGTTTCCACGGTTACGCCAATCAAGCTAACAGAGCGTGACCACAAAATCATCCGGCTCATCCACCGGTACCGGTTTTTGCGTTCCCATCAGATCATCGCTTTGATTGACGGCAGCGCACAGAATTTATCTCGCCGGTTGCAATGGCTGTTTCATCACGGTTACTTGGAACGCCCTCGCGCCCAACTTCAATACTACGAACGCAGCGGTTCCCAAACCATCGCCTACGGTTTAGGAAATAAAAGCGGTTCACGACTGCAACTCAATCCGGCGGCGTGGGGCGAAAAGAATCGCGCCATCGGTCGGATGTATCTGGCCCACGCACTGTTGGTTTCCGATGTCATGGTGTCACTTGAACTTGCCTGCCGACTGCACGGCATCCGATTGTTGCATGAAGATGAATTGAATCTCTCCGTCGGGGCACCATTGCACTGGCGAGTGAAAATTCGGGATGGCATCAAGCTTGGCGTCATACCCGACCGCGTATTCGCCTTGGAATACGCCGATCAACATGGCTCGACACAACGTGTTTATTATTTCCTCGAAGCCGACCGGGGCACCATGCCCGTCATCCGCGAAAAATTAGCGCAGTCTTCATTTTACCGGAAGCTGCTCGCCTACGAGGCGACCTGGATCAACAAGGTTCACCAGCGACATCTGGGCATCTCTCGTTTTCGAGTGCTAACCGTCACCACCAGCGCGGCTAGGGTGAAATCACTGCTCGACGCTTGCTCGCGATTACAGCGTGGCCATGGCCTATTTCTTTTCGCCGACAAATCCGTTTTAGAAAAAGATTTGCTCGCCGCCGTCTGGCAGTGCGGCAAAGCCAGCGAATTTGCCAGCCTGATAAGTTGAAAAGTGCCGTCCGTTGATAGAACGGCACTTTCAGTCCGTAGGATATGGAACTCAGAGCTTATTTTTGCCAGCCGCCTTCACTTTGGCCCAACGCGCCTTGGCTGCCGCCGCGATTCTGGCACGACCGGCGGCGCTCATCTTTGATTTCTTCTTGGCGACCGGCGGGGTTGATTTGGTTTTAGCCCAGCGTGCTTTTTGAGCTGCCGAAATCTTTGCGCGCGCGGCGGCACTGAACTTGGGCTTGGTGGTGGACGGGACCAGCTTCGCCGGGGAACCCAGGATGGCTGCCAGTTGCTTTTCCAAGGTGGCGAGCTTGTCCTTGATATTTGCCGCCTGTTTCAATTGGGCGGACGTAAGCGATAGTAAGTTACTCATAGGCCATCAGTATAAGTCCAAAGGCGATTGGTTCAACTACAAACAAGCAGTCATATTGTCATAACTGGCAAATCCACACGTCTCCTGATTTTTCCCGCCGGGCGTTAGCGTGGCCAGTGGAGGCAGACCCATTCCGGGCTGTCACGTTCATCACAACCACAAATAAAGGAGTATCATTATGTCCAAAACCAAGTTCGTTGACTTCAAGGCCGTCAAAGCGGCCATCACCATGGAACAATTGCTGAGCCACTACCAAATTCTGGACCAGTTCAAACGCACCGGCGACAGCCTGAATGGGCCGTGCCCGATCCACAAGGGGAGCAATCCCACGCAGTTCCGCGTCAGCACATCTAAGAACATCTGGAATTGTTTCAGCGACTGCGAGCATGGCGGCAACACCCTCGACTTCATCACCAAGATGGAGAAGTGCAGCATCCATGCCGCCGCGCTCAAAGCGATTGAATGGTTCAACCTCGATCCCGAGGCCATGACCGCCGAGAAAGGCGAACCCGCAGAAACGCCCGCTCGACCAGCTAAAGCGACGTTTAAACCATCGCCGAAGGAAGCTCAGAACGATGGTGGCCGTCCGCCAGGACCGCCCAATGCGCCATTGAAATTCCGGTTGGATAAGCTGGAACGCAGTCATCCGTATCTGACGGAACAGCGCGGCCTGACGCAGGAAACCATCGTGGATTTCGGCATCGGCTTTTGTGCCAAAGGCATGATGGAAGGCCGCATCGCCATTCCGATTCACAATGTCAAAGGTGAGGTCGTGGCGTATGCGGGACGCTTTCCCGGCGAACCCGGCGAAGGCATACCCAAATACAAACTGCCACCGGGATTCCGAAAGTCGCAGGAGTTATTCAACATCGACCGGGCAGCTAAACAACCGGTGGATCAACCGTTGGTCATCGTCGAAGGCTTCTTCGACGCCATGAAGTTGCACCAGCACGGCTGTTACAAGGTGGTTGCCCTCATGGGCGCTACCATGTCATCCGCGCAGGAGGAATTGATCCGGCAACACACCAACAACCAGAGCCATGTCATCGTCATGCTTGACGAAAACGAGGCGGGCAATGCCGGGCGCGAAGACATCGCGTGCCGACTGTCGAAGTTTTGTTTCGTGCGGGTGCATCAGTTCGATAAACCCGACATGGAGCCGGAACATCTGACGGCCGAGGACGTGCAGCAACTCATGGAGGGCATCCTATGAAACATTATTCCGGTCGGCGTGAAGGCTATGCCGTCATCGTCACCGTGGATGGCCGTCGCTTGAATCCCCGGTTGGACTTGTGGAATCACAGTCCGACCGGATTCGAGTGGGGTTACTGCGGCAGCGGACCGGCGCAACTGGCTCTGGCGATTCTGGCCGACCATTGCGCCAATGACGAACGGGCGTTGAATTGGTATCAGCGCTTCAAGTGGGAGGTGATTGCCGAACTGCCGCATCGTGATTGGATTCTGACCAGCGAAGACATTGACCGCGTGTTGCAAACACTACGGGAGTCAGAACCATCGTTGGCGGCAGTGACGTGAGTGTGCGGCAGTCGCCGCCCGTCGGTGACTTTCGCAAAATCCTGGAACGCCTTTCCCATCGGCATGACACCCGGCGCATCTTTGATGCGTTCGTCCGCTTCGCCGCCTGCGCGCTCGCCGCGCAGACGCGCGAAGCGGAGTATCTGGAAGAAGTCAAACGGTGGGACAAGGCCGACTTGGAAACATTCGCAGAAGCGCTGGGCGCGTTGGTCATCGAAATGGAAACCAAACCGTTTGAAGATGTCATCGGCGGTTACTACATGGAATTCGCGTTGTCGTCCAAGGGACAGCAATGGAACGGGGAGTATCACACGCCCAAACCCATCTGCGATCTGATGGCGCAAATTGTCATGGGCGACGCGTTACCTGCTGAAAGGCCGATCATAGTCTGTGAACCGGCTTGCGGCGCAGGCGCGATGATTCTGTCGGTAGGGCAGACGTGTTCGCCGGAGGCAAGACGCCGATTACGGGTGACGGCGATTGACATCAACCGCACCGCCTGTGACATGGCGTTCATCAACACGACCCTCTGGGGCATTCCGACGCGTGTCATCCATGGCAATTCACTGTCCAATGAATATTGGGCGGCGTGGTCGAACATACATTACCTCGCCCCATGGTTGCCGTTTGCGTTGCGGAATCAAACACCTGAGGCGAAGGCGCAAGGCCAGCCACCGCCGCCGCTGGAAGTGGAACGCATTCAGGTATCACTGGGACAACAGGAATTCGCGCTTTAGTTCACAGCCCCTTTTTTACGAAGGGGCTTTTTTATTGCCAGTGCTGGCAAGTCCACACGTCTCCGCCGATTCAGCCGCGTATCCTACGCTTCACGGTGGACTCAAAATTAAAACCACCAACCAGAAAGGAGATTCATCATGGATGTTCATTGCACAAGTTGCGGCGAGCCGTGGGACACATATCACCTACAGCACGACGCCATCTTTGAAACCAGCCTCTGTTACACCGAGGCGAAGACGTGGACGCAGTTGTCACCACGCGTCAAATTGCTTGACCGTTACCGCGAAAAATTCAAGGCCATCGGTTTTGAATTCGGCGGTTCGGTTCTCAACGTCATGCGCTGCCCGGCGTGTCCCAAGGATGCAAAACCCGATCCCGACAAGGCCGCGCTGAAGGCCGGCATTGTCGAGTTGTTGGGTGACGACGAAGACGGCATCGCCGCCACGCTGGAGGATTTTCATTTATGAAAAAATCTTCTCCCGCCGGCAGAAAAAATGGGGCGCGCGATCCCAATCAAGTCGAGTTCGGCATCATCTGGGAACTGGCGGAGTATCCGTTCAAGCTGCGCGCCGGGGATATTTTCCGTTACGAAGACCGGTTATGCCGCGTCCTCCGCGTGAATTATAGTTGTGCGGTCGTCATCATGAACCGGCCGGTGCGGGTCTTCAAAACCCGGTTCGACAAGCCCGTTCGTTTTCAACCGCCGCCCAGACTGTTTTACATCTCACCGGATTCCGAAGTCACCGTGCTTAACCGCAAAGCCCGGCGTTAGTTCACAGGCGATTCTTGGAATCGCCTTTTTTATTTGCCGGTTGATTCCGGCGGCGGGGTGGACAAGCGTTGCATCCACAGCTGGGCCAGCGGTTCAAAATTCTTCTGGTCGCCTGCCCGCAAGGCGGCCAGATAAATTTCGGTTTCCGCTTTATCGCGCGGCACCAGTTGCACCGGCGGCAGTTTCAGCCGGCGCAGGATTTCCCAAAGCCAGAGCCGCACCAGCCGTCCGTTGAAATCGGCAAACGGATGGACGGTCAACAGGCGGCCTTCGGCAAAGGCCAGCGTGTCGGGCAATGATTCAAATTGGATTGGTTCGGCCAAACGCGCCTGCAAATCCAAACTGTATTCCCGCATCTGCAGCGGAACTAAATGGGGCGCGGGTGGTTCATGCTGGCCGACCTGAACGGCCATGGAACGCCAATGGCCGGCCCATTCCGGCACGAGGTCGCCGCAAAAATTATGATGCAGGGTGCAGATTAAATTTTCATCCAACGGTGCCGAGGCGTAGTCGCCAGCCTCGATCCGCTCTTGGATTCGCAGCACGCGCTCCGCGAGCAATGGGGCTAATTCCGAGTAGCGGAGGATTCCCCGGCTGGTTTCAAGCCAGCGGGTGGAGTGGGCGGATGGAGTTTCGTCAGCCATGCGAGGTCAACGGGTTCGCCTTCAAACGCCATGCTGTCGGCCACCTGTTGGGGAATGGCCTGCCAGCGCAACTGTTGTTGCGTGCGGGCTGACAATAATTGCCAGCGTTGAATGGCTTCGACGTAACCCATGCAGGCAAAATAACCGCCTTCGCCGGTTTATCAAACACAATCCTTGCAGATACTGGCAAATCCACAAGTCTCCCATCAGCCGTCGGTTGGCTGTAAATTTCACCGTGGGTTCACAGGGTTCAATTCAACACTTAACCAAAAGGAGATTCATCATGGCAGTTCAATGCGCTTCATTTACCACCGGCATCGTCGTCATCACCCCCAACGCCCTCGAACGACTGACGCCCGCCGATATTCAACGCGGGTTGCAGCGGCATCAGGCGGGCGACTGGGGCAATCTGGGCGAGGCAGACCGGCAGGAAAATGACCGGGCCGTTCAAGCTGGGATGCGTTTGTTGTCCAGTTATCTTAGTGACGGTGGCGTGCCGTTCTGGATCATCACCGAGGCCGACCGCAGTGCCACGACCGTGTTGTTGCCGGACGATTATTGACCGCGACACCAAGGCGATTCTTAACAGGTCGCCTTTTTTATTTTGCCAGTTCTGGCAAGTCCACACGTCTGCCGCCGATCAATGTTCCGTTTTACGCTTCCCGTTGGGTTCACAGGGTTCATCACAAAACATCAACCAAACAAAAGGAAAAATATGAATGCAGTCAGTGAAGCGACCGAACGGGTCGCGTTATATTATCGGGAAGGTTCATCCGACAAGGTCTATCAGGCCGCGATTGAACCGGTGGGCAACCAGTTCGTCGTCAACTTCGCCTACGGGCGGCGGGGCGCAACTTTGACCACCGGGACAAAAACTTCATCGCCGGTGGATTATCCCGCCGCGAAGAAAATCTACACCAAACTGGTTAGCGAAAAGAAAGCGAAGGGCTACACCGAAGGCGCAGAGGGCACACCGTATCAGCACACCGACAAACGTCCCTCCGGCATTCTGCCGCAATTACTGAATCCCATCGAAGAGGCCGAAGTGGAATTGCTCCTGCGTGATGACAATTATTGCGCGCAGGAAAAGTTCGATGGGAAACATCTGCTGATTCGCAAACAGGATGATGACCTCGAAGGCATCAACAAAAAGGGCTTCATCGTCGGCCTGCCACAGACAGTGACGAATGACTTGCGAAAACTATCCGGCAGTTTTATCCCGGATGGCGAGTCCATCGGCGATGATTATCACGCGTTCGATCTGCTTGAACACAACGGCGATAACCTGCGGCCATTGCCGTATCGGCTGCGGCTCGTGCGCCTGGTGAATCTTTTGCTATCCAGTTCACCACATCCTTATGTCCGGCTGGTCGAGACGGCGTTCACGACCATTCAGAAAACTGAACTGTGGGAACGTCTGCGTCGGGAAAATCGTGAGGGCATCGTGTTCAAGCGGCTCGATGCGCCTTACACGCCGGGCAAACCCAACCGTGGCGGGCCGCAATTGAAGTTCAAATTCGTCGCCACGTTGTCGGCGGTGGTCGCCAAGATCAACATCCAGCGCAGTGTGGAAATCAGCCTGCTTAAAGGACGTAGTTTGGTCTCCTGCGGCAATGTCACCATCCCGGCCAATCATGAGATTCCGAGAGTTGGCGATGTGGTAGATGTTCGTTATCTCTACGCCTACCGTGACAGTCTGGCGTTGCATCAGCCGGTTTATCTCGGCCAGCGCGATGACGTTGATCCCGGTGAATGTCTGGTGTCACAGTTGAAATTCAAAGCCGAGTAGAAATTCAGCCGGTCACATTGAAAAGTGTGGCCGGTTTTTTTACGGGGCAACGTTGATTCTGAAAGCGCCAACGACGGTTGGCTCCGCCGTGAGGCTTGTTTTGGCGGTCGCGAGAACTTCTTCAGCCGTTGCGTGGGTTGTTTGGACGGCTGCGAGAGTTGTTTTAGCCGTCCATTGGCTTGTTTTGACGGCCAAAACAATTGTTTCAGCCGCTGCCACAAGCCCGGCCAAGGCTACAAAAGCCTCTAAATCAACAAAATAACGCCTAAATGCCTTAAAATGGCGGTTTGGGGTCACTAAAAAGTTGGCCACTTGTGCCGGAAACCGGGCAAACTATTTTGCCGTTTCGATGACAGGTATTTCAAAATGAATCACGGTTGTTCGGTGATAAACCAAATGTCCACAGGTCGCTGTTCGTGCGTGAAAGTAAGTCCCATCTGTGTTGTGAGATTTTTGAGCACTTCGTCTGTAAGTAATTCCCGCCGGATTCCCATAGTCGAATAATCTGTATCTGGATAATATGTCCATTCAAACAAATCGGCGTATAGTGGATCGACTTGCGCTTCATTGACGACATAGGTGTTGATTTGTTCTCCTAGTGCTCCCAAAAGGTGCTGAAGATTGCCGGAACTCATCCCGCCACCCCTCCCTTTTTTTTCTGCGTAAATTTGCACTTTCGTTTCAGGACTTTTGGCGCGACCGTGCGCGACGATCACTTCGCGTTCAACGGTTCTCTTTTTAAACAGGATTTTGTGTCCAGTCACTTTTAATAGAATTGGCTCCAGTGCCGCCAATAAAGTTTCACGATTAACACCCTCTCGAATTGTCCAATCTCCGGGTAGATTTAAGCTAAGCAATTTATCTGGGTCTTCAAATTCATATCGCCAGAATCCCAAATCTTCATCTAATACTAGGTGCAATTGACGCTGCTGAAATCCAAACCCCAAACTGGATTGTTGAAGTTCGTTGTTTTTGTCCTGATTAAAAATAAAAAAGTCTGGCGGCTTTGGAACAGCTTTTGCCTGATCGCGCAAAGTTTCTTCTGTATGATAATATTCCGCCCGTTCGTCAATAAAAGGCGGCGCAATATACCGAAGAACTTCTCCATCTTTTAATTTATAGACGATATCGAAGCGGCTTCTCCAAGAATCTTTTCTAGAATGAAAACTCCAAAAGGCAGCCGTCGTGCTTGTAGCCAACAATACTCCTATGCAAACAAGAATTGCCAACTTTGTTTTATTCCACGCCATAATTTTCATTGCTCCTTTTACAATTGTTAAAGTTGCCGTTCCTGCCGCCGCGCCTTTGGCCGTGGCCACGGCAGAAATGGTTTGCACCAGCGCCACCGACGCGGCTTGCACGGAGTTGGCGGCCACCGCGCCGGCAATCACCGTGGCGGTCAGCGTCACGCCGCGTTTCACCAACCGGGCGCGCAGCTTTTCCAGTGCGCGGGTCACGCGTTTCTGCGCGGCATCCGCACCAATGCCCAAGGCGACCCCCACTTCTTCCAGCGGACGTTGCTCGTATATGCGCAGCACAATGGCGTTGCGGTCGGCTTCGCGGAGTTGCGCCATGGCGCCATCCAGCAGCGGCGCAATCTGCAGCCACGCGTCCGCCGTCGCTTCGCTGAGGCGCGACGAGTCCGTCGGCTGGTCAAGTTGGGATTGCATATAGGCCTCTTGTTCGCGCTGCTGGCGGCGGCGATCAATCTTTAACGCACCGCGCGCGGCAAAGTGCGCGGTGCGGCAGAGCCAGCCGGACAGCACCGCGTGCGGTGACAATTTATCCGCCTTGCGCGCAAGGATGATAAAGACGGCTTGGGTGATTTCCTCGGCCAGATGCACGTCGCCCACCTGCCGCAAGGCCGCCGAGTGGACGAGCGCCACATGGCGTTCCACTAGCTGCGCAAAGGCGGCTTCGGACTGGCGATCAACGTATTCGGCAAGCAGTTCGGCATCGGTCGGTGATTGCATCTCACCTATTAAATGTCCAGCGCGACAAAAATCCGACAAGAAAGTTTCAAAAATATTGTTCAGTTGTCCCAACCGGGTTTTATTGCCGATTCTGGCAAGTCCACACGTCTCCAGCAAAACGCCTCAGCGGCATACGCTTCACCTTGGAACCACCAGGTTCATTAACAAACAAAAACAACCTAGGAGTAAATTATGAATAACAAATCGTATGACCGTATCACCGAACGCATCGTCAGCCTGCTGTCGCAGGGGACGGTGCCCTGGCACAAACCGTGGCGCGTCCAGACCGGACTGCCACGCAACCTCATCACGCAAAAGCCGTATCGCGGCATCAACGTGTTCCTGCTCATGGCGATGAATTATGAATCGCCTAACTGGCTCACGCTACGGCAGGCCAATGCCATGGGTGGCCAGATCAAACCGGGCGAAAAATCCTGCCCGGTCGTGTTCTGGAAACCGATGAAAGTAAAAGACAGGGAGTCAGGTGAAGACCGGAAGATTCCATTCCTACGCCTGTATCATGTCTTCAATGTGTCGCAATGCACCGGCTTGAAGAATATTCCACCGGCCGACAATGCGGCCTTCATTCAGACCTTGCCGGCGGAGCTCGTGGCGAACATGCCCCAGCGCCCGGTCATCAAACATGGCATGGCGATGGCGTCTTATTCACCCGCCAGTGATGTGGTGAATATGCCCGACCCGGCTCGTTTCAAATCGGAGGAGCATTATCATGCCACGCTGTTTCATGAGCTGGTGCATGCGACCGGACATGAAAAACGGTTGAAGCGTGCCAGCATCTTGGAGCGGAATGGCTATGGTTCGGATCCTTATGCCAAGGAGGAATTGATCGCCGAAATGGGCAGTGCGTTCCTGTGCGGTTACGCCGACATCGTGGATCGCACCATCAACAGTTCGGCGGCTTATCTCGAAGGCTGGTTGAAATCGTTGAAGGAAGACAAGACGCTCATCGTCCACGCGGCGGCCCAGGCGCAGAAAGCGGCTGACTTCATCCTCGGCCATGAATCGGAGATTCCGGCGGCAGACATCATTCCCAAAATCACCGTGCCACCGAAACGGGCCGAGGTGATGGCTTGAAGCAAATTCATCCGCAGGAGTTCAAGGTGATGTCCTTGCGGGATTGTCCCGTGCCCAGTGAAATGCTGGTGTGCGAGACACCCAAACAGGTCGTGGATTATTGGCGATTGCACATCGCCACGGCTCCGCACTTCAATCCCGAATGCGAGTGTCTGGCGGTGTTGATGCTAAACACGCGCAAGCGGGTCAAAGGGCATCAGTTGCTCACCATCGGCACGATGGACACCATTCTGGTGCATCCGCGTGAAGTATTCCGTTGCGCCATCATCGCCGCAGCGGCGGTGATTGTCGTCATCCACAATCATCCGAGCGGTGAAGCCACGCCGTCAGATGCCGACATCAAGGTGACCCGCGATTTGATTCGCGCCGGTCAGTTGCTGAAAATCGAATTGATCGACCATGTCATCATCGGCTTATGTTGAGTTCCCAGTAATGTTGAGTTGAGGCAGATTCTCCCAGTTCCCCAGCGTTTCGGCGCTGGGGAACTTCACATTACCGCAAATCGATTTTGACCGACTCAAAGAGATTCGAGCC
>Ga0302266_10001754_pt1 | contig 19544 bp, 2 predicted proteins | sample III_Bog_E1_2_FD_194559 | JGI IMG/M metagenome (GOLD analysis project Ga0302266, IMG submission 194559) | Peat permafrost microbial communities from Stordalen Mire near Abisko, Sweden - III_Bog_E1_2 | ecosystem: Environmental > Terrestrial > Soil > Wetlands > Peat | place: Sweden: Abisko... | reverse complement strand
CAAGTAATTTTCCTGGAATATATTTAGATTGTATAATTGGTTCAACACTTGCAAACTTTCTATATTCTAATTTATTAGTTGTGTTAAGATCAGATATTATTTTTTTATTCTGTTCATCCTTTGCAAAATTAATATCTTTAATTAATGGAAATAAGTGATTTATTTCTTGAATAACACCTAAATTATTTTTATAAATACCTTTAACTCATATACCATTATTTCTACCTGAAATCTTAGTTACTAATCCATAAGCATTAAATGTTTTACTAATTGGAAACAAAACTAAGTCTTTCCCAATTTCAATTTTATTAATTACTTCTGAATATGAATTAGATTTTATTTCTTCTGCTGGATAAAAATGCTGAATACTAAGAGATGGATCAGCATATTTAATAAAATTATGTTCTAATACTTTTCTCTTTAATGAAGATTCAAATCTTAATTCACTGTCATAACCTAATCTTTCTAATTCTTGTCTCTGAAAAAATGATTTTCCATAAGTATCTTTATTTAAATTCTGGAATAAAAATTGGATATTCTGAAAGATTTCACCTTGTTTATTTATTTTAAATCCAGTTGACTTATCATTATATGTTGTATCTATAATATGATTAGAGACAGCATTTATAATAGAATTAACTACATTTTTTCCAGCATCAGAATGATTAAATAACTCATGAAATTCACCTTCTTTAAAATTCCCTTTTTCATCAAATGAACCATTAAAGAATTTATTTATATCAAAATTATCTAAATTAAATTTGAAATCACCTTTCTTCTTATTAAAAGCAGTTAATTCATCTAATACTACCTTAGGATCAATATTAGTTGCAATATTTTTAAATAATCCAAGAAATAATGATAAGTCATTTTTCTCTTGATAAAATGTAAAATTATCTTTATTTAATGTATTATTTTGGTTAATGGTATTATTAATTGGTAATAATCGTTTAGTATCAAAGTCCATTATTTTAGGAAGGACTTTAACAAAATCAGAAACTGCAACAGATAAAGATGTATCTAAACCACTTTGTTGATCATCTGCTATTTTGTCATCTAATCTATTAATTTCATCTTTAATAGAAGTTTTTCCAATAACACCAATAGTATCAACTCCAACAAAATAATCTGGAGTAATAGGTTTATCTAATTTAGTAAATATATCACTAACACTTTTTCCACTTTTTCTTGACCATTCTCTAATAGCAGATTCAATATCATGTATGTTTCCTAACTTCTCAATTTTAGAATTAACATCATCAAGAAATTTTCCAGATAAATTAGATTTAATAGTATTCTTTATATCTTCATCACTCAATGGAGTTAATTTAGATATACTTTGAACTACTTGATTAACTGTATTATCTATATCTGGAAATTCTTCTGAAACTTTATCTAGAGGAATACTTTGATATTTTTCTAATTGATCTGGTGTAAAATTACTTAATAATTTGATTTTATTAAATACTGTTTTATTTTCCTCTGTAATATAACCAAAACTGGTAGGAAATGTTACCACTTCCTTACCATTTGGTGTTTTAATAATGTATGAACAACTCATTATTTAGCATTTAAATTGTATAATGTATCCGTTATTTTTAATTAAATTAATCAATGAATTTAATTCTTTCCATTGTTTCTTTTCTTCCATTATAGGAAAAACTGTAGTATTTAGAATAAAATCAGGATTTTTCACAGATAATTCCATTCTATCTCCTGGATTTATTGTTAAACTTCCATTCTTATTAAACATATAAAACAATATATCATTTTGCATATGTCTCTTAGCTTGATCTACTTTATTTATCTTATCTTCATCAGATAAATCTTCTAAACCTTCTAGTGCTTTTTTAGGATCAAATAATTTAATTTCACCTGAATCTACTTTTGAAGAAAATAATAAATAATCATAACCTAAAGAATCTTTTTCCTTTACATAATCCTCAAATATCGGAGTTAACCTCTTATCTCCATAAGATTCATTATTTACTATTAAATTATAAGTATAAAATAAATCTCTCCAATTAATTGACTGTCCATTACTATTACTTATTTTATCAATCTTGTTAGATATATCTAAATTATTAAATTCATATAATAAAGTTTGAAATTTCTCTAAGTTAACAGGAGAACTTAATTCACCCATTGGAAATGTAGATGTTATCTGATCCATTGGAAGATTGAACATATTATTTCTATTCTCAATCTTTAAAGACTCTGTAAATTCTTCTGCATTTATATTATCTTGAAGCGTTGGAAGTAATACTTGTTCCATGAGCTTTTTAAAACTTGAAATATTAGAATCTGAATTCAATCTTAATATATAATTATCATTAGCTGAAATTGTTTTCACTAAATCTACATTAGATTGAGAATTTTCTTCATATAAATCAATCTTATCAATATTAGCTTTCTTTAATAATTCACCAACATTAAATGATAAGATTCCAGCTTTATCTGATTTTAACCATTCACCAACAGCTATTTTATCAACATATAAAGCAGTATTAGATATTTGTCTATCTTTCCTTATAAATGGTAAAGCAGGATTCCCCATATAATTATTAATACCTGGATTAATATCTTTATCAGGAAATGATAAACTTGGAGATCTTTCAGCAATTACATCTTTACTTTCAGAAAATATAAATCTATATTTAGCAGAAGAATTTAATAATATATTATGTGATACAACCAATCCATCAATCATTGCTTTAAAATGTGGTGATTTTTCAACTACATCAAAGATATTAATGGTATTCTTTAATATATTGTAGTAATCAACAGTTGCTTTTCTATAATTATCATTATTTTCATCTATATAAGGTCTAAAGTCAAATTGACCACCTAATAAACTAACTTTCTTTGTACCTTTTTCATCAGGAATTTCTATATTCTTAACTCTATTTAAAGTATCAATTACATATTGTCTATCTAAAATTGGATCTAATTGAGAATTATTATCAAAAATCATTTTTAATAATTTAGTATCTCTTTCTTTACCTTGTTCTGATTCAGCATCTTCTCCAAAATATCTTAATGACATTAATGAATCTCCAAATATTGAATGTTCTCTAGCAAATAGAGCTTTTTCAAATTTAGATAGATAATTATTAATTTCCTGTACATTTGCAGAAGTTCTTTGATTAACTTTTAATAAAGAAGCTAATACTTTAAATTCTTGAGCTCCATCATAGATATTTTTAAATGTTTTAAGATTAATCAAATCATTTTCATTTAATCCATAATTTTGTATATTTGATTCTTTGGCTAAACTACTTAAGATTTTATTAACATAAACAACTTTATTATTAATAAAGATATTTGTATCTAATTCTTTAGAAACAATTCTTGCAACTTTAGAATTCATGAACTCTGCGATTTGATCACCCTTAATACCCAAAGAAATCATATATAGATGCATTGACGCTAATTTATCAGAAGCATTCAATTGAGCCATTAATAATTCCTTAGCGTTGTCGGTCGCGGCGCTCGTGAAGGCTGAAGCTAATATAGCAGCATTTTCTTTTAATATATCTACATTTTTTCCAAATGATAAGTCTAATAAAGTTCTCTGATTATTACTAATCTGAACATCTGAAATACTACCAATATTGAAAGATTCTATATTACCATCATTGTTTACAAAGTTTAGATTCTTGACAAATGAAGCATTACTTCTTCTAATAGCTTCTTTATGTAAATCTAATGCTTCTAATGCATTTGTTTGAAATTCTTGACTATTTCTATATTTACTATTATAATAATTAGTTAAAGCAAACAATACTTTTAATCCATTAGCTGCAATTCCAACATCATCTTTACCAACTGCTGCATCACTTTGTTGTTTATACATACTTACCATATCTCATGGTGATAGTATTGTTTTCTCCAATGGAAGTTTTTCAACAGAATTTCTTAATGATTGAACATCTACTGGTTCATTTGCTAATAATTGATTACTTGGTGATGATATAATTTGTTTAATTTGAGATATAACTGAATTATTAATTGCATCATTTCTACCTAAATATCCTTTATATGCATTATGACCATTAATTGTATCAATAAACATATTTTTAAAAATTGGGTAATCATCATTAATAGTTACATCTGCTGTATTATCTCCAATTTTTCTAATAGCATCATTTAATGCTAAAATAGCTTCTGAATTTAATCCTTTTGATATATCACCTTTATTAATTATAGCATCGTAATAATTCTTAAATTCATTAGTTAAATCAATACCTTGCCCAGTTAATGTTACTATCTTACCATTAGGTAAAGGTAACTTCTCTAAAGCATTTAGTTCCTCTAAATTAGAATAATTTGAAATGTTACTTCAAACATCAAAGTGTCCGTTCTTGCTAAAACCTGATCCTAGTATGAATGCCTTGTCCACATCGAAATCTGATCCTTGTAATAAGATTTGATAAATAGAAACATAAGCATCATTATTTTTTGAATTAAAGTAACCTACATTCTTCATTTCCATAAATGATTGCATAGATTGAGAAGGAATACGGGCAGCTACAAATTCATGTGATTTTTCCCATGAAGCATACATTTTATTACCTAATTGTTCAACTATGTTATTTTTATTCTTATTGAATCACGTTTCATCTAATTTATCATCCGTAGTAAGTGCATAACCTGAGAATTTAAGAAATTGATGTAATGTATTTACATGTAAATTATTAAATTTACCACTCTCTTCATTATATAATAAAACTTTACTATTCATTAATGGAATAAATCCTTTAATATTACCTTTAAATGATTTTATTAAATCCTGCAAATCCTCTTCAAAAGTATCAGTTTTTATCTTAACTTCTTTTGATGTAGTTTTACCTCTATCATCAGTATCCAGAATAGTCTTCTTTTTATAAGCTAATATTTCTATTACTTCATTTCTATCTTCATCAGATATTACTCTACAATTATCAGATATTTTATAAAGGATATTTCTATTAGTATCAGTTTTATAATACTGTTTAAACATCTTATTATATTCATCATCCTTAGTTTGATCAGATTTTAGTATAACATTAGAATTTGATAAATTATCTACAAATTTAATATAAATTGGTTGATTTCCATTAGATAATTCTAATTTAATATCATATTTATCATTTTTAACATTATATAGAGATTGTAATTTATCTTTAAAGAAATTACTTCCTTTATCTCTAATTTCTGACATTGAACTTGTTTGTTTATCAAATACAGATTCATATAAATCAGGGAGAATTAATTCAGCAGGTTTAAATTTATAATTATAAACTGGAGTTGAATTATTTAATACATAATGACTTTTTGCATCCATAAATATATTATCTAATAATCCTACTTTATATCTATTTCCTTCATGATAACCATCACTACCAAAAAATGCATCAAAATCAATAACTCCATCCTTAGTAAATCCATTATCAGTAGTTTCCTTCATTACATTATGAGAATCTAATAAATGAAGATTCCTTTGAGTTCATCCATTTAATATTTTACTCATTCCATTAAAATTAGATAAATCTGTGTGGAAATATGTAGCCAGTTGAGTTAAAGTATTTACATCTTGCTCTGAAGCATCTTTAAGATTATTTAAAGCAAATCTAAGTTTAATAGATTCAGTATCAAATATATTTTTAGTTATCCCATTAACATCAAAAGTTATTTCAGATGGTTTTAAATCTCTTGGTGTATTTAATGATTTTAATACTCCATCAGTTAAACTTCCTTCTTTTTTAAACTTATAATATTCTTCTAAAGTATTTAATCTACGAGGTATATTTACAATAGAATATGTTGGTTCTACTTTTCTTGGTATGACTCTTTTAATATTTGAATCTTCTACATTAGCTCCTCCTGGTGCATATTGATCAAAATCCTCTGTAGTTAAATCAAATGACATATCAACATCTTCTACACTAGTTGGAATTAATACAGTATCACCAATTTGAATTTTATCCCTTGTTGTAGGTAAATCTGGTAATTTATTAGCAATATACTTACCAATTATATTCTCATTAGATGTATACTTACCAATCTTTGCATCAGCTAAACTAGATTCTGTATTATTTAATAATGCTTCTTTAATTAAATCAGATTGTTTATAAATATTTCCATTAGCATCTTCATATAATTGAATAATACCATGCGAAGGATTTAATACAGCACCAAGTCCTTTATAATATCTAGTTATAAACTCATTATTCATTCGAGATATTACATCTTTAACAAATAAATTAAAGAAATTTTGATTACTAAAAGGAATCTTAATATCACTTGGAAACGATTGTAATAAAGTTTTAGCTAAACTAACATTATTAGAATTAGTTACAGAGTCAATAAACTTTCTTGATATATAATTATATAACTCATTTGAATCACTACTTATTCCAAGATACTTTTTATATGGTTGAATCGACTTTTGAATTACTTTTGCAATATTTTCATAAGCTTCTTGTGCCATTATTGCAGTATTACCATTTTGTGCTAATGCAGCAATTACTTGACTCACTTCTCTAATTTGAGATTCATTAGCTTCATGATTAGCATCCAATTGAGGACCCATGAATCTATTCTCATAAGTTGTATATTTCAATAATGGTAAACCAGCCATATTACCTTTTCGTGTCCAAATTTCTTTTTTATTGATATTTGTTGCACCAACTTTAATTGCTGATTTATTAGATAAAATATGAATCATTGCATCCTTTAATGGATAATTACCATTTAAATCAGGAGTTGTAACTACATCATATAATACATCATTAGATCCTTCTGAGAAATTTCCATCAGCATCAATTGAATATTGCCCTCCAATAGCTTTCCATATATGAAATAAATTTTCAAATGTACCAGTCTTAGGAGTAACTGCTTCTAAGTTTTCTCCATTAATTTTAGTTCTATTTATTTTAAAATTATTTCCAGATAATGTAAGTCTATCCAATCTATATTTCATTCCATTTTCAATATAGTATTTATCTTTATAATTGATAACTATATCTTTATTAACAGAAATAGGATTAGATAACATTTGCTCCTTTTTATCTAACATAGATATTTCAGCACTTTGTGAATCTATAATTCTAGAATTAGTCAATACTGTTTCAGCATCTTTTTTAACTACAGCACTATGTTCAGTTATAAATGTTGCAAATTGTTTCTTTGTATCATGATAACCTTTACCAGGATATGAAGCATCAATCATTCTACTATATACAGCATCAATTATTGATGAACCATCATGAACTTCTTGTTTTTTAATTAATCCAGAAGGTACATGTAATGATGCAGTAAAGTCTTCAATAACTGCTAAGTTAACATTCTCAGGAATACCATATCTACTTTTTCTAACCGGAGAATCTATAGTTGCAGTAAATAATACATTACGTTTACCCATACTAGATAATCTTCCACTTAATTCTTTAGAAAAGGAATCAAAATCTACTTTATTATTATCACCTCTATAAGTTAATTCACCATCTTTATGTGGATGCATATATTCACCTTTAGCTGAAATATATAAATATTCAGTCCTAAACATGTTATTTAGCCACATTCACTTTTTAGCTATTGGATTTAATTTTCCATTTTGATTAGATATTTGATCCCAATGTGCAAAGTCTTTATTATCAAGTTTTAATGCTTTTTGAACATCTGTAATATTCTTACCTTCTCCAAATATATAATCAATTTTATTAGATCCTGTAGAAGTAATATATTTATCAATTAATGATTTTTCTTGAACTGCAACAAATTTATTAAATTCTCCATCATCATTAAATACTCTATAATAATCAATTAATGATTGATTTAAGGCAGAAGTTTTTTTATTATCATAAGTAGAATAATCTAATTCTTCTGTAAATCCATCAAAATCTAATATATTATGACTTTTAAGAAAAGTATTGATTTCCTTTATATTACTATTAAATAAATCAATGTTATTTCTAAATTTACTAATATCTATTTTATTTTGGATTCCATTTTTATCCAATACACGTTTATATTTAGTAAACATAGATTGAAATAAGTCAGAATAATAGTTCTTAGATTGAGACCTTAAAACAGTTAATATTTCATCAGATGGCATATCAATAAATCGTCTACCATTATATTTAGCATCTAAATTAATCAATTTAGATAAAATAGTACTTTTATCTGAATAGTTACCTAATACAACAGCAAATCCTGACTTACCCCCATATTGTCCAGATGGATTTTGAATTGCTCTAATAAAATCAAACATTAATGCAGCAGTTATATTCTCAGCAACATTCCACTTAGAAGCATTCTTATTAATATCATCATTAACAACTTCTAACCTTACTCCTGTACCAATAATAATTGGATCATCTTTAATAAGTAAACTATTGAATAATTTACCACTTGAGATATTATTCCTTTCATGACTTCTTTGCTGTTCAAATAACTCTGTATCTTTATAAGTTAAAGTAGCTGTTTTAAATGTTGGAAGTTTTTCACCTGAATTAGTTTCAACATTCATTAATGGTTTTAATGGATATGATTCTAAATATGCATCAGCTATATTTTTAAATACGTTATTTTTAATAGTGTCAGGAATATACTTTGAAAATGTTTTATCCTTATTTTTACTACTAACATAATTAAATACTGATTTAAAATCAGATTCTAAAGATGTAAATAAATTTAATAATGAACTATTTAAACTACCTACTGTTAAATCCTTTCCTGTATTTAATAAGAAACTATCAATAGCATCAGATTTAAGTCTTACACCTAAACTACCCCATATAAATCCTCCAAGTTTATTTTTAAATTTAGTAGAAGCAACAACCACATTATTTTTAACTAATGGATCGGTATCTTTTATAGCTAAACTTTCAGATATTCTATTAAAGAAATTATTAACTGCATTCTTTGAATATTTCTCTTCTTTCTTATAATTATTTCTTAGAGTTGTAAAAACAGTATTTTGTAATGTAGTATTATTAAAATTTTGTTTAAATAATTCTTGATTTTCATATTCGCCTGTAAGTGCATTATACTTTAAATATGATGCACCATAAGAATTGTTAACAACTTGTGTTAAGATATTTATTAATGAATTAGTATTATTAAGATTATTTTCTTTATCTTCAATACTATACTTACCATCTTTTTTTAAATATAAATAAGAGTTTACAGATCTTACAAATTCTATAACTGGTTTAAATGTATTTGAAAATTCAGATACAAAATCACCAGATCTATTATCAACAGAATTAAGAATTTCACCTAAATACCATTTAAAAGATTCTTTCTGATTCTCATTAAAGTATTGATATTCATAATTCTCTTTATTCTTAAGTTTATTACCATGAATTAACTCAAAATCCTTTAATAAGGATGCAAATAGATAAAAATCTTTCATTTCTAAGTATTTACCTGAGAAATTACCTTTCTTATCTAACTGTGGAATAGTTGATATTAATAGTTTAGATAATTTAGATTCACTAGTTTCTACTGATTCAGATGCTTGAGAATCTGTTAACCAATACTCAGTTTCAATTCCTTTAATTCTTGATTGATATTTATTATTTGCAGATAATTTATTATCAAGATTATTAAATGCAGTAAAATCTATGTTTATTAAATGACCATATAAATTACTTATAACATTATCAAAGTTAACTAAAAATACAGATGCATTATAAGCATCAACCATAGCTCTATCAGATGGTTTCAATAAATTAGCTTTAATATTTGGAATCTTTTTCTCAGAGGCAGACTTCATTAAGTTGAAATTATCTCCATTAAAGAAATAGTTTTCAGATTTCTTAATTATATCAGCGTATGATTCATAATTAGTTAATTTACCATTAAAATCATATAATTCCAAAATTTTTCCTTTATAAATACCTTTATCAATTAAAAACTCTTGTATAGTTTTAAATAAATTATTTTTTAATTCATTTATATTACTACCCAGTTGTTCATTATTCAATACAAATCTATCACTATCTTTACTACCAATTAATAAAGCATCAACAATACTTTTACCACTAGATTGCTCAAAAGAGTTTTTTATTAGCGGTAAAGCATGGAATAAATCAGTAACCTCCGATGATTGGAAGTTACTGACTATTGAATTTTTAGTGATTGTTTCTATTGGTTTATCTAAAATTAAAGGCTTAACATCTTCGTTTAGATAGAATTGAACAATATCAGATAATTGTTCTTTATTCTCATTTGAGAAACTATTATATAATTCAGATAAATTATATTTGTATTCAGTTTGAAGGGCATCCTCAAACTGTTTAACATCAATATTTTTATCTGAAAGATATTTTTCCGCTCAATTTAATATTGTTTTTTGTAATTCTATACTACAAGTTTTCATTAGTTACACTCATTAAATGATTGTTTGAATTTTCTTATCTTTGATTCATCCGTTATTCCAGATTGTTTCATTCACATATCTAAATATATATCTGTAGCACCTGGGCGAATTCGCATTCCTTCTGGAATTATAACTTTTGATTTAATTAAATCTAAAAATGATGTTTTTAATACATCTAATGATACTATATCTCTTGAATTATTAATAAAAGAATTAACAGTATCTATAAATTCAGGTTTCTTAGCTAAATCTATATTCTCTTTAATATCTTGTAAAGAAGATATTAGATTAGTTGACTTATTAATAGCAGATTCCTCATTAAAGTCTCCAACACTTGTTCATTTTGAACTATCTACTACTGGAGGTTTTATTTGATCTTTTGGAGTTATTACATCTGGTTTCTTTTCTTCTATAGGAGTAATAGGTTCATTATTTTTACCTGGAACAATATTAGATTTCTCTAATACTTTCTTAAAGTCAAATACTACTCTTGGAGATTCTGGTATTACTTTAATAAATATTTTATCAGCTATTAAATTACCACCGTTCTCAGTATCTATTTTACCACTTACATAATCATTTACTCTTAATTCATTCTTAGTAGAAGAAATGGGAATTGAATAATAAAATTTTCTATTTGATAAATCTTTATGAATTACATCTTTATAGAAATCAGATATTTCATCTAATGCTGATTTACTTGAAGGATCAATTAATTTACTTTCATCTAAAGCAAAATAAACTAATGCATTATTAAATATATCATTATCTTTTACTGATAAAATCTTATCATAATCAAATACATTATAAAATTTCCCACCTCATATTTTAAATTGTTTTACATTACTTAAAATAGAAGTTTTAATTTTATCTTTTAGCTCCTGATCTTTGTATGTTGCTTTTAGATTATTATGTGCATTCTTTATTAACTTTATAACTTCTTCAAATTTACTTCGACTATCAGTATCATTTTTAAACGCAAATATAATATCCATTGGAGTAATTTTATCAATTGTTCCTCCAACATATTTTAAATCATATTGTTTAGATAAAGAATCTAGTATAGATTTACCATCATTAGTATTTTTAGTAGCTCAATCAATTAATATATCTAATACTTGAGTTTGTCCTAACATAACATCTGATTCAGCATTTAATCTAGGATCAACTGATTTCCCATTTGTAATTTTAAAGTCCTCGGCAATTCTTGTTTTTAAATCAATAATTTCCTTACTTGTTGTATCATAATCCCTTAAATCAGCTTGAATTGCTAATAATCTTGCAGTTGTTTCCTGTCCAGTAGCATTACCTTCTAAATCATCATTATATGATGCAACTATATAAGGTTTATTTTTAAGAGTATCATAATTCTTTTGTAATTGTTCTTGACTTCTAGGATCACCAAATGTATATCTCTTCATTAAGTTATTAAACTCTCTTTGATCATCAGGAAAGAATCTTATTTCTGTAGTTTTTAATCCCGGAAATTGTTCTTCGCCTGCAACATTAGATTTTAATTTACTAAGATACATTGGAGAAATACTATCACTTGTAAGTAATCTTGTACTTGTAATAACTTTTATATCAGAATGATCAATTCCACCTACTTCAACTAATTCTCCATTATTATAATTATCATTAGTATTTAAATTCTCAATAGTTTTAGATAACATCTTATAATTGTCACCATCTTTACCATTTTCAAAATTAGCTTCAATTGTTTTTAATGTTGGAAATGTTGCTAAAGTAATATAATGATCTTGATCTCCAAATGATAGTTTAGCAGATACATTAATAAATGATTCATCATTTTTAAGTGTAGAATTAGGATCAAATGATTTACTAGTTTTATTACCTTCTTTTAAATCTAAAACTGATTCTGAATTACCATATTTACCATATGGATCATTATAATCTTTGTTATATTTAGTAGCTGTAATTACATAATTAACTTTAACTGTATCATTATCATTTATTGAGTTAAATATATTACTAAAGAATTCAAAATTATTATTAGCTAAAAGATTTATTTTACCTTTAAATAATAGTGAGTTTTTCAAGCCTAACCATTGATGATATACTTTTTCAGTTAATTCTTTATTATTAAGAGAATGTACTAGATTTAAATCTGTTTTTGGACCATTTCAAGCTTCAATTATTCCTTTTAATATATTTTCTCTTACATTAGCAACATTAGCATTATTATAGAATGTATGTCCCATAAATTCACCAGTATTCTTAAATAATGTAGTTGGTTTTCTATAATTACTTTCTAATTTAACTGTTGAATGAGCATTAAAATTATGTTTAATTAATTTAACTTCAGTTACTATTTCTGGATTAACCTCACTTTTATTAAATTTAAAGTTATCGTATTTAGGAGTAGTTTCACTACCTAATAATTCTTGAAGAGTTTTAATTCTTGCATCTTTAGTTTCTTTAATTACTTCTGAACTTAAAAACTCTCTTCATTCAGGGAAATTTGCTGCTATATTAGATAAATTAAAAGAGTCTTTTAAAGTATGATTCTTATCAAGAATTATAGAACCATCTTTAGCTCTTGACATATAAGTATAGAATGCTTTTAATTTATGTGTCATTCTGCTAAATGGACTTAGAAAACTAGTATCAAATATAAAATAATCAGTCTCATTTCCTTGTACATTCTTAGGTGTAAATAATTTAATATTATCAGGTAATGTATTACCTGCAGAAATTAATCCTGCTGTTTTTAATGCTGTTGATAATTCATCATCAATATGTATTCCATCATTAGTTAATATTCCAATAGTTTTAGGAAGTTTATCAGGATCTGGATTATCAATAACTCATTTTAAAGTATTAAAAACTTTTTCATTATAATTATCTAGTATTCTTTCACCATTGAATGTTTTATCATCATGATAATAACTTAAAGACAGTCTTGATTCTATTGCCCTTGCAACTGCCTTATCCTGAGCAACTTGTAATTCATCAGAATTACTTACTGTTTTATAGAAAGGGCTGATTGAATCAAACAATCCTAATAAACAATCACTATTTTCTCTTTGTTGTGCATTTGATGCTCTAACTGTAGCAAACAATTGTGGTGTAAATAATCCATTAAGTCTTCCAACATTATAATCAAATAATGTTCCTTTATCATCAATAAAATATCCTAATTGTGTTGGATCACCAGCTGCAACAATTTTCATAAAAGATGTTTCGTGTGATTTTTTAGATATTTCATTTAAAATATGCATTTCTGCTCAACTATAATGGGTTACTTCATCAATTAATAATAGGTTTGGAAGATGATCAAAGTTTACTTTAGCTTCACTCATCCAATCATCTGATAGAATTAAATCTAATTTACCAGCACCACCATTTTTATTAAACCTAACATATTTATTAGATTCATTATGAGAATCATTAGCTTCCTTTAATATTGTATCAATTAAATCTGAAATTCCTAGTTTTTCATATAGTGCTTTTTTATCTAAATCAGTTACTTCAAGTTTTGTTTGATCTAATCCTTCAATAGCTCCTTTGTGTAAATTACCAAGTTGTTGTTCAGTAGGAGAACTTAAAAATATAGATAATTTAGAATTACTTTGTAATAAATTATCAATTATACTTTTGAATATGACACTTGTTTTTCCACTTCCTGTATTTCCTAATACAAATGTAATATAGTCTGCATTCTCTTTATTCTTATCAAACTTTCCCATTATTATCTTAGAAAATAATTCAGGATTAATAATAGAAGCTTTTGTCATTTTAGCAGCTAATTCCTGTACATAAAATGGAGCTTTATCAAAATCGCTAGTTAATAATTTCAAATTATTAGCAATTTGATCTTTGGAGTATAATGCTAAAGTTGTTGCAAAATACATTGCTTGTTCATATTCAGTAATAGAACTTTCTGTAACTTCCCTATCAATCTTTGATAATTTATCTGAATTAGGAGTTAATGCTTTAATTAAAGCTCCCAATGCATCCATTTTCTTTTGTTGATCTATTTTTGGATCTTTATCAGAATTATGTTCATATATTGCATTCTCTACTTGTAGTAATCGAAGTTCAGGAGATACTTTTGAATTTTTTATTAATTCATTAATATTATCCGGAAGAATAGACTTATTATTAACCCTTATATCTTTTTCTAAAACTCTTTCCCATTTATTTAACCAAATAGATGTTAATTGAGTTCTTATTGTTTCTTGTTCATTTATAATTTTAGATGAATTTGATTTAGATAGCTCTTTTACAAAAGTTAATTTAGTAATTAATTTATCCAAATCTTTATTCATTAACGAAGCAACATCAGAAGTAATAGTTTTAAGTCCTGTAACATCAGAAGTTAATCCATTTTTCTCAACAAATGCTTTTCTTGAAGCAATAAATCCATAAGGTTCTCCATATGTAACTTCAGTTGTAGCCATTGCATTAACTTCAGATTTCATTAACTTCAAAACATCAATTGCCTGTTTAATATTAATTTCTCTAATTCCTCCACTTGTATAGTTAAGTACATTAGACGCATTCTTTAAACTATCCTCTTCTTGCTTTAAAATCTTTATTACTGATAATGTCTTACCATTTGGATCACTATTCAAAGATAGTAAAAATCCTTCAATAAAATTATATAAATCATTAGTTATTAATTTTGGTTTACTGTCTGCTATTTTAATGAAGTCCTCTATATTTTTAAAGGTTGGATTCTTAATAATATTAAAATCAGATAATATTTTATCTATATTTTCTCCACCAATATTTGCTTCATCCAAAGTTTGTGTTTCAGAGAATGAATCTTTTAATATATTTTTAAATGATTGTGGAATTTCACTAGAATTTAATAAATCTAATATAGTAGCATCAGCTTCTTCAGTTTCAGCTTCAACTCTTACATTCAAAATACCATCTGACACTTCTTTAATATTATTAATTGTATCAATTAAATCAGAATAATTATCAACTGTAAATCCTTTAAAATATTTATCTTTAATAACATCAGTTTCATTAATAACCATTTTTTCACCTTCTCTAAATACTTCCATATCAGCAGATCCACTTTTCAAAGAATCATTAATAAGTTTGAGAGCATAATTCTGAATTTTTAATATATCAGGTTTAACTTCATTAATTTTTCCTTCTAATTCTGTAGATTTTTCTTTCTGAAAATTAATAAATTCTTCAATATCTTTAGAATTTTCAATATTAGAATATTTACTAAGTAAGTCTTTAACTCCAGTTTTAATTTCCTCAAAAATCCCTTCTACATTAGTAGGTGGTTCTAATTCATCTGAATTATAATATTTTAAAAGATCTTCTATTACTTCTTTAGAGTTATCAGAAGATAATGTATTAATGTATCTATCCAGAATTCCCTCTTGTTGAAATGCATTTATTACTTTTGCTTGTTCTGCTTTGTCTAAATGTTCAGAATCATTTTCTGTACCTTGTAGAATAGGATCTATAATATCATCAAATGAAGAACCAGTATAAGGGTTACTTTTAAGTTCTAAGTATTCTTTAACTTGATTCATATCAATAGATAATGAATCTAACTTAGATTGAATTTGACCAGTAAAATCTAACTTCAATTTTTGAATTGAGTCTGTATTTTCTAAAGAATTTATATGTAAATTAATTAGACTTTTCTGTAATGATTCTATATTTGCATTATCCTGTTCAGTTTTTTCAGGTTTAGCTTCTAACACTTGAAGTTTTTTAAGTGTATCTGCATTAGATCTATCAATTGTAGAATTAAACATTCCAATAATTTCCTCTGCATTTAAAGGATTTATGGGGAATTGTTTAAAGAAGTTCTCAATAATAGCTTTATTATGTTCTTCTAATGGTACTACAGCTCCTTCTTTATTCACTACATTAGTACCTAGCTCTTCTTTAGTAAAGTTCTTAAATGTTGGTGTAGTAGTTATATTTCCTTGTTCATCAACACCTTGTATAGATTCCATTTTACCAACTAATCCTAATTTATCTAATTGTGTAAATATATCAGAATTATAAGCATCCCAAGGCAATAGTCTTACTCCTGTTTGTTTTTCTATTAAGTTATTTAAATCTACAAAATGTGCAAGTGCTGCTTGACGTGTCTCATTATCTGTGCTTGTGTTAAATAAATTAATAGTTGTATTTAAATCTATTAAATTCTTATATGTATCACTTCTTTCCTTTGAATAACCACTTTCCATATAATTATAAATTACAGGATTCATTGTTTTTTCAAATTGTAAATAAGCAGCAGTTGCAACTTTTAAATTAGCTCTAAGATCTGTGGAATTTTGATAATCTTTCCATTCTCCAGCAACTCTCTCTTGAGTAATTCCAAATCCATCCTTTGGAAGATCACTAAAATTCTTTTCATACTTAACTTTAGAAAAAGTATCCCTATCAATAGCTACTCAGTTCTCACTAATTTGTTTATTTAAATAAAATATAGCTTGATTGTAATAATCCTCTGCGCTAGTACCATTAACTATATTCTCAGCTTTTTCTTTATAAACTTTAGCTTCTTTAGTTAATTCACTAATTTCTGCTTTTTTCTTAAGCTTATCCTCATCTGTACCAGATAATTGTAAGATATGAGCATTTATATCTATAACTTTATTAGCATTTTCATTATAATCATCAATGATAATTCCTTCAATACCGATTTTATTAGTTCCTCTTACCTTTTCTAAATCTTTAGTAATTAAATAATCAGTAACAGCTTTCTTGACAATTTGGGCATCAGTAATAGCTAACCCTTGTGAATTATATAACCCATCTAAGATTCTAATTTGTTCAATTGTTTTATCAGCAACTAAATCTGCTTGTGATTTTCCTTTATCAGCTGTAGTAATATCATCCCCTTCAACAGTTATTGGAGCAAGACGCTTATTAGCATAATTAGCTCTATTTTCATTAACTTTTTTTATTAATTCTTCAGTATGACCATTCCTAACTAAATTATAAAGTTCTTTTTTAGTATCATCTTGTATTATTGGATCTTTTCCTGATAACCAAGGTTCTATTTGAGTTCTATTGAATTCAAATACAGCACCACCTAAGATACCACCAACCATTGTTGATAAGTAACTTTCAAATCCTTTTTCAGAGAATACATTCTGCAAAGTATTAAATGAACCTTTCTTTTTAGTCATACCTAAATATGACATAGTATCAATCATTCCTTTAGTAGCATCAGATACAGCTTGTATAGATAACATTTCTGCACCTTGAACTAATGAATTTTTAATTATTTCACCTCCAACTGTAGATTGTGAAGTAAAAACATCATTAATATTCTTCTTAATCTTATTAAATGATTCTGCTAAACTTTTCTTTCCAGCAACAGCATCTACTTCAGTAAGTTTCAATCCTGCAGCAACATTGTCCATTTCTCCAATTACAGTCTTATTCATCAAGGCTGTATTGGCACCAGTTGTATATCCTGTAGATTTATCTAAGAACCAATCACCCATCCTATTATTAGCCATAATAGCATAATTTCCAGCTGTAGCTGCAAGTGCAGCAAATCCTGCTGTACGTTTATCATAACCAGCACCTAATGCTTCACCATATACAGCAGCACTACTAGTTAATGACATGTAACCTAATGATATAGCTTTAGCAATTCCTGATTGAGCTTTTTGAATACTTTCTAATTCAGGTATTTTATTTATGGCTACTTGTGCTAATTCAGTATATTCATCTACTGAAATTTTACTTTTTAATAAATCACCAAATAATTCAGAACTAACTTCACTTTGAATTGCTTCCATTTTTGGAGCAATCTTAGACATTTGATAACCACCATATATCTTAGATAATCCTGCTAATGCTCTTTGTTCTGCAATTAAAGAAAATATTCCAGCAGCTGAATCAGCTAATCCTTCATAACTAAATAAAGAAGCAGATCCTTCATCAGATTTAGAAGTCTGTGTATATTTAGCCATATAATTTTCAGCAGCTGTTGCAAGTTTAGAAGTAGGAGCATCATCTCCTAATAATATACCTTCAAATGCTTTATAGAAAGTAGGCATTACACTAGCTAAAGCTACTGCAGCCTTTACACCTCCATATAAACTTGGAATAGCAGCAGCTCCAGTAAATATTCCAAATTCAGGAATTAATAATGGTGCAATTTCTAAACCTACTTGTAATGTAGTTTTAAGGATTGATTTTTCTTTACCATCAGAATCAAACACATCAAATTTATTAGCAAATGATCCATCAGTAGTCAATATATCCATAGGATTAACTACTTGCTTACCATATACTTCTCTCTGTCCAAGTTTCTCAATAAAAAGATTTCCATCATCATCTAATTTCCAATCTCCTTTTTTATGATTAACTAATCTTTTAGATTCAGAATCAGTATGCATTCCATCAGCGTCCCATTGAGCATAAACTAAAGTACTTCCAAATAATTTATCCATTAATCCTAAATCATTAGCTGATTCTTTAGACCACGTATTAGTATCTGGATCAAATACTTTATTTTGTTGAGCAATTTGTCTTAATGAAAAATCACTTTCATCAATACTATTTAACCCAGTTCTCCCATAAGTTTGTTTAAATGGATTTACATCTTTAGAAAATTCTACATCTACTTTAAATGTTTTAGCATCTTTAGGACGTGTAACATCAAAAGGACTATATTGTATTTTATCTAATCCTTTTATATATTCATCATCTGACATTTGTTTATAATGTGCAGATGCTAAATTATATGCTGCATCAAATGTAGTATCATCAAATTTACCATCTTTAGTTTGGAACTTATCTTGTATAAATTTACTTGCTTTATAATCTTCTTTAGAAAACAAAGAAGTATTATCAGGATTCAAGTGCATTGACATTAAATCATTAGTTGTTGCACTTGGATTGTTTAATGATGCAACAAGTATGTCATTAGGTTTTGTTATTTCCATATTAGTTATTAGTTAAGTGCGTTGCACTAGAATCCATATTTAAAGGTTGGTTAGAAGAGTAGTTAATATTCCTTTGAACATCAGATAATAAAGGTATTCTATCTTTTGGACCATCTCCGACCATAGCGTCAACTATAGCAGCAGAGTTATCTCTATAAGGAATAGTAATCATTCCTTTATAATAATCTTCACCAAAGAAACTAGATGGTGTTAGATTCTTAGTTCCCTTACCACTTTTTACTGTCCAAATTGAT
>Ga0302266_10001729_pt1 | contig 19680 bp, 17 predicted proteins | sample III_Bog_E1_2_FD_194559 | JGI IMG/M metagenome (GOLD analysis project Ga0302266, IMG submission 194559) | Peat permafrost microbial communities from Stordalen Mire near Abisko, Sweden - III_Bog_E1_2 | ecosystem: Environmental > Terrestrial > Soil > Wetlands > Peat | place: Sweden: Abisko... | reverse complement strand
TCCGCGCCCCGACCGGATTCAGCAGGAGGCGTATTCGCACGAGGTGATCTCCGCAGGCTTCTGGCCGGGCAACGGCGGATACGGAGCGCCCGCCTTCTACTGCTATGCCGCGCCGGTGCCGGAGGGACTTGGCCAGAAAGCCGTGCACCCAGGCGCATGGGACCCGGTCCTCGGCGAGTTCATCCTGCGCTACGACGACGCCCGCGCCGCCGCCAACCCGGACGAGGCCGTCATGGGCTTCCTTGAAACCACCTACTCCGCCTGCGCCGACGCTGCAAAGTGGGACCGCGAAGCGCTGGAGCGGCCGATAGCGACCGCGCCGTGTAAGTAAGGCCGGAGCAGAATCGTGTGTACACTTGTGTGTACACAAGGAGGCGCTGATGCCTGCGATCAAAGTTGGGGTACGGGAGTTTCGGGAGCAGATCGCGCGTTTTCTGGAGTCCGATACGCCCGTGGCCGTCACCCGGCGCGGCGAGACCCTCGGCGTCTATGTGCCTACGCCGCGCAAGCGGCTGCGGCCGGCGGAGCTGGCAGACCTGAAGGAAGCGGCAGACCGTCTCGCGGTCGCGCTGCGGGATGTGGACGAAGAGGAATTCGTAGCCGAGTTCAAACAGATGCGCCGTCGTCGGAAGGTCAGCGCTCGCTAACTGCTCGTCCTCGATGCGAATATCTTGATTCGGGCAGTGCTGGGCCGACGCGTTCGCGAGATTCTTGAAGAATACGCGCCACGCAACATCCGATTTTATGCACCCGACGTTGCTTACGCCGACGCGGAACGATACCTGCCTGCGCTGCTTGCAAAGCGGGGCAAGACCGGAGCGGATTTGCCCGCGACGCTCCATTATTTGCAGAGCCTGGTCGAACCGATCGATAGCGAGATCTATCAGCTCCACCAGGAAGATGCGCGAGACCGTTTGCGCGACAGGGATGAAGAGGACTGGCCGGTGCTGGCCTCCGCATTAGCCCTCAACTGCGCGATTTGGACCGAGGACACCGATTTCTTCGGCACAGGAGCGGCTGTGTGGACGACCAGTCGCGTCGATATCTACCTGAAAGCACAGTTGCGGCTGATCGAGGACGAGGAGTCATAGCGAATCGGGTGAAGCGGACGAGGCGGCCACCCACTGCGCCATGCGCGGGATGGCGAAACTGCTCTAGAATGAGTTGCACGGCGGTTGGGCCCGCAGTATTGGCAGCGTGCAGCGAGGGGTCGAGGGGCGTATGGCGGGTGAGCAGCAGACCGGGGATGCGCAGCCCAGTCCAGCCATGGCGCTGCGGATGGGCGTAGCCGTGGTGGCGCTGGCGGCTCTGGGCCTGGGATCGTGGGCTGTATGGTCGCGCGCCAACAAGCTGGTTGCTACCGCGTACTTCAACGACGCCGCCGGGCTGAAGGCTGGCGCCTCCGTCAACCTGGACGGCGTGGTGGTGGGCGCGGTCAAGGTCGTCACCATCTCGTCTGCGCCGGAGCACAAGGCCGCACCCGTGCAAGTAACAATGAGCATGGACCGCAGTTTTCTGTACGAGCTGCGCAGCGATTCCACCGCAACCATTCTGGCGCTGGGGCCGCTGGGCGACTCCGAGATCGACATCGACAGCCGCAACGCGGTCGGCGAGCCGCTGGCAGACGGCGCGGTGCTGCGCTCCATCGAGACGCCGGGGATGCTGGACCAGAAGGCGTTCCAGTCGACGATCGACAACGCCGGCGAGACCGTGCGCAGGCTGGATACGGTCGTCGACCAGATGGAGTCCGGCAAGGGCTCCCTGGGGCGGTTCATGAGCGACCGCGACATGGAGAACCGCACCGCGGAGGCCGCCCGCAACCTGCAGATGCTGGCGGCCAAGCTGAACAGCACCCACAACAGCGCGGGCAAGCTACTGCAGGATCCCAGCCTGACGCAGAACGCGAGCAAGCTGACCACGGACGCGCAGGGGCTGAGCGCCGCGGTGGCCAAGCTGGAGAACGGGCCGTTGCAGGCCAACATCGCCACCGCGGAGGCGCAGACCAGCGCGCTGCGGAAGGGCATCGATGCCGGCGACGGCAGCGTGGGCCTGCTGGTGTCGAACCCGGAGTTCCGCAAGACCCTGGCGGACACCACCGCGCATGGCAGCGCGCTGGCGTCGAACATTGCAGCGGGCAAGGGGACGCTGGGCGAGTTGTCCAGTGGCGCGGTGCAGAAGAACCTGACCCAGTTGACGACGCAATGCCAGGAGCTGGCAGCGGCGATCGGGAAGAATCCCAAGCAGGTCCTGACCATCCAAATCCGGCTGTTCTAGGCGCTTGGCGCTAGTTGGGCGAGGGCCGTTCGATGTGATCGATGACCATTACGTCGATGGGAGCTTTCACGCGTTCGAGCTTGAGCCCGAGTTGCTGCTGAATGGCCGTGAACAGGTCCGGGGCGGCATTGGGGTCGGGCGAGGCCGAGTCGCGCGACCACTTCAGGGTGAAATCGAAGCGGCCCGCCAGTCCCGTCTGGTCCACCACCGGATCTTCATCCGGCATCAACGTTTGCAATATGCCGGCGAGGTCCTCCATGGAGGCGTTGGTGAAGCGGATCATCATCCCGGTTCGGTCGCCGGAGCCGGTCTCGTCGGGTAAGCCGTTGGGGTCGCCGGGGCTGGGGACCAGCTTCGAGCCGGTCTTGGCCACGACGATCGTGTAGGCAGAGAGCTCCCTCTTTTCGCGGTGGAAGGTGAGCTGGAAGCGGTCCGCCATCAGCTTCTGGTACATGCCCAACATCTGCTTCACGCTGGGGGTCCCGAGAATGTCGGGCACGCCATCGGAGTCGTAGCGATCGGTGTTGAGCCAGTCCGGGCCGCCCACGACCTGCTTGCGCGAGACCCCATAGAAGTAGGTAATCATCGACATCGCCGTCTGATTGGTGAACCAGATGCGGCGCCCGTTGCTGTGGAAGCCGTAGCCTTGCGAATCGGGAGCAGCGGGTTTGATGGTCGCAACCTCAAACTCCGGGGCGGCATCTTTGGGCATGGCCTGGTCCGCTCCGGGAATCTCCCAGGCGGCGTCCGCAGGGACGCGTTGCAAGGTGAGCGGAACCGCGACTTTGTCCTCGGTCCATGTGCCGGCCAGCGACGCTCCGTCGGCAGCCAGCTTGCTCGCGTAGCTCCCGTTGATGGACGGGACCGCGAACCTGAGGCTCTGGCCATCGAAGAGGATGGAGGTCACCACTCGTCCCCCGCTTTCCGCGTGTGCCTCCAGGTTGTAGAACACGGCCTTCCAGGCAGGCTTTTCGGCGGGAGCGCCGGAGAGCTTCGAGATCGTCACAATCACGCGCTGGCTGCCGTCGACCGGCAGCGTGCCCTGCCAGGTCCCGGCGAGGTTGGGCGGAGTCTGCGCGGTTTCCGTCCAGGCCAGGCACGCCGACAGCATCACCGCGCCAAGAACCAGCTGGCCCGACCGGACAAACTGCAGCCAGACCTTCGACTTCCTCCTGCGAACGATAAGTCCTGTCATGCGAGCATCGGCCTCGCCAGCCATGGTATGCCTCGGCGGATCGGAGACAAGTGTCCGGTGTCACCGGTCGAATCGGCGGCGGGTAGACAGGGGCGCACAAGGAGGCGGCTATGCCTGCGGAGCGCTGCTCTAGTTGCGAGGAAGTAGTCTGGGCGGGCCGTCGCCCTTGAAGAAATAGTCAAGCCGCGTCACGTGGCCGGTTGCATCGCGCACCGGCACGAAGTAGCTGAGCTCGTCGGGAACGAAGTGCAGTTCGTGGGCCGCGGTCATTTGTAACTGGATCGGGTTGCGACTCCCGCGCTGCCCATACAGCTTGCCATCCTTCACCGAGAGTGTCTCGATTGTGTTCGGGTCGAGCTGGTACTTGCCCGCAAGGGATGCAAGCTCCTGGCTGGAGATCTCGACTGGAGCCGGCAGGGTGTACGGCTGTCCGAGAGCAATCGCCGCCAGCCGCCGCGCCATGGTCTGGGCGTCGAAGTTGTCGTCGTTGGCAAGGACGACGACAGAGATATCCTGGGCGGGGAGATACGCGGCAGTGGAGGTGAAGCCGTCGATGTCTCCACTATGGCCGAGGAACCGAGCGCCGCGCACCTGCCACAGATACATGCCCAACCCATAGCTCTCCGTCGCATGAGCGCCAGGCAAATCCGGTGGCGTGGTCATTTGCTGGAAACCGGCAGCGCTGACGACCTGGCCGTTGGCGAGCGCGTGGATCCAGAGACGGAGATCGTCGGCCGTGGAGATGAGGCCACCAGCAGCCGCGGGAAAGCTCGAGCTGATGTAGGTGGCGTTCGTGACGGTTTGGGTGCGCTCGTCCGTCGAGTAGCCCTCCGCACGTCCCGGGATGATCGCTGGCGCAACGCCAAATTGCGTATGCGTGATGCCCAGCGGTTGCAGGAGTTGGTGCTGGACCGCCGTGTACCAGGGCTTGCCGGTGACCTTCTCAATCACGGCGCCAAGCAGAATGAATCCGGCGTTCGAGTAGCGGAATTGAGATCCGGGTGCGAAGTCGAGCGCGCGCTTGCCGATCTCGGCGATGAGGTCAGCCGTCTTCAGATCGCGTCGCGAGAATCCGGGCGTCGGCGAGTTGACGACGTCGGAGATGCCGGAGGTGTGGTTGAGCAGTTCGCGAAGGGTAATGCTGGAGGCGTTGGGGAAATCCGGAAGATACTTCGCCAGTGGATCGTCGACCGCGAGCGCCCCCGTCTCCGCGAGCTCCACGACCATCGCGGCCGTGAACGTCTTGGTCACGGACGCGATGCGGAACACGCTGTCCGGCGTGAGCGGAACACCAAGTTCAAGGTTCGCCAGGCCGCGAGCATCGCGGTAGACAACATGGTCGCCCCTGGCGATCAACACCACCGCGCCTGGGCCGCTCTGGGCGCACGCCGCCGCGAGGGCTGCACTCGCTTCCTGCACGATTGCCGCGTCGGTGGCCGGCGAGGCGTTCGTTCGTCCCTGGCAGTTCGCAACCGATGCGGCAACCAGTAGCATCGCCAAGTATCGCAGCGCAGTCGACATCATTTAAGTTCTCCGGAGAGATCAGGACGGCCGGGCTCGGCCATCCGGACCGCGTTCCCGTCAGTGGGGTCTGTTTCAGATTGATATTAGACCAGTTGCAGATAGACCGACCTGGTTCCGCAGCCAAACCGCTTGCCGACCATGCACCGGAGTTTTCCACGCCTCCAATACAGGCGGCTGCCGGATTCAGTCATGCGACAATCGTAGGAGCGACCCATGCCCATCCGAGCCGAGTCCTCCCCTGAAACTTCGGCGGCTGTAGCCGCACCGGCTGCCGTCCCCACGCCCGCGCAGATCACTCCCGCGCTGCTGAAGACGCATAGCATCACGCCGGACGAGTACGCGCGCATCGAGAAGCTGATGGGCCGCACGCCGAGCCTGACCGAGCTGGGCATCTTCAGCGTCATGTGGTCGGAGCATTGCAGCTACAAGTCCAGCCGCGTCCACCTGAAGCGGCTGCCCACCAAGGGCACGCGCACCAGCGGGCCCGGCAGCGTGGTGCAGGGGCCGGGCGAGAACGCCGGCATCATCGACGTAGGCGACGGCTGGGCCTGCGCCTTCAAGATCGAGAGCCACAACCACCCCAGCTACATTGAGCCGTACCAGGGCGCGGCCACCGGCGTCGGCGGCATTCTGCGCGACATCTTTACGATGAACGCGCGCCCGCTGGCGGTGATGGATTCGTTGCGATTCGGCCCGCTGGACCAGACCGAGCCGGACGAGGCGCTGCGCCGCAAGAATCATGCCATCGTCAACGGCGTCGTCGGCGGCATAGCGGGCTACGGCAACTGCTTCGGCGTGCCCAACCTGGGTGGCGAGACGCGGTTCGAGGAGTGCTACAGCGGCAATCCGCTGGTGAATGCGTTCGCGCTGGGGCTGGTGCGGATCGATGAGATTTTTTATGCGAAGGCGACGGGCGTCGGCAACCCGGTGATCTACGTGGGCGCGAAGACGGGACGCGACGGCATCCACGGGGCCACGATGGCCAGCGAAGAGTTTACCGAGGGCTCCGAGCAGAAGCGGCCTAACGTCCAGATGGGCGATCCGTTTATGGAGAAGCTGCTGCTGGAGGCCTGCCTGGAGGCGATGGCCACCGGCGCGGTGCTGGGCATTCAGGACATGGGCGCGGCCGGGCTGACCTGCTCCACCTGCGAGATGGGCGCACGCGGCGAGCTGGGCGTCAGCATCGAGTTGGATCACGTTCCGCAGCGCGCGACCGGCATGACGGCGTACGAGATCATGCTGAGCGAGAGCCAGGAGCGGATGCTGCTGGTCGCGGACAAGGGGCGCGAGGGCGAGGTGCTGGCGGTGTTCGCGAAGTGGGGGCTGGACGCGTCGATCGTCGGCACCGTCACCGCCGACGACATCATGCGCGTGACCCACCACGGCGAGCTGGTCGCGGAGATTCCCAACAAGGCCCTGACCGATGATGCGCCCGTCTACAACCGGCCCGTGGGCGAGTGGAAGTGCCCGGCGCCGAAGGACCCTCCCGCGTGGGTGCTGGAGGAGTTGAAGAAGCCGCGCGACTACACCGCCGACCTGAAGAAGCTGCTGGCGTCGGCGAACATCTGCGACAAGCGCTGGGTGTTTGAGCAGTACGACTCGATGGTGCAGACGAATACCGTGCAGGGGCCGGGCGGCGAGGCCGGCGTGATGCGGATCAAGGGCACGGGCGCAGCGGGTGGCGTGCTCTCCGACCTGGCTGAGATTGTGGCGTCATCGACGCCGCGCGGAGAGGCTGGGCTTGAGGGTTCGGAGTCGGCGGGCAAACACGAGACGAATTTGATGGCCGCGATTGGCGACCTGGTGGCGGAGTCGAATCCGCAGGGCGCGGCGGCTATGTTTGCGGAGGCGAAGGCAGAGGGCTCCGGCTCTGCAGCGAAGCCCGAGCGCGGCATCGCGATGGCTCTGGCGGGAAACGGCCGCTGGGCGTGGCTCGACCCGAAGCTCGGCGCGATGCATGCCGTCGCCGAAGCCGCCCGCAAGGTCGCCTGTACGGGCGCCACTCCGGTGGCGGCTACGAATTGTTTGAACTTCGGCAATCCCGAGAAGCCGGAAATTATGGCGCAGCTCTCCGCCGCCATCGATGGCATCGCGGAGGCGTGCACCGCGCTGGGGACGCCGGTGACCGGCGGCAATGTTTCGCTCTACAACGAAACCAAAGGCGAAGGCATTTATCCGACTCCGGTGATCGGGATTGTGGGGCTGCTGGAGGATGTGAGTAAGGCTGTGCCAGCGGCGTTTCAAAACGTCGGGGATGCAATCTTGCTGGTCTTCTTTGAAGAAGGTGCGTCGCACGGGAGCTCGGCGAAACAGCAAAATCAATCTCTAGGATCGTCTGAATTCGCAAAGACGGTACTCGGTACGGTCTGGGGCGCGCCACCAGCTGTCGATATAGAAGAGGAAGCAGCCCTTCATAAATGCCTTCGTGCGATTGGGAAATCAGGCCTTGCTAACTCGGCGACGGATATTTCGGATGGAGGCATCGCCATTGCGCTGGCTAAGGCTTCCTGCTCCAGCGGAATCGGATTCGATGTTCGTCTCGGTTCAAAGGCAAAGGGAAGTGTGCCGCATTTGTTTGGCGAAGAGTCGTCGTCTGCGCTTGTCACTTGCGTGAAAGAGAATGTGGCCGCGCTTCGGAGTGCTATGGAGCGAGAGCGAACTTGCATGATCGCAATGCAGATTGGCGAGACGGTTCAAGACCGAGTGACTATTCATTCTGTCCCCGGCCTTTTCTCCAGAGGAGAAGTGCTGGTTGATACGACTGTGGAGGTGCTCAGATCGGCATACTCCTCCACACTGGAGGCGCAGCTTGCGGCGGAGGTGGTGACCGCATGATCGACCTCAAGCCGATGACCAGGGCAGTCGCGACCTTGACCGACTCGCTCAAGCTGGTGAACGAATCGCGAGATCAGCTGTCTGAGCCGATGCGCCTGCTGGTGCAGAGAGGTCTAATTCAAGCCTTCGAATATAACTATGAGATGGCGATCTTCATGATGACGCGCTATCTCAGGGAAGCCGCTTCGGACCCCGACAAGCACGACCTAAGCGTCTTTCAGGAACTCATTCGTGTGGCGGACGAACATCGGTTGCTCTTGTCCCCGTTCGCCAATTGGAAGGCGTATCGGCAAGCGAGAAACATGACCAGCCACACATACGACGAGACGAAGGCGCTCGCTGTGGTAGAGATCATCCCAGACTTTGAGCGCGAAGTTGTGTACCTGCTTGCGCAGCTGCAGGGGAGACTAGCTCAGTGATTGAAGTTCCCAGTATCGCCATTGCGCCGGAAGAAGCATCGATTGTGCTCAAGATTCTCGAAGAGCGCATTCCGGACCGCGCCGTATGGATCTTTGGTTCGCGCGCGAAGAACCGTGCTCGGCGGCGTTCCGACCTGGACCTCGCAATCGGCGGTTCCGAACCGCTGCCGCTTGACCTTTACCTGGACCTCAAGGACGAATTTCTCGATTCAGACTTGCCATACTTCGTCGATCTGGTTGATTTGACCACCATCACTCCTGAGTTCATGCGATGCATCGAATCGGATTTCGTGCCGGTCCAGGCGCTCGAGCAGCTGACTCGTGACGTCGATCCTGAGGGGGACGAAAGCGAAGACAGCACTCCCTTCGACAAACTCCGCGAAGAATGTGGCGTCATGGCTGTCTATGGCCACCCCGATGCCGCGCGGATGACCTACTGGGGCCTCTATGCGCTGCAGCATCGCGGGCAGGAGTCGGCCGGCATCGCCGCCGCCGACGGCCACGACGTGACTGACATCAAGGGCATGGGCCTGGTCTCCGAGATCTTTACCGACGATGTGCTGGCCAAGCTGCCCGGCCACATCGCCATCGGCCACACGCGCTACTCCACTACCGGCGACTCGGCGCTGCTGAATGCGCAGCCGATTTCCGTCGAGAGCACCAAGGGGCTCATCGCCATTGCGCACAACGGCAACCTCGTAAATTTAGGCAATTCCAAAGAACGGCTGGAGCGCGACGGCGCCGTCTTCCAGACCACCTCGGACTCCGAGATCATCGTGCAGCTCATCGCGCACTCCAAGGCCAGCATGCTGGTGGACTGCATCGCCGAGTCGCTGGCGCAGGTCGACGGCGCGTTCTCCATCGTGATGATGACGCGCAACCGCATCTTTGCCGCGCGCGACCCGCACGGCTTCCGGCCGCTCTCCATCGGCCGCATCGCCGGCGCCAACGGCGCGCCCGACACCTTCGTCTTTGCCAGTGAGACCTGTGCCTTCGACCTGCTGCACGCGAAGTACGAGCGCGACGTGAAGCCCGGCGAGCTGGTGATGGTGAGCGAGGACGGCGTGACCAGCCGGCGGTTCGCGTCCGAGACCACGCCGCCCGCGAGCTGCATCTTCGAGCATGTGTACTTTGCCCGCCCGGACTCGCGCATCTTTGGCCGCTGGGTACAGCAGTCGCGCGAGGAAATGGGTCGCCAGCTCGCACGCGAGAGCGGCGTCGACGCCGACCTCGTCGTCCCGGTGCCGGACTCCGGCGTCACCGCCGCGCTGGGCTACGCGGCAGAGAGCGGCATCCCGTTCAACTTCGGTCTCATCCGCAACCACTACGTGGGCCGCACCTTCATCCAGCCGGAGCAGCGGACGCGCGACTTCGGCGTGCGCATGAAGCTGAACCCGGTGCGGAATCTGCTGGAAGGCAAGCGCGTGATCCTGATTGACGACTCCATCATCCGCGGGACGACATCGCGCAAGATCGTGCGCATGGTGCGGGCCGCCGGCGCGACGGAAGTGCACATGCGCATCTCCTGCCCACCCACCATCTCGCCATGTTTCTACGGCGTGGACACGCCCAGCAAGAAGGATCTGATCGCCGCGAACAAGTCCGTCGAGGACATCTGCAAGTTCATCGAGGCGGACTCGCTGGCGTACCTGTCGCTCGTCGGCCTGACCCACTCCTGCACCACCGATGAACCGGCCACCGGGATGTCGCCCGCCAGCTACTGCACCGCCTGCTACACCGGCGTGTACCCAACCGCCTGGGTGGACGTGGAAGACATCCTGCCGGCCACCGTCGGCGCGTAGAGGCAGCCCGGTCAACCAGCCAGTCGGCGGCCTCGGGGGCTCGTGACGGCGGGGCGCAGGTTCGGTGACATGCATCACAGCCAGCCCCGGATCGGTGCCGCATACTCACTGCAGACGGATGGAACGATCTTCATCCAAAGCATTGCTCCGGTCTTCGCAACCCTGCCTTTGGCGCGACCGGTCCTGGCGACTACGTCCCGCACCTGCCCGATTCGGCGGACGCTAAGCCCTCCACTGCTGCACGCACGCGGGCGACGTGCCGACCCAGGCACATTGAGCGATGAAGAATGGTCTCCGAGAGTGTGGGGTGCCGGTCAACGGCACGCCGCACTCGGCGAGCCCTCCTGTGCGCGCTGCTCTTGCGACCCCGCGGATTTCCTGTGATTTCCGTCACACCTCATCGGCCCGGATCGAGTTTTCGTGCGCCCGCGCGCCTATACTTGCGCCGAGTACCCCGAGGTGTCGCACCATGTCCACCGCATGTCAGAACTCACGCAGAAACTTCCTGAAGGCGTCATTAATGGGCGGAGCGGCAGCAGTAGCCGCAGCCAAACTGCCGTTGGCGATGGCCGCCGCCGACGTGGCGAAGCCGGCGCCCAATGCAGCCGCCCCAGCCGTGAGCCGCGTGTCGCTGGCCGCTGGGGACGACCGCGCGCAGATCGCGCTCGACTCGCTCAAGCCGTTCCAGCGGGAGATTGCGGCGGCCATCGGGACCAAGCGAATCGTGCTGAAGCCGAACAACGTGATCATCGACAAGCCGCTGTGCGCCACCGACGCGAAAAACCTGGAAGGGATCATCGAATTCCTGCACTCCATCGGCAAGAAGGATATTGTGATCGCGGAGTCGCCGGCCAACGGCTCTGCCATGGATGGATTCGCCAACTACGGCTACGACAAGCTGGCCGCGAAGTACAACGTGAAGCTGGTGAACCTGGACAATGAGGGCTATGAGGTCCTGTACGTCGTGAATGAGCACGACATGCAGCCGCACGCAGTGCGCGTGGCGAAGATGCTGATGGACCCGGCGAACAACTATGTCATCTCCGCGGCCAAGCTGAAGACGCACGACCTGGTGGGCATCACGCTGTCGCTGAAGAATATCGTTGTCGGCTCGGGAATCAAGGACTCGGGCGCCGGGCTCAACCGGCAAGGCTCGGGCGGAGGACGGTCGGACAAGCCGATCATGCACGGCGGCGGCACCTACGGGATCAACTACAACATCTTCTCGCTCTCGGCCAAGCTGCACCCGGATCTGGCAGTGATCGACGGCTACGAGGGCATGGAAGGCACCGGCCCGGTGAACGGCACGCCGGTGAGCCAGAAGGTGTGCGTGGCCAGCATGGACTGGCTCGCCGCGGACCGCGTGGGTGCGGAGTTGATGGGCGTCGACTTCACCAAGATCGGCTACCTGAGCTACTGTGCCAAGGCGGGCGATCGTGGGCAGGCCGACCTGGGCAAGATCCAGATTGTAGGCGGAGCGATTAAGGATTACGCCAAGACGTATCAACTGCCGCGCCAGTGGGAGCAGATCACAAGCTGGCAGAAGCCGATGGTGGCCAGCTAGCTAGTCGACTCAGCCGTGCCCGCTACCCCTTTGCTTTGTGCAGGCCTGTCGCCTATGCGACATAGTGTCCGGATGGGTGTATTATCTGCGCCATACTTGGAGGTTCCGTTATGACCCCTGGGCCCCGAGAACGTGACTGCAACATTCGCCTTGTGCACCGATTCACGCACGAGTGCTGGAACCGCGGCAATCTGGCGCTGGTTCCGGAACTGGTTGCGGAGAACTGCCAGCATCATGACCGCGTCTTCCCCACGATGGCGCCCGGGCCGGCCAGTTTGCAGCGCCTGATCGAGCGCGTCCACCGGGCATTCCCCGACGTTACGTTCACCATCCTCGAGGCCACTCCCGAGGACGATCGGGTACGCGTCCACTGGAGCGCAACCGCCAACCAGGCGGCGGAGTTCCTGGGCATACCGGTTAAGGGCAAGTCCGCTTCCATCACCGGCACGTCCCTGTACCGCATCGAGGGCGCAAAAATTGTGGAGAACCGGATGAAGTGGGACGTGATGTCCCTGATGGCGCAGCTGATGGGCGCTGTCGTGGCGCGACCGGCCAAGGAACGCCGCCGTCGCACTGGCTAGATGTGGAGCATGGGCGGGAGCGAAATGCGGGGATTCTTCGCTGCGCTCAGAATGACAAGCAATAAGGCTGCCTAGCCCCCGACCACCTTAATGACAAGCAATAAGGCTGCCTAGCCCCCCTCGACCACCTTATACAACCGGCGCGCGATGTCGTTCATCGACTCCGCCTCCGCCGCCAGTTCCTCGGCGGTAGCGGCGTACTGCTCGGAGCTGGCCGCGCTGCTTTGCGTCACCTGCTCCATCTGCTGCATCGAGCTCAGCACCTGGTCCAGACCCTTCTGTTGTTCCATGCTTCCGCCGCTCACTTCATCCACCAGCACCTTCACACGGGTGGCGCTGGTGTGAATGCCGCGGAAGGCCGCGACCACCTGCTCCAGCTTCGCGCTGCCGGCCTTCGACTTGCTCAGCGAGTCCTGAATCAGCGATTCCGTATCCTTGGCCGCGTCCGCGGAGCGCAAAGCCAGACTGCGCACCTCGTCGGCCACCACCGCAAAACCCTTGCCCGTCTCTCCGGCCCGGGCTGCTTCCACTGCCGCATTCAGCGCCAGCAGGTTGGTCTGGAAGGAGATCTCATCGATCGTCTTGATGATCTTCGCAATCTGGCCGCTGGAGGATTCAATCTCCTCCATCGAGACGATCATCTCCTCCAGGGCCGTGTTGCTCTCCTGCACGCGGAGGTCGACAGCCTGCATCTCTTCGGCGGCCAGCCGCGAATTGTCGGCATTCTTCCGGGTCATCCCCGTAATCTCTTCGGCCGCGGCTCCAGTTTCCTGCAAAGACGCCGCCTGCTCGGTCGCGCCCTGGGCCATCGCCTGGCTCTGAGCGGCAATCTGCGCGGCCGCGCTGGTCACCTGCGAGGAACTGCTGCTCACCTCTTCGGTCAAGGCCTGCAGGCCTTTGCTCGTCTTCCGGATCAGGTAATACACTCCCAGCGCGATCACGATCACCACCGGCATCAGCCAGCCGATGGTTTGCTCGCTGGCGGTGGCCACCATCCCGTCCACCCGGTCCATCTTTGCCCGCAGCACAAACATCCCATGCTGATCGCCGGCATGCCAGCCTTCCATGGGGAAGCCCAGTTCGTCCTTGCCATTCTGCGTGGCGCTGGTTGCCGGGTCGCCGTGGCAGGACAGGCAATCGCCGCTCAGCGTGATGGGCCGCGCGTACACAATCTCGTTCGCGCTGTCGTCCACATGGAAGTACTCCGGAACCTTATCGGTCTCCATCAACCTGAGAATGCCGTCTTCCTGCGCGGTGGGCCGGTCGTCCGGGTTGCGCGGATTGCGCGAGGCAACGCGAAAGACGTAGTTCTCGCGCTTGGCCGCTTCGTTGATGGAGTTGAACGCCGCCACAATCGGCACCGACCGGAACAGGCTGGTCTGCCGGTAGTCGGAGGAAGCCGCCAGCTCCGCCTTCATCCTGGCGTCGTCGTAGACTTGCGCCACGCGCTGCTGGGAGGCTGCCGTCCGGGCGCTCTCGGCGCTGTCGATCGTCATGCGCATCGTCTGATGCATCAGCTCGATGCCTTGCTGCCGGATTACCAACCGCTGAATCAGCATTCCGGTAGCGCTGGTGAGCACAATGGATGCAACTGCAATCGACACAATTCTCGTTCCGAGCTTCACCTGAATCACTCCCGCGGCAGACGCACCCGCCGTAACTCTCTTCGCCAGGTAGCTCTATCGGCAACTTGCAGCATCGCGGATAGCCCTTCGCCCGGCAATCTCCACCCGGCTGGTAACGGCTCCCATGGTTGTCCCCCCCCCCTGGTATCGATTGGTCAAAGTATAGATTCGGCTTGGGTTAGCGGAGGGGAGTCCCTTTCTGGTTAATGGGGAGTCCCTTTGTGGCTAACAGAGCCTGCCGTCCTTGTGCAGGTCCTTTCGCGTGGCCGGAGCACCCACTCCCGCTGCACACTTTGCTGCTACTTCCATTATAGATGGGGTGTCAAGCGTATCTTTTCCGACTCCAGACTTTGCGTTCGGCACGTTTACCCCGGTACGAGCATTGCCTCAGGCTGGGGAACCCTGACTGGGCGATTCCGCGACGTAGCATGCCACTGCACGACTGAGCTGCGCATCCACCTCGTTCGCAATCGTCATCACGTCGGGCAGCAATAACGGAAGAGCGATGTAATCGAGATTTTCGTGGAGAGACTTGAAGATGCTGACCTGCAGCATGCGGGACTCCTCCACCATCATTGCAGCGGAGTAGCCTTGCTTGCGTCGAGCGATCCCATGCTCGGCGGCATCCTCTGAAAACAGCTCTTTCGTGCCCGGAATCGTAGGGGAGCGAAGGCGGAATACCAGATCGCGGAAAAGTTGGGGAAGATGGGCGCAGCGCTGTTTCCGGCTCATTGGAACAGCCATTAACCGGGCGTCGAGCAACGCATGCTCGTACCAGTCTTCAATGGTCGTTGAGGACGTCCGTTCCAGAATTGTTGCGACACTCTCATGCACCACTTGAACCATATCGTAGAAGCGTCTCACGGCTGGACCAGGCACGTCCGGTCAAGATCGCTCACACTTGACCCCGGAACCTGAGGGCTTGATTGATCCAGCTTAAGCGGGCAGCAAATCGTCGACAGACTCCAAGATGTAGCTGGCCATCGCCTGAGCAAGCTGCGAGTCGATCTCGTCTGCAATGGTCATCACTTCCGTCAGCAGGATGCTGAAATCGATCCGCGCCAGGTTCCTCTGCAATGTATGAAAGACGCTGACCTGCAATATCCGTGACTCTTCCACGAGCATTGCAGCGGAGTAGCCCTGTTTACGACGGTCCAGCCCGTGCTGCGCGGCAGCGGGAGACACCAGTTCTTTGCTGCCGAAGGACTTAAAAGACCTGAGGCGATGGACGAGATCGACGAATACCTGAGGCAAGTGGCTGGTGCGCTGATCGAAGGTCATCGCGACCGCCATGACGGCCTCGTCGTTCTGAACATGCGCAAACCAGTCCTGAATCGTGCTCTCGGTCGCGCGTTCCAGGATGGTTGCGACGCTCTCTACAATGCGAGTCGCAGGCGCTCCAATCGCAAGCCTCTCCTTGATCGCTACGATCAGATCCGTCACATTCATCGGCTTCACCAAAATCTGGTCGGTCTGTAGCAGGATGGCATGCGACGCGGCATCCATCTCCGGAAACGAAGTTAGCAGCATGGTGACGGCCTTGGGGTTGGCGTGACGCATGGCGCTTACGACAGTGAGGCCATCGCCCGCATCAGGCATGTGCAGATCGCTGAGCAGCACGTCGTAGATGTTGGAACTGATGAGTTTCAGCGCATCCGGTACGTTTACCGCCACCGTGACCTCGAACCCTTCGTACTCCATGACATCCTTCAACGTCATGAGGATGAGATCGTCATCATCGACTAGCAGAATCCTTGTGGGCTTCAATGCATCTCCTTTAGGCCGTTCCTTTAGAATCGGGGCTATCGGCATTTGAATCTTGGGACAGAGACGCCTTGCAGGCATCGGGGTTGAGAAAACTCCTCTGCGCATATAGGTAAGATGCCAAAGGGAAGTCCGGTGGCATGTACCGGACACATATAAAGACGCTCGTATCGGATTGGAGCGCGGAGACGATGACCGCCCACAGGCAAACTAGAGCAGATTTCCTGATGGTGTGCAGACGCTCGATGTGGTCGGGCCTACAGCCCTCTGGCTCTTGGGGGCACCAACCTGCACAGCTATGGGAATTTTGCTCCAGGGAAGATCGGAACAAGTCATCAGACATTCCCTCAGGGGCTAAAGCCCCATAGATTTTGGGCCGTCTGCGACGTAGCTAAAGCCACGTCCTTTGAAATCGGAGACTTGTTCAGAGTCTCCCCAGGCCTTCCTGCCCCGGTCCGGCCAAGGCTGGTATGGGTCGCGCTTTCAGCGCTTACGCCTGTGGCCGCCAGAGCAAGCTGGATCGCCGTCAGTTTTTATTCTCGAACGATACGGCTACCGCTCTTTGGGATGGTCTTCGCCCGGATGCGGAGCGTTTTTCTTCTCCACATGCTGCGCCTGCTGCTTCTCCTGATGAGGCGTAGCGCCGTTCCTGGCGGCGGCTGCGCGATCGTTGTTGGCGTTGTGATCGTCGCGGTGGATGGAGTTGCTGACTGCGTTCTGGCGCTGGTTGAGCTGCTGCTTCTCCTGTCCGGTCAGGCGTCCGCCGTTGGCCGCACGATCCGCCTGCGCCTGGCGATTGATGCTGGAATCGCGCGTCTCCAGGTTGTTGGTCTCGCCCGGCGTCAGTTGCCCGGAGCGGACGCCGGCATTGATGCGCGCCTGCTGGTTGCCCTGGCGCGCATTCACCTCGTTCGCATGCCCGAAGCCATCGCGTGCCGGGTTGGCCCCGCGCGCCGGCACTGCGCCCTCCATGGAGCCGGGCCGCGAGAACGCCGCGTTCTGCGGATGGCCGCCATTCGCGGAGGCAAAGTTGCTGTGGTCCGCATGCGCTGCCGCTACATGCTGCTGCTGCTCAGCCGTGGGCGGCAGGTGGTTCTCATGCGACCACTGCTGCTCCTCCGCGCTGGGCCGCGCCTGGAGTCCGCCGGCGCCGCCGTTGAAGGCCGTATGCACGCCCACATTCGCCGTCACATGCGTGTTGTCGATGTAGGTGTTGTGGATGAAGGTGCGGTTCACGTTCACCACCGCCGTGTTGTAGGCAAAGTGGCCGCCATTCCAGCGACCGCCAAAGAAGCCGACGCCGCCATAGCCGAATCCGTAGTTGATGCCGCCGTAAAAGCCGACGTGCGGACCCCAGTAGCCCTCATTCCACGCATACAGGCCATTGCGCCAGCCCCAGTAGCCCGGCGTCCACAGCACGCCCACCACGGGCGGCTGCACCCACACGCCCGGAACCCAGTAGTAGCCCTCCGGCCCGTACGCCCAATAGCCCGGCTGCCACAGGTAGCCATCGGCCGGAGCCGCCGGCTGCACATACACCGGCAGCGCGGGAGGCGCGAATCCAACCGAAATAAAGACGCCTGCAAACGAGGCTGCCGGCGCGACGGCCAACGCCACTGCCACCAGGGCGTTGCGCACAAATCGTCGTGAGAAAAGTTTTGTCATGGTCTGTATCCCCTTGTTCTTCCTGCCCTGGTTCCTGTCCTGCGTTGGATGCACGATGCGCCCGGTTCGAACCGTCGCGGCTACGCGAATCGCCACCTCTTGGAACACGGCTTTCTGGGCATAGTTTCCAAAAAATGCGGCGTGGTTGGACGGAAGGGCGGCAGCGAAATGCGGGGATTCTTCGCTGCGCTCAGAAGGACAAGCAAAAGCAGAAGGACAAGCAAAAACAGAAGGACGAGCAGTCAGTGAATCGCCCAGAATGACAAGCAGTAGGAAGAATGCAGAACAAGCAGGAAGAATAGTGCCGGACCGCGACTCGTCCGCGCAGATCGAGCGCTTGGGCTGACGGCCTACCGCATCGCCATCAGCAGAAGCACGCTCACGCCAACCCATGCCACGGCAAACCGCAGCACCACGGTCAGCGGAGGCGTGGTGGAGTGGCTCGTCGCGTCGCCGACCATCCAGGGCTTCTCTTCGAGACCGGGCAGCGGGCCGTCTGTGCACGAGTTAGACATTCCGCACCTCGGAGTTCGAGTGAGTCGCTCCGGATGCTCCGGAAAAAGACGGTACCGGCTGGATGCACAGAGAGGGTGTCTGACTGGATGGATCGACGGAAGGGAACGTGGCAGAGAGGTTCATAGGCCCACACGCGGGAAAGCATCTGTTGCACAGATTTTCCGGCGGCGCACACCCCCCGTCCATCCCACTTTCGTTGTGTCCCGTCGCGGTGGCGTGCGCGATGAGCTGCCTACTTCAGCGCCGCGAACCATAGGAGTTCCCCACTACAATCCGGCGCGATCCATCCACTACACTCATAGCTGACACCCCATACCGAGAGCCCAGCACCGAGCCCCCCATCATGCCCGATCCGACCCAATCCGACCTGCCCATCTTCGACCTGCTGGTCATCGGCGCCGGCCCCACCGGCATGGCCTGCGCCATTGAGGCCCAGCGCGCCGGCTTCTCCGCCGTGCTGGTGGACAAGGGCTGCCTCTGCAACTCGCTCTTCCACTACCCCGCGCACATGACCTTCTTCACCACGCCGGAGCTGCTGGAGATTGGCGACATGCCCTTCTCCAGCCCCAACCAGAAGCCGACCCGCACGGAGGCGCTGGAGTACTACCGCAAGGTGGCCGAGCACTACCGCCTCAACGTGCTGCCGTACCACACGGTGCTGCGCGTCACCGGCGCGGATGGCGACTTTGCCGTCCACACCGTCGACCGTTTCGATCGCAGCGTGCTGCTCCGCGCGCGCAAGCTGGTCGTCGCCACCGGCTACTACGACCTGCCCAACTACCTGGAGATTCCCGGCGAATCCCTCTCCAAGGTGATGCACTACTACGACGACCCGCATCCGTACAACAATCTCGACGTGCTGGTGATTGGCGGCAAGAACTCCGCCGCCATTGCCGCGCTGGAGCTGTGGCGCCACGGCGCCCGCGTCACCCTGGTGCACCGCGGGCCGGAGATGCATCGCCACGTCAAATACTGGATCCGCCCCGACATCGACAACCGCATCAAGAACGGCGAGATCAAGGCCTACTTCTCCTCCATGGTCACCGGCATCGCGGAGGACACGGTCGACGTCTCCACGCCGGAGGGCAACCTGCCGCTGCCCAACCACTTCGTCTTCGCGCTCACCGGCTATCATCCGGACTTCGACTTCATCGCCGCGCTCGGCATCGAGCTCGACCCCGCCAACGACCGCTGCCCGGTCTGCGACCCCGCCACCCTGGAGTCCAACGTCCCCGGCATCTACCTCGGCGGCGTCATCGTCGCCGGCGAGCGCACCAACGAGATCTTCATCGAGAACGGCCGCTTCCACGGCAAACAAATCGCCACTGACCTGATCCGCAAACTCCCCCCGCCAAACGCATAGCTCTTCCCGCTTGTCATTCTGAGCGCAGCGAAGAATCCCGCATTTTGTTGGTGCAGCCTCAGAACGTCTCGGGTGCCCTCATCTTGCTTTCGTCGAACGGCGCAATGGGCTTGCCCCAGTCTTCGCTCAGGTCTCGCCAGGTCGGGTTGTGCTGGACGATCATGGCAATCTTCCGGGCTCGCAGCCAGCCTTTGAGTTCCGTCTCGCGGCGGATCGCGCTCTGCACCTACTGGAACCGCTCGAAGTAAACCGGGCGGTCGATTCCATAGCGCGCCGTGAAAGAGTTTGGGGCCTTCTTGTTTTTGTGCTGCTTGACTCGGACTTCGAGGTCGTTGGTGACGCCGATGTAGAGCCGGTGGAAGGTGCTGGCGAGGATGTAGACGTAGTACTCATGTTCGCGCATAGGACCAGAGGAAGTGTAGTGCAGGTACGGGCACAATGCGGGGTTCTTCGCTGCGCTCAGAATGACAAGTTCGATCTTTTTTCGCTTATCCCCAGGCTTCGCTTGATTCTTCGCTTGCCATCCGGTCTTCTTTTCGCGCGTCACCCTCCC